>JGI12627J18819_10000058_pt1 | contig 50949 bp, 46 predicted proteins | sample TexAe_OM1H0_M2_FD_18819 | JGI IMG/M metagenome (IMG submission 18819)
CCCCAGCCAGAAGACCGCTTCGCACGCCTTTTCGCGGCTCAGGAATTCCAGGAGGATCGTGGGATTACCCCGGCTCGCGAAGGCATAGCACGATAGCTTCGGCAATTATTCACGTAGTCGCAGTGGCAGCCGCGCTGGCTTTATCCGCTATGCCGACGAAACANGTACAGCGAGCCCAGCCAGTGCCGGAACACGTGGCCCTGATCGCACCTCCACCGGATGTCTACATGCTTCGCCCCGCGATTCAAGAAGCGGGTGGTGGTGGTGGCGGTGGGGACCGTGACAAGTTACCGGCACCGCAGGGTCGTCTGCCAAAAATCGCGATGCAGCAAATCACGCCGCCTGCGATGGTAGTGCGCAACGAGCATCCAAAACTTACAGCCGAGCCGACCGTGGTTGCTCCCCCCCAGGTTGCCATTGCTTCGGCAAAACTCCCTCATCTTGGAGATCCAGCGGCGCCCGCGATGCCTAATCCGGCATTTTCAAATGGAACCGGTTCGGGCGCCGGTATCGGCTCTGGCTCGGGCGGCGGTGTCGGGAAAGGCACGGGCCCAGGCATCGGAGAGGGTCGAGGTGGCGGTATTGGTGGCGGCGTATTTCGCGTGGGCGGCGGAGTGCTGGCGCCTAAACCAATTTCAACACCGGACCCGCAATACACGGAGCAAGCCCGTCAAGCGAAATACGAAGGAACTTGCATTCTGGCTATGATTGTTGGCCCGGACGGCAAGCCACATGACATCCGAGTTCAGCGCGGGCTTGGCATGGGTCTTGACCAGAAGGCCATCGAAGCGGTTCAGCAATGGCGTTTTCAGCCTGCAACCAAGGATGGTCAGCCCGTGGCCGTACAAATCAGCGTTGAAGTGAGCTTCAAGCTCTACTAAGAAGGAAGACGACGTTCGATAAGAGCTCTTGCCAGAATAAACCCTGGATTCAGTCTGCCTACCCGCCATTGTTGCGGTTTTCCGGCTGCGATCATCGCCACGGTATTGCGCTCTGGTGATCATCCATCTTTATGGATTTCCAGCAGCCGTTCACGTAACTTATCAGTATCCACCTTCAGAAAGAGTCTTCAAGTGAATTCACGGCGAAAAGGCTTCCGGAATGCTCTATTGAGAGGAAGTGAACAGACCTCGAAACGTCCTCCATATGTGCGTACGCCTATAGCACTACGATCGCTGATGCTCGGAGTGATCGTACTGGGTTGGGTGCTGGCGGATATGGTGGCACAGAAGAGTCCTGCCACTGATCCGAGTTCCGGGGAAATTATCCAGTTTCTCAGTCAGACGATCGATTGGTACCGACAAACCCAGCAGGAGCAACACATCGCCACAGAACCTGCTGATTTAGGCTTCCTCGCCGACAATCGTCGCATGGCCACTCAGATCACGCGTCTAGCCTTCGATTTTGCGCGCCAAGAGGAGCAGCGACAAGTAAAGCAGGAGAAAACAACATCGAGCGCAATACCCAATGCAAACGTCTCGCAGAATGACAGTCTGAACAAAGCCGCAAGCGATTCAGATCAACTCGTCCAGCAAACACAAGCAGAGCTGGATTCTATGAAAAAGCAATTGGCCACTGTATCTGCGGCTAAAAGACGACATCTCGAGAATCAGATAGCCGAAACCGAAAGTGAATTGGCATTATTCCAAGCTCGACAACAGGCCCTGCACAGTATGCTGGAGTTTGCAAGCGGAGCTTCAGGAGCGGGTGGAAGCACCGGATTGCATGCCCAGATTGAGGAGTTGGCCCGCGCAGTTCCTCCTGCGGCGAGCGGTATGAACGGAGGTGAAAATACGCCCCCGCCGGATCAACAGCCATCCTTGACAAAGGGCATTCCCTCTAATAAAGCAACGCCCACTGGCATCTGGGGCCTGACAACCGAACTGTTCCGACTATCCACCAAGCGTACCGTTTTCACCAACGAACTGCGCGCGACAGATGCGCTTCAGCATACTTCCACTCAAATTCGTCAACCCCTCAGGGCGCACCTTAAACAACTGATCCAGAGTGGCAATCAATTGGCTCAGGAAGCGGACACCAGTGACCAGAACGCGCTCGCCCAGGAAAGAAAGCAATTGGACTCGCTCACAATCGAGTTCAAGCAGGCTTCCAGCCTGATGGTGCCGCTAGGCAAACAGGGGATCCTGCTCGACCTTTACAAGCGCAGTCTCTCGAATTGGCAGCAAGAGGTGGATAGCGAATTCAAAGAAAACCTCAAGGACCTGCTGGCTCGAGTCGGGGGGGTGGCCATTGCACTCGGCGCTGTTCTGATTATCGGCGAGGTCTGGCGACGGACAATATTTCGTTATGTTAAAGACGTTCGACGCCGATATCAGTTTTTGTTGATGCGCAAAATCGCAATCTGGTGTGGACTTGCGCTCGTTCTGATCTTCGCGTTTGTAACAGAACTTGGCGCAGTGGCAACGTTCGCCGGTCTGATCACAGCCGGCGTTGCCGTCGCGCTGCAAAACGTCATTGTTTCAATGGTTGGATATTTCTTTCTGATCGGCAAATTCGGTATACGTGTCGGAGACCGAGTGCAAGTGGGAACGGTGACCGGAGAGGTTGTCGATATTGGATTGGTGCGCTTTCATCTGCTGGAATTGAGCGGCAACACCGCAGACTCCGAACCTACTGGCCGCGTGGTAGCTTTTTCGAATTCAGTGGTATTCCAGGCAGGGGCGAGTCTTTTCAAGCAGATTCCAGGCACGAACTTCATCTGGCGGGAAATTGTCCTGAAATTCGCAACGGACAACGATTATCGTGCGATACGAGACCGCGTGCAGAAAGCGATCGACACCGCATTTTCTGACTATCGAGACAGTCTGGAACGACAAAGAAGACAAATGGAGGTCAGTCTCACCTCGATCTCGACCGGCGAACTGAAGCCGAGGGCTCGCGTTCATTTCACTACATCGGCGACTGAAGTCATCGTCCGCTACCCCGTAGTCATGGACAATGCGGTCGAGACGGACGAGAGGATTATTGGCGAAATTTTCACTGCTGTGAATCGTGAGCCTAGATTGAATCTCCTCAATGCAGAGGTGCCTACATCGAAAGCGGCAACTTAGAATTGCACCGGCACAACGAACGCGGCCCCGGACCCTCTCGGGCTACGGGGCCGCGTGCGATTCCATCACAAACGACTCGTTAGCTAAGATCTAACCGACTACTCACCCTGCTTTTCTTGCGAAGCCTCCTTGGCATACTTGCGAACCGTGGCCAAGAACGTCTCCGCACTTGAAGGAGGGGGCACTTTGCCGGAGAGTATGGTTTCAAACGGGATAAATTTCTCGTACAGCAAGGCGGTTTCGTCCTTGTCCTGTTTTATCGCCGCCCCGTTTAGATCGATGCCGGCAAAAGCGCCTCGAGATCTTGAATAGCTCAAAATCTCCGCTTTCATCTTCCAATCCGTATCTCCAGAAGCCTGACGCCCGACTGGACCGGCCGCACCCGAAATCTCTGCGCCAATTTTGAACTTGCTGGANAGCAAGTGATCCATCCCGCGTTGGTTCATCACAAGCATAACNAAGTCGGTTGCCTGTCCACCGATCTGAAGACCCCAGCTTCCACCAGCGATGGTGATCGGAGCAGGAGCACTCCAGCCTTGAGGCGTTCGACAGGTAGCAACGCCCTTGCCGTGGCGACCGCCAAACCCGACGGCAATATTCACCATCGACGGGATCACAGCGATGCACTTTGCGTCCGCAAGAATGTCTTTGGGAATTCCCTTGTCAGGCGTTCCCATGATCTCGTCCAGGACATTCGCTGCGTTATTCAGCCTCTTGGCGATGTCCGTTTCTCCTTTGGAATTCTCTTTGGTGGACTTCTTTTCGAACGTTGCTGTGTTGTCAGACCGATTCTCGCGAGGCTCTGCTTGAGTGGCCGACCCCTCGGTCGTGGTGGTCGATTGCTGATCGTTTTGAGATTGGGCCAAACTGGAGCTTGCGAACAGCGCTACTGCAATTCCGGCCCCTAGTATCCACTTTGTAACCGTTGAACGGTCTGTCATACAGTCCTCTTCGAGATTGTTGGATAGTCGTGCTTTCACATTGTTATTGCTGTAAAGGCCGCAGGCCATCCGGTGCACGAGGTAGGGACGCCGCTCAGTCGCCGGATACACACGCGAACCGAGCAGATTGGGATCCTCCGTTCTTCTCTGTAGAGTGAGGGTTACGGTGTGGACATGCGCGGGACTCAAGCACCTAAATGTCAAAAACTCGGTAAGCGGACGGGGGTGACTGGGCTTGCAGAAGAGTAATGGCAACGTTGCGTACCGGCACGCCAGCGAGGGTCTGCCCTTCCAGAGTGCCATGATGGGCGTGACCATGCACAACCAGATTGGCTCCATGCCGGTCGATCACTTCCGCAAGTCGCGAAGTGCCTAAGAAAGGCGTTACTTCGGGATCCTCGCCCCGGACCGTGGCAGCAATAGGAGAATAGTGCAGCACAACGACGCGCTTGGGTGTGCGCAATTGAGACATTCCACGTTCGAGCTTGAGCGCTTCATCGATCGATGCTCGCACGAAGGTTTTGATTTCGGGCTCGCCAAAAGCTGTTAAAACGCCTCTGCCAAATCCTCCGACGAACCCCTTCGTACCCGCGAAGCCCACGCCGTCACGTTCGTACGCGCTGCCGTCAAGCACCTTGATCCCTTCAGACGTCATCATCTGCACCAATTCCAGTTCTCTGCCGCACTCGTAATCGTGATTCCCTAACACCGCGATAGTTGGCACCCGTATCCGCACCAAAGCATTGAGTAGCGGCTCCATTTCAGAAGGCTGCCCGTAGTTGGTCAAGTCACCCGCAAGAACCAGTACATCAGCTTCATCCCGCGCTCGGCTAAGCTGGTCGCGCAATGCCACCTGATTCGCGGGCGCAAAGTGGAGATCGGCAGTGGCTGCAATTCTCATCCAGAATTTAAATTCTATGCAGATCGGGGGCGAACATCGGAAAGAGGTGCAATTTTCGTGCGCCGCGCACGCTTTTCCTGAAGAATGTTTTCCATGCCCCACTCTTCTACATCAATTGCGAACATTGCGTCGTCGATCAAGCTGCCTCGAAAGCTCGCTCCTGCTTTCGGCGAGTTTACTTCCTCAGAGAATTTGGCAAGCAAGTCCCGCCACAGAGATTGGGGAACATAATTGCTCTGGGCTGGATAAACGTACCGAAACAACGTGAGAGACCAAAGAACTAGTTCCCAGTGCTCACCTGCGATTTGCAGTACACGTTCCCATCGCAGCTTTCCACGCGATGCAAAAATGATATGGGCAATATCAGCCCCATCGAAGCGCTCTCGCCGCGTAACAAATAACTTAGAGGCCAGCAATTCTTCCGGAGCCAAAACCCTCGTATCGACCTCACAAACTCTGGCGGGGAGCGCCCTTGCAATCCAGGAATCGTCGACCGCAATGACGGCATTGCTCATTCCCGTAATTAAATCAACAAAGTAATCGTCTCTATGCACTTTGGCGAGCCAGACGGGGTCACACACCTCACAGCGAAAACCGCGTTTCTGAAGACAAGCTAAAGCAGCCGATGCTGCTTGAGTAGTTAGAAAGATATCCAGGTCTTTCGTGAAGCGAGAGATTCCCGTGTGCTGTCGCAGAGCAAAAGCTCCCGCGACCGCATATGGCAGTTGCGTCTTCTGAAAAAGAGTAAGTACCTCGCGGAAAAGTGCCTCTTGCTCCTCGGGAAATACAAGCGGGGCCGAGGAGGTTGCCTGGACATCACCGCAGCTGGATTTGTCTTCCCACTTTCCCATGTGAGAACGGGTCTCTACTGATTGACCCGCAGGAGCATAAACGTACCGCTGTCCAGCTTTACATTACTTTTTTCCGAACTAACCACCGACCCCATTTTGCTGTCTTCCTTAGATGACAGCATGAGGTTTGAAATACCCACGATGCCCTGAGTACTCGCCGTAATGGGCTGATGAGATTCTGCTCCGGACTGCACCTCGGCCGGCGCCTCCCCTCCGGCTGCCGGGGGCGAAACGGAGGAAGGACTGCCACTGCTGCCCGTTCCCGTTGGTCGGCCACCGGTACTGCCGGGGGGCACTCCAGCTGAGGGCGAGGTTTGAGTCGACTGGCCAGGCGCGCTCGCACCGGCATTGTTAGATGGCGGGTTCAGGGCGGCCGGTCCAATAATGGCTTGAATCGACATCGGCATGGCGACATCGCTTCCATTCTTCATGACGGCGTGATCGAAGATGATGCCCACCTGGGATTGCTTTTGTTCCTTATTGCGAGGTTGAGCTTCGGTCACATGCCCGATCACCTTCGTGTCCTTCGGGACGATTACCTGTCCGTTTCCTGCCTTGAGATCTTGTGTCACCCGTGCCTCGACCCCATCTCCGCTCTTGACCTTCTTAGCATCAACTGACTTTGTCAGCTCTACGGGAATCACTGTACCCGGCGCAAACCGCGGAGCCGTCGTTTGAGGCGTGCTGGAATTGTCAGATCGGTTTTCGGATGGGCTATTTTGTGGCGTCGATGCAATGGCTGCTCCAGACAGCAAGAGCCCGGCTATTACTCTAATCACCAATTTCATAGCTGTCTCCTTATTTTGGAGAATCTTCAGAAAAGCTCAGATTCAGTGTCCTTTAAAGTATTGAACCGCGCGCTCGTGGGCTTCAGCTGCCTTCCGGGTTCGAAACGTTCCAAGGTTTCGCCTGCGTCCTGTCTTAGGATTCTTTTTCCGCGAATATAACCTGTATTGACCAGAGGATAGTTTGCGTATCAAATAGGCCTCCTCGCAGGCTGTGTGGCGACGTACCCAGAACAACGAGAGGGAGCCGTGATTGCCCTCCGAGCAGGCATACTGAGCCTTATCTGTCCGGTTACCACCCTATTCGTCTTGACTGGGCAGCACCATCAAGGATGGACCGTAGATGCCAAAGTGAGCCACGGTATCCCCGCAGTGTTGCCTCGAATCATGCCATGGGAGCACAAGGCACAGATCGGATTTTTCGCCAAAAATCCGCATCAGCGCTTCTCGCAACAACCTGTTCTCCGTTACAAGGAAAACGTCGATCCTTTGCACCATTCTTCACCCTCCCATGCTGGAGTCAACGCGCCGAGCAGTTCAGCATCGTTTCCACTTCAAGACTCAATTATTGGAAAAATTGCCTGAACCTTAACGTGGCGAGGCCCGTCGCGAATCACACCCTGATTACTGATCTGTCCGTTCTTGTTCATTCGCTCAATATTGTCTCGAGCTCTCGATCGCTCTGCTCGATTCGCCGGGGACGGGAACAAATCACATGCGCCAATCAGCAAAGAGAGCTTCAGGAATGTTCTAATAGCTGCCGAGATTATGAGATCGCAGTGACCTTGCATCCATACTGTGAATCCTGTACAACCTTCGCGTTTTCAGTTCGCTACGCGCCGGCAGACGAAAGAATTCGAAACAACATCACCCAGCGTCGAGCATTCGCCGTCATTAGAAAATTCTCTTTAACGTGTTCGCGGCCGTTGCGACCCAGCTGAGCGCCGAATTCTGGATGCGTCAACAGATATCGGATCTGATAGGCACAACCCTCCACCGAATGCACCAACAGTCCTGTATGTTTGTCGATCACTTGTATCGGGATGCCGCCCACGGCGCTGGCGATTGTCGGTTTTGCTTTCCACAATGCCTCAGTCACTGTTAGACCGAACCCTTCTTTCAGAGATTTTTGCACGATGATGGTGGAAGCGCGCTGAAGGGCATTGATTTCCAGCGCTGACCATGGGGGCAGTTCAAGAATGATGATGTCGGGATCGTCACCAGCAGCCTCTTGCACTTCTTTCAACACTACCGCACCCTCGGGATCATCCGAGGCGCCTCCACCTGCCAGCACCAGTTGAAAGTCCACGTATTTCTTGGCCATTTTGTAGGCGTTGATAACACCAAGAGGATCCTTGAGACGGTCGAAGCGGGAAATCTGAGTGACGATTGGACGTGAGCGATCTACGCCGAAATTGTCACAAACTTCCTGAATGTATTGCTCATCGAGATCCTTGTTCTTCTCCGACAAAGGATCGATGCACGGATAAAAGAGAGCCTGTGGAATCGCTAGGCTGCGAGCAAATGCCGGGGATGAGAAGACTGCGGCATTGTACTGCTCCACCATAGGTTGAAGGAAACCCCACACATCCTGGTTGGGATGTGAGAGATCGATGTGGCACCGCCATATCCAATAGCTGGAGTTACCAACCTTCGAATAGATCAGCCCGGCGGGTTGCGGATCATGAATGACAACAAAGTCTTCGTCGAAACTCATCCGCTTGCGGTTTTGTTCGGTATGCAACATAAAAACATCGCGCGCCTGCTGCGTCAGCGTGAGTTCTCCACCATGCAATGCGTTATGAAACGCCTTTGTCACTTCGAAGAAATCGTTTCCCCCTGTGATGACTTCCCAGCCCGTTTTGATCGCGAGCTCATCCAGCAACGGCACGAGTCGATTCAACATCTCCGCTACACCGCCACCCACCGCGGTCGAGTTAACCATCTTCACCCTTTTCCCTTGGACGGGACTGGCGAGAAATCGCAATTCATCGAGCTGGGACTTGCCGATGATCGACTCGTAATCCGCCAATCGAGGTGCCGGCGGAGCCGCTGGTGGGATCTCGGAGATTCTCGGTTTGCGTCTTTCTCGGGCGGGTGCGGGGGTGCCGGCCTGGTTTTGGGAATTCTTTATCCTCTCCTCCGTCTTCGGCGCGGAAGTATCGGCTTGTGGCGCGTTAGAACTGCCCAATTCCTGCATGCATGTGCCTCTTACAATTTCAGTGAATTGCGTTTTGAAGAATCTGGATAATTTTTCGCCGCACGCCTTCCAGCGTCGATGTGTAGATGTCGATGTGATTGAGGAGAGCGGACTCACGCTCCATTCCCAAATCTCTCAGGAGCCAAATGGAGAAATCATTGGACTCCAGTTTTCGTCGAAGGCGTGCCTCGATAAAGTGATAGTCGACGGAGTGCAGGCTCACTTGCCGAAGCCCCTCAATGAACTCGATAAGGTTGGCGGCGTTGCGTTGAGTTTGTAAAACAATCGTCCTGGAGGAGCAGAAGTAAAACGGAGCAGCAGCTGTGCGCGCCCGAGCTTTTGGATTCTCAGAGCCAAACTCGTCCACAACTTGAACTAGCCGCGCGCGAAGCGCGGCTAGCGATGTAAACTCTCGTACATCGAGGCTGGCTAGTCGTTCTCCCAATCCGACCTCTCCCAGCTCCGTATACGCCCAATGCGCAAAATCGTTTGAAAATCCTTCTTTAATAAAGTGATGCTCTTCGAGGGTTCGAAACGTATGCTGGAAAATCGACTCTTCGGGACAGGATTGGAGAGCCTTCAGGAGTTCTTCGATAGAACTCGCCCGCTCACGCTCGATGAACAGCAAATGTGCGGCCGATTTGAATTCAAATGGCGTCCTGGCGTGAGCCGTTCCGGAATCACTCGTGGGAGTTATTGCAGTCTGCACACTATTCCCTGCCTGGCTGAATGGATTTGGAATCCGTAAGATGCACGGAATGAGTATAAGGTTGAGCGTACATTGTTGTTCGTTCAGCTCTAAGGAGTTCACTGGATGCCGCAAGGCGCGGCTGATCCATTCTGATAGAAATTTCGAATGCAAGGCTGTGACCGAATTTGTGGGATCTTCGTGGTCGCGTGAACCCTCATGCCCGCGTGTCGGGATCGTAGGCGAAAGAAAGGTCCAAGCATCGAGTGCTCAAAGCTCAACCGAATGACGAGGCGGGACTGGCCGATCTACACAGGGCGCCTGGGATATCAAATGAGCTCCGATTAGGCGCTTCATATCGCCCGGATGGGGCATGCGAGTTCCTGGTGTGGGCTCCCAATGCGAGACGGGTTGACGTACGAGTGCCCGACGAAAACCGCTCGCTGGCACTCGATCCTCTGCCTCATGGCTATTTCCACAGCGCTTTTGCTGGTCTGAGAACAGGCACGCGGTACGTGTACATTCTCGATGGTGTCAAGGAGAGGGCAGATCCTGCTTCACGCTACCAACCTGACGGCGTGTTCGGTCCATCCCAGGTTTTCGATTTGCGCGATTTCGAGTGGTCCGATCGAGAATGGCATGGATTGGAACTCCAGGACTTCATCTTTTATGAGCTTCATGTAGGGGCCTACACGCCCGCCGGCACCCTGGATGGCTTAATCGAGTACATCTCTGAATGGAAGGACCTGGGCGTTACCGCCATCGAACTCATGCCTCTAGCCCAGTTCTCAGGAACCCGGAATTGGGGCTATGACGGGGTTTTCCCTTTCGCGGTCCAGAACAGTTATGGTGGACCTCGAGCGCTGCAACGGTTCGTGAATGCTTGTCATCGCCACGGACTCGCTGTCGTGCTCGACGTCGTTTACAACCATCTTGGTCCGGAAGGGAATTTCCTGGGGGACTTTGGCCCCTATTTCACCGATCGCTACAGAACCCCGTGGGGTCAAGCCCTAAACTTTGATGGCGCACAGAGTGATGAGGTAATCCGTTTTTTCATCGAGAATGCGCTTTCCTGGCTGAACGACTTTCACATTGATGCACTACGTTTGGACGCAATCCATGGAATCTTCGACCGTAGCGCGCAACCGTTTCTCTCCTCGCTCAGCTCCGCCGTCGATGCTCTTGGCGCGCGTACGAACCGAAACATCTACCTGATTGCAGAATCCGATTTAAACGACTCACGTTTTCTAATCGCGCGGAATTGCGGCGGCTTCGGGCTGCACGCCCAGTGGAATGATGACTTTCACCATTCTCTCCATGGTTTGCAAACCGGCGAGCGGTTCGGCTACTACCAGGATTTTGGAGATCTTAACCATCTTGAGAAGGCGTTGCGAAATGGATATGTGTATACAGGCGAGTATTCACAATGTCGTCAGCGACGGCACGGAAACTCTGCGCGGGATATCCGTCCATCACAGTTGGTTGTTTACTCCCAAAACCACGACCAGGTCGGCAATCGGATGATGGGCGAACGTTCCAGCAGCTTGCTCAGTCTAGAAGCACAAAAGCTGTCGGCCGGGGTCGTAGTATTGTCTCCGTATTTACCTCTCCTTTTTATGGGTGAAGAATACGGAGAGACCAGACCGTTCCTTTATTTCACGAGCCACGCCGACCCGGCGCTGGGCAAAGCTGTTCAGGAAGGGCGCCGAAAAGAATTTTCTGCTTTCTATAATTTGGGAGAACCGCCGGATCCGCAATCTGAACTTACTTTTCTGCATTCCACTCTCGACCAAAACAGTCGGAAGCAAGGTGCGCATTGCATGCTCTGGGAGTTTTATCGCGAACTCATACGTTTTCGAAAAAACGAGCCCGCACTTCGGTCGCTCGACAAATCGGTGCTCGACGTGAACAGTTCCGAAAGGATTGGGTGTCTATGCATGCGTCGTGTATACGGTGGCGACGAAATCTTGATGATTTTCAATTTTGGAGGTCATGCCGCAGATGTCGGACCGGCCGTTCCGGTGGGGGAGTGGGAAAAACAATTGGATTCTGCTGAAGCGCGTTGGATGGGACCGGGGAGCGATATTCCGGAAAGTTTTTCGGCAGACAAAGTAAATCCGACGATTCAACCAAAAACCTTTTGCGTTCTGAAACGCGTGGCATCGCACCCACATTCTTCTTTACCATGATGCTTGATTTGGATCCGTTTCTCGATCAGCTAGTGTGACCATGAGTGGACCACGTATTCCCGTCTCAACCTACCGGCTACAATTCAATCAGTATTTGCGTTTTAACGATGCAAAGGATCTGGTTGCATACTTGTACGAGTTAGGAGTAACCGATCTGTACGCGTCGCCCCTTTTGCAGGCCAAGCATGGAAGCATGCATGGCTACGATGTAGCGGATCCATCGCATCTCAATACGGAATTGGGGACGGACGAAGAATTCGATGATCTGGTCCGGGAATTGCAGCAGCACGGCATGGGTCTGCTGCTCGATATTGTTCCCAATCACATGGCCGCTACGGGCGAGAATCCCTGGTGGATGGAGTTGCTGGAGGACGGTCCTAGATCTGCTTCTGCCTCCCACTTCGATGTTGATTGGCATCCCCCGAGCCGCTCCCTGGAGAATCGCGTCTTGTTGCCGATTCTGGGAAGGCCATACGCGCAGGCGCTCGAGGCACGCGAATTGCGGCTTACCTATGGGCGTAGCGGATTCTTCCTGAACTACTTCGACTTCACGCTGCCCATCGCAACGCGATCCTATGGACGACTTCTTGGATATCGCCAGGATCGACTGGAACGCGTCGTCGGATCCAATGTACCAACCTGGCTGGAGTTTCAGGGAATCCTGGCGGCGATTGCACAGATTCCGCCGCCCGGAATTGCTCCTGCGGAAGCGCCAGGGGAACGGCGTCAGCACCGTGAAACCGTAAAAGAACGACTTTGGTCGCTGTACACGCACTCGCCAGAAGTGAAGCGATTCGTGGATGGGAATCTTCGCCTGTTCAACGGCCGCAAAGGTGTGCCGTCAACCTTCGTCCTGTTGGACCAATTACTTTCCGATCAGGCGTATGCGCTGGCTTTTTGGCGAACGGCGAACCAGGAAATCAATTATCGACGCTTTTTCACCATCAGTGATCTCGTCGGCTTGCGCGTAGAAGATCCAATGACATTCGAAGCGATTCACTCGGTTGTGTTGCGTCTAGCCTCGAAAGGCATGGTAACGGGATTCCGTGTGGACCATATCGATGGCCTACGAGATCCGGTTGGATATTTACGACGCTTGCAGGAAAAAACTCATCCTGGGCCGGGGGCGCGGCTTAGAGATTTCTATATCGTTGTGGAGAAGATTCTTTCGTCGGGCGAGGCGTTGCCGGCCGACTGGCCGGTTCATGGAACAACCGGATACGACTTTCTGAACTTGGTCAACGGCCTTTACGTGGATGCGTCCAATCTGCCTGTTCTAGAAGAAATCTACTCGCGGTTTATCAATGAGCGTGTGCACTATCCAGACCTCGTCTACAGAAAAAAGAAGCAAGTCATGGATAGTCTGCTGGCTGTCGAAATGCGCACCTTGGGTCGATATCTCAGCGTGCTCGCTGCACACGATCGTTATGCACGAGAGCTAGCCCGCGGAGAACTGACTCAAGCGCTGGTCGAAACCACTGCCTGTTTGGAGCCATACCGTACTTACATTCGCGGCTTTGAAATCAGAGTTCAGGACCGATCCGCTATCGAGAATGCGCTACGCGAAGCGCAGCGACGAAATCCCAGCATGGACGCGGCATGTTTTCGTTTTCTTCGCGAAGTACTTTTGCTGCAACCTGGCCCTCATCTGTGGCCCGAAGAACGGGAGGCCCGTCTCGCATTCGTGATGACATGGCAACAATTCACTGGGCCGATCACCGCAAAAGGAGTGGAGGATTCAGCTCTTTACGTGTACAACCGACTCATTTCGCTAAACGAGGTTGGGTCCTCTCCCGACTCTACAGACCTCTCGCTTGGTAGTTTTAACCGAGCCATGCAGGTTCGGCATCAAAAGTGGCCCTTTAGCATGAATGCCACCATGACACACGATGCCAAGCGATCTGAAGATGTTCGAGCCCGAATCAATGTTCTTTCCGAACTGCCCCAGGAATGGGAGCGTCATCTGAACGACTGGAGCGCGTGGAATGCCTGCGAATGTCGCAAGGTGAAAGGAATCCGGGCTCCAGAACGGAATGAAGAAACCTTGCTGTATCAGACTCTGGTCGGTTCCTGGCCTATGGAAGACACCGCCTGCCCCTGCTACGTCCATCGCATTCAGGATTTCATGGTGAAGGCGGTGCGAGAGGCCATGGTCCATACGCGATGGACGATTCCGAATTTGGAGCACGAGCAAGCTCTGGTCGACTTTGTACAGGCTATTCTTCGCGAGTCTCCCGAGAATCGCTTTCTGCAGGACCTGAAACCTTTCGCCAGAAAAATTGCGTATCACGGGGCGCTTAATAGCCTCTCGCAACTAGTCGTAAAGCTGGCGTCTCCCGGTGTTGCTGACTTCTATCAGGGTACGGAATCCTGGGACCTCCGTCTGGTTGATCCCGACAACCGGCAACCCATCAATTTCCATGAGCGCAGGGAAATGCTTGCAAGCCTCGAGGCCGGGAACGTGACATTGAGCGAACTGCTTGAAAACTGGCAGGATGGCCGAGTCAAAATGTACGTCATGAAACGTGGGCTGCTGTTTCGAAAGAGCCACGCATCTTCACTATTGAAAGGTGACTACATTTCGATGCAAGTCCAGGGACCTCATCAGGACTGCGTGATTGCATTTGCTCGTCGTTTCCGCGGAGACTGGAGCTTGATCATCGTACCGCGCTTCACCACCAGGCTTTTCGCGGCGAACGGTCGGCTTACCTCCGTGAACTTGGGGGAGGAGACGAGTGTCGTCCTGCCAAAGGAAGCTCCGAAACGATGGTATCCCACATTTTATGATCAAACGGAGCAAAGCCTCGAGAGTAGTGACAACACGTTGCCCCTGGGGGAGGTATTCCGGTCCTTCCCTGTCGCCTTGCTCTCGAATGCACACAAAACGCCGCACGAAAAGAACTAGCTCGCAGAATCGGCCCGACTGAGGGCAGCATGCGACGCGTCGACGGAGCACAAAATGAACATCCGACACGGGCCCTGCCATCGCTCCGGCTGGCCGCAGAAAATGCGCGATAACGACACTCTCGGCTAAAGGGTTCGCTATAAGCCGTGGTGCATGCCTCGTGGCGTGCGGCTTGCAACGCGCAGATGCTACACACAAGTCTGTATAGACACTTCAAGCCAAAGGCACGAAAATCGCCTTCACGCGCCGCGCGTCGGGAGTTCCAATATGTTTCGCATAGGCGACATGGCGCTGGTTCTTTGCTTTATGCTTTTCGGCACGCTTTACGGTAGAAGTGAGCCTGCTGCCGAGAAGACCAACCAATGCGACGCGGCTGTGAAATCCAAACCCTCGACTACGCCGTTACTAGGGCGATCGGAAATGCAAGAACCGAAACCGATACCGGTCATCCGCTTGCTTCGCCTGCAGCAAATACCGGTCGTAATGTGTGGGGAAGATTTGCATGCGATCTTTGTGGATGCACAGGCTCCTTCAGTACGCGTTATGACTGAGGAACAGCAGACTGCGCCAGCGACACCCCGCTCATCAGAGATCGGCGTACAGCCGCGGAACGGACAATAATCCGCATCCCTGGCATTCCAAATGTAACAGTGTCGAGAGAAGACGTTTCTGAGGCATCTGCTTCGGGATAGCTGCTTCCCCGAAGTGCCCGCTCGGAATGCCGGTATCGATTGCGTCTACAGCCTACACCCGATTGTAAGGTCTTAAACGACTGGAGAACGATGATCCGAACAGCGCCCAAACGAATCATGGTCGTTGACGATAATCCCGCCATTCGACGGGCGTTGAAAAACATCCTGGAATTCACCGACGGTTGGGTGGTGTGCGGAGAAGCTGTGGATGGACGAGACGGGATTGAGAAGGCACAAAAATTGAACCCGGACCTGATTGTGCTGGACGCTTCCATGCCTGTTATGAATGGTCTGGAAGCTGCCAGGGTGCTCCGTCAAATCATGCCCCAAGTCCCCCTCATTCTGTGCTCCCTTCACACAGACGATGTTCTGCGAAAAGAAGCCAGCAATGCCGGTGTGAATGCGGTCGTTTCCAAAGCGCAGAACATCCAAACTCTGATTCATCGAGCACGGGAATTACTCGGCAATAACTGAAGACGCTGAGTTCACCAGTCTGGAAATTTGAGCACTTCTCGCTTCAGGACAAGAAGAGCATTGGACGCGTCCTGTAAAGCGCGCAGTTCCTCAACACTATCAGACCCGGACTGCAAGGTTTGGAGCCTTTGAAAGATCGCCGCTTCCGACTCGGCTATTCTTTCCTTTAGCCTTTCGGGATTCACCTCGACCAAGGCTTCCTGGAAAATCTTCTTCCACTCAGGGTTGTTTCCATCAGGACCCAAGTGCTCCATAGAAACCTCCATATCGTTAATCTTTCTCCGAAGGCGCCTTCGCGAGACGCCTGGTCGTGTCTGGCGTTACTTCGTCGAAGCGTCCTTTTTCCAAACGTAAAAGTTGCTGTCATCCGCCAGTGTCTCGATTGTNATTCCCTTGCCCGAGAACGCACGGTGGACAGCCGAACGTAGATTCGCCAGTCCGACGCCCACTTCGGATAAGGGGATTTCGAGCGCAGCGCCCAACGGGGCATTCCGCAATTCTTCAAGGATGCCGGCCATGAGTTCGTGGTGCTTGCCACGACGGCCGCGATCGAGGGCTGCGACGTCCACCCGGCGGTACCTTGCGGTGCTACCAGGACGCTTCGTTTTTTGTTCTTTTGCCATGCCAGTAAACTCCGTTTGAAATACTATACGATAGTTAATTTTATACGTCAACTATATTTTAAGGATTCGGCTCCGATACAGCCACGCGTCGCTAGCCCTTCATGTTCCAAGTTGCAATGGATAGAAGTAAAATTAAGTCGGCTAACGTACACTGAGTTGTTCTGATTGACCCCGTTGAGTCCCTTCATCCCGGCTTCGACATCCTTATCAAAAACTTGAATGACGATTTTCAGAGGCGATCAATGCGCAAGATTTTGCGATTCCCTGCCGATGTTCGTACCGGTGTATAGGCGCCTAATCTGGCGGGGAATCAGCGTTTTCGCGCCAAACTGGGTATGGCAATTTAACTGCACCCTCTGCATGTCGATCTTTGTCGATTTGGCCTACCACGCAGGAGTGAATCTGATGAGTGCTCACGTATGGTCCAACGCAAATCTCGTTCGCCTTCAGAAGGCAGTTCTGTGCGCCAACTGCGATGTCATCAGCGAGGGTTTGAATGGGCATTGCGCTGCCTGCGGGAGCGAGGCTTTGTTAGCCTTGAGCCGAGTGCTCGGTGGGACGATTCAAACAGATTTACCGCTGGCTGCCCTCGATTTTCCGCAGATTTCCACAGACGTTGCACTGCGCCATTTTCTATCGGCGGCGGCGTAAGCGCCTCGTTCGAGACTGCGGCCGAGCGTAAAGCTCCTTACGTTCGTGACTTGAACTTTTCCTGATCGGAGTCGAGGGCGTCTTATCTCGATTCGTCTCGGCTAAAAAACAGCTCGTCGTGAAGCACTGCTTCCACGCCGGCCACAACTTCGCGCCCCCGACTCTTCGTGATGGCACCCTTGAAACCGGCATTTCTGGCGACCTCTACAAGTTGGTCCGACATCTCCTGAACGCTAATCAGAAGCAACGGCAGCGCAGGATTCCGCTGCGAAATTTCCCGGGCGGCTTCGATTCCGTTCATGAGAGGCATGCCTAGATCCAGGATCGCCAAATCCGGTGCTATTTGTTTGACTTGTTCAACAGCATCGAATCCGTTGACCGCTTCCCCACAAACTTGCCAATTCGGCTGTGCCTCGAGCAGTCTCCGAAAAAGATTTCGGATCGCTGGGTCATCGTCCGCGATCAGAATGCGAATCGGCATTACACACTCCTGGAATGCACGCTGAAGAGCACGCCCACTTTCGTCTACCGGGGAGCGGAACCCAAGAGACACTCAGCACTAAGACCTTGTAACATATCTGGCACTTTCAACTGTAGTTAGCAATACGGGCCTTACCTGAGTTCCCCCTTATCAGAGCCTTCTCATCAAAGATGCCTGCTTAGAAACGTAACTAGGAGTTCGCTGTGAGATGTTGCGATATGGGCTAAGGAGTCTCTGAAGAAGGTCGCATTGTGTTTGGATTGCGCGGTGACCGAGTTTCGCTCCCTTCGTCCTCACGTTTCTTCTTCTCGGTTTCTCGGGTAGGCCTCTCAGCCGACGTTGTTGCCACCCCATGGCGATTGGAGTGAATTCGGGACATCCAATGCTCCCACCATTGGATAAACTCTTTGTTTCCCCTGATCTTCAGCATGAGGTCTCCTAACGGCAAGGTTTCACTCTAAATGCGTGCCCCACGCCCTCCCATCGAAGTAATGCCCGACCCCGCCTGAATCACGACTGTAGGCACCCGCACGATGATCAAACCCCCTTAGCTGTAGCATGCATCCATCTTTCAGCCGGCTGGAGGTCAAATGGCCAAAAACAAGGGGCTCGCGGATCCGTCCTGTCTTGACCCACTCGTACCTCAAGACAAGCAACTGCTTCGAGTCGTCATCGAAACTCCTAAAGGTAGCCGCAACAAATTCGCGTTCAATTCCGATGACCATACATTCGAGTTGAAGAAGGTCCTACCCGCTGGCATGGCCTTTCCTTATGACTTCGGGTTTGTTCCTTGCACCAAAGCTGATGATGGAGATCCGATCGATGTTCTCGTGCTCATGGATGAGCCGGCCTTCCCCGGGTGCATACTCAAGTGTCGTCCCATCGGTGTAATCGAAGGCGAGCAGGTCGCGAAAGGCAACAAGAGGAAAAAAGAAAGAAATGACCGCATCATTGCGGTGGAAAACGGGGCGCACAGCTGGGCGGACATCAGGACTGTTGACGACCTGGACGACGAGTTTTGTCGGGAACTCGAGGCATTCTTCGTAAACTACCACAGGTTGTCTCGCGAAGAATACAAAGTACTCGCTCTGAAGGGACCGAATCGTGCCCACAAGCTGGTAAGGTCCGGGATGCGGTAATCGGTGAAAAGTTACGATGAATCAAATCCTCATCCGGTTCCTGATCGGCGGATTGGTTGTCTCAGTGTTCGCGGTGATTGGTGATCTTTTTAAGCCCAAGAGCTTCGCAGGACTCTTTGGCGCGGCACCCTCGGTGGCTCTTGCGACCTTGGGACTCACAGTTGCATCGGACGGATCTGCCTATGCGGCCCTCGAAGCTCGCTCCATGCTGGTCGGAGCAATCGCATTCCTTATCTATGGGAGTTCGGTGAGCTGGCTCATGATGCGCTACAAGGCAGGCGTAACGATGGTTACGCTCTGCACCATCCCAATCTGGTTAGGTATAGCTTTTGCGTTGTATTATGCGTGCTTGCGATAGCGATGCATGTACAGATTGAATTGTCGGCACTAGAAGAAACCAGGTGGTACGAATATGCGGTCCGCTTTGCTTTTGGCGGGCTCATCACCGCAATCGCCGGCATCATAGCCAAAGCGTTTGGGCCTGTTGTTGGAGGACTGTTTCTCGCGTTCCCAGCCATATTCCCGGCAAGCGCTACGCTGGTTGAGAAGCATGAAAGGGAAAAAGCACGGGCTGGTCACAAACGGGATCCAGAACTGGCAGGGCGAAAATCTGTTGCAATCGACGCGGCGGGTGCTGCTTTGGGCAGCGTCGCTCTTTTCGCTTTTGCGTTCACCGTATGGCAGCTCGAAGTTCGGCACGCCACATCACTGGTACTGCTCGGCGCGACTCTGGTATGGACCTCACTCTCCTTGTTACTTTGGTGGGTAGGAGATCGCCTTCACACGACGAGTGTGACTGAAGGGCAGGAGACGATGGGAACAAATGAGGATCCTCAGTTGAGTCACAGATCGTCAACGGGCTACGCGTAAGACTTCCTCGGCAGCTCGGTACCCGCTAGCGATGGCCCCATGCACGGTGCCGTTGTGTCCTGAAGTGTCGGTGGCTTCGCCGGCAAAGAACAATGTGTTCTCGATTGGACGGCCCAATGCCTCTTGCGCACCATCGGCTCCCACTTTGCCATAACTGTACGCCCCACGAGAAAACGGATCACTTTGCCAGTCATGAAAGTGGGCGCTTTCCAGCCAGCGTTGAAGGTCTCCCATTCCGATCTTGAGCGCTCCGGCCAAGGTTTCCAATCCCTGATTCACGACAAAGGCATGGCTCTTTCCTGATAGCCGCTCCGCGCAGTCGAATGGCGCCCAGCCGGTTATGATAGGCATCCTGCCCGGCATCGCTGTCCACCAGGTCGGAAACCATTCATCCTGCAAGAAAAGGAAGCTCATGTTCGCCAATGTTTTCTGTCCACTTCCCGGGGAAATCGATTCCCAGAATCGATGCTTGAATTTCAAGACCAAGCGGATCACTTTTCCCATTTCTAACCTATCCAGAGCGGCAGTCTTTTCCTGGTCCAACCCTGGCGTGAATTGAATGGCTCCTTGCGTCCCTGGATTCGCCTTCAAAATCGCGACAGGGACTGTAACGATGACACGACTGGCTTTAAAACTTGAAGAGCCGTCACGATCGTGTGCGGTAATGGTCACCTCTCCCGCGCTCCAATCAATGCTTTTAACTACTGTTTCCAAGCGCAAGGAGGCACCTGTTTCGGTCAGCTGATGACGAAAAATCGCAAGCAGGCTTTCATATCCATTGGCAGCTCGAAATGCACGCTGCCCCTGGATCATCTCTTCCGCTCGCATCCCCTTGACGAGCCAATGAACTCCCACCAGATTAGGATCGGCAGCATTAAAACCCACGACGTAACCCAAAGCTCTTGTTCTCGCATCCGTTTGCTGGGGGTCAGTCTTCGCCATTTGCTCCAGGAAGTGGAAAAATGACTCGTCGGGAGCCCTCTCGTCCATCTTCTGCAAAATTCCGTCCACTTCATCAAAAAAACGGCACGGACGAAGTTGGGTGGCTTCCAGACACCAATTGTCGCCTTCTACTTCCGTCACTTTGATATTCGATCTCTGCAGCGGCTCACATATCTCCGGAGAAAAGCCATGAATGAACTCGGCACCAAGCTCGATCGGGAAAGCCGATGAGTTATCAGTCAGGGTCAGTACCCTGCCGCCGATCCGCCCGCGCGCGTCTAGGACCGTGACGGAAGAGCCGGAGCGGCCTAATTTAATGGCGGCGGCCAGCCCTGCCATCCCCGCACCGATAACAATTACGTCTGATTTCGCACGCATCAAGGTGGCTATACGACATTACAGGTCATCTGAGACGCACGATCGGTGTCCGAAAGTTGCGTCTCCAGAACGATAGCCTACGCCCGGACTCAAGGGTACTGCACCGAAAGAATCGGTACAGTGAACACCTGATTGCTTGTCTCGTACGCGAATAGGTTATAAAGCTGAAACATCGAGCTTTGGGAAGGGTCCTCCACGCCGTTGATGCAGATTGAGAATTGAGAGTGCTAACCTTCAGGAGCGCCGACTGTGGCTGGCTGCGATGAACATAGTCGGGAAGCTCGTACGTTAGACAAAATTGCACAACTGCGCATTCACACGCGAGGAGTGGTTGGCCACAACGCCCGATAACACACACCCTGTTCGAGAGTGCAGAATGAACCAAGCATATCGTTTCACAGACTTTGGCGATCTCTACCGGGCTGCTTTTGCGGAGCCAAATCCAACAGCCAAACAACTGCTGCTGGCGGAGGTCAAGAAAGTGCTGGACCACTGGGCCCAAAGTGTCAATGACGGAATGTCTGTCTCGGCAAGGCCGGCTTGCGCAGAAGTCGACTCGAGTCGCATGGTTTCGTTTCGGCACGCCGCCTAATCTCGGCACGAGCATCCCGCTTTGCGAAGCACAAGTCACCCTTGGCCGGCTTCCCCATATCAGTTCTTCTTCAAGGTTTCTGAACTAAAACGATTCAATCCCTGAAAAGCATCATAGGGGACAGCTTGGGCGGAATTGTGCTAGTCCACAGCGAAGTGAAAATACCCTTCTCAAACGCCTGCAACATTGCATCGCTTGAACCGCAACGGTGATCTATTTAGCTGTGTACGCAACACACCGACCGGACTTGAGGTCTTTCGTGGTTTTGGGATCATTCTGAGGTACCATTTCGAAGAATAGTCTTCTTGTTGAGTAGACGACTTCTTGCAGATGAGAAGCACTTCAGCAAGTGACTTTGTTCAGGGCATGGGGATCATCCCTAAGAGGAGGCGTAGTGGCAAACCCATTTGTCCACGTGGAATTGAACACTTCTGAGCCGGCCAAGGCAAAGGCCTTTTATGCCAAATTGTTTCAATGGAAGTTGGGCGACGTGCCCAATCCCGCTGCTCCAGACGGGTCCTACACGATGATTGAGGTGGGCTCAGGAACCGGAGGCGGCATTATGAAGCAGGTACCCGGGGGACCTGCAGGCTGGCTGCCGTACGTAGAAGTCGATGACATTCACGAGGCCACTCAGAGAGCAGAGTCTCTGGGCGGCAAGGTTATGAAAGACGTGACAGAAGTGACGGGAATGGGTTGGTTTAGCTTTATTCAAGACCCAACAGGCGCTGTGTTGGGCCTCTGGAAATCCAAATAGAAGTTGCCGGCGAAATCGTGAACTCCACAACCAGTGGGCGGGACGTAAGCTTGCAAGGTGCTACGTAGCAAATTGGTCCACTCGGACGATCTGATTACGAATCGCGTACAAAACGACTTCGCTCACGGAATGCAAGTGAAGCTTGCGCATGAAATTGCTCCGGTGAGTTTCGGCAGTCTTGACGCTGCATCCCAGGATCACGGCCACTTCTTTGGTCGTCTTGCCCTCCGCGATCAACTGAAGTACTTCCCGCTCTCGGCTCGTCAAAGTAGGCAAAGTTGCCAGGCTAGAGGGTGCGAAATAGCTATCCAGAATGTCCTGCACCCTCGACGTGAAAAATGTTCGATGCCTTTCGAGCGCCTGCACGGCAGCTACCAAGTCTTTGGCAGCATCCGATTTCAGCACAAAGCCCCGCGCTCCTGCGCCCAGCACTTCACGAATAAGCTGTTCGGAATCGCTCATGGTTAAAATCAGGACCTTCTGATCGGCGTTCTCGCTTAGGATTTGACGGGTAGCATCGAGACCGTTCAACGTGGGCATCGCAATGTCCAAAATCACTATGTCCGGCGAGAGATCCTTCGCCATTTGAACTGCCTGTCGCCCTTCCGATGCCTCTCCGCAAATCTCCCAACCAGGATGCGCTTTCAGAAGCGCGCAGATCCCTTGACGAACCACTGGATGGTCGTCCGCGACCAGAATTCGTAGAGACACTCTTCACCTCGGAAATTAGAAGAATCAGGGACGAATGGCTCCGGCTTCGCGCCTCATCTGAAGCGCGCACAGCGCCCGAAGCTAGCGAAAGCGTAGCAGAGTCACTGAACATGTCGATACAGAGTACCCTGTAGGCAGTTTTCGACAATCCTATCAGCATAGATTCGTCCTCACACTTTTCGATTCGCACCCTGTGCATGCCGATGTCAGCGGGAGCTGCCAGCTCTGGGACGGGGCCACTCGTCGTGATATCAGCGTACGCCACGATCAAGGCGTGCAGACACCTGCCCAAGCCCTCCGGTGTGTTTCTAAGTAAAAGACCGACCGAAATTGGGGGTGCCGTCGACATTCTTCAAAAGCATCTCATCAGAAGCTTTTTGGGGACGGGGGAAAGGACAAGATGCACGTGGAATTGGATACATCGGAGGCAAATGCAGGCTATGCAGCGAATCGAATTCAATGGCGCAGGTGGTGGAGACCGGCAATTTGCGTGGCTTGCGCCATCGTCATCGGGACGAGCATTTACGTCGCGCATAGGTGGCCATTCACGGAATCAAATGTGATCCAAAACCTCCAGCAAGCCACCTCGAGCACCGTGCGAATTGCTGCGTTTGAAAAGGTTTTCTTCCCGCATCCGGGTTGTATTGCGAAGGGGGTAACGCTCCTGCGGGGTACGGACCCGCGACATCAAACAAGGATGATCGTCGACAAGCTTACAATCGAGGGTACGGCGATAGGTCTTTTCACCAAACACCTCGCATCGATTCGAGCGGAAGGTGCTCACATAATCTTTCCTCCATTAGGCACAGGGCCAGCCTGGCAACCTACCGAGTCCCCAATTGTGGTGGATGAACTACGAGCAGACGGAGCTTCCGTCGATTTTATCCGGCACAACTCAGAGCAACCTCGAGTAACTTTTCGGATCCATGAGTTCGTGGCTCATCACCTTGCCATTCACGACCCGATGAAATTTAGAGTTCGTTTGGAAAATCCGATCCCGCCGGGCGAAATTCACGCGAATGGAACCTTTGGTCCCTGGAAGATGGACACGATTTCCGGCACTCCCATTGAGGGTTCGTATTCATTCCGCCATGCGGATCTCGATGTTTTTCCAGGCATTCACGGATTGCTAGCATCCGATGGAAGGTTTCAGGGAACGCTCGAGAATATCCTCGTTCAGGGCACCACGACCACTCCTGATTTCGAGGTCAAGAGCAGCAGTCACAAGCTCAACTTGCAGACTGAATTCCGAGCAGCCGTGGACCCGTCCGATGGCGATGTCACACTGGAACAGGTATCCGCGCAGCTCTTACGCACCATGGTGATCTCGCACGGTTCTGTAGCTCACGATCCGAATGCTGCGGGGAAGATGGCTGCCCTGGATCTTGCAGTGCACAGCGGGCGTATACAAGACCTGCTTTTGCTGTTCATCTCAGAGAAGCAATCTCCACTGAATGGAGTAGTCAGTCTGAAAGCGAAGACAATCGTCCCACCGGGGAGCAAACCCTTCCTTCAAAAATTACAGATGACCGGCGATTTCGGAATTGAGAGTGCACTTTTTACAACGGAAAAGACACGGCAAGATTTAGACAAATTGAGCGCTGCCGCCCGCGGAGAGGGTGACTCTCCGGAGGACCCTGAAAATGTCGTTTCCGATTTGCAAGGACATGTGGTGGTGAAAGACGGAACAGCGACTTTTACAGATCTGTCATTCAATGTCCCAGGCGCGAAGGCACGCCTACATGGAACTTTCAATCTGATAAATCACGCTGTTGATTTGCGCGGCACTTTATTGATGGAGGCAAAGCTTCACCAGGCGACGTCGGGCATCAAATCCTTCCTGCTGAAAGCGCTGGACCCATTTCTGAAGAAGAACCGTCGGGGCGGAGCTGTAATTCCCGTCAGTATCACAGGAACTTACCAGCATCCGTCCTACAATGCAGACCCAATTTAGGCGGGAACCGCTCGGGAAGCGGGGAAGGCTACCGAGCACTGTTCCAGGTCGGGTGGCGCGAACGTACAGGGTTTCCTGTAAACCCGTAGAATAAGCACGTTACTCGAGAAGCAGGTGCTCGCTGAAGAAGTCCAATCCCAAAAGGTCCAAGCGCCTACATACGGGAACACCACAAAGCGCATACCTGTTAGGGTCGATTGTCGCCGCATGCTGGCTGAGTATGCTGTCGCTAATATGGAGAAACGCATCGTGGTCGCCGACGACAATGCCGCGGTCCGTCACGCACTCCGCAACGTTCTTGAGTCCAACGGGAATTGGAAGGTGGACGGCGAAGCTGTGGATGGACAGGATGCAATCGAAAAAGCCAAGCAGTTGCATCCGGACTTGATCGTGTTGGACCTTTCAATGCCTGTGATGAATGGCATTGATGCTGCCCGGGTTCTACATCAGATCATGCCCGGAGTTCCCTTGATTCTTTGTTCGCTCCATACAAATGACATCCTTAATGAACAGGCTTCGGCCGCAGGAGTGAATGCGGTGGTTTCAAAAGCGCAAAATATGCAGGTGCTGGTCAATAAAGCTCGAGAACTGATGCAAGCCGCCACTCATTAGGCTCTCCACTGCGGAAACTTTAGCCCGTCTGTTTTTAAATTCAGCAGAGCCTCGGATGCATCTTGCAAAGCGAGCCGTTCGACAGAGGCTTCCTGAACCAGCGCCAGATCCTGTAACCTCACGAAGACAGCCGCTTCGGCTTCGGCTACTCTCTCCTTCAATTTCTCCGGGTCCTGCTCGAGAAGAGCTTCATGGAGTGCCCTCTGCCACTCAAATTTGTAATCGTCTTCCAGAATATTTCTCCTNCGGCAAAGAAAGATAGGTATAGCTTTGTTCAATCATGGCGATTTTTGGAATACCATGAAATGTGTAGCTACCTGCAAAACAACTACACGTTTTCCTCTGCCCGATCCCGGAACAATTCTGTATCGAGCAACGCCACTTGCGTTTGCTACGCGGTCACCAGCTAAGCTGCTGCTCAGCGGAACGCCCGTCAAGTCGGGAAACATTACATAAGGACATCTATCGCATTCGATCGAGCCGAATCTTCAGTCATTCAGAACTAGTGCGCCGCCGTGTATTTCTAAGCGACAGAGCTGGGTGTCCCTTTTGTTTTGCGCTCAACAGCGCCAACGCGTCCTTGAAAGACCCCGTATGCACGCTGACACTCAGCCTTACGTATCGGTATTGATTGCTGTAGCGCCTGCCTTGCGCAANTGGCGCTGCATCAAAGAACTACTTCGAGGTGACAGAGATGCGGTTGAGGTTCGTCGGAGTAGGATGGATATTCTTGATTCTCACAACTGGATGTGTTACTCCCAAGCGAGCAAGCTTAGTCATTCCGCAACGTTGCGTACATGTGGATGCAGAAAGCTTTACCCGTCCATGCGCCCGCCGCAACGATGGTAAGCTGGTGTGCGACGGAGTAGTGGTTTCTGCAATGTGTGTCGAGGTCAGGCAATAATTCCAGCCCGCCTTCCGAGGTTCCCCTCAGCCGCGACTACCTCCAAGCAGTTCCGCAACCATCAACTTTTCGCGAAAACTCGCACACTCGTACCGACCAGAGGAGAGTCAATCTTCAAAGCTCCTCGCTCCTCCCTTCATGCGGTTGGTGACCAGTAGCGTCCAGACGAACTTGATGACCCGCGCATCGTTGTAGCAATACGCCAGGTTGTGATTCAAGGTGGAGAAGCAATGCTGCTGGCAAGTCTTCTTCATCGACGCGAGCTGGCCATCGTTGAACTTGTGCCTGTCGATGTTTCCCCAGTCGTAGCTGGCGCCGTACATGGGGAAGCAAGGAGCGACGGTGCCGTCGGTGCGGATGATCACGTTGTTCTGGCCGGCGCGGCAGTTCCATTCCGCAAAATGTAACTCGCCATTCTCATCCTGCACGATGCCCGGGGTGTGAGCCAGGCGATCCGAGAGATCGCCGTTCAATCCGCTGCCATCGCCGTTCCAACCCAGGCGTTTGAGGTCGGCGCCGCTGGCCATGCGGATGAAAGCCTTGATTTCCTGCAGGCGCTGCACCGAGTTCACCATCTGGTAGCCGGCTTTGTTCTTCTCGATGATCCAATCGACCAGGGAGTCGATTTCCGGCCAGTCTTCGGGCCGGATGTAGGTCGGATTGTCGTTGAGGTGTTTGAAATGCTCATCCTGCTCGAGCATGGGCGTTTCGTTGATGTGATAGTCAGTGGCAATGCGATGCGCACGCGCATACTCGGTGATCTTGCGGACGTCTTCGGTGTTGTTCCGGCAGATGTTGATATTGAAGAACACCATGTACCCATACACGTACTGCTTCTTCATGATGTATTCGATGTACTTCTGCACGGGAACGACGGCCTTGGGCAGACTGGGTTTTTCGTCCCAGGAATCGAGCGCGAAGTTGAAGATAGCGACACCGGCATCGCCGAGCCGGTCTGCTACCTCGGGGCGCAGCAAGCGTCCGTTGGTCGCGATATAGACCCAGAATCCCTTCTTCGCGGCGTAGTAGACGACCTTGTGCACGAAGTCGGGGCGCAGCAGGGGCTCTCCGCCCATCAGCGCCAGGACGCGGCAGCCATTATCGTGCAGAAAGTCGATGGAACGACGGGCCACGTCTTCGGTCATCCCCTTCACTTTGTTGTTGTATGACCAGCAGTACCAGCAATCGAGATTGCACTTGTACTCGACGAACAGGTAGGAGGTGATGGGGTGGAACTCGCCGGGCATGACGCGCGAGCGAATGTAGGGAAAGAGCCAGCCCCGCATCTTGCGGTAAACCTCGGGAATGGTCCAGTCCCGTTTTTCGAGAATCGTAGCTGGGCCGGGATCGAGCAGCTTCTCGGGGAAGCGCGGGAATACAGGATCCGGCAATCTTTTGCCCTTGACGAGCGCAGGCTTGGCCGGAGCCTGGGCAGTATTCATCAGCAGATTGTGGATATCGACGTCAATACGAAACTTTGGCGCGGTCGCCATGCGAGCTCTCCCTCTCGTGATTGGTTGCAGCCTTAGTCTGCGGCTATGCCTTGTCCGATTTGTTCGGCGGCTTGCGCGAAAAGAGACGTTTCAGGTTGACTCTCTTGGTTGCGAAGTTCTGCTTCCAGAGCTGCTAATTGAGCTTCGATGTCCTCTTGGGCCTTCCGCTTGCGAATGACCTCTTCTCGATAGCGACGCAGGAAGTAGTCGATGGTTTCGACACGGATTTTGATCGATCCGGATGGTTTGTTTTCGTCTAGATCTTTGAAGCAAAAATAGGGGGTCCCGGATTGCTCGATGATGCCCTCGACCACGCCGTAAATCGGCGCATCGTGCCCACATTTGAAGCTGGAAATTTCCAGCGCCACCAAATTCGGATGACGCGCTGTAAACTTCGCAGCCCAGACTTTGTGATTCGTGCTGCACGAATACGAGTTCTTCCAGGCATCGTTTATATCCAGTGGACTGCTGATCACGCCAGCCCGCACTTCTTCTCCGAAAAGGCGCTCCAGCATATCCTCATCCAGTGGAAGAGTATTCTGCGAGAAGATCGGATATCCGAGTTTCTGGAACTCGTCCAGGATCTCGTGGTTGAGCCCAGGATCGTGGTGATATGGCCGACCTAACATGACGATTCCAATGCGATCCTCCCGCTCGAGCTGATCAAGTACCTGGCGCGCGCGGCCACGGATACCGGTTTCGTAATTCTTCAGGGCCTCGTAGCCAGCTTCAACAGCACGGTCGTTCTCTTCCTGAGACAAGCCCAGTATCGGGTTCAATGCCTGCAGCATCTGGTGAGCGAAGAGCTTGCGATCGGCAAAGTTCAGGACTGGATCGATGTACTTGAGGTTGTTTTCGGCGAAGACATCGTTTTCCTTGGTGAAGGCAGCCTTGACAGTTTCTGGCGTGGCCGTGACGGTTGGGCAGGCGTTGGTGCCCATAAGCTTTACGAGGGGGGAGTGCAGCACGTCGTACATGGGGAAGAAGATCGCGCTCAGCGGCTTTTTCTTGTGCTTCTCCTGGATCAAGTTGTAGACGTGCGAGATGCCGATCTTCGCCGGGAAGCAGGGATCGATGGCGCCACGGCTGGCTCCAGCGCGGTAAAGCTCGGAGCTGGTGTAATCGGAGTAGATGATGTTTTCCGGTTGGACGCCTAAGCTTTCGAAATAGGCGTTGAATAGCGGCGCGTAGGTGTAGATGTTGAGCACACGCGGAATACCGATGCGCAGGTTCTTGCGGTTCTCCATCAGCGCGCGGCGTTCCTTGTCGCCCTTCTTCCAGCCAGCCCAGCCTTTAATCGGTAGAGGGTCAGCCACGCTCTTCGCGTTGGTGGGACGGAAGACTTCCTTCGAAGCGAAATCCACAAAATTAGGATGCTGGGCGCGGATGGAGTCGAGTCCGGCCTTGATCCCCTTCATGTCGTTGATGTCCTCAACGGTGCCCTTCTCGCAGGTAGCGATAATGAGGCGCTGCTCGCCGTGCATCAGCGGAACCTTGGTAACCTTCTGGATCGGGATAAAGCTCTTGTCGTCTTTGGGCACGGTGCGAATGTCGATAAAAGTGCGCAGGCAATCGTTCTTGCAGAAATGGCAGCGCGTGTCCTCGTTGCGCGTGGTGCGGTATTCGATCTTGCGGACCGCGTCGAGGCCGATGAAGGTGGTCTGTTGGCCATTGCGCCAGAGGCGCAGCGATTCCTGGGCAGCGCCGATGGCGCCGGATTCGCCGCAGTGCTCGTGGACGATGATTTCCGGTGTTTTTCCCGTGGCGCGGAAACTGTTGCGGATGAAATCGACCTCGGCCTTCACGACAGCGAGGTTGTTCTGCGTTCCGCCTTGCAGGACGAAGCGCGAGCCGAGCGCGGCCAAGTTCGGGATGCTGGCAACATACAGGAATACGTTCTTTGGCAGAACAGCGGCAAGTCCTGCGAGGATTTCTTCTGCACGCCAGCCCTGGCGTTGAAAGTTGACGATGTCGGACTGCATGAACACCGCGCAGCCGTAGCCGAAGACAGGCATCGCCTGAGCGTTGAAAGCAAGGTCGGCGTACTGGTTGACATCGTAGCCGAAGCCTTCGGCGGTTGATTGCAGGAAGTAGCCATTGCCGGCCGAGCACTGGGTGTTGAGCTTGAAGTCCTTCACCCGGCCGTGATGAAGAATGATGATCTTGATGTCCTGGCCGCCGACGTCGACGATGACGTGAGGGTCCTCGTAGAACTTGAGAGCGGATTCGGTGTGGGCAACCGTTTCCACCAAGGCGACGTCTGCATTGAGGACATCTCTCAGGATGTCCTTTGCATACCCGGTCGTGGCGACGCCTAGAACTTCCAACTTGGCGTTCTGTTTCTCAACCTGTACGCGCAGGTTTTCGAACATCTCGATGGTGTCCTGAATCGGGTTGCCGTTTGAGAGCTGATAGGACTTGCAGAGAATGTCGCCGTTCTCGTTGAGAAGAACGGCCTTGGTGGAGGTTGAGCCGCCGTCGATACCGATGAAGCCCGCGACTGTGCTTCCCTTCTGGAAGACGGCAGGCGTGAATTTCTTGCGGCGGTACGCTTCCCTGAAGACTTCCAGTTCGGCGGGTTCTTCGACCAAGCCCTTGCCGCCGGACTTGGCTTTCTCTTCCTGGCGGCCGAAATCGATGTAGTGAATGAGCTGGTCGTAGCCGCGATAACAACCGATGCAGTCTTCTTCGCTCTTTCCGAATTCAACGGCTCCGAGGGCGGCGAAGTACTGCGCATTCTGCGGAACCTTGATCAAGTCCTCGGGCTTGGCTCCGTCGGGAATAACGACCTTGCGCTCTTTCCACATGCGGGGGATGTTGGCTTGCCAGGCTTCGCGCATACCACGGATGAAGCTGTTGGGTCCGCCGAGCAGAAGAACATGTGGACGCAGTGTGTGGCCGCGGGTGAGCACGCTCAGATTCTGCAGAACAATCGCTTCGAAGAGCGAGGCCATGAGTTCGTCTGGTGGCGTGCCGACCTTCTGCAGGCCATTGATGTCGGTCTCGGCAAAAACGCCGCACTTGCCGGCCACTTTATGCAGCTTGACCCCGTGATAACCCTGGTTGGTGAGTTCGACAGCGGGGATCTTGAGCTTGGCATTAATCTTGTCGATCACTGCCCCGGTCCCACCAGCGCATTTATCATTCATGGAGGGAATTTTCTTTTTCCGTCCGGTTTCGTCGTCATCTTTAAAGACGATGATCTTAGCGTCCTGCCCCCCAAGCTCGATAACCGAATACACTTCCGGATGAAGCTTCTCCACCGCCAGGGATACGGCGGTAACTTCCTGCACGAATTTCGCTCCAATCTCGTCCGCGATCCCGCCTCCTCCGGAGCCAGTCATGAACATGCGCGTGTTGTGACGATTAATGCCGACCTCGGTTTCCATGCGTTTCAGAAATTCGAGCGTCTTCTCGGGCTGCTTCGTCTCATGCCGCTGATAGTCCTGCCAGAGCGCCTGATCCGTAGCCGCATCGACCACAACGGCCTTTACAGTTGTGGAACCCACGTCCAATCCCACCAAAAATTGCGTGTTATGGTCGTGCGGCTTCTGCGCGTGCTGGATCTTCGGTTGCTCTAACGGAGCGATCTGAATCAGCGGCGTACCCTTATGGTCGTGCATTCTTCCTCTCTCTGTCTTAACCACAGCTCAGTTATGCGCAAGGAGTCGGAGAATGGGCCTTCAAACTAAGCCCCGTCTTCGTCATCTTCTGCCGTCTCTTAGTCTCCGCTCGCGGTAGCCGGAGTCACCACGCCGACACGCGACCGCTTCCAAAAGCGTGTATCCGTATTGATGCGATCGCTCACATGGAGAATGAATTGCGCCGCCGTTCCCGCAACACCCTCCTTGTGCGGAACATGGTAGAACGGCCGCTTCAATTCTGGATGTTCCTCGATGTACTCGCGGATTTCCTCTATACTCTTGCCGGTGGATTTCAGGCATTGCTCGAACTCCGCTTTGGCCTTGACTTTGGCCTCTCCCAGAGCCATTTGCACACGACTATGCGCGTTGACCTCGCCCTCTCCTGAGGTCTCAATGGGGAGGAAGATCATGTCCTTGAACTTGTTCACGACTGCCGATTGCACTCCGTCCGACTGCGAGGATGGCATACAGCCGAACGGCTTCAGCGCCAGCACCATGTGGCACAATTTGTGAACCGTGTAGTACACGTTCTTCCCAACCTCAAGATGCCCTTCACCACCTCGGGCAAACTGGTTGTAGAAAGGATGAGCCATTTCCGCAAGTTCGGTTTGCGGGACTAAGTGGTGCGTAATGCCACCGAGCTGGCGGATCGTGCGATGATAGAAGAAGTTCCACATACGCTCGCCCGCTCCGATTCCCCAAAGTTTCTTGTGCAATCCGATGTAGTTCGCGAACTGCTTCTTCACTTCGTACCATTCCGGATTTCGATACGGTCGATTTACAGGCCACTTCGCCTTCGCGTGTGCCTTCGCCTGATACATGAGATAGGCAACCCACGTGGCAATCGGCTCGACGATCACCTGAGCGCCCTCGCGCTCGAGGAAATCAAACATGTGGAAGTTGCCGTCACCCTCAGTAATCTGGGCCCAGAATTCCCCAGTAATCTTGACGAGCGGCTTCACACGGGTCCGGTCTACTTCAATCGAATCCATCTTCTCCCGCGCTGAGCGCAGCGCACTTAGATAATCTTTGCCCCACATGTGCTCGTGCCACTTACCGAACACATTGAAAGTATTGCGCAGGACTTTATTGTTTTTGAACTTGGGCTTTGCCCAGTCAGGCGCGCGCTCTTCAATCTCAAATGAGTCGCGGTTCCTCAGGTCCTCGCACAAACCATCCACAGCATCGCGAAACACCCGATCGGCTTCGCCTTTGTTTACTTCGAATGGGCGGATCTGGTAGATCAGATCGTTAAACACATCTCCAAGGTGCATGGCATTCAACATGCCAAACCCGAAATCGATTGTGAACTTGAGACCAGGTTCGCCCGATGCAGCCTTAATTCCATCACTATCCTTGAACAACAGCACGCGGAAGCCATCGAAACCTGCATTTTTCAGCGCGAAACGATACTCAGCTTCATACATTCCAAAGCGGCAAGGCCCACACGAACCGGCAGTAAAGAAAACGAAGTTGTCCAGAATCTGCTGGCGTGACATGCCCTCCTTCTCAAGGAACTGCAAGTACTGCACCAGGTTTCCGACCGTGAAATACGTCGGATTGCATTGACCGTTGTTACCAAATTCCTTTCCGGTCTGGAAGGCAGCGACATTGGGGACTGGAAGCTTCTCGCAGCGATAGCCGCAACCTTGGAAAACCGCCCGGATGAGGTCTTCGTGCTTCCATGTGAAACCGCCGAACAGAATCGTCACCTGCTTGCGCTGTTCCGCAGTAAAGGCCCGCTCGACTGGTCTATGGAAGTGGGTCGGCCGGTCGAGACCGGCGATCTTGCGCAGGCGTGCGCGCTCAGCGGCTAGCCGCTCTTTTATCTCAGAATCATTCTTAATCTGGACGAGATTCGTCGCCATGTCTTCCTCCGGATGTGCTGGGATTGACTGTGTTTGACGAACTGGAAGGGATTGCGCGGTAGTACGCACACGTAGGGCTAGTGCGGCTACTCCCGATAGCTTTAGTCCTGCCACAGAACAACATTCCGAAACTCCCAAGTAGGGCTAGGAGGTTCGAGGTCTTACACCGGCGGAACTACTACGAGGGAGCTCCGTGGGCGCCGGATTGTGCAGAGGCCTGTACTTCTATCACGCAATTTCCGAGCTGAGTAACCTCAGTTTCGAATAAGTGCCTGCCCCAATCGCCGGGCACAAGAACTAAACTTTTGTAGCAGAACAGTCGTCGCGATTCAAGCGGCACTTGTGAAATGCCCTACACCGGACAGATCGCTATAGCACAATCCCGCCAGTCCCTGATTCGTATTTTACCCAGCTTCTGCGGATGGTTTTCCCAGGTTCCCCTCTACTGAGGAGCGCTTTGATTTTGGCTTTTCTTCTTCCCAAACAAGTCCATCAACTGTTGCACAGGGTTCTGTTGCGAATTCTGCTGCTGCCCCTGCGTTTGTGGACCCGGCGCAGGAAGTTTTCCTCCGAGCAGGTTTTGCAACGTCCCGGTGACCGATCCTGGGTTATTGAAATTGGGCATTAACCCCTTCAACTTCATCTGGGCAATCTGCTGAACATCCGGGGCAAATTTGGGATTAGAAAGCGTTCCCGTCACCAACGCCGGAATCACCAATTCGCCCTGCTGATTTGCGAGCGCAGTTTGCATGAATCCGCCAACGCTGTTTCCACCAGCTTTTTGACTTGCGGATTGCGAAAGCACTGCTGTCACTCGCATATTGAGTCTCTCATCGACGAGATTCGCGGTACCCACTGCGCCCACGTTGCCAATGTCGAGCTGCGCCTGCAGGTTATTGGTTTGAGCGATGCCATTTTTTACCTGAATATTCCCGGTCATCTTGGAAATCGTTGTGATACCCGGAGTGGATTGAGATGCCGCGCTCGGATTCAAAAAACCGGCAATCTTGGAAAGCTCGTTGCTGACGTTCGCGCCTGAATACTTCACATTGTTGAGGTCCAGGTCGATCGTCCCATTGAGCGCTCTCATGATCTCCGCCGTGCTCACAGCTTTCACAGGCCCGTTCGCATGCAGATCCACATTCACAGTTCCTGCGCCGCTCACCTTCTCAAGCGAAGTAACACCGTAAGCCTTCGCCATACTGAGAATCGCTGGAAGTTGCGCATGCGGGGCGCGCACAATTGCATCTACGGTTGGCTTGGGTGACTGGTAATCGCGAAGCAGGAGGTGTGCGTTAACCGTGGTTCCGCCGGAAACCATGTTGAAGTCGTTCGATTGAATCTGAGTGGGAGTCAAGTTCAGGTTCACAGACTGGATCTGTACCGGTTGGGCAATGTCCTTCCCGCTCAGTTGGAGATTGCTCCCAACCACCGTCCCGTTTAAAGCCGGTTTGTCACCAGGACCGCGGACTTGAATGTTGGCGTTTACGTTGCCAGTCGCGTTGGTACCTTGCGACAGTGCCATTCCTGACGCTGCCGCCATTTTTGTGACCTCGGCAATCGACACGCTATTCGCCTTCACGTTCAGATCGAGCACGGGCGACGTCGGTTTTGAATTTATGGTCCCAGTCATTTCCAGAGGAGTGGAACCCAACTTCATAATGAAATTTCGTATGGTCAATAAATCTGCCCCGAGATCATCAGTCAGGTCATATTGCGCTGCAACCGGAAAACCCAGCTCCATACCGCGAACTTTCGCATTCTGGATTTGAGTTTCCCCCTGCGCTGTCAACTTTCCCGAGTCGCTATTGATTTTCGTCTCTCCGCTAATCGTTCCATCTGTGCCATTCAGGGCCGGAGAATTCAGAAACTTCGATACATCGCCGATACTGATCTGTTTGAGAGTGAGCGTGCCTCGAAAAGGCGTAGCGGCAGGATTTCCATTGTTGATAGGGCCTCCACGGCCTTGCAAACGAGCTTCCTGCGACCCAGCGCCTGCCATGTGCACCGACGCGTCAACCGTAAACGGTTTGTCTGGTGAAAAATTCTTTAATGTGACGTCGATGTGGTCGTATATTGACGGCGTCTTACTCTTTTGCTGATCGAGCACGGAAATCTGCCCGTCGCGAATGTTTAACTCTCCGAGAGAGAACTGCTGCTCACTGTCGGTCGGCGGGGAGGTCTTAGGCGGAGTCGCCGAGGGCGGCTGCTTCGAGGGCGTTTCCGCGGTCTGTGAAGGTTGAGTTTGACCCTCCGGATGGCCGACGGAGGCAAAGTTCCAAACTCCGGATGCGTTCTTAATCAGATTCACGCTCGGTCGCTGCAGACTGAGCGAATTGACCTCGACCTGCTTATGAAGCAGCGGTAAGAGCTTCACCGATACATCCAACTCTTGCGCCTTGACAAATGGCGTATCGGCGCTGAAGCGAGAATCATCTCCGATCGCCGGATTTTCTACCTTAAAGCTGGGAGGCAGGAGACTGAGATGCATATTTCCCAGCGCGACCGGCCTAGCCAGCCGCTTTTCAAGCTCCGACTGAATCGTTCCGTGGTATTTGTTAACGTCGAAAGTTGCGGCGAATACAAATAGGGCCACGATGACCAAAACTATGAAGATTCCGATACCAATCGCAAATCTGCGCATGATGTTCCTCCACCCCGCCGGTGAACGGACCTATTTATTTCGATGACATTTGAGCGCGACCGTTTGGACGTGTAATTCACTGATCCAGCACACACGACTTGCCTCGGCTTACTCGCGCCGTAAAGGAATACAGAAAACACTGTACCGTCCTAATCTTACGCTGCTTTCCGTCCTACAGGCTTAGCTTCTGGATGGCCCTTTTCCGCAGCCGCATGTTCAATCGTGGAATTGATTTGTCCGCCGAGCAGGAACGCCAGTCCAGTGATATAGAACCAGAGCATCAAGATCATCACAGCTCCCAGCGACCCGTACGTTTTGCTATAGGTATTGAAGAAGTGAAGATAGGCGCGTAGCACCGCCGATGCGAATGCCCATACCAGCACTCCGACGACTGAACCCGGAGTAATCCAGTACCAGTGTTGCTCCTTTACGTCCGGTGCATAGTAGTAGATAACCGCAAAAGCAAGGACGACAAACGCTAAGGCCACGGCCCACTGCAGAACACGTCCCAAAACCAGGAACCCAGTACCCAATCCCAACTCCTTTGCCATGAGACCTATCAACCATCCGCCAGCCAATATCAGAAGGAGAGCGGCAATGATCAGTAACGACATGGCGACGGTTAGCCCAAGGGATGTCGCGTGCACCTTTATCCAGGAACGTGCCTCCCGCACTTCATAAGCTGCGTTTAGAGTGGACATCAACTGGGTCATCCCCCCTGACCCCGACAGCAGCGCGAGCAGCAGTCCCAACGTGACTTTCCCGCCGCCAGAATTCGCCGTAATCTCATTGAGCGTTCGGACTACAAGATGGTACGCGGCCGGCGGGAGTGCTTGTTGAAAGTAAAAGAAAAGGTGATCTTGTAGCTTGCTGCCTTCTGATGCAAATAAGCCGAGCACAGCTACCAGACAAAGCAGAAGAGGAAAAACCGCAAGCAGGAAATTGTAGGCGAGCTCGTAACCTCGGTTTATCAAATCATTTTGGCTAATTCCGCCCCACACGCGCCGTAAGAGTTCTCGCCAACTCAATCCTCCGAATCCCCAAAGCGAGGCAATCTGTTGCTCGGTACTCAGCATGGACTCGGACATACATCGATTCAGCAACTAAGCCATGAAGAAGACATGAAGCCAACTTCCAATCGCTCCAAAAACGCGAACACTCACGAGATGAGATGTGTTACTGCAGGCAGGTTGTTGCGCGTGAACCGCCGATTCGGTCAGGCAACCGCCCCCGATGAGTAAGTCTCGGTAGGGAAAACAATGTAGCTTGGGTAGCAACTGCGGAGAGCCACGCTCCGGATGAAAATTTGGACCAGCGTTCGCGAGCTCGCGACTGAACCCGCTTAAGGCCAGGATTTGAGGCGAATGCCCGGACAAGGCTCGCCGTACCCTCAATCGCGCCCAAGGACATTACCAGCCAGGGTAACGAATCCCGGAGTTGCGCAAGATTGCTATGCAGCTTTCTTCCTGGGCACCTTAGCGCCTTTCTTGCGCGCTTCTGACAGGCCAATGGCAATCGCCTGCTTTCTGCTTTTCACTTTTCCGCCTTTCCCCGCGCGTCCTGAGCGTAGAGTACCGTGCTTCTTCCGACGCATGGCGCTGGCTACGGTCTTCCCTGCGCTCTTGCTATATCGACGGCCTCGCGATTTCTTTTTGGCTGGCATCCTGATCCCCTTTCTTCCAACAGCTAGGGCTTAGTGGACGTATTTGAGTTTGGGGTTGTATCGACGTCGCACCCGTGTGCCGCGCAGGATACCGTCTCGAATGAATCGGCAACCAGATCAATAGACAATCTTGTCAGGCTTGTTTTCCCATGCGCGAAATACAGCGATGGCTTCCTGCCGCATCATCTGCGTCGTTGGAATTCGCCGTTGCGTGTAGGGAAGAGCGATCTCCCGATAGATGAAGGAATCGTCGAAACCGATCCCGGCGGCGTCACTCGTCGTGTTCGCGAAATACACACGGGCAAGACGAGTCCAATATATGGCACCCAGGCACATCGGACAGGGTTCGCATGATGTGTACAACTCGCAGTTCAGCAGTTCAAAACTACCCAGCTTGCCACAGGCGTCCCGGATGGCCACCACTTCGGCGTGGGCCGTTGGATCATTCCTAGACGTCACACAATTTGCGCCTTCCCCGACAATGATTCCGTTCTGAACGATGACTGCGCCAAATGGTCCGCCACGGCCGCTTTGAACTGAATCCATTGCAAGTTGGATAGCACGCGTCATGAACTGGTTTTTCATATCGGATTATCCGCCAACACTTTACCGTGACGTCACTCAGCCTTGCGAGACACGCGCGAACTCTGCTCCTGCAGTTTCGGGCAACCAGTATATAGGTCTTCTTTTTCGGCGATTCTCTATATTCCTAAGCTCGATTTGCGATCATAATGATGCAACGTACCAGCCGCGGAATGTGATCAACAGCGTTATGCATGCCTTCAGCTCTCAACGGGTTGTGACGCCCGACGGCATTCGCCCAGCTTCGATCCTCGTTGAGAACGAGCGCATTCGAGACGTTGTGGCGCCGGAACGAACTCCTGCGCGGACCAGAACCCTCGATTTCGGCGATCTCGCGATTTTGCCAGGCTTGGTCGACTCTCACGTGCACATCAACGAGCCGGGTCGTGCAGATTGGGAAGGATTCGCCACCGCAAGTCGGGCCGCAGCAGCTGGAGGCTACACTCTGCTCGTCGACATGCCTCTGAACTGTCTTCCGGCCACCACCACAGTCGCTGCTCTTGAGGCCAAGCGAAAGGCTTCCCACGGTCAGTGCCACGTAGACTGGGCGTCGTGGGGTGGAGTGGTGCCCGGAAACCATGCCGACATTCCAGCTTTGGCAGCCGAAGGAGTCCCGGGATTCAAGTGTTTTCTCATCCATCCTGGCATTGATGGCTTCACCATGGTGACCGAGGAGGGCCTGGCTGCCGCATTGCCTTACATAGCCCAAACCGGCCTACCACTGCTTGTTCATGCCGAATTGCCCGGCCCCATCGAGGCCGCGACGGCAAATTTGGCGGATGCGGATTGGTCGCGTTACATGACCTACCTGCGATCGCGACCTGAAGCAGCCGAACTCTCCGCCATTCATCTGCTTATTTCGCTTTGTCGAAAATATCGGTTTCGTCTTCACGTTGTCCATTTGTCAGCCAGCGAAGCCTTGCCGCTTTTTCGTGCAGCCCGCTCCGAGGGCCTTGCGATCAGTCTTGAGACCTGCCCACACTATCTTCATTTGACCGCTGAAACGATTTCTGATGGTGCAACGTTGTGCAAATGCGCTCCTCCGATTCGCAACCGCGAAAACCGCGAACGGCTTTGGGAAGGGCTCCGGGACGGGACGATCGATTTCGTTGTGACCGATCACTCGCCCTGTCCTACAGAAATGAAGCGGTTGCAGGAGGGGAATTTCGGATCCGCTTGGGGAGGTATTTCGAGCCTGTCAGTTGCCCTTCCTCTAATGTATACAGAAGCGATCGCAAGAGGCTTTTCTCTTCCTGATATCGCGCGATGGATGGCCGAGGGGCCCGCCAGGCTAGCAGGTTGCCATTTCCAAAAGGGCCGAATTGCCGAGGGCTACGACGCTGACTTTGTCATATTTGATACAGAAGACGAGTTTGTTGTGAACGAATCTCAGTTGTACTATCGGCATCCGGTTTCGCCATACATGGGTGAAAGATTTCGGGGTGTGGTGAAGGCAACCTATCTTCGAGGGGAGGCCGTTTTCCAACGAGGCTCATTCCCTGGGCATCCGGCCGGCCGCGAGTTCCGTTCATTCTCGCGATCACGCTCACACGAGGGTCTACCGCACGCTCGCGAGTGTGCAGCCGAGAAAGATACAGGTGGACAAACAAGCGCATGAGAAACAAAAGCATTGTCGGCGCTTCTGTTCCGCGGAAGGAAGGCCACGATAAAGTCACCGGGCGCGCGCTCTACGTCGACGATAAGACCCTCCCCAACATGCTGTATGGCGCCACGGTCCGCAGCACCATTCCACGAGGCAAAATGAGGAGGATCCACTTCGGACCCGGAGTCGATTGGCAAGAATTCGTGATAGTTTCCGCGCAAGACATTCCGGGGAAGAATTGCATCGCGCTCATTGGCGAAGATCAGCCATGCTTGGCGGACGGAGTCGTTAACCATCCAGAGGAGGCAATCCTGCTGCTCGCGCATTCTGACCGGCATCTGCTTCCGAAAGCGGTCGCGGCTGTCTCAATCGAGTACGAGCCTTTGCCTGCGATCTTCAGCATCGAAGAAAGTGAACGCCTCACCCAGGTCATCTGGGGCACAGATAACATGTTCAAAACTTGCCTCATTGAAAAAGGTGACCTCAATCGTGCATGGGAGATGGCAGACCACATCATTGAAGGAGAGTACCGTACCGGAGCGCAAGAGCAGCTTTACATTGAAAATAACGGCATGATTGCCGATTTTGATGCCCAGCGAGGGATTACAGTGTGGGGATCGCTGCAGTGTCCCTATTACGTGCACAAGTCCCTGATGAGGCTGTGCAATCTTCCCGAGGATCGCGTGCGTGTCATACAGATGGAAACAGGTGGCGCCTTCGGCGGGAAGGAAGATTACCCCTCCATGATTGCCGGCCATGCAGCTCTTCTGGCTATCAAATCCGGCCGCCCGGTGAAGATTGTCTATGACCGCCTGGAAGATATGGCGGCTACGACGAAGCGTCATCCTTCGCGGACTCGCCACCGNACCGCGGTTACCCGCGACGGTCGAATTCTTGGCGGTGAAATCGAATTCACGATCGACGGCGGAGCCTATCAAACCCTCTCGCCAGTGGTTCTTTCACGCGGGGCGATCCATGCCGGTGGGCCTTACTATTGGCCAAGCGTACGCATTCACGCCAAGGCCCTCGCTACAAACGTTCCACCGCACGGCGCTTTTCGTGGATTCGGTGCGCCACAGTCCATCTTCGCCATGGAACGGCACATAGACGAGATCGCTCGGGTCGTGCAGATATCGCCAGTCGAGATCAGGCGCCGGAACTTGTTGAAGCCAGGTCAAACGACCACCACGGGGCAGATCGTGAGCGAAGAAACGAATCTGGACAGCCTTCTGGACCGTGCTTTGGAATTAGCTGATTACGATTCAAGAAGGGCCAGGTTCCAAGGCGAAAATGTCGGCAATTCAAAAAAGAAAGGAATTGGCATTGCTGCTTTCCTCCATGGTGCCGGCTTTACTGGATCGGGCGAACGCTATCTCAGCTCTCTGGTCGGCGTGGAGGCCCTTGCAGATGGCAGCGTCCGCGTGCTCGTGTCCAGCACCGAATTTGGCCAAGGCACGAATACCGTCCTATGTCAGATCGTCGCCGAAACTCTGGGTCTGGCCTTTGAAGATGTGTCGATCGCCCAGCCGGATACTCATCAAGTCCCGAATAGCGGACCCACGGTCGCCTCACGCACCGCAATGGTGATTGGAAAGCTCGTGCAATCCGCAGCCTTGGGAATCCAGCGAACTCTGACGTCCCGTCAATTACTCAAGGAACCGTATTCTGCCCAGGAGTTTCGCGCAGCGTGTCGGCGCTACGTCGAGAAGCACGGCCCTTTCCGCTCTCTGGCACGCTACGAACCGCCTGCAGACGTAGTCTGGGATGAAGAAAAATATTGCGGAGCCGCGTACGCAGCCTTCGCCTGGGCTGTCTACATTGCCGAAGTCACGGTAGATCTCGTTACCTACTCCGTTTCCGTAGACGATTTTGTCGCACTTCAGGAGATAGGAAAGGTCTTGCATCCCATCCTCGCGACCGGACAGATCACCGGCGGCATTGCCCAGGGAATTGGATTCGCCCTGTTCGAAAAGCTAGTCTGGGATCGCGGACGAATGCAAAACGGCCAGATGACCAACTACATCATTCCAACCTCTGCGGATCTTCCGCCGATACGGGTTTATTTTGAAGAGTGGGGAAACGTACACGGTGCGTTCGGAGCAAAGGGAATCGGGGAGCTGCCGATGGATGGCCCCGCCCCCGCGGTCATCAACGCAATTACGGATGCCCTCGGCGTTGCTTTAAATTCCATCCCCGCAACCCCGGAAGACATTTTCGATGCACTCACGGTAAATACCACGGCTGAAGTCGTAACCACCACTACTGCGAACCGCGATCGATGACTACCACCACACTCCTTCCCAAGGCGTCTGAGGTTTCATTTACCGTAAACGGCCAGCGCGCAACGGTGCATGCACATCCGATGGAGCGACTGTTGGATGTATTACGGGATCAGCTTAGTCTGACGGGAGTAAAGGAGGGCTGCGGAGAAGGAGAGTGCGGCTCTTGTTCTATTCTGATGAATGGCGTCCTGGTAAACAGCTGCCTTATTCCCATTCTCCAAGCGAAAGGCGCGGAAATCGTCACCATTGAGGGTCTCGCCTCCGAAAATCGCCTGCATTTCCTGCAACAAGCCTTCCTCGATTGCGGAGGTGCGCAATGCGGGATTTGCACGCCCGGGATGATTCTTGCCGCATTTCACCTCTTGCAGAAGAATCCCCATCCGAGCCGGGAAGAAATCGGCGAAGCACTCTCCGGCAATCTCTGCCGCTGTACGGGCTACATGCAGATTTTTGAGGCTGTCGCTGAGGCCGCCCGCAGGAGCGCTGGCAAGTGAGATCGAATCCGGCCGACTACGAACTGCTGGCGCCCGCAAATCTAAAATCGATTTTGTCCATTCTCGCCGATGAGCCTGGAACACGGCGTCCTATTGCTGGAGGCACCGATCTGATGGTGCAATACGCAGCCGGGAACCTTGCCACAAGAAAGCTGGTAAGCATCTGGAATTTACCGGAATTGCGCCATATCGAAGCCCTGCCCGACGAAGTTCGTATCGGCGCGGGTAGCACCTATACCGATCTGCGGGCAAGCAAAATGATCCGGAGCGAGTTTCCTTTGCTGGCCATTGCGGCAAGCTGGACCGGTGGGATCGCGAACCAGAATCGTGGAACCATCGGAGGCAATATCGTCAACGCGTCCCCAGCAGGCGATTCACTACCTGCGCTGCTCGTGTACGAAGCAGAATTGGTACTCGTCTCAGTTCGGGGTGAGCGCCGAGTGCCTTACGCTACCTTTCACACAGGCTATCGCAAGACGAGACTCGAGCCGGATGAGTTGATCCTTGAGGTGTGCCTGCGGCCACGCTACTCTGAGTACCAAACCTACGCTCGTAAAGTAGGCCCACGAAATGCTCAGGCTATCTCCAAGGTCTGCGTAGCAGCCATGGCGCGACTTGCCGATGGAGTTGTTGACGACATTCGTATCGCAATGGGCAGCGTCGCTCCTATTCCTCTGCGTTTGAAGGAGACAGAAAATACGATACGGGGATGTCGGATCGATCCTGCGCTTGTGTCGGGGGTGAAACAGAGGGCTGCCGCTGAAATTCAAGCTATTGACGACCTTCGATCCACCGCGAGATATCGCACAGCGGTTACGGGAAATCTGGTAGCTGAGCTTCTAAATCGAGTCGCAGGGAACGTCCCATGAACCCTGTGCTTGCGCGATGGAACAGTTTGCGCCCGGAAGATGCGGCGCAAGAGATTCTGCCCTGTTGCGGTTCAAAGGCCTGGGCTGATCAAATGGCGGACCGCCGGCCGATTTCCAGCGAAGCGGCTCTGCTGACCGCCTGTGACGAGGTATGGTGGAGCGTTTCCGAATCCGACTGGTTGGAAGCCTTCCGTAGTCATCCGCGCATTGGAGAATCGGCCGCCCACTCTAGCCCTGCACGTTCAGCAAACTGGTCAGCCGCGGAACAGCGCAAGGTGGCTGTCGCCGATATCGATCTCAGGAGCGCACTCGCGCAAGCAAACCGGAAGTATGAGGAGCAGTTCCATCGCATCTTCATTGTTTGCGCGACAAATAGATCCGCGCCGGAGATCCTTGACATTTTGCAACGGCGCTTGCGCAACGACGATGCAACGGAATTACGGGAAGCGGCTGAGCAGCAACGACAGATCGCACACCTTCGATTAAAGAAATGGCTTGCTTCATGAAAAGGATTTCCACTCACGTTCTTGATATGAATTGGGGGAAGCCTGCCCAACGCCTGCCTGTCCGGTTGGAGCGACAGCTCAAGTCCGGAGAGTGGATACTCATTACCGCTTCGCACACCGACGGCGACGGGCGCTGCGCCCAATTATTGCCAGAAAATACGGTGCTGGAATCGGGAGATTACAGGTTGGTCTTCGATATCTCGAGTTACCAATCCGGAAACCACATCGAATCCCTGTATCCGGTCATCGAAATTACGTTTCGTGTGCACGAGGGAGAGTCGCAATTTCACCTCCCGCTGCTGTTGAGCCCCCATGGATACACAACGTACCGAGGGAGTTGATACATGGTCGTGTTGGCAGAGAACCGTTACGGTAAGTCGCGCGTCCGGCTCCTCCATGTGAAGCGGCATCCTGAGCAGCACGATCTGCGGGAGTGGACTTTAGACATTTTGCTGGAAGGCGACTTTGAATCCTGCTTCGTCGACGGAGATAACAGTAAGATTCTCCCCACCGACACCATGAAAAATACGGTGTACTCATTGGCGAGAACCTCGTCCGCTGTATGCATGGAGGATTTTGGACAGGAGCTGCTGGCCTATTTTTTCGAGCGTAATCCGCAGGTGACGCGAGCACGTGCCGGCATATCGGAAAAAGCGTGGCAGCATCTTCTCATGGGAGGCAAACCACATGCCACAACGTTTGTGCAATCGAGCGGCGAACTCCAGACCACGATGGTTGGGAGGAATAGGGGTGGCGAAGTCAGCGTGATTGCCGGGTTTGACAATCTTGTGATTCTCAAGACAGCGGGCTCAGAGTTCGTGGGTTTTTTGAAAGACTCCCTGACCACTTTACCCGAGGCGACGGACCGGCTTCTGGGAACTTCTTTGAGCGCTCGCTGGACCTACGCAGCCTCCGCTCATTCCTTCCAATCGTCGCGGTCCAGGATACGCGAGATCTTAGTGGGAGTATTTGCGAATCATTCCAGTAAATCAGTGCAACACACTTTGTACGCAATGGGCGAAGCTGCTTTGGAGCAGGTGCCCGAGATTGAGGATATTCAATTAAGCATGCCGAACAAACACTGCCTTCTGGTCGATCTCTCGCGGTTTGGCCAGGAGAATCCAAACGAAATTTTCCAACCCATCGACGAGCCACACGGGTCCATTGAGGCGAGACTTCGGAGGCGGAGTTAGGTTCGGTGCTGAAATCGGCTGACATCAGAAAACGTGCGGAAGAAGTACTTGCTCGTTGCGGCCAGCTGGCCTGTTTCAGTGAAAGTCAAAATGGCACTTGTAGAACTTTTCTGTCTCCGCCCATGCGCGATTGCCACCGCGAAATCGAAGCCTGGCTGAAGGCCGCAGGTGCTGTAGTAACGGTTGACGCTGCCGGCAACCTGCGTGGATTCTATCCAGCGGCCCAAAGCGGCTCCGCCCGGCTGTTGCTCGGCTCTCATCTGGACACTGTGCCGAATGCGGGCCCTTACGATGGCGTCCTCGGAGTGCTCATTGCGGTCGCGTTGCTGGAAACCCTCCAGCGCCAAAGCCTTCCTTTCGCAATTGAAGTCGTAGGATTTTCGGAGGAAGAAGGAGTACGATTCGGAACTCCGTTCATTGGCAGTCGTGCATTGGTGGGGAAAGTGGATGACCAATTACTGAATCTCCAGGATAAAGGTGGGATTTCAGTTCGCCGGGCAATCGAGAACTTCGGACTGAACCCAACGGAGCTGGCAAGTGCCGTATTGAGCGATGACATTCTCGCTTATTTGGAATTCCACATCGAGCAGGGGCCTGTGCTCGAATCTCTTGATTATCCCCTGGCGGCAGTCGAGGCAATCGCTGGACAAACTCGCATGGAACTTGTTTTCATGGGGCGGGCCAATCACGCGGGCACGACGCCGATGCACCTTCGCCATGATGCCTTGGCCGCAGCAGCGGAATGGATCGTTACTATCGAGCATACAGCACAGAAAACGCCCGATCTGGTGGCAACCGTCGGTCGCGTCGATGCGACTCCGGGAGCTACCAATGTGATCGCCGGCGAAGTTCGTGCGACTCTTGACGTGCGCCACAAATCGGACAACATCCGCGAGCGCACAACCGACGCTCTGATCGAGAACGCGCAGCAGATTGCCGAACGGCGCGGTTTGCGTCTCCACTCGCGGATGCTGCTGAACCAGCCTGCAGTCGCCATGGATTCGTATTTGCTCGCCGAAATCGAACAGGCCATTCGTATGACCGGATCCCACCCCCATCGAATGGTAAGCGGCGCCGGTCATGACGCCATGATTCTTGCCGAAAAGGTCCCCGCAGGAATGATTTTCCTGCGAACTCCTGGCGGGATCAGTCATGACCCTGGGGAGTCCGTCCACCTTGCGGATGTGGCAAAGGCGATCGACTGCGGCCTGCGTTTGCTCGACCGGCTTGCCCATTCATCTCACCTTCGACAAAGGATGAGCCGTGCATAATTTGGGTCATACACGCAGTTCGCGCAAGCATGACCATCTTTTTCTGACGCCCGATTCCTTCGTTCGCACAACCCTGCCCGGCATGAAGGCGTGCGCTGCGGTTGTGCATGCAAGTCCAGCCATCGGCGCCCATTTCACGCAATATACGGCGGAATTTGAGCCAGGTGGCGAACTCGGCTCGTCTGAAGCTCAACGCTTCATTTTTGTTCTGGAAGGCGAACTGCAAGTGGATGCTGATGGTCATCAAAACAAAATCACTGCTCGCGGCTACGCGTATCTGCCAGAAGGGCTCGTGCACCGAGTCTCGTCATCGAAATTGTGCCGCGCCGCCGTGATCGAGAAACGCTACAGTTCGCTCAAGTCGGTCGACCCGCCGCCTGCCATCCTCTCTCACGAAGACGCCGTGGCCTCCCATCCGCTCGGGAATGATCCCGACTTGCAGGTAAAGTGTCTGCTTCCTGACACGATGAGCTTCGATTTTGCCGTGAATACCATGCTCTATCAGCCGGGAGCGTCCCTGGCCATGGTCGAAATGCACATTATGGAGCACGGCCTCCTCATGCTCGAAGGTGGCGGCATCTATCGGCTCGGCGATTCGTGGTATTCAACCGGCGCCGGTGATTTCATCTGGATGGGACCGTGGTGTCCGCAGTGGTTCGGAGCCATCGGGAAGGTCCCGGCGAAGTACCTTATCTACAAGGATTGGAATCGCCATCCCTTGGCCAATGAACCTCGATGAGTCTAGACACCATAAAAGATCGGCTGACCTCAGAAATCGAAGAACTCGCAGCCATCTCCGACGCCGAAGCTCCCGCGGTCACGCGAATTGTATTCACCCCGACCGATCTCAAAGCGCGCACATGGCTCCGGGCTCGCTGTGAGCAAAGCGGGCTCGGGTTGCGGCAAGATCCCATAGGGAACCTATTCGCTCGGTGGGAGGGATCCGATCCAGACGCTCCAGCCATCGGTACCGGATCCCATATAGACGCGATTCCGAATGCCGGAAAGTACGATGGCGTTGTCGGCGTTTTAGGGGGTCTCGAGGCCATTCGTACACTGCAAGTTCGTGGATTCCGTCCGAGGCATTCCATCGAATTGCTCGTCTTCACATCGGAAGAGCCGACTCGTTTCGGTGTCGGCTGTCTGGGTAGCCGCTTGCTGTCCGGCTCGCTTTCTGCTGACGCGGCAAGAACACTTACCGATCGCGACGGCAACACGGTCGAGCAGGTGCGCGGGAATGCAGGTTTCGCCGGAGACCTTGAAGAAGTGAAACTGCCTCCTGACCACTACAAGGCTTTCCTCGAACTACACATCGAGCAAGGGCCATTGCTCGAACAACGGAGAATTCCTGTGGGAATTGTGACCAGGCTCGCGGCTCCAGCCAGCCTCCGGGTATTCATTGAGGGGGCAGGTGGACACGCTGGCGCAGTTCTCATGGAAGATCGTAAAGATGCTCTCTGCGCGGCCGCTGAATTGATTCTGGCGGTCGAATATTCGGCCCGCCATAGCGGTGCGCGTGATACGGTAGCGACCGTCGGTATGTGCGACGTATTCCCCGGCGCCATTAACAGCATTCCCAGCCGCGTGCAGCTCAGCGTCGACATCCGCGATACCGATATCTCCCGTCGCGATGCAGTTCTTCACGCACTTGAACATTCATGCCGCACCATCGAAGCCAACCGGCACGTCGCGATCCGCCAAGAGTTGCTGAACGCGGATGCCCCGGCCGAGTGCGCTCCAGAAATCGTCGATGCCCTTTCCCAGGCTTGCAGAAAGCGGGGATTGCCCTTCCTGACGATGGTCAGTCGCGCTTACCATGATTCGCTCTTCATGTCGCGCATTGCGCCTGTGGCGATGTTGTTTATCCCTTGCCGCAACGGATACAGCCATCGCCCCGACGAATATGCGTCGCCGGAAGATATTGCTAACGGAACCCTGGTGCTCGCCGACACGCTTGCGGCACTTTCCGCGTGAGCGCGGCCGAGGTTCGAAGCGACGTTTGCCAGTTCTGAAGGTTTCAGATTTACTTTTTCACAAGCGAGGCGCGGATTTGGGCATAACCGGGCTTTATCGTCGAGTAGATAAAACCAATGCGCCGGTCATAGGGCAGGAAGGCACTCTTCATCGCATTAATGGTAATTTTCTCGAAGTCATCGATGGACAGTCCGTAGGCACCTGCAGCCGCCGCGAACTCCTTGCTCATTGTCGTGTTGCTCATCAACCGGTTATCGGTGTTGAGTGTAACCCGGAACTTCTCCCGGAACAGGATCCGGAAGGGGTGCTCCTCAAGGCTGCGCGCGGCTCCGGTATGCACGTTGCTGAGCAGGCAGATCTCTAGTGGAATACGCTTGTCGAGGACATATTGCGCAAGTTCCCCTAACTTCACCACCCTGCTATCGGCAACTGCAATATCGTCGATCAGGCGCGTCCCATGCCCAATTCGATGCGCTCCGCAATATTGGATGGCTTGCCAGATCGATTCCTTCCCATATCCCTCACCGGCGTGAATTGTGATATTGAAATTTTGTCGTTGAATATAATGAAACGCTTCTATGTGCTTCTTTGGAGGATACCCACCTTCCTCGCCCGCCAAGTCGAAGCCGACTACACCACGCTGGCGAAAATCGACCGCCAATTCCGCCATATCCAGCGACGCATCCATGTTGCGCATGGCGCAAATGATCAATCCAGACGATATCCCAAAATCCCTTCTGCCCCGTTCCAGGCCCTTGAGCACAGCAGAAACCACTTGCTGAGGAGTTAATCCCTTCTGAGTGTGAAAAATCGGTGCGAAGCGGGTCTCGAAATAAATAACACCGTCGAGGCTTAAGTCTTGCGCCTGTTCATAAGCAACGCGCTCAAGCGCCTCTTCCGTCTGCATTACAGCAATGGTGTGCGCAAATCCCTTGAGGTATTCCGGCAGACTCCCCTGATTGGCTCCGCGGTGGAACCATTCTCCTAACGCGCCCGGATCCTCACTCGGCAAAAGCGTGTATTTGATGCTCCTCGCCAATTCAATCACTGTGCTCGGCCGAAGTACTCCGTCCAGGTGCTCATGCAAAACAACTTTAGGAAGACTCTGCAGAACTCGCTTGTCGATGGTCATCGAATCAACCAGCTCCCTACTCCCGCCCGATGTCTTCATTCCAAACGTCCGGATGATTACGGATGTAATCACTCAGCAGTGACGCACATTCTGCGGAGTCGAGATCAAACACTTTGACCCCGAGCGAGCGGAGCCACTCCAGCCCACCCTGGAAATTCCGGCTCTCTCCGACTACCACTACGCCGAAACCGAACTGCCGAATCAGGCCGCTGCAATACCAACACGGCGCTAAGGTAGTAACCATCGTCAAATCGCGGTAGCTGCGTTGGCGCCCAGCATTACGGAACGCGTCGGTTTCTCCGTGCAGTGAAGGATCTCCATTCTGTACCCGGCGATTGTGACCCGACCCAACCAGTCGACCACCTGCATCGAAAATTGCGGCTCCGATCGGAATTCCACCCTCAGCAAGGCCTTTTCGGGCTTCCGCCAACGCAACCGCGAGCATGGCACCATGATCAGCCCGAGACATATAACTGATTATATTGGCATCGGAGTCTCAGCAATATTTCAGCAGTAACCGCGTACGAAAATATGGAGGAACCCTTAGAGTACCGCTGCCGTGCTGGTACCGGCTGCTGCGAAAACGGCGGCAGTTTCTTTCTCGGCGATGGGAATGAAGGCCTGGACGACCGCAGCATCGAACTGCGTTCCGCTACTTTGAACCAACCGCGAGATGGCTTCTTGGTGCGGCAAGCCTCGTCGGTAGCACCGGTTCGACACCATGGCGTCGTAGGCGTCGATCACCGAAATGATTCGTGACACGAGCGGAATATCCTGCCCTTTCAACTTTGCCGGATATCCGGTGCCATCGATGTTTTCGTGATGGTGCAGCGCGTAGAGGCTGGCTTCTTCAAGGCCGGGAAACAGGCGGAGGATCGACCAACTGTACTCCGGATGGCGGTTGATGACCGTCCGTTCCTCTTCCGTGAGGGGCCCGGCCTTCTTCAGGATTGAATCTGGAACTCCGATCTTGCCAATATCATGCAGCAAGGCTGCGACTTCCACCTGATAGAAGCGCTCCTCGGGGAAATCCATCTCACGGGCAACCCGGATCGCCCATTCTGCCAAACGAGTGCTGTGTACCCCCGTGCTGATGTCCTTTAGATCCAGCAACTGGTTGAAGGCACAGATCACAGAATTGCGAAACGCCGAATGCTGCTCCTCCAGCTCCTTCACGCGCAGCAGAAGATCCGGCACCTCGAATCCCAGACTTGGCTGTGCTCTCATCCCGTGAACTCGCGCCTAGCGCAACACCCGGCATGCCAGGACGGCCTGGTACGTATCCAGGCGCCCGAAGCCCATGTCAACGTTTCCAATGTTGTCGGCTACGGCGAGTCCCCAGGGGACGTGCGAGCTGGTGCTGCAGCTGCCATTGTTGCCCAGCATCAGCGCTGCAGTTCCGGCCACAAATGGCGTGCTG
>JGI12627J18819_10000069_pt1 | contig 42512 bp, 38 predicted proteins | sample TexAe_OM1H0_M2_FD_18819 | JGI IMG/M metagenome (IMG submission 18819)
AAATCCCTCCATGGCTGCTGGTAACGGCTCGGCTGAAGCCGAGGACTTTCAAAGCGACAAGGCGAACGCTGTCGGTTACGCCGGCCGAAGCCGCAACCGGGCGCATCCGCGGTATGTAGAACCATGACAACAAAGCCGCAATTTATACAGCTTGGGAAGGTGCGATGAGCGAGCAGGTCGGCGATGCGAAGGTTCTGCTGGAACAGGTCACGAAGGCTCTCGTGGATGCTCCGGACGAAGTGTCGGTGAGCCAGGTCGAGGAAGAGGACGAGACTGTGCTCGAGCTGACGGTGGCGGAAAGCGATTTAGGGAAGGTGATCGGCAAATCGGGACGCACGGCGCGGGCGCTGCGAACGCTGTTGAGCGCGGCCGGTATCAAGGCACACAAGCGTTATGCGCTCGAGATCCTCGAGTAGGGTTCTTTTCCCGACTCCGAACAGGGCAGCTCGATGGGCGACGAGTACATTACTCTGGCTCGCGTCCTGAAAACGCAGGGCCGGCATGGCGAAGTTGCCGTGGAAGTGCATTCGGACGTTCCCGACCGCTTCGTGGAAGGCATGCGGCTCTTCGCCCTTGATGAGAGTGGCCAGCGGCGGCAACTGAAGGTCGAGGAGTTGTGGCCGCATAAAGGTCACATGGTTCTGAAGTTTGAGGGGATCAATTCGATCTCGGACGCGGAACCGCTGGTGCGCAGTGAACTGCAGGTTCCGCAGGCAGAGCGGGCCGAACTCGAGCCGGGATGGACGTACATCAGTGATCTGGCCGGGTGCGTGGTTTTCGACGGCGATCGGGAGATTGGCCGGATTGAAGGCGTGCAATTTGGCGCGGGCGAGGCGCCGCTGCTGATTGTGCGGGGCAAAGCGAAATCTCAGTACGAGATCCCGTTCGCGGAAGCTTATCTTGCCAGTGTGGATGCGGCGAAGAAACAGGTTCGCATGCGATTGCCCGAAGGCATGCTGGAGATTAATGATCCGCTGAGCGAGGAAGAGAAGCGGGAGCAGACAAAAATTGAGTAAGTGCGAAATTTAGAAATTGGGTAATTGAAAATCAAGAACAGGGCGATCGGCGGTTTTCAATTACCCAATTACTCAATTTCCCAATTGCCCAATGTTAGTGGACCTGGTGACGATTTTTCCGGACTTTTTTCGGGGGCCGCTGGACTATGGAATTCTGCGGCGGGCTCGGGAAACGGGACTGGTGGAGGTAAGGGTCCACGATTTGCGGGAGTTTGCCCGCGACAAGCATCGCACCGTGGATGACCGCCCATTTGGCGGCGGCGAAGGCATGGTCCTGAAGCCGGAACCGATCTTTGAATGCATTGAGAAGCTGAACTTGGGGCCGCGGGTTGAGCGCGTGGCGGGACGGGTGAAGGAATCGGTCATCCTGTTATCGGCGCAAGGCCGGCGGCTGGATCAGGCCTTGGCGCAGGAGTTGGCGGGACTGGATCGGCTGGTCCTGATCTGCGGACGCTACGAAGGTGTGGACGAGCGCGTGAGCCAGCACCTGGCCGATCGCGAGATTTCGATTGGCGATTACGTGCTGAGCGGCGGAGAGTTGGGCGCGGCGGTGATCGTCGATACGGTAGTTCGGCTGGTGCCCGGAGCTGTAGGCAACGAAGCCTCCACGCGGCAGGAGTCGTTTACGGCGAATGCAGCCGTGCCGCCTGGGGATGCGCCAAGCTCGACCTGTGATTCGGGCGGGTTGCTGGATTATCCGCATTACACACGGCCGGCGGAGTTTCGCGGGATGGCGGTGCCCGAGGTGCTGGTCAATGGCAATCACGATCAGATCCGGCGATGGCGGCGCCGCACGGCGCTGGAGAAAACGCTGCGCAATCGGCCAGATTTGATGGAGGCGGCGACGCTCAGCGAGGAAGACCGGCGGTTGCTTGCGGAGATCAAGACGGATTCTGTGGCGCGTTCTTGATGAAAGCAAAGTAGCGGTGGAATTCGGCGAAGCGCACAGGTCCCCTTCGACTTCGCTCAGGGCAGGCTTTCACTTCACTCAGGATGACAAGTTTTAAAAAAGGAAACGAACATGTCGAACCTCGTTATTGAAAAATTACTGGCAAAACAGAAACGCACCGATCTGCCGGAATTTGCGCCGGGTGACACGATTCGGGTGCACGTGAAGATCCGTGAAGGCGACAAGGAGCGCGTACAGGCGTTCGAGGGCGTGGTGATCGCACAGGCCAAGGGTCCGCAAGCCTCGTTCACGGTGCGCAAGATCAGCTTCGGCCAGGGCGTGGAGCGCATCTTCCCGGTGAATTCGAAGGTGATTGACCGGGTCGAGTTGCTGCGGTCGTCGAAGGTGCGCCGCGCGAAGCTTTATTATCTGCGGGCGTTGAAGGGGAAGGCGGCGCGTTTGAAAGATGTGGAACGCGAGCGCCCCACGGCCGAGGTCGCAGCGACGAAGTAGTCTTCTCTTCTTGAAGTAGTCTTCTCTTCTTACTGATGCAGGCGCAGATTCCGCTGCGCCTGCAAATCCTCTCATGTGAAATGGTGTCCCCGGCCGAGTCTCTAACCGAGCGTGGACGCGAATTTTGCTTTGACGGTCGTTTCTTTCGCGGATTCCGAATTTTCTTTCTCGGCCAGCTTGCGCAACAGGTGCTGCAGGATCGCGCGATCGCCTTTCCGGATTTCACGGAATTCGACACCAAGGCCGAGGTCAAGAGCTGTGTGCCGGACCTGGCCTTTAATACTCAGATCGTAATTCGCTATTTTCAGAACGAGCTTGAGATCAGTGCCAGGCAGAATGGCGTCTTTCGTGGCAATGAGGCAACCGGTCTCGGATACATCCTTCAGGGCGCCGTCGAGATAGTTTGCGCCTGCGCCGCGGCGAAGGAGTTCGACGATACCCTGGGCGGCAAAACGCGGAGAACTGCGACGGTTTCCCCTGCGATTGTCGGCGGAGGAGTTCATGCGGCACGGTCTCGTGTCGCGCACGATGGGATCGTAGGTCTCTTCCATTTCGCGCAGTTCTGATATCCAGAGAGTTTTCTCCGCCTCAACGCATTGAATGCCAACCTGGCCGCGCAAGGACGAGGAAGATTCGCCAATCCAGACCACGCGGCAATAGGCCTTGGAGCGGCCGCGCTCCACCACGACGATCTCGCCGGCTTCCTTCACGCAGCGCAAGCCCGTGACGCGGGCGCCATGCGAAGAAATGTCATAGGTGCAGGCCATCTCGAGCCGGGGCTTGGCGTCGGCGTCGAAGTAGGTTATGCGCACTGGCAGCGCAACGTGAATTCTTTTCTCGGTGCGGTCGGTGGATTTTTTTCCAACTGCTTGACTCACAATACAATCCTGATCCGGGATGTGTTGGGGAGCGACCTTTGGGGAGCGTCTAAAGCATAGCAAGGCATGGAGCTCTTCTCAATTTACCATCGTACCTAAGGCGAGGTTACGAAGCGGCCAGTACGTGGTGTGACGTTCTTCCGGGAAGCAAGCAAACGACGGGTCTCCATCGATTCCGAGCTTCTGGCTTTCGCCGGAATGCATTTTTCTGATACTTCCTCTTGCGCTTGCACAGCGATCTCGTAGAACATCAGGTTCTACCGTGCCTGCCAAAACGAAACTCGGCAAGAAAAAACTGTCGGCATCCGCTGCCAAACTGCAGATGCTCAAGCGCTTACGCTGCACTTTGCGCTACGAGAAAAAAGCCTGGGACTCAGGTGCGTATCTGGTGGCGGGCGTGGACGAGGTGGGACGCGGGTCGCTGTTTGGGGCAGTGGTGGCGGGCGCGGTCATTTTGGATCCGGCGTACCGGATTCGGGGGCTGCGCGATTCGAAGCTGCTGTTGGCCGAACGGCGGGAAGTTCTGGCGGAGCGCATTCGCGAACACTCGCTGGCGTGGGCGACGGCGGCGGTGGATGCGGGACGCATCGATCAGATCAATATCTACCAGGCTTCGCGACTGGCGATGCGAATGGCGGTCTCGCAGCTGACCCCGGCTGCGGACTATTTGCTGGTGGACGCGCTGCGTCTGGACTTCGACCTGCCGCAGCGTGCGATCATTCACGGAGACGCACTTTCGGCATCCATTGCAGCCGCGTCCATTTTGGCGAAAGTGGAGCGCGATCGCATGATTCGGGCGTGGGATCCAGTTTTTCCGGCGTATGGTCTGGCTTCCAACAAGGGGTACAGCACGCCTCATCATTTGTCGGCATTGCGGGAGCATGGGCCGTCGCCGCTGCACCGGCAGTCGTTCGCGCCAGTGTGGAATGCTCCGGTTCCGCAGGAGGTGTTGAGTTTCATGCTGGAGGAAGCAGAGAACGAAGCTGAAGAAGTTCTCGAAGAAGTAACGGAAGCGTAGAGCATGCCACGCATACTCTGTGTAACCGCGCATCCGGATGACGAGGCTGCTGCTTTCGGCGGGAGCTTGCGGCTTTATCACGAGCGCGGCGCCGAAATTTATGTTGTCTGCCTGACGGCCGGGCAGGCCGGCTCTCATCGGGGGCAGGCGAGAACCGATCACGAACTGGCTGCCATTCGCCGGAAAGAATTTGCCGCATCGTGCCAGATCCTGGGAGTCGACCGCGGGGTCGTGCTTGACTATGCGGACGGGCAGCTGCACCGGGTTGATCTCTACAAAGTTGTGGGAGAGTTGATCCGCCACATACGGGAGTTTCATCCCGACATCATGCTTACCTTTGGCCCGGAAGGCGGGGTGACCGGCCACACGGACCATTCCATGGCTTCGGTATTCGCGACACTGGCGTATCAGTGGGCTGGACGGGAAAACCGGTATACGGACCAGTTGATTGATGGCCTCGCGGCGCACCGTACGCGGAAGTTGTATTACTCGACGGCAAACTTTGTGCTGGAAGGCCGTCCTGCGGTTTCACCGCCTCCGGTCACTACAGTAATTGAAATCGGTGATCGCGTGAAAACGAAAATCGCGGCATTCGAAGCGCACACCACGCAGGCGCCAGTGTTCCCCATGGTGCGCGATACGATTCTGTCGCGCGGGCCGAAGGAATATTTTCATTTGGCGGCAACGGCGCAGCCGAGTTCGATTGGTATGGAAACGGATTTGTTTGCAGGGCTGCCCGAAACACCTTAAACGCAGAAACGCAGAGGCAGCCGCAGAGGACGCAGAGGCTGGTGGGAAGTCCTAGCGTGCCTTCAGAATTTCGCTCAGCAGGTCGGGCCTGCTTTCGTCGCGTACGAGGCGGGGATATTTTTCGCCATCGTGGTAGTCGAGCTTGAAAGTTTTGTAGTAGCTGGTGTTCTCGATCAGGAGCTCGGTTGGCTCGGCTGTGCCTTTCGCGACCTTGATCGCGTCGTGAAGAACTTCCGCCGAGAAGCGGCGGCCGTTCACCGCAATGATGCGCATACCGGGACCAATCCCAGCCTTGGCGGCGGCCATGCCTTCGATGGTATCGATGATGGCGCCGTCATCACGCAGGCGTACGCCGATGGTGTACATCTCGCGGATTTGGGCATCGTCGCGCTCGTCGGCACGGAAGTAGTCGGTCGCGTTCTCGTCATAAGTGAGTTTCCAGCCGGCTTGTTCGATGCCTCCGAGTGGTGCGCCGGGACCATGATTGGTAAGGCGCTCGGTCCAGAAGGCTCGCCAATCGTAGGTGGCGACCTGATTCAGCGCGTTCACGACATCATCAAATGTGTACGTCTTTATGGTTGGAGGGCCACTCGGGGCGCCGTGAAAAAGCTTGCAGAAGTCGTCGAGTGATTTCTTCCCTTTCGTCTGCTGGCGAATGATCGCATCCGCCCACATCCAGTTCAGGGTGTCTTCGTCGTAGAAATCTGCGGAACGCCGCCAGGAATACCAGGCCTTGGGGGCGAAGTAGAGTTGTGGTGCGGCGTCGGCGGTGTCCTGAAGATTGCGCCAGGTTCGTCCGGGAAGATGGTCGAGGTCGGCGGCCACAATGGCAAGGTATTCGCGGAACTGGTCCGGGGTCCACAGTCCGCTACGGGCGGTGAGGATGTTGCCGAGATATTCGGTCAGGCCCTCGTAGACCCACAACAAATCTGTCTGCATGGGTTGCTGGTAATCCGGTGTGGTGAGGTCGGCGGGACGGCGATACTTTCCGTTCCAGGAGTGCGCGAATTCATGGGGAAGCAATGCGGCATCGAGCTTGCGCTCGGTCTCGTCGATGAGGGCGCGTTCGGAGGTCCGGCTATCGTTGGACTGGTGGTGTTCGAGTCCGAAGTGGGCGACGTGATCACTCAGGGTGTAGAGGAAGTGATATTGAAGATAATGCTGGGCACCGAACAGAGCGCCCGCTTGAGTCACGAGATTCTTATAGTGGTCCCAAACCTCTTGCGAAGGTTCGAGGGCCGCAGCGCTGTCGGAAGCAACGTCCAATTCGGCGGGAGGATTCTGCGCCAGCGGAACAGCTTTCAGGTATTGACCGGTAAGGACTGGGGAATCGATGAGGACGTTCAGCGGTTCGGGGCGGAAGTGAAGGTCATTTCCGTTGGCGTTGCTGAGCGAGAGCGAGGTGGCATATTTCCAGCCCTCGGGAATTTTGAGGGCGGCGCTGAAGGTGATGTCTTCGGCCTTCCAGCCCTTGGGATACAGCAGGACCTGGTTCCAACTGAGGACGAGAAGCTTGTCGGTAGCAGAGGAACCGGAAGAAAATCCTTCTTCGAGAGTGGCGGGTTCGAGGTAGTCGAGGTCAGCCTCAACCTCATTTTCGCCGGTGGGGACCTCGACGTTGATGGTCCAGCCATCGAGGAGATCGCGGCGCCATCGCAGGGGCTTGCCGCCGGCGAAAAACTTAAGACCGGCGAGATCGATCACCGGACCAGTCGGAGCGTGTTCTCCGGGAAGCCATTTTGGGTAGTACAAGATCAAAGAGCCGGGCGCGGCAGGTATGCGGAGCCGGGCATGAAGAATCTTGCGCGGAGTTTCGGTGGCATCGACGGCCAGTGAAATGTTCGGGCCTGCGGCGAAGGCGTGGGATCCGAGAAAAAGAATGAGAGAAAGTGCGGACAAGATCCTGGTCCGGATAAAAGTCATGTTTCAGCGCTCCTCACAATGCCAAATCCGGCACAAGCAAATTTCTGAATATATCAGAGGATGCTGGCGCCCAGGCGAACGTCTCGCGCAGGCGACTCTGCAAAGTTATGGGCGATGCTCTGGGCTCTGGCGAGCCTGACAGTCTGGCACCGAGTGCTTTATTATCCCGACGTGTCCCAAGCCCATCGCGGTAAGTTCATCACATTTGAAGGTCTGGACGGAACCGGCAAGAGCACGCAGATACAAAAGCTCGCGAAGGCGTTGCGGGCGCTTGGGCAACCGGTGGTAGTCACTCGCGAGCCGGGCGGAACGGCGACAGGCGAGAAGATACGCCATGTCATTTTGGACTCGGCAACAACTGAACTTTCTCCGATGGCAGAGATGGCATTGATGTTTGCGTCGCGGGCGCAGCATATTCGGGAGGTCATCGAACCCGCCGTGGCCGAGGGAAAGGTGGTGCTGTGCGACCGGTTCACAGATTCCACGGAAGCCTACCAGGGGAGCGGACGGAAGCTGGGAACAAAGGCCGTGCTGGAGTTGCATCGCATTCTGTGCGACGACTTGCAGCCCGATCTAACGATCTTGCTCGATTCGGATGTGGCAACGAGCGTGGAGCGGGCGCGGCGGCGCAACGTCGCCAAAACCAGGAAGCCCGGACGAGAGCACAAAGACGAGAATCGTTTCGAGCAGGAGAGCCGGGCGTTTTTCGGGCGAGTAAGAAACGGCTATATGGCGATTGCGAGGCGCGAGGCGGCGAGGGTGGTAGTGGTGGATGCGCGGGGGACGCCGTCGCAGACGCACGCGAAGATTGTGGAAGTGGTGAATCGAAAACTCCGCTTGAAGATGGGCGGCTAGAATCCCCTGACGCATGAAGTTAAAAAGAGCTGCCGCAGGAGTGGCCTGGGATCCGCACTACGATTCGGCAATGGCACCAGAGGGGTTCGTTGGCAAGATGCGGCGAATCGAGGGGAGTGCGCCGGGGGAAGCACCCCGTGATAGATTTTGACCGTGGCTTTTTCGGACTTTCACGGCAATGCGGAGATTGTGCACCGGTTGCGCGACATGCTTGCGCGCGGGCATTTTCCTCACGCCATGATCCTTGCCGGGGCTACGGGCGCGGGGAAATACACGCTCGCCTTGATGCTGGCGAAGGCGATGAATTGCCTGGAGCCGCCGGCGAGCGATGGTCTTCCCGACTTCTGCGACCGGTGTTCGAACTGCGTTCGGATTGCGCAGGCTCAGGAGCTGAATGCTCGTTTTGCCGAAGCGGTGGAAGCTCGGGAGAATCTTCGCGAGACCGACAAAAAAGAAACGCGAATCTTCGTGCAGACTCACCCCGACGTGCTCGTGATTCCTCCCGATCCTCCGCAGATGATGATCAAGGTCGACCAGGTTCGGCGGGTGATTGAAGGCATCCACTACCGGCCGCGGGAGGCCAAGGAGCGGGTATACATCTTTACGGATTCGAATTTCATGAGGGAGGCGGCGAATTCGCTGCTGAAGGTGCTGGAGGAACCGCCGGAGTACGCGACCATTTTTCTGCTGACGGAGAATGTCGGGGAGTTGCTGCCGACGATTCGTTCGCGGGCAATGACCTTCACACTGGGAGCTCTGCCGGCGGAAGACATCGAGAGTGATCTTGCCGAGCGGCATCCGGATTGGACGGCAAAACAACGAGCGCTGGTAGCGAGGCTGGCCGAAGGGGCGGTGGGCCGGGCTCGTGGATTCGATTTAGCCAAGTACACGGCCTCACGTGCTCACGCGCTGATCATCTTGAACTCGGCGCTGCGGAGCGGCGATCACAGCGAACTTTTCAAGGTTACAGAGACCTATCGGCCGGGCGCGGAGGGCCGGGAAAAAACAGATCAGCTTCTGCGCACCCTCTATTGCCTGCTGCAGGATATGACGATGCTGAACTCGGGCACGCCCGAACTGGTGCGAAATACAGATATTTTGGGAGAATTGCAGAAGCTGGCATCGGCAGTGGATTTCGAGTGGCTGATTCGTGCCGCGGATCGTCTTGCCGAAGTGGAACGCGGCATGCGAAGGAACTTGCTGCGGTCCCTGTCGCTGGACGCGCTGGCGGTGGCGATGGAACAAAACCAGCTTCTTTCCGGATAGTTTGGCGAAGCGGCCATGATCCATGTACTTTCGACTGTGCAAGCCACGTGAAAAACGGAAGGTAAATCCGTGCAGAGCCTGAAGCGATCCCCACCAAAGTCATTGGCTCTCCATCACTTAAGGATTGTCTAGTGCAGCATTCCTGTGCTACGGTAACTGCAAAGTTCACACCCATTTCCACATGCACAGCAGCCAAGTGTTGTGGCCGGCGCCCGGGATGCGGGTGAACAGGTGGTGTGCCATGAAGGAAGCAATCGATTCCATGCCCACGGAACGAGCAGTCGAGCAGGAAGGATTCGGCAATCGCAAGCTGATTCGGCCTTCCCTTAACCGCAATGATCACAACTCCAACCACAATCAGGCCCCCATGGAACGACGCGAACGCTCTGGCAGCGGTGGCAAAAAGCTTCCACCCCCCGAAACCACAAATGCCGAAAATTTTTATTACCAGAAGCAGATGCAGAGTAAAACGCCGATGGTCATCGTGCTGAGCGACGGCGAAGAGATCCACGGTGTGATCGAGTGGTACGACAAGTACTGTCTGAAAGTAAACCGGACTTCCCAGCCGAATATTGTCGTCTATAAGCCTGCCATTAAGTACATGTACAAGGAAGGCGAGAACGCGCGCTAGGCTCGCGTAGGCACCTGAGGAAACGGGCTTTCTTACGAGCATTTTCTTGGGCGTCGTTGCTTGCAAGCGGCGGATTTTCTTCATCCGCGGGTGGGCTTCAGCCGTCTGCGGGCGCTGTCGCCCCTCCGGGGCTTGGCTCGAATTTAACGCTTACCCAGCGCTTACGCGCTGGGCTAATGAATACCGCCCCTTTGGGGCTTTACAGGTTTGGCTGTTACAGGTTTGGCTATTACAGGTTCGTCGATCACAGGTTCGTCGATTACAGGTTTGTCGATTTACAGGTTTGGCCGTTACAGGCTTGGCGTTACAGGTTTGGCCGTTGCAGGTTTGGGCTGCTTCCTATTGGGGCTTTTTCGTAGGAGATTCGAGAGTCTGGTCACTCTATCCGGTGGCGGCCCAGTCCCGATGGGGATGCTCCCTTGGCGACGGAACAATCGGGCGCAATTCTCGGCAGCCTCTGCCAACGTGGATTAGCCTCTGCAAGGCACCGGGTTTCAATATCCAGTTCAAGCCGTGACGCATTTCGCATTTGTTGCCCTCAACCTCCAGATAAAAAGCTGTCAAGGATGTTCCCTTTCAAGGTTCGGGAACCGGTGCGGGCCCCGGGGCCACCCGAGTGCTAAGGGGCTTGGTACCTTCGATACCTTTGCAGGCGGTTACCTGGTGTTCCACTCTGGGCGGGGAACATGGCGGAGTGGTATACTCCGGCTCAACAACCCTCTTACATAGCCATATTCGTCGCGTCTGGCCGAGATGCATATCTATGTCCGCCCATAGAGAAGGGGCTGGAATATGAGCACCATCGCCGTCAGAAATCCACAAAATTCGGTTCATCCGCCTGCGCCGGTTGGGCGGCGAGTGGCGCCACGGCGGCGCCTGGCTGTGCCCCTGAACGTGACGGTACTGCGGTCGGGCGTTCCGGATGCGGTTCCGGGAAGGTCGATCGACGTAGGTGAAGGCGGAGTGGGGGCGGTGCTGGCGGCGGAGCTGTTTCCGGGAGAGTTAGTCGGGGTGGAATTCCGTTTGCCGGAATCGGGTTTTGTGCTTGCCAAGGCGCGGGTGTGCTATCAGGAGAGGCTACGCTGTGGGCTACAGTTTCTGGCAATTCCCGCGGACCAACGCGAAATGTTGGGAGCCTGGGCTTTGGAGAGGCCGGAACGCAATGTGCGGGCTGTAGCGAAGAGCAAGAGCGAACCCGCTGCTGGCATCCAGAGTCGAAATCAGGCTCCGACGTCAGAATTTATTCCGGATGCTCGGCCGGTCAAGACCACAAGGGCCAAGACGCCGTCTTTCCAATCCAAGAGCTCAGCGAGCTATTTGCGACGAAAGATTGTGGTGGTGCTCGCGGCTTGTGTCATTGTGGCGGGGGCTGTGGGCTGGTGGCAATGGGAGCAGGGCTGGCAGGAATTGGAATCCCGTCTACCCGGACAGAGGATTGAGGTGCCTCAGCCCGCGGCGGCGGTCTCGCAGGAAGTCATGCTCCGGCTGCTGGTGCACAAGGTGGAACCCCGCGGCGGCATGAAATTAACTGGAGTGGCTGTGCTGGATGCCGTGATCGGGTCCGACGGTTCGGTGATCAGCCTTCGACCGGTGAGTGGTCCGGACATTCTGACGCGTGCCGCAATGGACGCATTGCAGTGGTGGAAGTTTGAACCCTATCGTCAGAACGGGCAGGCCGTGCCTGTGGAAACGAAGTTCGCTATCGAGTTCCGATAAAACACTTCTCTCTCTTCAAAAGCTTGCGCATAGTTTGCTTCGCTTCGAACCATGCGAGCAGGCTATTTGGGCGCGACGCCGCTTTTTCGCATCCCGTCGAGCATAATCAAACTGCTCACTCCGAAACATCCCACCGCTCCCAAGGCAGCGACCTGATAGAAGTTCGGGCCGAGTCTTAGCCAGTCTGCGAATAATGCACACAGCGCGCAGAGAATTCCAATGAGGTTCAGCCATTGCGGTATGCGTACTGGACGAAGGGCGTCCTGGCGAAGGCGCAACTGCAGCAAGACGGCGGCGAGTCCGATGGCTGCCAGGACAACGGCAGCGAGCGGACTATGAAACGCATTGCTGCCGGCATAGATCACTACCAAGGTGATGGCAATGATCAGCAAGCCGGCGGAGATGACGGTCCACCGGCGGGAGGGCTTGGAAGGAGTCATTGGGATTTATGGGCCCGCGAGCAGGCCAGCCCCATTGTAGACATTGCTTCGCGGACTTGCGAGCAAGAACAGCGCGACAGAATGGGAATCAGGCACTGCCAGGCAGCCATTCGGCGGCACGATGGTCGCCGTGGTTCACGGCGTACAGGACGAGCTCGACGCGGGTGGAGATGCCCAGCTTGTCGAAAATACGAAAAAGATATTTCTTCACGGTGTGTTCGCTGAGACCGAGTTCCTGAGCGATCTCACGGTTGGAAAGGCCTTCGGCGACAAGCGCAACCACCTGTTCCTCGCGGGGTGTGACGAGGGTGTTTCCCTTCGCGTTGACCACACGCAGAGAAGGAACCTGGGTAACCAGGTCGATCAAGTAGCCGATCTGCTGCGCAGTTGCCCAAATCTGTCCACTGTGCACGACCTGAATGCACTTACAGAGAGCGCGGAAGGGCGAAACGGCAAAGCAAAACAGGCCGCGGGCGCCGGAACGAAAAGCGTTGACGACCTGCTCACGATGGGGCGACTCGAGCAGAAGGATCTTCGCGACTTTCGGAAAAGAAATGTGTAACCGGCGGAGCAACGCCATATCTTGCCAGCTGCCGCCCTGCCCGTCGGCATCGAGGAGCAACACATCGATGGCCGCATCTCCCATGATCTTGAGGATGAGATCCGGATCCAGGGGACAGGAGATCACTTTAAACTCGGGACGCCGGCGTAAAGCGCTGGTAAGAAGTTGAAGTTGCATTTGGCTGGAATCGGCCACGAGAACATTGATCGGAGTGTGCATGGAATGCTTCACCGTCAGGGCGCGTTGATGGTGCAGGTTTTGCATCGTGAGGGGATTGTAGGGACCAGCGAAAGAGAAGTCATGTTTATCAATCACTGGTTTTCGTGACGTTTCCCACATCGAAGCTGAGAAAGATGGGTGTGCAGAATTCGTTCCGTGGGTCAGAGCAGGATTGATACGAACCGGAGATTCCAAGCGGGTAAGTCGTTGGGCCCATGCGGTTTGAGATCTTCGCCAATTTCTCCAACCGGGCGAGTCTCTCCCCATGACGGAAAAAGCAAGTCCGCCATCGTGGACTATACCCAAGGGGAATTGCCGAGGCCGGCAGGTTCTTACGGACGCCGGGCGTAATTCGCGGAGTTGCGTAACAAACCGTTCGCGGTGTGCGATGTGGGGAGACAGGTCTGCTGAAGCGATGCAGATTGAATCGCACCCACGCGAGTAGGTGATACGAGTTATGTCTTGTCGGATTGTTCCTTACCGCTTAACTTGCAGGCGTACGGCAGCCGAAAACGGCGTGCAACCACAATGAAGCTTTGCTCCTTATCGATGCTCGTGGTTTTCGCTGCGCTCCTACAACCGTTAATCACCTGGATCGCGAAGGCCCAGGAACCAGGGCCGAACCGGGGGGTTCAAGAGGAACCTGTATCTCCGGAAAAAAAAGAACGGAGAACGCTGGGCGCGCGATCTCTCAACGATGGTGTCGAACGCAAACGAAAGAAACGCTGCGCGCACGGAATCAGCGGCAAGGTCCCACATTCAAGATTGCGGATGACCCGCGGATTACGCGGGTTGGCCGCGGGTTGCGAAGATACAGCCTGGACGAACTTCCGCAACTGTGGAACGTGTGGAAAGGGGACATGAGTCTGGTCGGACCGAGGCCACACCCGGTCGATGACTACGCACGCTATCGCCTGGAACACTTACGGCGCCTGGATATGACCCCGGGGATCACAGGCCTTTGGCAGGTAACGGCGCGCCAGAGTTCATCGTTTCAGACCAACCTGGCTTTGGATCTGGAATACATCGAGAGATGGAGTCTGTGGATGGATCTGCGGATCCTTCTTAAGACGGTTTCAGTTGTTTTTCAAGGAACGGGCGCGTGAGAGCGGGAACTTCTTCGATAGTCCAGTGCGCGAATCCAGCGGCCCTGGAATCCTCTTTCCGAGATCAACAAATCGGGTGGACAGCGATTGCGGCTGTCTGTGCTCCCGTCCCAGCCGCGATGGCGATGTCCGTGGCGCTGTATGTGGCCACCCTGACCATCATGTTGTTTCGGCCACCGGATGTCGAGCTTTATTCCGTCGACCGAATCGCATTCGCTGTGCTGGTGTTCGTCGTGCTCCTGCGGGCACTGGCCCTTCGGCAGCGAATCCGTACTGGAGGCTGGCTGATGCTTCCGATGGCAGGACTCGCGGCATTGGCGAGCGTAAGCGCGCTCTCACACTCGTACCAAGCGAGCGCCTGGAGCGTGATGGCAGCAAAGTTCGTTGTGCCATTTGCAATGTTCTGGGTTGCGGCGATGATCTTTCGCAGTGAGGGCTCGTTGCGCTGGCTGGAGAGGTTCTGCCTGCTGGTAATGGCCTATCTCATTTTCACCGCGATCGCGTCCCTGGCAGGAATCCATGAACTCGTATTTCCGCGATACATCCTTGACGAGAGTATCGGCATACACGCGGATCGTGCCCGGGGACCTTTTCTGCAGGCCGTCGCGAATGGTGTGACCCTGAATCTTTTGGGACTGCTGGCGATTGACCGCTTTCGCCGCAAAAGGTTGCCAGGGATTTGGCCCGGGCTACTGGTGCCGTTATCAGTCGCGATTGTTGCTACCAAGACGCGCGGGGTCTGGTTGTCATTTGCAGTCNCAGTACTGTGGTTACTGCTTCGCGACAAGACGATGCGGCTTCGATCAGTGTGGGGATTATTGACTCTGGCGTCACTCTCTGGGCTGTTTTGCCTGTCCAGCGTCCTAGATGCAAGCGGGGCGCTCGAAGATCGTCTGCAAGATCGAAATTCAGTCGAATTTCGTATGGCCGCTTACCAGGCCGGATGGGAAATGTTTCTCGCGCGACCGCTTACAGGATGGGGGACCACGGAGCTTCAGACCACATTGTCGGATCGCATTCGCGGGTTTCGGGGACAGTCTTTCGCCGTACACAATACTTATCTGGAAATTCTGCTCGAGCATGGAATCTGCGGGATCGGACTGTACGCGTGGCTGATTGTGGCATTGTTCCGTCTCGGCAAGAAAAGACTCGGGGACACGAGCAGCGTTGCCTCTGTGCGCAGACTGTGGCCTTTACTGCTTGGCGTGTACCTGGTCAATGCGATGTTCGTGGTTATGAATTACCAGTTCGTCAACGGACTCCTGTTTACCTTCGCTGGAGTGCTTGCCGCGGGCAGTGACCAGGCGCACTGGAAAAACACCGGGCCCGCTCCGGAGTTCGCGCCTTTCCTGCCGTGACGTTCAACTCCTCAGAGACTTGGGCATAGCTAAGTTGGCCACTGTGGCATACATCACAAATCAGTTTCCCTCCGCGGTGGAGTGGTACGTGGCGGAAGAAATCTGGCATTTGCGAAAGCGCGGTGTGCGAGTCATTCCGTGCAGTTCGCGCAAGGTGGACGGCTCCTCTCTGACGGCAGACTTACGAGAGCTTGCGCAGGAGACGCTGTATCTGGAGGCGCTTCGGTGGCGGACTCTACTCCATGCCCTGTTTATTTGCCTGCGGCGATTCCATTCGATTGCTGACTTAATGGCTGGCGCTCTGCTCGAAAGCAGCGAACCAGCCATGCGGCGGGCACGAACGTTGCTGCATACCTGGCTCGGAGTGTATTACGGGCTGCTTCTGCACGATCGCGGCGTAGACCACATCCATGTTCATCACGGTTATTACTCCTCATGGATCGCGATGGTTGCAGCACGAACGCTTGGAATTCCATTCAGCATGACGCTGCACGGGTCGGATCTGCTGATGCAGGCCGCGTTCATGCGCACCAAATTGCGGGAGTGCGAATTCTGCATCACGGTTTCGAAATTCAACCGGGAGCACATTCTTGCGCATTATCCGAGCTTAGATCCGAAGAAGGTGCTGGTGCAGCGGATGGGGGTGGAGGTTCCCCCCATTTCCTCGACGAAGAGGATGCCTGCCCGGTCACTGAATCAGGTTCCGATTCTCCTGGCGGTCGGGCGGCTTCATCCGGTGAAGAACCATGTTTTTCTTCTGCAGGCGTGTTTCCTCCTGCGTGAGTGTGGCGTGAGATTCCGCTGCGTGATCGTCGGGGCTGGGCCGGAACGCGAAAAACTCGAGTTTCTGATTCATGAATTGAAAATCGCCGACGTGGTGAGAATGGTGGGCCACGTCCCGCGGGAGCATATTGGCGAGTATTACGAATCTGCGGATCTGGTGGTACTGACCAGGCACAGCGAGGGAATTCCGCTGGTGCTGATGGAAGCGATGGCGAGGGGCAAGATCGTACTGGCACCCGCGATTACCGGCATTCCGGAGTTGGTCGAGTCTGGAAAAACCGGATTTCTTTATGCGGCAGGCGATCTGGAGCAGTTCGTGTGGCAACTGGAGCAGATCTGCAAATCAAGGAACGCGTTGGAATCGATCGGCCGGGCCGCCCGGGAACACGTACTCCTCAACTTTGAGCAGCATAAGAATCTGGCGAAGTTTGCAGATGTTTTCGTGCGAAGGATCGCGCACGGCAACCGGAGTTATGGCAATGAGGATCTTGTATTGCAAAATATAACTTTCCTTTCAGCGGCACCGAAGTTTACCTGTTTGACCTGATGCGGATGATGAAAGCGCAGGGCCACGAGGTGGCCTTGTTTTCGATGGCCGATGAACGTGGTCCAGCGACTCGGTACGACAGGTACTTTGTTCCGCACATTGATTTCAAGGACCGCAGGCATAGTTTTTTCAAACACATGCGGCTGGCGGCACACGCGGTTTATTCGCGTGGAGCCCGATCCCGGCTTGGGCAGATGATTGAAGAGTTCCGTCCCGATGTCGCGCATGTGAGAAACATCTATCACCACCTCTCGCCGTCGATTCTTTGGGAACTCAGGCAGCGCGGCGTTCCCGTGTTGTATCACTTGAACGATTTCAAGATGCTGTGTCCGAACTACAACCTGGTGTCGAGAGGAAAAATATGCGAACGATGCCAGGGCGGGCGCTTCTGGAATGTTGTGGCAGAAGACTGCTACGCCGGCGGACGAGCCGCGGGAGCCGTTCTCGCCGTCGAAGCATGTGTACAGCGTTGGCTGCGGACGTATGAAAAATGCGTGACACGATTTCTGGCGCCGAGTGAATTTGTTCGCGCCAAGTTCACGGGCAATGGCTGGGCTGGTGCCCGCATTGATGTGTTGCCTCATTTTCAAAGGCTGCCGGCGGAGGCAATTCACCCTCCTGCGGCAAACTCTCCCATTCTTTATTTTGGCCGGCTCTCCCGGGAAAAGGGTGTTTCCGACCTGCTGCGCGCTCTCCGGTATATACCCACGCTTCGTTTGAAGATTGCGGGGGATGGGCCANACCGGGTTGAACTCGAGGAACTTACGCGCAGACTCGAACTAAAGAATGTGGAGTTCCTCGGTCACTTACCGGCTGCCGAACTGGATCAGGTCATCCGCGAGGCGCGTTTTACGGTGTTTCCCTCGCGCGCTTACGAAACGCTCGGCAAGACGATTCTCGAATCTTTCGCACTGGGCCGTGCGGTAGTTGCGTCCGACGTGGGATCGAGGAGGGAATTCGTGCAGGATGGCAAGACTGGACTTCTCTATCCAGTGGGCAATGTGGAAGAGCTAGCTTCAGCCTTGTCGCGGCTGGACCGGCATCCGGAAATGGCAGCGGCTATGGGCCGAGCCGGACGGGAATTCGTTCGCGAACATCATTCCCCGGAGAAGCACTATGACGCGATGGTCAAACTGTACGAGCGGCTAGCGGCGCGGACCAGTGACGTCAAGAAAGAAAGGAAGACGGTGGCCACGATGGCGCCCGCACCGACGAAACCGCGATTGCGCGTGGCTTTCATCGGCGGCCGGGGAGTGATCGGAAAATACAGCGGCATCGAGGGATATTACGAGGAAGTTGGAGGTCGACTGGCGGCAACGGGGCATGAAGTAACTGTCTATTGCCGCACGTTCTTCACACCCCTCCAGAGAGACCACAACGGCATGCGATTAGTACGACTTCCTACGGTGCGCTCGAAACATCTCGAGACTGCGTTGCATACCGCCCTAAGCACGCTGCACGTTTTGTTTCGGCCTTGCGATATCGTCCACTACCACACGCTCGGTCCCGCGCTGTTTTCTTTGGTTCCCAGGCTGGTCGGGAAAAGAACGGCCGTAACCGTGCAAGGTCTGGACTGGAAGCGAAAGAAGTGGGGACGGGCGGCTTCAGCGGTGCTGCGATTAGGCGAGAGAGCCGCGGTGTGGTGCCCAGATACTACGATGGTGGTGTCCCGAACTCTGCGTTCATACTTCCAGGAGCAGTACAGGGCAGAGACAAGGTACATCGCGAATGGAGCGTTGCTGCGAGAGCGCCGCCCCGCGAACAAAATCCTGGAATGGGGTCTTCGCCCCGCAGGCTATGTTCTGTTTCTCGGCCGGTTCTCCCCGGAGAAAAACTGTCATCTCCTCATTAATGCCTACGCGGGTATCGAGACTGAGGTGCAGCTTGTGCTTGCGGGCGGCGGAAGCCGGCGTGACGCCTACTATCATGAAATCCTGGGTCATGCGAGTAATCGAGTGCGCCTGCTGGAGTATGTTTCCGGAGATGCATTCGACGAACTGCTTACCAATGCGATGCTGTTTGTGCTGCCCTCGGACCTGGAGGGACTCTCGCTGGCGTTGCTGGAGGCGATGGGAGCGGGGCTATGCGTTCTTGCCAGTGACATTCCAGAGAATCGCGAACTGGTAGAGGGCGCTGGGTTCTTGTTCAGGCCAGGAGATCAGGCTGATCTACAACGAATGTTACGTGTGCTGATGGCGAATCAAGATCTGCGGGAAAAAGCGGGAAAGGCAGCCCGACAACGGATTCAAGAACAGTACCTCTGGCCAAAGATTGCACAAGAGATCGAGCAGACGTATCTGGAAATGATGGGATGGCCGGGCGCTGCGCCGGTCTTTAGCGCGATCCCCGACGGCGCGCAAGTTCGAGCTCTGCAGGAGGGGCGCCCTGCTGGCGCGATAGTGATTCCGATGCCGCCGGACGGTACCTCCCGCGTGGCTTAGTTGAAATTTCGCCTCCGCGGGACCCGGAATTCGGCGATTCTGGCTTTTCAATTACAATCAGAGGTTCGCGGAGCCGGCGTGGAGCATAGCTGTTTCTGCGCACGGCTCGATTTCTGCGCTGCGAGGGCGCCCTGAACATGATGGGAGACGCGATCCTGGTGACCGGAGGAGCAGGCTTCATCGGATCGAACTTCATTTTGCAGTGGATGGAGCGGGAAACCACACCTGTCGTGAATCTGGACAAGCTGACCTACGCCGGCAACCTCCGCAATCTGGAGCGGGTTTCCGCGGATCCGCGTTACACCTTTGTTCATGGTGATATTGCCGATCGCAAGACCGTTGGCCAAAGTCTGCTCGATCACCGGCCGCGGGCGATGGTTCACTTCGCCGCCGAGAGCCATGTGGATCGCTCGATCCTCGGGCCCGATGATTTCATTCGCACGAACGTAGGCGGAACATTCGCGCTGTTGGAAGAAACGCGGGCATACTGGATGGGGTTGACGTCGGAGGAGCGTGAGTCATTCCGCTTTGTGCATGTTTCGACGGACGAAGTTTATGGGTCGCTTGGGCCCGGGGATCCCGCCTTCAGTGAGAAGACCGCGTACGCGCCCAACAGTCCATACTCCGCATCGAAGGCGGCATCCGATCACCTGGTGCGCGCTTACCACCATACCTACGAACTGCCGACCCTGACCACGAACTGCTCCAATAACTATGGACCTTACCAGTTTCCTGAAAAACTGATTCCGCTGATGATCCTGAATGCGCGTGCCGGAAAGACTTTGCCGGTTTACGGCGATGGACAGAACGTACGTGACTGGATTTACGTTGGAGATCATTGTGAGGCAGTGCGCGTCGTACTGGCAAAAGGGCGGGCAGGAGAGACGTACAACATCGGCGGATGGAACGAAAAGACAAACGTGGAAATTGTGGAAACGATTTGTGAACTGTTAGATGAGTTTTGTCCAAAGGATCCCGTCGTCCCACACCGGAAGCTGATCACGTTCGTGACGGATCGTCCCGGACACGACCGCCGCTACGCCATTGACGCACACAAAATCGAGCGCGAACTGAAGTGGCATCCGCGGGAGACCTTCGAGAGCGGAATTCGTAAGACGATCTTCTGGTACCTAGAGAACGAGGAATGGATTCGTGAAGTGACCAGCGGCGCGTACCGGCAATGGGTGGAAAAGCAATATGCAAGCCGGAGCGGCGTGACACGCGGCTAGCGATCTGCGAAGGATCAACGCACAACATGGGCACAAAAGCAGCCGGCCGTCAGAGATACAAGGGAATCATCCTGGCTGGAGGGTCGGGAACGCGCTTGTATCCGGTCACGCAAGGCACCTGCAAGAGCCTGCTGCCGATTTATAACAAGCCAATGGTCTACTATCCGCTGTGCACGCTGATGCTGGCGGGCATTCGGGACATTCTGATTATCTCCACTCCGGAAGACACTCCTAAATTTCAGCACCTGCTTCGTGACGGACATCAGTACGGCATCGACATCCAATATGCCGTGCAGCTGAAACCAGAAGGAATCGCGCAGGCGTTTCTGGTGGGAGAGAAGTTTATCGGCAACGCTGCATGTGCGCTGGTTCTTGGCGACAACATTTTCTATGGACACGACCTCGCGAAAGATCTCCGCGAGGCGACACTGAGGACGGGCGGAGCGACCGTGTTCGCCTACCCCGTGCACGATCCCGAGCGATATGGCGTGGTCGAGTTCGATCAGACCGGACGCGCTCTCAGCCTGGAAGAGAAGCCGAAGCAACCGAAGTCTCGATACGCCGTCACGGGTCTTTATTTCTACGACAATCAGGTGGTTGAGATCGCTAAGTGCCTGAAACCGTCGGCGCGCGGCGAGCTAGAGATTACGGATGTGAATAAGGCGTATCTCGAGCGCGGCCAACTTGACGTGATCGTGATGGGCCGCGGAATGGCGTGGCTCGACACGGGCACGCATGAATCCTTGATGGATGCTGCGAATTATATTCAGGCCATCGAAAAACGACAGGGTTTGATGGTCGCCTGTCCAGAAGAGATTGCTTATCGGTCGGGGTACATCAGCGCGGGTCAACTCGAAGCGATTGGGCGTTCGATGAAGAACGGATACGGCGAATACCTGCTGCTCCTGCTTCGGGAAAAAGTCTTTTAACTTCACGCGAGAAGATGAACACGATTCCTACAAACCTGGAGGGAGCGTTTGTCCTGGAGCCGAAAGTCTTCGGCGATGCGCGCGGGTTTTTCCTGGAGAGCTATAACGAGCGGGCGATGGCCGAGGCGGGCATCCGGGAACGATTCGTGCAGGACAACCATTCATATTCCTCCCACAATGTAGTGCGTGGGTTGCATTACCAGGTCCGGCAGGTACAGGGCAAACTGGTGCGGGTGGTCGTGGGAGAGATTCTCGATGTAATTGTCGATTTGCGCAGGAGTTCGAGGACCTTCGGCCATTGGAGCGCGGTATCACTCTCGGGCGAGAACAAGCACATGCTTTGGATTCCGCCCGGATTCGCGCATGGGTTCCGCGTGGTTTCCGAGAGCGCGCACGTGCTCTATAAGGCAACCGACTATTACGAACCTGCCGCGGAAAGAACACTGGCGTGGAACGATCCGCAACTGAAGGTTGATTGGCGACTCGACGGCGAACCGATTGTGTCGAGCAAGGATCAGCACGGAATACCTTTTCGCGACGCGGAGAAATTCGAGTAGCCGGGAACGACATTCATGCGAGTCACGATTTTCGGTGCGACCGGGCTATTGGGGAAAGCCCTGCTGCGCGAGTGGCACGAGGATGAGGTCACTGGCCTTGGTTCGCGCGATGTCGACATACGTTCTGAAGAGCAGGTGCGGGTATCGATCCTGCGATACAGGCCGGAGTGGGTCGTCCTGGCTGCAGCGTACACGGACGTGGATGGCTGCGAGACCAACCGCGATTTAGCGTTGGACGTGAACTGTAAGGGCGCTGTCAACGTGGTGCGGGCAGCCGCTCAGGTTAGCGCTCGAGTGATCTTTCTCAGCACTGATTACGTGTTCGACGGGGCAAAGAACTGTCCCTATGAGATTGATGACCCGATCGCTCCACAGTGTGTTTACGGGCAGACGAAAGCCGCCGCAGAATCAGAAATACGCAAAATACTCCCCGAAGCTTGCATTCTGCGAACGTCATGGGTGTTTGGAGTCGGAGGGAAGTGCTTTCCAGAAACGATTCTTAAACTCGCAAGCACCCACCAGCAACTGGATGTTGTCGATGATCAGCGCGGTTGCCCGACGTATACCCCCGACCTGGCCCGGATCATCATGCAACTGTGCCGGAAAGGAGCAATGGGGACGGTCCATGCGACGAACCGTGGAGATTGCACGTGGTTCGAGTTTGCGCGCGAAATCGTGGCTTTGGCAGGGCTGAAGACGCAAGTGCGGCCGACTACGAGCGACAAATTTGTACGCCCTGCCAAGCGCCCGGCGTATTCCGTTCTGTCTTCAGCCAGCCTGCAGGAATACGGGATTATCGTGCCGACATGGCAAGATGCTTTGCCGCGGTATCTTGCGGAACGCGGCTTCCGTCCGTGATCGCGGTTGCGCAACAGGAATCAAGTCGGGTAATTCCGAAACTTCCCTTCTCCCTGCACAATTTCGTGGTTGCGGGAGAGACCGATGCCAGATCCGAAATCCGAAAATCCGCAGGCTCCTCTCTACACACCATTCCAAAACCAGGAACACGATCGGCGAACGCAGCCTCGCAGCGAGACAACGCTGAGCCGCATTGAAGATGCGACCTACGCCGTATTGCGCAGGCATGAGAAAAAACCGGCCTAGACCACCCGACTGAGTGGCGACAATCAGGTGGGGGCCAAGCAGACTGCGGAAAGACTCAACTTCGCGAAGACCGCCCTTAAAAGGGGGCAACGAGAGTGAACGACTACGGCACCACTAAAGCCGTGCCCTGATGCCAATCACAGGTTTTTCCGTCGCCTGCTAGTGTGCTTCCGGAGTTTCGCCAGACTTCAGGTTGATTTCCGCCATTCTGGCCTGCTTCAGTTCACGGTTCAATGCCTGCACGTCCGTGTTTTGAATTTGCGTCCAACGTGCAAGTTGGCCGGCGAGCACTCTTTGCACTTCCGCGAACGTGGTGACGGCTTGTGAGGTGGGAATTGCATCGGCGGAATCGACAACGCCCATGAGGTTCTTGAGAGCGGTGTTCAGACGAGCCAGGCTACGACCCTCAGGAGTGTTCAGGAACGTGGCACCGTATCCTCCCGGCGTACCTTCAAGTTCAGCCGCCTTCTTTTCGAGTTCGGCGATGGCGGCTTGAACTTTCGGCTTTCCGGCAGGCTGTAGGTCTTTGAGCTTTTTTCGAAGGCTGCGCAAGTCAACGAGCGCCTGAAAATCCCGGTGCATCTCCTCGACGATCCGCATCTCCATTTCAAACTGCGCTTTCAAGTCGTCGGGGGTAGCCTTCACTCGTGGGTCCATTTTGACGTGCAGGGGCTGAGCGTAGGTTTGGCCAGCAGCAGTGAGTTTCACGGTGTAGTTACCGGGAAGAAGCGATGGGCCGAGTGGATAAAGCGGCGTGTCACGATAGATTGCCGAGATGGGATACTCACGCTCCAGAGAATCGGGCGGCGGATAATGCAGATCCCAGACGAAACGGTGCATGCCCGCAACGATTGAAACGGTGCGCTCAGGACGAATCCAATAGGTGGGAACATTCAGGTCTTTCTCGTCACGAGCCGAAGGTTTATCGGTGCTCGAGAATCGTCGAACCAATTTACCGCCAGAGTCGAGGATTTCCAGAACGACTGGCCCAGAAGCAGGAGCTTTCAGCCAGTAGTCGAGCATGGCGCCGTCGGGCGGATTCTGGCCGGCGGGAATTTCTGGCGGCAGCGGAGTATCGGTGCCGTTGTCTCTGCGGACACGGTAGGTCAGTTGTGGCGCGAATAGCATGGCTGGCACATCGGCAGTATGCTCGTCGAGTTGGCGCAAAGGAGCGATGTTGTCGAGAATCCAGAACGAACGTCCGTGAGTGCCGATGATGACATCATCGTTGTGAACTACGAGGTCGCGAATGGAGGTTATCGGCAGATTGAGACGCAGAGATTGCCAGTGCTCGCCGTCATCGAAAGAGAAATACACAGTACGCTCGGTGGCCGCAAAGAGAAGACCCTTGCGCGCGGGATCTTCGCGCACGCTGTTTACCGGTTCATTGTCCGGAATCCCGCTGACGATCAACTTCCAGGATTTACCTCCATCATGAGTGCGGAAAATGAATGGGTGCAGGTCGTCAAGACGAAGGCGATTGATGGCCGCGTAAACGGTGTCCGTATCGAAGTGGGAGGAGTCGAGCTGTGCGACCTTGCTCCAGGGCGTAAGTTCGGCAGGGGTGACGTTCTGCCACGATTTACCCCCATCGCGTGTGAGGTGAATCAACCCGTCATCGGTTCCAGCCCAGATCAGATTGGCATCTTTCGAGGACGGCGCAAGCGAGTAGATCACGCCGCGGTGCTTTCCATTGGCAGGATTGGCTTCTACAAAGGGTCCCAGGTTTGCAGGGACGCCGGGGTCTTCGCGCGTTAAATCGGGGCTGATCACCTGCCAGCTGTTCCCGCCATCGGTAGTCTTGAAGAGGACATTGGATCCGAGATAGAGAGCGTGTGGATCGGCCGGCGAAAAGATGAGGGGCGCCGTACGATTGAAGCGATATTTCCCTGTGCGCAGCACGACTGGCGAGACGTCTTGCGTCTGACCAGTCGTACGATTGTAGCGAGTAGCCTTGCCGCCATAGATCATGTTGGGGTCCAGCGGGTCAGGGGCGACATAGCCGTACTCTTCGACGCCCACCGGGTACCAGTTCGCAAACGTGATTTCGCCAAAGTCGCTCCGGCTGGCGGTACCTACGCTGCCACTCTCTTGCTGGCCGCCGTAGACCCAATACGGAAACTGGTTATCGGTGATCACGTGGTAGAACTGCGCGGTTGGCTGGTTGTACCAGGAACTCCAGGTCGCACCGCCGTTGACGCTGATGGTTGCGCCTTGATCGCTCGCCAGGGCGATGATGTCGGAATTTTCCGGATTGATCCATACAGCGTGATAGTCGTCGCCGCCCGGAGCTCCTTTGATCGCGGTAAAACTGTGACCGGCATCATCGGAGCGATACGTGGAAGTGTTGGTCACAAAGATGGTGTCGGACTTCGTGGGATGAACGCGCACCCAGGCAAAGTCGTCGCCGCGCCCATACACGCGTTCTTCGTTGTTCACGCGCTCCCAACTCTCGCCGGCGTCATTGGAACGGTACACGCCGCCTGCCTTCGGGGATTGCACCATCGCGTACATGCGACTGGGATCACTCGGAGCGATGGCGATGCCGATGCGACCCAGGTCGTTGCCGGCGGGCAAGCCTTTGGTCAATTCGCTCCAGTTCGTGCCGCCGTCCACCGATTTGTAGAGCCCGCTTCCAGAAGTTTCGTAAGCCCCGCCCGTGGTCCACGGAGGGCGGCGTGAAGCCCACAGCACGGCGAAGATAGTTTGGGAATTGCGAGGATCGAACGCGAGATCGATGCCGCCGGTATTGTCGTCCTTGAAGAGGACTTTCTCCCAGTTCACACCACCGTCGAGGGAACGGAAAATCCCACGTTCGGCATTCGGTCCATAGGGATGGCCGAGGGCGGCGACAAAGACGCGATTCGGATCTTTGGGATCCACCAGGATCGAGCCGATCTGCTGTGCGTCGCGGAGTCCCAGATGCTGCCAGGTTTTGCCGCCATCGGTGGATTTGTAAATGCCGTCCCCAACAGAAAGGTCGGGGCGCCGTAAACCTTCGCCGCTGCCGACGTAGATGATTTCGGGCTTGGAGGGCGCAACTGCAAGAGCTCCGATGGAACCAGTCGGCTGATCGTCAAAAATAGGAGTCCAGGTCAGGCCAGCGTCAGTGCTTTTCCACACGCCACCGTTGTTGGGAGCCATGTAGAACACGTTGGGCTGGCCAGAAATTCCGGTGATGGCCACGGTTCGACCACCACGAAAGGGGCCGATCATTCGCCAGCGCAGTCCCTGGTAGAGAGCCGGGTCGACTTGCTGGGCGGAAGCAGTGGTGAAAAGACTGAAAGACGCGAGCACAGGTAAGAGGAAGCGCGACACACGAGCAAGAGAGAGCACGTTGTCCTCCGGGCGGAGGCAAGGATAAACCAAAGCCGATGCAATGGCGAAATGAGTTGCGCGCAAACCGGTTACTCACTCTCTTAGTGAACACGTTCGTGCTAGAGAACACGTTCGTGCCGGTAACCGGCGCCGGCCAGCGCGTCGAGAATGCGTTGGATCTGGTCCTTTCCCCGGGTTTCGAGGGTTACGTCGATGAGAGTGTCGCCCAGGCTGACACCGTAATAGGCGCGGTCAAACTGCAGTTCGACAATGTTGGCGTGGTGAGCAGCAATGATCCGCGTGAGTTGATGGAGCGAGCCGGGGCGATCGGACAAGTGGATCTGGAGCCGCACCAGGCGGGCATCCTTTACAAGACCCCGCTGGATGATGCGCGACAGCAGAGTGACGTCAATGTTGCCGCCACACACCAGCGCTACCGTCTTCTTGTGCTTCAGCTTGGCTTTGCGATGCAAAAGGACCGCCACGGCGGCAGCGCCGGCGCCTTCCGCCAGCATTTTTTCGCGTTCCAGCAGGGTGAGGATTCCGCTGGCAATTTCTTCCTCTTCCACGGAGACGACTTCATCCACGTATCGTTCTACAAGTTTCAGCGTACGCTCACCGGCGCGACGGACCGCGATGCCGTCGGCGATGGTGGGATTCGATGCGATCGTCGTGATCTGGTGGAGCTTGAGGGCTTCCAACATCGAAGGCATGCGCGCCGCCTGAACTCCAATGATCCGCACGCTCGGCTTGGATTCCTTCACGGCGCAGGCAATTCCACTGATCAGGCCGCCGCCGCCGATAGGAATGACGATCGCCTCGAGGTCGGGAACCTGCTCGAGCAGTTCGAGGCCGATCGTTCCCTGTCCCGCAATCACCGCGGGATCATCAAACGGATGAACGAAAGTGAGTTGCTCGGACTCGGCAAGCCGGCAGGCTTCTTCGTAGGCTTCGTCGTAGCCGTCGCCATGCAGCACTACGTGCGCACCGTAACCCTTGGTGGCATTGACCTTGACGAGCGGTGTCATCACCGGCATCACGATCTTGGCGGAAATCCCGTTGGTCTTCGCATGAAACGCCACGCCTTGCGCGTGATTGCCGGCACTGGCGGCAATTACGCCGCGTTTCTTCTCCTGGGCGCTCAACGTCAGAATCTTGTTGAGGGCTCCGCGTTCCTTGAAAGAACCGGTCCTCTGCAGGTTTTCAAGCTTCAGGTAGACGGGCTCGCCGCTGATTTCAGAAATGCTTGGAGAAAAAGGACAGGGTGAAAAGTAAATCGCACCATCCAGTCGTGTGCGAGCTTTGCGAATGGCAGTCAGCGTGACTTCGGGAGTGGACATGATTTACGGTCGCGTATTGGGCGACGATCGGCCCATCTTTTCCTTCCTTCAGTTTTGTAGTCGCAAAATACGAAACCCACCTTGCCAGAACCTCTGGAGGTGGGTTTAGAGCGCTTTCTAGAATTGCGAATCGATCAGCTCGTTTTTTCCCATTCAACCGAGGCGGTCGCGGATGTCGCGATGAAGATACTAATTCGACGCACTCGGTGGAGATTCATAAGTGAGACGTGGCCGGCAGACAAGCCAACTTGGGGCTCATCGTAGCACAACCACAGGAAATTTGCGCTCTTAGTGGGAAGGTTGCCTGCTGACGGAGCTGCGCTGCTGGGCAGTTTTCTGGCTGCCTCCACCCGAATAGCTTACCCGCCAGATCGTGTTGGACCCATCGTCGCTGACCAGCAAGGAGCCATCCTGTGCCACGGTGACACCCACCGGCCTGCCCCAGACGTTTCCATTCCCGAGCACGAAGCCGGTCAGGAAATCTTCGTACTCGCCAGTGGCGCGATCTTGCTGGTGCAGAGGAATGCGAATGACTTCATATCCGGCAAGCACGGACCGGTTCCAGGAACCATGTTCCGAGGCAAAAATGTCGCCGCGATAGTCCGCCGGAAATTGCGGGCCCTCGTAGAACGTCAATTCCAGCGAAGCGTTGTGCGGCTGCAGCAACACGTCGGGAACGATGGCTTTGTCCTTCAGTTCCGGATGTTTTCCTTTGTGGCGAGGATCCTGATGAGCTCCGATATACCACCATGGCCAACCGTAGAAACCGCCTTCCTGAACATGGGTGATGTAGTCGGGCACTAGATTATCGCCCAGCCCATCGCGTTCGTTCACCGAGCACCACAGTTCGCCGCTTTTGGGATCAATCGCGAGACCACCCCCAGGATTGCGGATGCCGGAAGCATACACTCGCATGCCGGAGCCGTCGGGATTGAACTCGAGGATGTCGGCACGATCCTTCTCTTCGGGGGTGGTTTCGGGGTCATCGACATTCGATGCCGATCCGACTGCAACGAACATCTTTTTGCCGTCGGGGGAGAATTGAATATCGCGCGTCCAGTGACCCTCAGCATGAGGCAGGTCGGCGATATGCTGGGCGACGCCATCGGCCTTCAGGCTCCCGCTGTGGTAGGGAAATCGGACAACGGAGTCCGTATTTCCGATGTAGACCCACTGGGGATTGTCGCCCGGAGGATAAAATGCGATTCCGTAGGGCTGGTTGAGTCCGCNGGCGAAGATGGCTGACTGCTGGGCCTTCCCGTCGGACGTGATTCCACGGAACACTTTGATCGTTCCGCTGCTGCTTTCCGCGAGAAATATGTCGCCGTTGGGCGCAGTCCGCAGGGCTCTTGGATTCTCAAGGCCGGTAGCAAACTGCTGCACGCTGAATCCCTCCGGCGCCTTGGGCCACGCGTTGGACGGGCGCGCGACCAGATCGGGCCCATTACTCGCTGAACGAGTGGCATAGGGTGCGGGAAGATCCTGCACTGTGATTTTGTGGATTTTTCCAGGCTGCTCAAAGCGAAAATCGGTGAACGCGGGTGCAGGAGCTGGAGCCCTGGTGGGAGCCGCCGTGGATGAGGGCGGCGGAGCGGCGTCGGTCTTGGCGGGCTGGGAATTCTTCAGCGACTTGATGTAACTCACAATCTGCCATCGCTTCTGCTCGGAGAGGCTGGCCCAGGACGGCATGCCATTGTCAACCGATCCCTTCGTGATAAACCAGAACACCTCTCCATCGGGCGCAGTCTGCACGGCTCCCCGCGAGAGGGGCGGAATATTTCCGGTCCCCCGCCCGTTGATTCCGTGACAGGAACGGCAGTTCAGGGCATAGAGTCGCGCACCGGCCGAAACAGCAGCCGTTTGACCGGCGTACGGATTTTTTTGCTGCCGGCTGGACGCAGGCGCATTATGAAATCGAGTATCTTGTGCGAAGAGATGCGAGACAAGAAAGGTTGACGAAAGAACAGCCGGCACAAGGCACAAACCTATTTGCGCAGTGACTCTCAAGCTCTCCCCCCTGGGATGGGCTGCCTCATTAGACATGCACAACGCTACAAGGGGTTGGATGCAGGCTACTTCCGACTCGTCGGAGTATTGTAGCGAAACGGCTGAAGCCGCGAACTCGTTTGCCGCTTAGAGCGCGTACCACGATCTGATAGGTCTAATTCCCGGCACCGGTACGGTACAGATCCGTGCTCAGATACTTCAGACCTGAATCGACCATCAGAGTCACAACCTTTGCGGAAGGGCCTAGTTTCCTGGCGATGCGAATTGCGGCATGTACATTTCCGCCGGAGGATGTGCCAGCAAATATTCCTTCCCGTCGGGCAAGTTGTCGTGCCATATCTTTTGCGTCAGCCGTCCTGACGGACAAAACCTCATCGACAAGGCCCGGGTTCCACAACGGCGGGGTGTAGCCAATCCCAATGCCCTCGATATTGTGACTGCCAGGCTTGCCGCCCGACAGTATGCAGGACTCCTCCGGTTCCACTGCGATGATTCTGATCTTCGGGTTATACCCCTTCAGGATGATCGCGACGCCTCGCAGAGAGGCTCCCGTACCCACCGACCGTACAAACGCGTCGATCTCGCCATTGGTCTGCTTCCAGATTTCTTCTCCAAGTGGGAAATAGCCGGCGATGGTATCGGTATTGGCGAGTTGATTCACCCAGAAAGTGTTGGGCTTCCGCGCAAGCTGGTGGGCGGTTTCGATCATGTCGAGGAATAGTTGTTTCGTAAAACCGTGACCATCGGTGGGCACAAGTGTGAGCTGCGCACCGTAGGCAACCATGTGATCCAGCTTCTCCTGACTGAATACCTTCGAGCTGACTACATGAATGGGGTATCCCTTCGCAGCGCAGACCAATGCCAACGACGCACGCGTGCTACCGCCGGTATACTCCACCACGTTTCCGCCGGGGCATAAGCGGCCGTCTTCCGCGGCGCGCGAAATCACCGACAGTGCCATTCGATCCTTCATACTGCCGGTGGGATTTTGCCACTCCAGCTTCGCGAATATCTTGCCGCAATCCACAGGGACCACTCCATGGAGCTGCACGAGTGAAGTATTCCCGATGGAGTGGAGAATGCTGTCGTTTGTCTTCATTTTCCTCGCCCAACAATGATAGTTTGCGCGAGTGATGACATCTGAATTCGCGCGAGTGCTAGCTTAATGGGTAAACATCTCGGTATTGGATGTATCTGCGGAAAGGAAGCTTCACCTATGGCATCTGCGAACGTCGCCTCCACGTACGCATATCTCCGTGCGGTCGCTTCGATGGGGCCTTTCGAGAACGTAGCGCGATTCTTCAGTTCAGATGTCACATTCCAGGAATTTCCGAATCGGATTTCCCCACAAGGACGCGTCAGCCGGGCTGCCGACATGCAGGCCGGATATGAAAAGGGCAGAGCGATCATGCGATCGCAAGTTTATGACGTGCAGCGAATCGTGGAGAGTGGAGACGAGATCGCCGTGGAGTTGGAATGGACCGGAATTCTCGCTGTCCCAGTACTTGGATTGTCGGCCGGAAGTAAAATGCTAGCGTTCGTGGCTTTGTTCCTGGCCTTCCGCGACGGCAAAATCGTCTCGCAGAGAAACTATGACTGCTATCCGCCGCTCGAGCCGCAGGTACAGCCGTCATCTCGTTAACGAAAACGGCGCTATGGCACCTTTTCGTTAATTGAGACCGACCAGGCGGCTCGGATTACTTGCTGTTTGCCGACCATCTGGGAACTACCAGAAAAGCATCAGACCCTTCGTCGATTCACGTCGAACCAGGAATTGTTGATCTTGACAGCAGTGAGCTAAATTTCCTGCCTTGAGGTGCTAAGTATGGCCGAGCTTGCACTTACCGAGCCAATTCGCAGTATCCTAAGGCTCCCTTAACCAATCGAGGGGGCGACTGTTCCGCGTAATAATCGGATGGAGTCAAATGGCTGCCGTGAACTTGATTGGCTCGTACAACTACGCGCTCGTGGCTCTTTCGGTGTTAATTGCCATGTTTGCGTCGTACGCTGCTCTTGATCTCGCAGGTCGCGTAACGGCCGCGGTCGGTTGGAGTCGCGCGGTTTGGCTGCTGGGCGGGGCCGGCGCGATGGGAACTGGCATTTGGTCCATGCACTACATTGGGATGCTGGCGTTCGTCCTGCCGGTTCCCCTGGCCTACCATTGGCCCACGGTTCTGCTGTCACTGCTCGCGGCCATTCTCGCTTCGGTCGTTGCCTTGGGCGTGGTAAGCCGACAGAAAATGGGTGCCTCCCGAGCGGTCGCTGGAAGTGTGCTGATGGGTGCGGGTATTGCGAGTATGCATTACATCGGCATGGCCGCGATGCGTTTACCGGCTATATGCCACTTTAATTCCTCCCTCGTCGTCATGTCCGTCGTGTTCGCGGTTCTAATTTCTTTCGCAGCGCTATGGATTACCTTTCACTTCCGGGATGAGAAAAAGGGGATGGGCTGGGAAAAGTTGGCCGGAGCCGTCGTGATGGGTGCTGCGATCCCCGTCATGCATTACACGGGCATGGCCGCCGCCAGTTTCACGGCCTCGGACACACCGGCAGACATGTCTCACGCGGTGAGCATCTCCACACTTGGCACCGCCGGAATTGCCACTGTCACCTTTGTTGTCCTGGGGCTGGCCTTACTGACGTCCGGGGTGGATAGGCGATTCGCTGCCCACACCTTGGAACTGCAGGAAGAGAAGTTGCAGCGAAGCGAAGCGTACTTGGCGGAGGCGCAGAGGCTCACGCACACAGGGAGTTGGGCCTGGCGGGTAGCGGGAGGGGACGCATTGCATCTATCCGAGGAATGGTACCGCATTTATGGCTTCGATCCAGAAAGTGGCCCGCCCGCTTTTGAACAACTTCTGGAGCGCACTCATCCGGAGGATCGCGCCAAGGTGAAAGGGGCAATCGACCGGGCAATCGACCGAAAGTCGGATTACGAAGTGGAATTCCGCATTCTTCTGCCAGACGCCACAACCAAATACATTCACACCGTCGGCCATCCTGTTTTGAACGCATCCGGAGAGTTAGTGCAATTTGTGGGTAGCTCGACGGACATCACCGAGCGCAAGCGGGCAGAGCAGGTGACCCGTCTGCTGGCTGCGATTGTGGAATCGTCGCACGATGCAATCGTGAGCAAAAGTCTGAATGGCGTCATTACCAGCTGGAATAAGGGAGCAGAACGGCTGTTCGGCTACTCTGCGGAAGAGGCGGTTGGCCAGAACATCACGCTGATTATTCCTCCTGAGCGTCGTCACGAAGAAAGAACGATTGTTGAGCAGCTCACACGAGGCGAGCGGGTCGACAACTTCGAGACGGTCCGCATGCATAAGGATGGCACGCTGCTCGACGTTTCCCTGACGATTTCCCCGATGAAAGATGCCTCGGGCCGCGTGGTTGGGGCATCGAAGCTGGCGCGGGACATAACCGAACGAAAACGGGCCGAAGAAGCGCTGCGTCAGGCGCAGACGGATCTCGCACACGCCAGCCGGCTGACTACCATGGGAGAGTTCACTGCCTCTCTGGCGCACGAAGTGAAACAACCGATCGCCGCAATAGTCACAGACGCCAATACCTGCGTGCGATGGATTACGCGCGATGAACCCGACCTGAAAGAGGTACGCGAGGCTGCGTGGAGAATTGTCAAAGACGCAAACCGCGCCTCGGAAATCATCAACCGGGTCCGCCTGCTCTTCAAGAAGGGCACTCCGCAACGGGAGTTGGTTGACGTGAACGAAGTTGCTCGAGAGATGATCATCCTCCTGGGAGACGAGGCATCACGACGCTCCATATCNGTTCGAACAGAGCTGGCGGAAGATATTCCCCATGTCATAGGGGATCGCGTGCAATTGCAGCAGGTGCTGATGAACCTCATCGTGAATGGCGTCGAGGCGATGCACGACGTGGATGGGACGCGTGAGCTCACCATCAAGTCGCAGCCAGGCGAAAACAACGAAGTGCTGCTGTCGGTCAGCGATACCGGCATGGGACTTCCCCGGCACCAGACAGATGATATCTTTAACGCCTTCTTTACCACCAAGACTCACGGCACCGGCATGGGACTTCGCATCAGCCGCTCGATTGTCGAATCGCATGGTGGCCGCTTGTGGGCTGCCGACAACTCTCCGCGCGGCGCGAGTTTTTGTTTCACCCTACCCACCAAAGCCGAGGCAGATGAATGACACGCGAAGTCGCTCCCGCAATGTTCGTCATTCTTGAGGTTGCCGCTTCATGTGAATCCAAGGGTATTCCTGCAATATCTGGTACCAGTTGTACCACTCGCCATCGATCCTGATGGACTAGCTACCTCTGCTCGCTCCTTCGACGCTTTTTCGAAGTCTTGCGGCGCTACGACCGGAGATTATCAACGGAGTTCACTGCACAATCCGAAACGCTTGCCCGTCCACAAAAACTGAGGCCCCGAATGGCACTGCGGCTTTGCCGCGAACCATTACGAATGTCCCGTTCCGGCTGCCCATGTCCTCCAGGAAAAAGTCCTCGCCACGGTGGTAGGCACGGGCGTGGCACCGACTCATAAGCGGATCACAATTGAAAGTGAAGGTGGCATTAACACGGCCAAAGGTGACTTCCTCCTCCCGGAGAGGATAGTTGGCCGGCCGTTTGGAGCCATCGGGATTGACCGCCACGAACTCCGCCACGGGCTCGCTTAACAGTTCACTGACGTTAGAAAGTGTTTTTCCCAGCACGTTGGCAGCCGCGATCATTTCCGGCTTGCACACAAACTTAAATAAGTGCGTCCCCATCGCGACCGTGTCACCACTCTCCAGAGTATATGTGGCGACCAGCTTCATGAAGACGTGGCCCGCCTCGCTTATCTCTTCAACTGTGGGCTGACCATCTTCTAATGAAAACCGCGCCCTCACTTCGCGGAGGTTCGAGGCCTGCGGAACACGCCGCTCGGCCTTCGCGCCACCGACCGTGACGCCGTCCACGCCAAGGGCGTATTCAGCGGAAACCGTGCCATCGCGCGTGAGTTGCTGGAGCTTCGCCCGAGTTGTACTGGGCCGGATCACCATTGTATGTGTCGCTGTGGGCGGCACGAATTGCGTGTCGTTCCATCGCACCTGGAAAAGATCGCAGTCTTTGCTCTTTCCTTTAAGGCGAAAGCGGCCAAAAAAAACGACATCGAACTGCAAGGGTGAAATTTGCTCGCGAAGCGAATCGGAAATAATGATTTGTTCCGGCAAGGCAACGCTCTCAACCCGAGAAGCTACGTTCACCACGTCACCAAACACATCATCGGACTTTACGATTCCTGTTCCGTGGTGCAGACCAATCCGGACCAGCACCTCAGCGGCTTTTTCTCTGGTAGCGTTTTTCTCTCGTAACCGGCGCTGTATCGATATCGCAGCCCGAATTGATTCTTCGCAGTTGTCGAATCTCGCCATTACCCCATCACCGATGGTTTTGAGCACGCGGCCGCCATGGTGCTCAATCACGGACCGCAACAGGCTGTTACATTCATGCACCATGGCAAGGCCGGCGACATCGCCGAAACACTCGAAGTATTCCGTGGAACCCTTAATATCGGTGAACATCACGGTAACCGTGCGTCGGCACTTTTCCAGGCGTTCGAGGAGTCTGGGATCGTCGTGCGCTAGTTCAAGGATCTTTGTGACGAATATGTTCGTTCCCATTGGGCCGCCTTAGCAATCTAACCGCGCGATTCGTCGGGATTGTATCAGCCCGTGCTGTGCCGTCCCAACGGGGGGCTGATCAACGACGTCTCCATGGTTCTTTGCTACTCTAAAAGTTTCGAATTCCCACGTCCAGACGAAGAGGTATGGGAACTGCGCATCCGCTCACATCATTTCCCGCAGATTGGCCCCAAGCGCACAGCAACCGCGGCAAGTAGCAAGATTTGTTATACCCACGCACGCCCCGAACAACCTGAAGAGCTACGACATGAGGTTAGTGTGGTTCTTGACAACCGCAGTGGGTGTATGCATACTCTCCCCACCTAAAGTAGAAGTGGAACGCCTCTTAGGACATTCTGAGATCTATGAAGCATAGTGGGAGGACTACGCGAATGAAAGCTAATCGCACATCGCCGTCCCCGTCTCAGTCGATTACTCAAGCTGGATCGACACCTGAACGACTGGAGCAGATCCGCATGCGGGCTTATGAACTGTTCGAGCAGCGCGGAAGAAAGGACGGCCACAATCTAGAAGATTGGCTGCAAGCAGAAGCTGAAGTGAATCAACAACTGAAGAAAAAAACAAGCGCCGCCTAGTGCTTGTTTCGCGGGCAGCCACTTGTCGAATGTGGCTATAGAGGGAGGGCTGGCGCGTAGCGCACGAACCCCAAAACGAGCGGGGACTTTGCGCAGCTACGGCCTCCTGCCACATCCGAAATATCGCTACGGCTTATGCCAAGTTGCCGGAAAAGTCCGCGAGATCCATCATCATCAGCCCACTCAACGAACCCTTCAGGGTGTTGTTAGGGTGTCAGTGACCAACATGGCGATTTTGAAAAGCAGGAACGTGCATTGGCGCAAGACGGGTCTCAATGCGGACTTCCGACGTTAACGCCCTGTGCACCGGGCATCTGTTAGCAATTTCCAGCAGTCGTTGACGCTGGTCATCAGAAAGCTCGCCCACCAGTGCGATCTCTCTCTTGATCAGATCGAGCATTCCTTCCTTGGTTTCGCAGTCGGCACAATCCCTCGCATAGATTCTTTCATGCATCAATCGAACACGCACGCTCTTCAGCGGCCAACCTTTCCGATCCGCATACATGCGCAGAGTAATGCCAGTGCATGCGCCCAACCCAGCGAGGAGAAGTTCGTAGGGGTTGGGACCTGCATCGTCCCCGCCCACAGCAACCAGTTCGTCGCACTTGAGGAGATGTGGTCCCACTGATATCTCCTGCAAAAATCGCGAGTTTCCCGAGGTCACTACGACATCTCTTGGCATCGTCNCCTCCCCGTCAAATTTTCTCGTTGAGCGGAGCCGGCCAAGATCCACAGCTCTACCGCAGTTCCGNCACTGGCTGCGGCAATCGCTCCACTTTTGGCGCCCCATGCCCATCCCGCGTCACCCGCATGTTTCGTGAGCAATCGCCGCACAACCAGAAGTATTCCGTTCCGCTCGATCCCATGGGCGACCGGAATGCACCTCCAGAGGGGGTCATATCGATCAGGTAAATCTTGCCGCTGCGGAAGTAGTGAAATGGCTGGTTACACGCCGGATTCGCGCACTTCGTAGTCATACAACCATACCCTTGCGGGAGTACCTTCCACCTCTGGTTGCTCGGTTCCACCCATGCCGGTCACATCCCGGGTTGGCGAGCTAGCAGAGCGCTTTCCCGCTCCATTGTCGTTTCTTGACTTTTCTGGCTCCCCTGAGAAGCTGGCACCTGTTCCATCCCCAAAAGTCTCTTGGCTTCGATTTCTGCCTCAGGCTGCCAGGCTGCTACGGATCTTTGCCTTCACGTCCGCGTGCTCCCACTTGCAGACTGCCGTAAGTCCGCTCACTGCGCGCCCCAGCGCACTCATCTCTCGTGTGTGCATCAGCAAGCGAAGGGCATTCGGCTGTCTCCGCACCAGCTCTTTCCATAGCGTGTCCACATCGACATCCCACAACTGTTCGTCGACCAACAGCAGGTCGAATTGGCCTTTCTCTGACAACGCGAGCGCCTCGCGCCCGCTCCACGCCGTCGCGGTGCGGTAGCCCTCACCCTCAAGCAGTCGCTCGAGTTCGATCAGCACATTTTCATCGTCATCTACAATCAAAATTTTGACAGGAGCATCGGCCATATAAGAACCTCCGGTTGCCTTCCATGAGGGCCCGAGCTCCATTCGCCGCGGAACTCCGGGAGTCTAAATGAAAACAGACTAGGTCCCGATATTCATGAGTGGACGGGACATGGCGGAATCTCCTTTGTGACCTCAGAACCGGCGAGGAATATCAGCTCACCTCGGCTCCTTGCAATAGCGAAGACATTTTCACTCGAAACGCTTCCCGATCTACACCGGTACTCGGATTAGAGGGGCCGGTTTGCCATACGTCTGGGTCACTGTGTAAGCGCTGGGTCGCCGTGGCAAACGCAAAACTTAAAGAGGGGAGGTGATTATAATCCAACGATCAGCCGGTTGACAAACGCAAGGCGTGTCAGACTTGCTACATCGGCTCTGGAAGGATCACACGTACCTNGGCAGAGGTCCGATGGGGCGTCCCTCACGCACCGCTGCGATGACCGCTGATGCGTCGGCGCTGCGATATTCTTCGCCATAGACCGTGCCCTTTCGACGCGGCGGCTCCATCACATGACAGCTCTTCGTGCCGCCCAGGTCGACCGGCACATAACCCGCATCTTCAATCAACTTGGCGACGATTCGCTTGGCTTCCCCATCATCGCCGCAGATCCACTGCACGACCTTTTCACTTTTGGGCCGCTCGGCCACCTCTGCCTGGAAACCTGCTGTTAGAGTGTTGAAGGACTTCGTGTATCGGGCCCCTTGCATGCGTGAAGCGTTGAACTCGGCAGCGGTCTGTCCTTTCGGAGGCAAGAAATGCAAACCGAACTGATTGGTTGTGTCAATGACGATCTTCCCGCTGAGTGATCCCGCTTGCTTGAGCGCTTCGGGAATTGCGTCCCACGGCACGGACAGCACTACGACATCGCCGTAGTGAACCGCCTCCCTCGGCGTGCCCACGGATGCATTGTCGCCGAGTTCTCGCGCGAGTGCTTCCAAGGTGGCTTGATCGCGGGAGAAGCTGAGTTTAACCTCGTGCTTGCCACTTATAACAAAGCGACGAGCACAGTTCCCTCCAATGTTCCCCGCACCAATAATTCCAATACGCACAACTTATCCCCTTCAGTTTGGTCCAGTCAGCAAAGTCGATTAGGAAAGACGTGTCATCCCCGGGAACCGCCCGGCCTGTTCGTCGTGAATCGTGGCGACCGTCCGAAAGTCGTGGTAATAAGTTTGAGCTGCCCTTTCAACTCATCGGTCAACACGCCGGCAGGGTAGCGCCAGGACCAATTGCCTTGAGCGCGGCCCGGGGAGTTCATTCTCGCTTCGGAACCGAGGCCGAGCACATCCTGCAGAGGGATGATGACGCTGTCAGCGATGGAGCTCATGGCGAGACGGATCATCTCCCAGTTGAGCGCTCCATCGTGTCCGATATATGACTGCAATTGTTGCTTCTGAGGAGGAGCGAGACTCGTCCACCAGCCAACGGTGGTGTCATTGTCATGCGTTCCGGTGTAGCAGACGCAGTTTTCCGGGTAGTTGAACGGCAGGTAAGGATTCTCAGCCCCGGAGGCGTCGAACGCGAACTGCAGAACCTTCATTCCTGGGAAATCGAAGTCGTCGCGTAGCTTCTCGACTTGTGGGGTCACGAGGCCCAGATCTTCGGCCCAGACGGGCAGGTGACCCAGCTCATGTTCGAGCGTGTGGAAGAACGCGTCTCCGGGGCATTCGGCCCATTCGCCGTTGATCGCAGTCGTTTCGCCCTGTTTGACTTGCCAGAAGGCCTGAAAGCCGCGGAAATGGTCGATGCGCACAATGTCAACGAGCCTGGTGAGCCGCTTGAATCGCCCCACCCACCAATCGAAGCCCTCGTGCTCGAGATGCCTCCAGTCGTACACCGGGTTCCCCCACAGCTGTCCGGTCTTGCTGAAGTAGTCAGGCGGCACGCCGGCCATCAACCGCGGCTCGTGGGTCTTCGCGTCCAGCGCGAAATTCTGCGGATTCGCCCACACGTCGGCGCTGTTGAATGCCATGTAGAACGGGATGTCCCCGACGACCCGGATTCCTCTGTCATGCGCATAGTCTCTGAGCCGTGACCACTGCCTGTAGAAGACGAACTGAGAAAACTTGTGGAAGCGCACGAGGTCGCCGAGTTCCAGGCGAGCCCGTTCCAGAGCTGCCGGGTCTCGTTTGACGATATCCTCGGGCCACTGGTTCCAGTCCTTGGCCGGATAGGTGTCCTTCAGCGCCATAAACAGGGCGTAATCGTCCAACCAGTCGACTACTTCCGCAGAGAAGGTCTCGAATTGGGCTCGAAGGTGAGACGTCTTCTCGAACTCCTGCCAGAGTTGCCTGAGTGCGGAAATCTTCGACGCTCGTACCTGACGCTGATCGACTGGTTGCGATTCGAGGATTCCTGCAGGCGGCGCCGGCGCGCTGAAACCCTCGTCCGCAAACGATTCCACGCTGATCAACAAGGGATTTCCGGCGCTCGCGGAGAACGACGAATACGGAGAACCGTCGTCTCCGGTAGGTCCTAAGGGAAGAACCTGCCAAAGCTGCTGATGTGTATCAGCGAGGAAATCGACGAACGCATACGCCTGGGGCCCGAGGTCGCCGATGCCCCAGCGTCCCGGAAACGAAGAGGGATGGACTAACACTCCACTTCGCCGTGCGATCTTGGACCTCATCTCATTCTCCTACGCAAGCGTTCAGGTTCGGCGATCCGTCTATCCTTTTTGACTTCGAAAACGGCACAGATTGTACTCCGATATCGCTCGTTCGCAAACGTTGTGAAAACCTTCATCCGCGTCGCCCAAGGAACCGGATACACGTGGTATCGCTACGGCAGTACGAATCAACCGCTTGCCGCAAGAAGTGGAAATCGGAAGAGTTGTACAATCTGTTGCGGCTTGAGGCCAAACCCGAGATTTCCACTTAACACTGGGAGCTAAGAATAGGATGGCATGGGTACAAATCGCATCGAAGCATTCAGCGACGGCGTGATCGCAGTGATCATCACGATCATGGTATTGGATATGAAGGTGCCCCACGATACGACGCTGACATCGTTGCTGGGTATCGCGCCGCAAATTCTGAGCTACGTGCTCAGCTATGTTGTGGTGGCGATCATGTGGGTGAATCACCATCACCTGCTCCAGGTCGCCCGTCACGCCGATGCGCGCCTGCTGTGGTCGAACAACAACCTGCTTTTCTGGATGTCCCTGATCCCGTTTGTCACGGCATACATGGGCAACAACTATCGCGATTCCCGAGCGGTGGCTCCGTACGGTGCGGTTCTATTTCTATGCTCACTGGCGTTCCTGTTGCTGCGCTTATCAATTGCGCGCCATCACCGGGAAAACGCTGAGGCATTCCGCCATCATCACCGCCTGCAATGGAAAAATCTGGCTGCGATGGCACTGTACGCGGCCTCAGTACCGCTGGCGTTTATCGATGTTCGAATCTCATTCTTTATCTTTGCTTTCGTAGCGCTTTCATACTTTGCTCCCGAGAAAGAAGTCGAACCTACCGCGCACTCTTAAGCCGTAACGGCTAGACTCACCACTCAGCAAGAAATCGTCGGCCTCGACACGGGTAAACGTCTTCGTGTTCAGCGGACCGCGAGCATCCTGAAGCGCCGCCTGCGGGCCGTTACGCAGACCCCAAGGGTCAAAGCTGATCTGCTCAACGAGGACCTGTTCAACGAGTCTGCGGGCGGGTCGGTGTCGTCGGTAGCGATCTTGCGCTCCAGTGCGATTCTCGGACCTTGGGTACTGCAAAAAATGGTAGGCTTGTGGGTCTCTTTTGCCGGGATGGTGCGGAGTCCTGGTCACTCGACTGAGTGAATGGAAAGCTTCGACGATTTATCCGGTCCGCAAGAATAACAACGAGGAGCATGCAATGATTCTGATAACAGGCGCGCCTGGTCACAATGCGAATGCGGTCATTCGGGAATTAACAGCTGCCGGCGTTGGTGTTCGAGCCCTCGTTCGTAATCCTAATTCCGCCAGCGAAATCAAAGGGCCGCTGGTGGAGGTGGCAGTCGGCGACTTTCTGAATCCGGCGTCTCTGGATGTCGCGCTTCGAGATGTGGAGAAAGCCTTTCTGATCCCTCCGTCGGACGTGCGCAGCGTCGAAATGCAGATTAACTTTATCGGCGCAGCCAAGCGCGCGGGCACACGTCATGTGGTGAAACTCTCGGTCGCTGGTGCCGATCTGAATTCACCGGTTCGCATTGCCCGAGGGCATGCCCAGGGCGAGAAGGAACTGGAATCGTCCGGCGTTCCGTTCACGCACCTCCGGCCGAACGGTTTCATGCAGAACATTCTTGGGCTGGTTCCGACGATCATGTCAGAGGGCCGGTTTTATCAACCGGCGGCTGACGGCAAAGTAAGCCATGTGGAAGTTAGGGATATCGCGGCGGTCGCTGCGAAGGTGCTGACGAGTGATGGGCACCAGGGAAAGACTTATACGATTACTGGGCCTGAGGCCTTGTCGTATGACGACGTGGCCAGGAAGATTTCGACGGTGATCGGGAAGCAAGTGAGGTATATCAATGTCACGCCAGAAGAGTTCAAGAAATCGTTACTCGGTTGGGGCATTCCGGATTGGACGGCAGATGGTTTGAACGAGCTCTTCGGCGCGATTCGGGCGGGGTATTGCGCTTTTGTGACCAATACGGTAGAGGAAGTCGCGAAGAGGAAGCCCATTCGTCTTGACGACTTTCTGCATGATTACGCGAGTGCGTTTACCGCTCTGCCTGAGGCAGTCTCGTAAATTCCGCAGCGCTGAAGAGCGTGCGTGAAAATTCGTCTTGTGGCCCCCCTTTGTGGTTGTTCAAATATCGTCGCGTTGACCGAAACGCGTGAAACTATGGCGCCCGTTTCGACTCAGAGAGGGAGTCAACGGGCGCCATTGCTTACCAATCGCGCTAATTTACTTTCCCCGCGCCTTGTTAGGAACGAAACGAGAGATCGTATACAACTTCAAGTTCGTCCATGTCGGGGAAGGGGTCCCGCTACCGCAGAGCGGGGGCAAGCCAGCAGGCACCAGGGATCCTGGCGGGCCGGCCTCGGTGTTGAGGCAGTTCAGTCCTGGGTTTGCCTCGTTGTCGACATACATCGCGTGGCCCAGCTTCACGATGTTCGCCGGCTGGAGCAGACACTTCGGCGCGCCAGCGCTGGTCAACCCGCAGAAAGAACCGGCCGTGGCCAAGACTTCGCCTTCTTCTGTGTCGAGCTCCACGACCTGATTATTTTCCCCTGACGTAATCCAGAGATGATCGTCGTCATCGAACGCCATATGGTTGGGGCCACTGAGAATGCTGGGGTTGTAGTAGAAGATGGGTGGCGAGCCAGCAGGGGGCACGAGCGGATTGCTCGGGGAAGGGGGCTCGTCGGA
>JGI12627J18819_10000076_pt1 | contig 39404 bp, 29 predicted proteins | sample TexAe_OM1H0_M2_FD_18819 | JGI IMG/M metagenome (IMG submission 18819)
GTTCTGTCGAAAGCGAGCGAAGGTGCGTGAGCAATGCAACGCGACCTAACCCGCCAGTACTCCGTCGAGCTGCTTGTAGCTCATTTCCATTCCATCCGTCATGCCGGTCGACATCGCCGCATCGCGATCCGCCTTCGAAGCATACTTGATCGAGGTCGCCACGTTCGTGATCCCGTTGGTCTCGTTGAACGTGACCGTGATAATCGACGGCTCACCTCCCATCGATCCACCCAAATCGCCCGGGTCGTAGATCTGCGTATGCACGATCTTCGAATGCAACGCGACCTCCAGCATCTCTCCCGTGAACCCAAACTCCTGGCCGTTCTCGTTATCTCGCCAGCGCCAGCGATACTTCCCACCCACGTGAGTAGCCATCTCGCACACCGGCATCGACCATCCGGGCATGGCCGTTAGCCAACGACGCATCAACGCGGGATCCGTATACGCCTGCCACACGAGATTGACCGGCGCATCAAAGCTCCGTTTCACCAGCACTTCTCGATCTGACGGCGTGCTCACTTCAGCAGGTTTCATTTGTTTCGCTCCCCTTTCTGTGCTTGCTTCAACTCGGCGAGTAACGCGTCGAGTCGCTTGTAGTTGCCTTCCCAAATCTCTTGCACTTTCTCCAGCCAATCCGTGACCGCTTTCAATTGCTCCGTCTCCAGCTTGCAGGGCCGCGACTGGGCCACTCGACTACGCGAAATCAGCCCCGCCGATTCCAACACCTTCAGGTGCGACGAGATCGTAGGTTGCGTCAACGAGAAGCGTCCAACTAGTTCCGACACGGACGCCTCACCGCGGGCAAGATGCACCACGATTCCGCGTCGGGTGGGATCCGCAAGAGCAGCAAAGGCTTGGTCCAGCTGTGGCATATGCATAGATTACAGTCTATATAGACAGCTGTCAATATACTGGAGCAGTGCACTCAATCTTCCATTAGGACTACAAGCGCGGAGGTAATCTCTCGTTCATCGACTTCCGAACTGACCGTGCCGTGTCCTTTTGCGGTTGCAGTCAGCGACTCTAATTGTTGTGATTGCGTGAATACGGGAACTAGAAATCCTGTGAACAGCATGATCAACAGAGCGTTATAAGGTCGTAGTATTCGTTTGAGTGCGCACATGATTGCCTACTTTTTCTCAATGACGAACTTCATTCCAAACTTGCGTCCGACTCCGTTATAGAACGCGCCGAACTCGTCACTCGCGAGGTTTCCCTGAAAGTCACGAGGATTGAAATGATTAGTCAGGTTAAAGACTTTTACTCCGACTCTGAATCGATAGTTCTCGCTGAACCGCCCAGGTGCCCCGATACTCTTTAGCACTTGCAGATCGAGCGAAGCAAAATTCGGAAACCGACCGGCGCGATTGCGCGGGCCTACGAAATTTCGATCCTCGTCGATGACTGAAAGCGGAAAGCCGTTGCGGATGTCGAGCACCGGCGCGACCGTGATCCCATGCTTCACTCTGAAGTTACCCCAGAACACGAAACGGTTTGGAGTGTCAAACGGTAGGAAGGATCGTTCGTTCCGTCGAATGATTGGGTTCTCGAAGTTTGCATAGTACGAGTTGAAATCGTTCAAATCGCCGATGGCCCTGGACCGCACATAAGACGCATTCAACTCATCTTGCCCACGAAACGTGTAGCGCGTGGTGACCTGGAATTCCCTGTAGCGCGATCTACCGCCATTGCTGAGCAACAACGAACTGCCACTCGTTTCCGACTCCAGTGGGTCCAGGATGTATTCGCGCGTTCCCTGGCGTTGTTGATAAGCGACGCGGACCAGCAGGTTCTTCAGCCACTCGCGGTCGAACTCAATGTTCCAACTCACACTATGCGGTGTCAGGAACCGTCCGTTCTCAACAGCCGGGCGTTGCAGTTGACTTGTACGCTGTCCATCCAGCCCGAAGCTGGTGATCAATCGATCCTGCAACTGCGAAAAAGTTGCAATGTTCAAATTGATCCGGTCGTAGAACAAACCGACGCCGCCACGTACAACCGTTCGGCCATCGCGTATCGGACTGAAGGCAAACGCCAACCGTGGCGCGAGATTGTTTTCGTGTGCGATTGTGTCTCGATCCAGACGGACGCCATACTCCAGCGTCAGGCGATCGTTGATGGTCCACTTGTCCTCGAAGAACGACGAGAACTCAGTAGTGTTGCGACTCAGGGTACCGTCGCCGACAAAATCGATTTGCTCGCTAATCGTACCGTCACGTCGCAGGATGCGAACCGTGTTGCTTCTGTTACGACCATCGAACGTCGTGTGCGTCAAGCCCAAGCCAACCTTCATGAAATGCGTGCCCGCAAAGTCAGGTGGCGTGAAGTTGTAAATTTCGAGTGCCTCCACTCGTGTGCTGCGACGATCCTGCCGGTTGAAGTAATTGCCTGAGTTCACATCCGGCGCAAAGTTCATCGCTTGCTCACCAGAACTTGGGAACACGTCCGCCTCGAATTTCTTCACGCTGAGGTACGATTCAAGCACGGCCTTATCGCTCACGGTCCATCGCTCGTTCAGGCCCCAGAAGAAACCTCGCTGTTTGTAGTTCGGCGTGACTTCCTCAGGATTGAAAGTATTGAGTCCAACAAACCTGAGCTTCTGCGGAAACAATGAAAAGATACTGGTGAAATGGTGCCTGGTGTTGACGTCCCAATCGATCTGCGTGACGGAATCGAAACTCTCGAGATCTGTATCACGCTTGTCGGATGGCAAACCCTCGACCGGCGTGCGGATGAAACGATACTGGAAGGATTGCATGAACCACAGCTTATTTCTTTTTAGGGGACCACTGAATGCCAGCCGCGGAGTAAATGCTTCGATTCCACTCCATTTGTCACCTCGCCGTCGGAACCGTGGGAAAAAGCTCTGCGCTTCGACATTGAATTTGTTTGTGCCCGAACGCGTTGCGACAGCGGTTATGCCGCCGGCGAATTTGCCGTACTCCGCAGCGTAGGGATTCGTGAGCACCTGAATAGATTCGACTGCTTCAATCGGCAGGTTGAACGCGAACTGCCCGGTAACTGGATCGGTTAGGTTCGCGCTATTGACTATCATCGAGCTCTGACTTGCGCGCGCGCCGTTCATAACGATCTCACCGTCGGGCCCACGCACAACTCCCGGCACCAACGGCAGCGCATCGAGCAACTGCTCGTTTGGCAGCGGTAGAGTTTGCAGCGTGTTCTGTTTGACGGTATTGGCAGTCGCTGTTTCTGTGGTCTCCACGCTCGGGGCTGTTGAGGGCACTGTAACCGAAGCGGTTATATCAGCGAGTTCCAGCTTGACGTTCTCAACTAACGTTTCGCCAGCGCGGACGGCGATGGTCTTGCTGCTCGATTTAAAACCTTCAACAGTTGCTTCCAGTGTGTACTCGCCTGGTAGCAACTTCCCGACTTCATACTCGCCTGCGTCATTAGCGGAAGTTTCGGCGATCTGAGCCCCTTGCTTCAGCTTTATGCTTGCGCCGGGAAGGTTGTACGACAGACCATCAGGTCCCGCGGTCGCAACAGCACCGCGTACTCTACCCGTTGCACTCTGCGCATCCTGAGCATTTGCGACGCTGCTAAGGATCACAATTGCGAGAAGTGATAAGACCACTGCCGGTAATATGATTTGTCTGCGTGGGCTGGTCGTCATCGTCTTGTTCCTCCGCAACCGCGAAGTGCAATGGACGTTCCAGCGAAAACCACTGAACTTTCGTGTGAAACGATAAGAAAGTTCTTCGTAATTTCACCGAGATTTCGTGGAAACACGACGAGATCTTTCGCGCAAGACGGAAAGACGCAAAGCATTGCCACGTTTCCACGGGCTTTACTTTGCGCCTTTGCGTCTTTGCGCGAGAAGATATTCTTATTTTGGCAGGCGTGGATTTTGGACTACGAACTCAACTAATCGTGTGAAGAGTGGTGGTGCCTTAGCTCTCACCCATTCACCACTGCAAACCGTCGTGTCGGGTTTTCGCGACCCTTTTCTAGTGAACCTAGCAGCGAGAACGCCGCTGCCTTTACCGCGCGATTGCGCGCTTCCCATTCAGCGATCCAGCTCTTCACCGTGGTTGCCGTTTCGCGCTCACTCTGTAGAGCGGTCCCTTCAATTTGGTTAGGAGAAGGGCCGCTTGTACTACCGTCTTCACCACGCTTAATGATTCTGATTCTTGTTTGCATCGTTTTCAGCTCCGTACTGGTTTTGGCTCGGTCGTTGGGCCATCAACCTTTTTGGTCTCATCCATTCTTTGGCACGCATCGACGCGCTCACCTATCGATCGTCGTCGTCAACTTCAATACTTTGCCTTCACGGAAAACGGTTACGATGAGAGGGTCTCCGGGTTTGAGGACGGCTACGCTGTTGTAAATCCTTTCGTAATTTTCGTCGCTCGTAAGATTGCCAAGGGACTGAGCGGAACTCGGATCGATTACGGAGATGTTGTTGACGCTGAGGATCACGTCGCCACCAAGCAAGAGATCTGTCCCTTGAATTGTCACGCGCAGGGTTCCCGGGTTAATTCCCAGGTGGGAGCCGATTGAGCCGTCGCCGATGCGCTGGACCAGGACACCGGCCGCTTGCGGAAGGTTAATAGCCTTCGCCAGGGCACCCGTCACCACCAATCCATCGATACCAGACCAAAATGGCTTCCGTTCCAGCAACAACTGTTTCGCTGTGTTCGTAGCCGTGGCAAACGCCAACCCTTCGGAGCCTCCGGTACGACTCATGATGCTGCTAACGATGCCAATTACGTTACCCTCCATGTCAAACATTGGGCCACCTGAGTTGCCGGTGTTTATTGCAGCGTCGGTCTGCAGAAATTCGACTGATGGACTCTGATTGTTCGTGTTCAGCCGATGCCGTCCGCTCAAGTGGCCGACGCTAAGTGTCTGACTGATGCCATACGGTGCGCCAATCACAAATATTTGATCCCCGACCTCCACCTTGTCAGAGTCGCCGAGCATTGCGGGCGTAACACCTTTTGGCATTTCTTTGAGCTGCAACAACGCAACATCCGACTGCACATCAGAGCCGATAACGCGGGCGGCGATTTCCTGGCCGTCCGGAAACTCGACGCTCGCAACATCCGCGGTCTGCACCACGTGCGCTGCGGTTAATATTTTTCCATCATTAGAAATCAGCACACCCGATCCCAAACCATCGACGATCGCCATAGGTTGGTCACCCGAACGGGCGGCCTCAACCCGTTTAGTTCTGACGATGACCACAGAGTGGCTGACTTTACGAAAAGCATCGCGAACCTCTTGCGCGTTCGTCGTGATCGAGATCGCGGAGAACGTGAGCAGACTGAGCATAAAGGCAAATGGTGATCTGGTTTTCATGGTTGCTCTGAAGCGCAACAACTGTTCCAGACCAAGATCACTGATCAGACAGTTGAGAAAACGAGAAAGTTCGTTGAAAGAGGGAGTTTCTGAACCGTTGCTGAGAGTTGTGGAATTCCGCACTCGTGATTCCACGAGAGTGTTCGTAGAATTACGAGACCCCCTGTTCGATCCAACGCATGACATAAGCGGGGACGTTCTCGATCTTTAACTTGCTCTTGCTCGACTTGGCCCTGGACAAGAACTCCATTGCCGCCCGATCCACGAACGTAACGTGCATGAGGTCCAGTGCGACCTTCCCACCCTTGCAACCATTCTCTTCTGATACAGCTTTTTCAACCGCGCGAACGTACTCGCTGGTGAAATGGCCGTGCAAACTCACTCGAGTCAGCCGAGTGTTTTCCGTTTGTTTCGTTATCTTCATATGTGCTAATCAACCGTGGCGTATACCACCGCCGCCCGGCTAACGAGCACATCCTGTGCCAAGTTGAAGTTGAGGTTATTTGAACTGGTGCTTGTTAATGCTGAGCGAGCGGATTTGCGAATCCAGGGTTGTTGCAGGCAGTCCCAGTCGAGCGGCAGCGCCGCGTGGTCCATAAACCCTACCACGCGTCTCCAGCAGCACCGCTTCGATTTGAGCTTTTCGATCTGATCCGAAGCCAGTCGCAGTTGGCGCTGCTACGACTGATTGCGATTCTTGTATCAGCATACCGGGATCGACTCGCAAAACTTCACCGTCAGCCAGAATCACACACCGCTCAATCACATTCTGCAACTCGCGAATATTGCCGGGCCAGGAGTGTTGCTGCATAGTACTGAGCGACCGTTTCTCGATCTGGCTGATCTTTTTTCCCGTTCGCCCTGCTAGTCGCGCCACAAAATAATCGATCAGCTCTGGAATGTCGTTCACACGTTCACGCAAAGGCGGGACGTGAACAGGGAAAACATTCAATCGATAGAACAGATCCATGCGGAATCGACCGTCGCTCACTTCCCGGCACAGATCTTTGTTTGTGGCCGCGATCACGCGGACGTCCGTTTTGATCGTTCGGTTCCCACCCACGCGCTCAAACTCCTTCTCTTGCAAGACCCGCAAGAGCGACAGTTGAATTTCCGGAGCCAGCTCCGCGATTTCATCGAGAAAGATCGTGCCACCGTTCGCAGCTTCGAACCGGCCAATACGTTTCTGCATTGCGCCTGTGAACGCGCCCTTTTCATGGCCGAACAGTTCGCTCGCAATCAACTCGGCCGGCAGCGCCGCACAATTCACTCTTACGAGCGGGTGATCGCAGCGTGGAGACCCCCGATGTATCGCTTGTGCAATCAACTCCTTGCCCGTTCCGGTTTCTCCAAGCAGCAGAACCGTCGAATCATAAGGAGCGACCTTCTTCACCACTTCCAGCACACGTCTTAACGCTGGACTGTTCCCGACGATCTGAGTGTCGTTCTCTAACGCCTGTGATAACTGACTGGAAGCACGAGGTTGCATGTCGCGACGGGCAGGTAAGGAGAAGACGTTGTCGCGGAATGGAAACTCGCTACTCTCTGTGCTGTTCAAATGAGCATCAGTCATGCCAGCAACCCTCGCCAAAGCTATACTCATTGTCGTCCCTTTCGTTAGTGTTGCGCGCGATTGTGCGGCCAGTTTCACTCGACGACAATTCCTAAAGGGTGCCCGGTTGCACAAAAACGAGAGGCCAATGGCTCTCTTTAGAGTGTCGGCAGAGACTCTTTCGGAATGGTAAGGTGGAAGATCGAAATTGGTTAATTGTCAGGGTGTCGAATCTCAATTCGTTTCCATCCGGAACGCCGCGCGTCCACGGACCAGTTTCCTGAGCCTAGCAGCGCCAGTGCGACACCGACGCTGGCCAGCAACACGCTTAGCCACGGATCATGATTGTGTGAGAAAGCAATAAAGAGTTCGATGATGGCAACAACCGCTCCCGCAACAGATGTCCACAATCCAAACAAGACGAACAAGCCAAAGCCTGCCGCAAGCACGTGCGGTGTAATGGTCTGTAGTGACGCACCGTTTACGAGTTGCACACAACGCGCAATTAACGTGATTGCAACTATCACCCTGAGGAGTAGAAGACCGTGGCTCGGTAGCCGATCCCCAAATGTGGACGACACGCGGTGCATAACAGTTAAGTTATGAGGTACCGAAGCCGGCTGCAAACCCTAAATGGTTTTCTTTAACACCCTTTCGAGTGAGCTAGAGTTCGATGATCCCACGCTTAACGCCAATTATTGCCGCGTGGGCGCGATCATTAGCACCTAACTTGGAGAGGATGTTCCTGACGTGACCCTTCACTGAGTCTTCGGTGACCGAGAGCCGCGCTGCAATCTCTTTGTTGCTATTGCCCTCGGCTATGAGGCGAAGAACTCGCACTTCCAGTGGAGATAGTGCGTCCTCCGCAGCATGCTCGGCGAGCTCGAAAGACATCTCAGGTGAAAGGGTCTTTCTCCCGGCGTGTACGGCCCGGATCGTATCCAGTAGTTCTTTGTGCAGGCTATTTTTTAATAGATAAGCTCGGGCGCCCGCTTGGAGAGCGCGCCGGGCTTGCACGTCGCCAGTGTAGGTAGTGAGCACGATAATTCGTGCCTCCGCGAATTCTCCTCGAATCGCAATCATCGCATCAAGACCGTTCATTTCCGGCATCTGCAAGTCCATCAACGTCACGTCCGGGCGGTGCGCGCGAAACTGTTGAATTGCTTCGCGGCCATTAGTGGCTTCAGCCACAAGGGTCATGTCCAGCTCATCAGCAATTAGGGCAGCAATGCCCTGGCGTAAGATCGGATGATCATCGACCGTCATAATCTTAATCTGTTTGGTGTCGTCACTCATGGCTCGCCCTCCCAGTACTTCTGCTTTTCCCTGAAAATACTCTCGAAAACCACGACCGTTCGACAGGGGTTCCATAAGCGACCGCGCCAGGAACGATCAGTTCAACCTCGGTGCCCGTATCGCGTTTGCTCCAGACCTCCAGACGCCCACCCACCATTTCAGCCCGCTCGCGCATGCCGTGCAAACCGAAGTGTCCAGCGAGTTGCCGGAGCATAGCGTCGTCGTCGATGCCCTTTCCGTCATCGCGAACGGTCAAGTGGAAATGCCGCTTGTCGTAACGGATGTCCACGGTGATCCGCCGCGCCTGCGCGTGCCGGAAGGCGTTGCGCAACGCCTCACCCGCGATGCGGTAGGCCTCGTCGCGCACAATCGGGTTCAGATTGCGCGGTGCACCTTGTACTTCCACATCAATGGCAGGAGAGTCAATGTCCGATGAATCGCTCGTGAGTTCCGCTGCAATAGCAGTTATTCCGTTGGTGAGGTCATTGGTTTCAAACGCCGACGAACGCAGCCCCTGCACGGCGTCACGACCTTCGGTAATCGCCTGAGCCGCCTGATCGAGTGCGCTGTCAAGCCTCTGCTTAGCTTCGACTGGACGCGCTGGAAGTACCTTTGAAGCCGACTGAAACCTGAGCAGAAGGCCCTGAAAACTTTGCAGCAGAGTGTCATGGAGGTCTCGTGCGATTCGTGTGCGCTCGCTCACCCGCGCTTCCAAAGTCATATTGAACTGGTGCGCTAGTTGACGTACACGAAGTTGATAAGCCACCCAAAGCAAGAACAAGAAAAGAACCAAAATGGCCAAGCGGAACCACGTGGTCTGGTAGAAGGCCGGGGCGATGGAGAAATCCAGCAGCGCACCTTCCTCGTTCCACACGCCGCTGTTGTTCGAGGCCATCAAGCGGAAGCGGTAGGCGCGTGGCGGGAGATTCGTGTAGATCGCCTGACGACGGTTGCCGGCATCCTGCCACTCGTTGTCGTAGCCTTCCAGTTTGTAGCGGAACTTAACCTGCTCCGGGGCGACAAAGCTCAACGCCACGTAATCAATCGCGAGGTCGCGAACGAGTGCGGGCAGGCGCAACCCTTGCGCCGCGCCGTAAGTCTTGTGGTCGGCGGTGACCTGCTCGATGTAAACCGGAGGCGGGAGCTTGTTGAACGGAAAGTGTTGCGGGTCGATCACGCTGACGCCGTCGAACGCTACGTACCAGATTCTTCCGTCCGAAGCCTTGCTCACACCCTGCACAGCAGAAGGATTGGACTGGGTCCGTACTCCCTCCGAGACATCGAACAGCATAATCGGGACTGACCTGGATGAATCATCGACCCATGCATCCAACTCGGTCCGGGCAATACGGACGAGACCACAGGCCGTGTAAACCCAAACGAAATGATCGGCGTCATCCACGGTCCAATGGACATTGTCACAGGGCAGGCCGTTCTTGCTCGTGAGCGTTGTAACGTGATCGTCTTTGATGCGGCTGAGACCGTTTTCAGTGGCAGCCCACAGCGCGCCCCGCGGGCCAAGGCGGAGGCCATTCACCCTGCCCGCGCCAAGCCCTTCGGCGACCGAGTACGACTTCCGAATCGCTCCGTCTGCGAAGTAGGAAATACCTCCTGCGCTGAATCCCAGCCATATTCCGTGCTGCGAAGGATCGGCTAGGACAACGCGGCCGTCGTCGTGGTGTCCCAGTGCAGTCCACGGGAATTTCTCGACCACTCGCCCCTGGAATAAATGAAGGAGGCCATCCTCCTCTTTCGCCAGCCACAGATGTCCGGATGACCCTTCAGCCATGGACGTGATTCGTCCACCGTGAACGTCACGCACTGGAACGAATCGGTTGTTTTCCAAATACCCAAACTCTTGAACCGTCGAAACCCAGATCCGCCGCTCGCTGTCCTCAAACAGAGAATATGGTTCTCCTTTGGGTGTTCGATTAGGATCCTGAGTGCTTCCGATGCGGTTCACCACGGAGATGCGGCCGTCCTTCCAGCGGTTCAGGCCGTTGTAGGTAGCGACCCAGACGCTACCGTCTTTGGCCCCAACGATCGCCACGCTGTTGGTGCTGGATAATCCTTGCTTGATTGAAATGGTGGGAACGGCGTACTCACGGAACCTGTCGATGCCGTTGATAGTGACGGCCCAAACATCGCCTTCCCGATCTTCAAGAAGGCCGGTCACGGTGTTGCCGGAGAGGCCGTCAGCCTCGGAAAAGACGTCCGTTTTGCCCTGATGGATGTGAACCAGTCCGCGGTCTGGTATGGCGACCCACAGCGCTCCGTCGCGATCTCGGAGGATTTGCGGCGGCTTTAAATGCTGCGACAACACGGTTGAGGCACCCCTCTCGAATTGCGCAGCAACAGACTGTGTCAATTGCTTATCATTGGCCGTCGGAAATGCGAATTGTTCGAGTTCTGCAAGCGCCGGTTGCGAAGGCATCGAGTCCCGAACTTCGAATGACTGCGGTCGTCCCGACTTCCACTTCCGAGAGTTCTTATCGAAACTCACCCAGAAATTTCCTTCAGCGTCTGCATCGATCGGGCCGACGTTCTCACCAAAAATGCGCGCGTCGGGGGTAGCGGCCCACACGGTGCTATTGCGGTCCTCAAGCAACGCAAAGATCCGGCTGCCGTTCAGCTCGGAGTAGGTGGTGAGCTTTCCATCTTTCCAACTGGCAAGCCCCTTGGTTGTGCCGATCCAAAATGTACCGTCACGTGTGATCAGCAGCGTCGGAATGTTATTGCTGGGGAGTTGGCCATTGGGCGGCATCCAAGGGGCAGCCCGAACGCCATCAAAGCGCAGCAAGCCGAATTCGGTGCCGAGCCAGAGATAGCCATCGGGCGTCTGGGCGATAGCGTAAATGAAGCCTTTGGCGAACCCGTCGCGCACCTTCCATGCGGTGTGAGCGTACTGGTTGATGTCGAGCGCGGGATCCAACGCATAGGCGAACGAGCAGCACGCGAGCCGAATGCTCAGCACGACTGCCGCCTGTGTGAGCCGTTTTCGCATGAGTAGGAACACATCTTAGCCCCAACTCGCCGCAGCGTCAGTAGCTTAATCGCATCTTCGCCAGTTAACCCGACAATACCATCCGAGCTCATCGCAAGCAGCTCCGACTAGCACAGCGCGACATTGCTGTCGGTCTGAGGTATTACTTCAGAATCGCGGGCCAGTTCAGAACGACAGAGTACGATTCCAGATAGCCTTGCCGCGGCTGTAGGACCAGAAATTTCAGACCATCTTGAGTCACTGCATACTGATTGACCGTCGCATCTGGGACCATTCCGGTATCGAATAGCTTGTGCTGGACGGTGAACTTCGGAGGCGAGCCGCGGTCCACAGTCACCGACATCATTGCACCCTCAGAATCGAGGAAGAACAGTTCACTGCCATCCCCGCGCCACCTTGGTTGTACGCCGCCGGCCTGCGAGACCTGCGTTATATCGTGAAACGTGGGAAACGACGCAACAAAGACCTCCCACTTCCCGTCGCGAAGCTCACCATAGGCGATCAAGTGTCCATCCGGAGACAAATGGAACTCATCCTTACGAAAAATCGATGTGTATACAGCCTTAGGTCTCCGATCGCCCTTCAGCGGTAGTATCGAAAGAGTCCTGGTGTCGTGCGTCAGCAGAAACGTACCATCCGGAGACCAGTCTTCCACCCAGTTTCTTCCATTATCACCATAAACAGGCTCTAGCTGCTGCTTCCCCGCTTCGATCTTCGCAACCAGGAACGGCGGATCACTTCCGCCGTTCGGCAGGAGATTAAAAGCAACGTATTGAGAATCCGGCGACCACACAGGATCGGACTGCGCGTGCGGATCAACCACCAAGGGTGTCGTTGTATTTGTCGCGATATCGATCAGCCACAGACTGCCTGTAGCGTGCTGTTGGAAGGAATTGAGTGCCAAATGTTTGCCGTCGGGAGAAAGAGTGAACTGCTGATAATCGACTATTGGTTCCACCGTCCCAACCGTTGAGCCGCCTCGTGAATACCACCTGAGTGTATCGATCGACGATCGCTTTGCGGTACCGTAGATCAGCACTCCATTTTGCGAAGCGGCGAATTCGGAACTGCCGAGATACGCTGGAGACGCAGCGACGTTTCGGACCACCAACAAAGGCTCTCCTGTTCTTCGCAATGACTTCCATTCCATTCTTTGCGCAAAGAGATTCTGTTGCTGTATGAACAGCAAGTGCTCAGCAGCGACTACAGGCCGGTGCTGGGTCGTCACGAGTTCAAAGGCAGCGCCGCCATTCAGTGGCTGAGCATATACCTTCGCGTTCGGATCATCCGCGGTGAGACTTGTCCGAGCCAGGTAAATAAACTGTTTGCCATCGGGCGAGAACTGCACCCAGAATTGGCTGACCTGTCCCGGAAGCAACGCGGTCACCGGAGTCGTACTTGAGCCATCAGGAGAGACCCGAAAAATGGGGGTATTTACCGTTCGTGCAAACAGAATTGTTCCGTCGGCGCCCCATGCCCCTTGCGCGATGTCGGGAACCTCGACGATTGTTTCGGGAGTTTCCCCCGATCGTCTTATTTTCTTTAGTTTTCCACCCGCCCAAAAGCCGATGAACTGTGAGTCTGGTGACCAGAAGGGCAGCAGTGCGCCCTCCGTCTGTTCCAGTTTTCGCGCTTCTGAAGAACTCAACGGTCGGATCCACAAAGAGCTTTCACCCGACGCATCGGTTGCAGCGAAGGCCAACATCTCACCATTGGGAGAAAGCGCCATGTACTCGAACGGGTGCCAGTTCCTGTGCAACGTTATGCCGTGCGGCAGGCCGAGGGTGAGCTGTACCGCATTCGGTCGGGACGAACCGGAATGTCGAAATACATAGAAGAGGGCAATTGTTACGATCGCAACGACCGTCACAATCAGCACCACTTGCGTGCGCCGCGAGCGCCGAGAAAACAACGTGGCACCAGGCGGTCTTGCGGCCGATTTATCCGGCCCTTCGAGCTCATTCCCTGTTGCCATTGCGCATATGTTACCGCCGAACGGGTCCTGAGCGTAATATTTTGTCTCGCCGACACGTGACAAAACTGCCCTCTACGCGAGCACGTGGCCCAGCGTGACCGCGATTATGATCGCTTTGTCTACGATCACGGGGAAGAGTTTGGGCCTCCCTGGCCCACCTTTCAATTTCTTGTAACATCAACTGTTTGCTGCTTACCCGCTATGCGACCTTGATGAGATCCGTGACGTCAGCAAAATTGTTTGGCGCTAATACTAAACTTTTTCATGCGAGAAAGCAGTGTCGTGCGATTTAACCCCAGACATGCGGCAGCTCCGTCCTCGCCGGCAACCCGTCCTTTGCTGTCACTAAGTGCACGCACGATCTGCTCGCGCTGTCTTTGCGCGTGCTCGTCGACAACACTCTTTCTGCTGTCGAGGGCATAAAGGGTTTGTTTCACAATTCTGGCGACCTCATCTTCGTGTTGAGCACTCGCCATCGGACTCTGTTCTTCGCGGCAAACTCTTTGAAGTTCCGCCAGCGGTGCTTCCAGTGAACTGCCGCGCGTGAGGATCACTGCGCGCTCGATGAAGTTTCCCAACTCCCTGACATTCCCGGGCCAATGCCATTCCGTTAGTGCTCTCATTGTTGCTGCCGGAATCGTTTCGATCCGCTTCTCCATCTGGTGTGCGAACTTTTGCGCAAAGTAACGAGCCAGCACTGGAATATCTTCACGACGCTCACGTAATGAAGGAATGCGAATGGGAAAGACGTTCAAGCGATAGTAGAGATCGTTGCGAAATTCGCGATTAGCAATCATCTCTTCAAGGTTGCGGTTCGTGGCTGCCACCAACCGCATGTCAACTCTCTTAGTGCGCGTGCTGCCCAGCCGTTCGAATTCGCGCTCCTGCAAAGCGCGCAAAAGCTTCGGCTGGATTTCCAGCGGCACGTCGCCGACCTCGTCAAGAAACAGTGTGCCATGGTCGGCCAGTTCCAGCCGCCCGACCTTCTGGCTGATGGCGCCGGTGAACGCTCCTTTTTCATGTCCAAACAATTCGCTCTCGAACAGTCCCGTTGGTATTGCCGCACAGTTAAGCTTCACAAAGGTGTGGTTTTCGCGGCGACTGTGATCGTGGATCGCACGCGCGATCAGTTCCTTTCCCGTTCCCGTCTCACCGAGCAGCAGCACGGTGGAGTTACTCGGGGCAACCGTTTGGACCAACTCCAACACATGTCTGAGTGCGGGGCTGTCGCCAACGATCTGATCGAAATTCATCTCGCTGCGAATCTCTTCTTCGAGATAAAGCTTCTCCTGGGCCAGCTTGTCTTTGAGCTCAGAAATCTCATGGCAGGCAAGGGCGTTCTCCAACGTAAGCGCTATTTGACTGCAAACCCCAATCAGGAAATCAAGCTCATCCTGACTGTAGGGATTGGGCTGAGTTCTGACTAAAGTGAGCGTGCCCAAAACCCGGTTGCGGCTAGAAAGAGGCAGCACGCATCCTGTGCTGAATTGCTCCTTCAGCAGAAGGTCGTTCGGGAAAATCGCACACGCCTGCTCGCGAGTCCCGAACCATGGCTTACCTATTTTCAGAACATTGCTCGCAATTGTTCCGGCGAGAGGAATTACGGTTCCCTCCTTGAAGTTGGTTCCCTCCGACTTAGAGTCGAGTGCATAGAGATCCGATTCGGCTTCCTTTTGTCTTTGCAATAGAATGCAGACGCCGTCAGAGTCTGTCGCGCTCTTGACTCTCATCATCATTGCCCTGACGAGGCCGCGAAGCTCGTGGTTCGAGACAGCCTCAGCGAACAAATCCAGCAGTAATTTCAAACGCCTCGAATCGTCACGCAACTCAACGTCCAGCGCCTCACTCTTACAGCCCATTTCGGATCGCCGCAGCTGGCGAAGCGTTTGCAAGGACAGAACGTTGGCTCCGAATGGAAATTCGCGGTGATTTGCGCCATGCGAAGGAGTACCACTCACATCCGCGACGCTAGCCAAAACTGTGCTCATTTTCGTCTGTCCTTTCATTAGTCTGGCGGAGGGCATTTTAAGTACCTCACCGATAAAGTCGACCGGATTACGCAGCAGCTAGCTGAATGAGCTGCTGCGCATGCAACGGCGTGCCAAATTCTTCTACCGAATGATCGGTAAGAAACGAATCGTCAATCGTTGTTAGACCCGAACGTCTCTCGAACGAAATTTCGGAACCATCGTGGTCCAAATCGAGATAAATCGAGTCACCAAAATGTACCTGGCCACTGGCCACCAAATTTGACATAGGCATCACAAGCAGTCGCTCAATCGAACGCTTCAAGTGGCGCGCGCCATATCTGCTATCTATACCTTCACGTAACAACAGTTCTTTCACTGAATCGGAGCAGTTAAAGAAAAACTTAGTTCTAGCCGAACGGAAGATCCGCTCTTGTAAAGCGCGAAGTTCAAGTTCGAGAATTTGGCGCAGATGCCGTTCGTTCAATGAGTGGAAGACCACTACTTTGTCTATCCGGTTCATGAACTCAGGAGAGAAGTTCCGGCTGGCCGCTTGGACGGCCGTGCGTTGGATCTTCTCGTCAATAGCAGTCTCGCTCTTATCAAGGTTCTTCAGTTCGTGTGCGGCAAAACCGATTCGGCGTTCGATCAATTCGGAGATCTCCCTCGCGCCCAGGTTCGAGGTCATGATGATCAAAGACCGCGAGAAATCGACGCGCCGGTTATCACCCAGCGTCAATGTCGCCTTATCCAGGATGCCGAGTAGCAGCCGCCACAACGAATCCGATGCCTTCTCAATTTCGTCAAATAGAACAAGCGAAAGCGGAGTCTCGTCCGTTTGGAAACGGTCGAGGTTTTCTTGAGTAAGAAGTGGCGAAGTTTCCCGGTGGCCCAGATATCCCGGAGGAGAGCCAACCAACTTAGCGATCTCGTGCGAGTGCTGAAACTCCGCGCAATCGATCTTGATAACGGCATTAACATCTCCAAAGAGAATCTCCGCTGCGGCTTCGAGCACCCGTGTTTTGCCGGTCCCCGTCGGCCCCAGGAAAAGTAGGGTTCCAAGAGGTTTGTTGCTCTGGTTCATTCCGGCAAGGAACAGTTGATAGAGATTGCCCATACTGCGAACGGCATTCTCCTGACCGATAATGAGCGCCTCCAGCCGTTCGTCGAATTCCTGAGCCTGCGCACATTTGAGTTTGGGATCGAGGAAGAAGGAGTTGTTTGTTACTTGCTGTGTCTGCATTTCCGCAATCATGACGTCTCTCCTTTGTAAACTAAACCAAGGGTTCAAACTCCGCTGGGGGTTTACTTAACTGGCAACAGATTTTCCGCTTAGTTTCATTTACTGGAAATGCCGAAAGTGTGAGCGGTTCAGCAAAATCGGAAGCGATAGCGATCCCTTTGGAGTCGCGAGGCCCGCTCTTTCGAGGGCTGTACGCTTTGTCTACTAACGCCAGGCATAGCGGAAGAGTCATCATTAAGATGGCTCTCTTATGACATCTGCTGGAGTTACTAAAAAGGGAGATGCAGCACTATTTGAATTGATGTTTGTTGATTCTGAGCACGCGTTTGTGAGTCAAGTGTCGTCGCAGGCAAGTCAAGCAGAACGGCATCTCCGTGTGCTTTTTTCTCAGGCATGTTGGTGAGACTCTAAGATGCGCGGAAGCTATATCACTCTTTGTAGATCATGGAGTTCGCGCCTACAACTAACGCTGAAAGCCTTCAAGGGATCTCTCTCGTTTAGCTTCTTTTCACGAAGTTGTTCGACAGAGATGTTTTCGGCTCCAAATTGGTTGAGTATCAGGTCGAGGACTCCTTCTGCTTCCTTGATGACTCGATCAGAAGCAAACAAGCGTATTCTGCTCGCGATTCCGTAAAGTGAGACCGCTCCTTCAAGCTCCGATCCGAGGTTTGCGTCATCATCGTTGACGTTGTGCGTGGCCGACGCGACGTAAAGTTTGGAAGCGTGGTCTATGAAGTCGGAATAGGTAGTCTCTCGCTTAGTGATTTCTCGTTGTAACAGATCTCGCTTATGTCGAGATCGTTCACTTACCCATGTGCTCGCTAACGACGCAAGACCTCCAACTAAAGCACCCATGATTGCTGCCAATCCATTTGATATTTCACCACCCATAAAACCTCTTTCCTCATTGACGAGATATGTTGCCAGCATTAGCTGCTAACGATGTAGGTGCAATCCTGTGCGATGGCAGCCCAATATGTATGTGCGGACCTGTAGCCTTGCCAGGCACCGCAAAGCGAAAGGCAGTGAACGGAATGCCATTGTTACGGAGATACCCCATCAAAGCCTGGCCCTCCGTCGTATCAGGGTTAACACCGACGTCTATCGCGTTGCGATGGTCGTAGCCCCAGCGGTTGTGCAGCGCTGACTGGCCGAAAGCGCCGATAGGAAGTGCGCGACTAAACCTGCGAGCGAAAAACTGCTTGATGCCGGCTGCGTCCGAGAGCGACCAGGCGCGCGCGCCGCCGTAGCGGATGTACGCTGTCGTCTGGACCAGCGCGTTGACAGTACGTCCTGCCTGACTCGGCAGCACCTTTCGTGGTGAATCTTCAGCCTCAGCCTCAACCAATCCTTCGGCAATTAGAACGTCTACGCTCTTTAATTGCGCCTGGCCCTCAGCAACTTTCTCTCGCGTTCGTGACACAGAATCTTCTGCCGCTTTCAACTCGCTGCGCGTGACTAGTCCCTCCGTTAATAACTCTTTTACGTTCGCAAGCTGCGCCTCGGCCCGCTTCGCCTCGCCTTCGTAGAGAGTGAGCAGTTGTTCGAGGTTCGACTTGTACTCAGTCGTCGCCCGTTGGAGTTGTGCGTCTAGCTTCTGCTGCGCCTGCGAAGGCTCAACCACTACGGCCATCGCAAGGGCAAGCCCGGCGCACATCGTCACGAACATATACCGCACACGTTGAATCTTGTGTCGCTTCATGTTCACCTCACGCACTTGCCTCTGCATTCACCGTTGCCGGCGCTGCTCCTTCCGGCACGATCTCTTTCGCCTCATCGGCCGTTTCCCACTTAATCAGTTTGAGATCGAGCACAAAGATCGAATAGATCACCGGCACGAGCAGCAAGGTGACGAAGGTTGCAACCATCATCCCGCCCATCTGTGCGTAACACATCGGCTCCCACAGCGGCCCGCCGTGCATCGCCAGCGGGACGAGTGCGATCACCAGGGCCAGCACCGTGATCATCACCGGTCTGAGGCGCATGATGCCGGCGTCCAACACCGCTTCCTTCAGCGGCTCGCCTTCCGCGTGTTTCTCTTCAATGAAGTCGAAGAGCACGATGATGTGACTGACAATCAACCCGACCAGGCTGATGACTCCGAGGAATGACATAAATCCGAAGGGCGTGCCCATGATCCACAGCGCAATCAGCGCACCCGCGATTCCGTACGGGACCGCTGCGAAGACAACGAATGGCTTAATTGCGTTCTTGAACTGAAATACGAGACTCAGGAAGATCGCGACTACCGAGATCATCAGCACGACCACGAGATTCTTGAATCCCTTCACTTGCTCCTCTTCCGATCCGCCGATATCCATGCGGTATCCGGGCGGAAGCTGGTTGGCAAAAGTTGTCAACTGCGAGCGCGCGGCACTCACTATCTCAGATGGCAGGTGACCAGCTTCAGCCATACAAGAAACCGTGACCGTGCGAAATTGATTGCGACGCCGGATCTTCTCATTCTGCATCCCGTACTCAACCGACGAGACCTGACTAAGCGGCGCCTTTTGGTCCCCTTGCGTTGAATACACGTAAAGGTTCTGCACGTCGGCGAGTTGTGCGCGTTCTTCCATCCGCAGTCTCGTTACGATTGGGATCTGCTTGTCACCTTCGCGCAGCACCGTCACCTGGGTGCCGCTAATGCCTGATGCCGAGGAGGTCGCCACGTCAAGGTTGGTGATGCCGGCCGCGTTTGCTCGGTCGGGATCGGTTTGAAGTTTGACAGTGAAGTTCTCCTCGCCCCAGTCATCGCGGACGCGCTGGGTGTACGGAGTGTTGCGTAGGATATTTTTTACCTTCTCCGCTTCCTGACGGAGCGCGGTCATGTCTTCACCAGAAATGCGAATCTCGACGGGCATTGTAATTGGCTTGCCGGTATCGAGTTGTCGGACATCGATTCGCGCGCCTGGAACTTGTTCGTCGAGTGCCTTCTGCATGAGGCCAATCAAATGGTTAGTGTCATGCTTATCTTTGACCTGAATGATGACCTGCGCGTAGTTGAGCTGTTGCATTTCCGGCGAGACCGAGAACCAGAAGCGCGGACCACCACCGCCGACAAAGGCCGTCAGCGATTCAAGGACCTCCTTGGGCTTACCATCTTTTTCAGCGTGCTCCTTGCCGAATTCTTCGGCAACCTCGCGCACCACTTCCTCCGCATGTCGCGCAGCTTCATTCGTTGCTGAAAGCGGTGCATCCTCTGGCAACCACACATCAAGGTATGAAAGGTAAGAAAGATCTTTCGGGAAAAAATCCGTCTTTAACTGGCTGGCGGCAAGTCCGCCAATCGCCAGGAGAATGAACGAGCCGAACAGCGCCTTCCACCGGTGATTGATGGCCCAATTGCCGACTCTATAGTAAAAGGCAGGAAACCCTTTCTTGCGACGTTCTTCAACAGGTGGTTCGAGTTTAGGTCTTAACAGGAAATAACTGATGAAAGGAATGAACGTCATCGCGACGATCAACGACGCCACCAGGGAACACGTAAGTACGATCGGCAAGCTATAGAGAAACTCGCCGATGCCCCCAGTCAAAGTAAGGAACGGAAGATATGCGACGATGTTGGTAATCGTGGCAAAGACGATTGCCTTAATAAGCCTTGTCGGTCCGAGCCAGGCTGCGACGAGCCTCGGAAAGCCCTGTCCGAGCGCGTTCTTAATAGCGTCACCCGAAACAACGGGCACGTCCACCAACAAGCCGAGTGCGATGATCAATGTGGCGATGGATACTTGCTGAAGATCAATCTTCAACAGGTGCGACATCCCGAAAGTGATAAAAAGCGTGAGTGGAATTGCCAAGCCCATGAGTAACGCCGACCGCCAGTCCCAAAAACCGATCAATGCGACGATCACGACCAGCACGATCGCTTCGTAGAGGCTGTTCATGAACAGGTTGACGTTCTCGGTCACTTGCAGCGGCTGGTCAGAGGTGCGCGCCATGATTAGATCCTCAGGCAATTGCTTCTTCAATTCACCGAGCGCTTGATCAATGCTCTCGCCGAATTCCCTTATGTACCCGCCGGGACGCATCTGAACGGCGACGGTGATGGCGCGGCTACGTTGCCAGTTGCCGTTCGCATCGCGCCAATCATAGAAGTTCATGAACCGCGCCGGACTTTCGTAAGCTCTCTCAACATCCACCAGGTCGCGTAGGTAAACGGGCGCGCCCAAGTCCGTGTGCGCGACTGCTACGTCGCCAAGCTCCTTCTCACTCTTAAACTCGCCCGAAGGATCAATCGAAAAGTTTCTTCCCACTGCTTCGAGTTGCGGACCGGTTGATGTGATGTTGCGCGCTGCCAAAATTTTCGGCAGATCGCCGGGCTTCAGGCCGTAAGAGGCGATGCGCTCCTGAGAATAAAGAAGAAAGACTTTCTCAGGCAGAATGCCGGAGCGCGAGACCTTCGAAGCCTGCGGCACGCCTTTGAGACCTTTCTCAATCTTGTCGGTGAAATCATCCATCTGCCGGTAGCTGTACTTATCACCCGCAACCGGGCCAAGCTTTGCCCGCGCCTCTTGCGGATCCCGTATCACCACCGGCGCCCAGCTATCAGGATGAAAATCCGCAGCCTGCAACCGCTCGTTGATAAAGTCGTGCGTTTTGCTGAGCAGAGCTTCGTCGCTCGCGTCGGAGACACCGTCCACACCGATAAAGCCTGGCTCAGTAATGATGTGCAGGTCGCTCGCGACATTTTTCTCTCTGAGATAATCAGCAAACATATTGAGCGGGTCCTGAACGACGCGCAGACTAATCGGATGCGTCATGCTGATGACGACCGTGAAGCGCGACGCACTTCCAGCCAACCCATAATCCCCGCGGTGACGAGCGATTGCTTCACTGACCTCTCTCGCACGCAGATCGATCTCAGCGTTCGTCACCTTTGGACTCGCAACCGTGAGCATAAGCGCCGAAGTATCTCCGAAGTCCTTGATGAACTTTATTGGTCCAGCGCCCTCTGGCAAATCAGTAATGGATTGGAGCTTGAGCGCAATGTCATCGAACTCTTTGCCAATCTGAGGTCCGGGAAAGTTCTCATCCAAATCGACATAAACTGCTGAAAAGTTGGTGCGCGAGATCGACCGAACCTTCTCGACGTTTGCGTTTTGCGCGACCTTCTCTTCGATCTTCCGAGTCACCAGTTGCTCGATCTTTTCGGCGCTGGCGCCGGGCCAGGCTGTAATGGCAACGGCGGTTTTGACTGGTGTGTCTGGGTCTTTGCGCTGTGGCATGCTGCGATAGCTGTAAAAACCCCAGACGCAGACCGCGATTAGCATGACCCATGCGATGTGCCGCTGCTCGACGAAATAACGAGAGATGTTGCGCTTGCTAGCCTCCTCGTTGGTATGAGCGTGAGCTAAGCTCGTCTGATCGTGGGCCACGGTTTGCGACGATTTATGGACCAGCCTTCGAATCGTTCTGCGCGCTTTTTGTAATATGATTCGAGCTCTCTTCATGGAATCACCTTTACCTGATCACCATCGTTCACCATAGTGCCGCCCGTTATGATCACTCGATCACCTTGCTTCAGTCCTTCAGCTACGGCGACCGAGTTGCCGAATGACTCGCCTAGCTTCACGTCGCGAATCCGCGCGAGTTGCCGTCCACCGTCCTCAGCCACCACGATCACTGCATAACCGTTCGCGTTACTCTTCGATTTAATAACCGCATTCAACGGCACGACAGGCTGCGCCGTGGTGGTCTGCTTGGCTCCCACTCGAAGCGAAACGATCATGTTCGGCCGTAGCAGATACTCAGGATTCGCGATCGTCACCTCGACATTGAATGCTCTACTCTTGGAATCGGCAGCCGGAAACACCGCTGTGATCTGTCCCTCAAATTCCTTTCCAGGCATCGATTCGCTTTTAACGCTAAGCTTGCTACCTGGTTTCATTTCCGCTACGGCGATGTCCGCGACGCCAAACACCGCTTTGACTGACGATGTGTCGGCAACAACGAATGCTTTATCACCTGAAGAAACAAGTGTTCCTTTTTCGACAGATTTTTGCAGCACCACGCCATTGAGCGGCGACCTCAGTTCAGTGTCGTGCAGTGGAATCTGTGTCTCCTGCACGACGGCCTCCGCGCCACTTGACCTCGCCTGGACCACGTCGATATTTGCTCTTGCAGAATCGGCTTTGGCTTGGATCACGTGAACCTGCGAGCGCGCGGCGGCGACCTTGGCACTAGTCATATCGTACTGAGCCTTGGCCGAGTCGAAATCAGCTTTGGTCATACTGCGGCTTGCAAACAGATTCTCCGCGCGATCAAAATCGAGTTTCGCCTTCATGTAAGCGGCCTCTGCTTCGACGAGTTGCGCGTTGCTCGAGGCAATACCCGACACCGCTTCTTCATATTGCGCTTTGCTGACGTTAATGCCTGATCTCGCCTGGCTGGCCTGAGATTCTGCTTCTTTGAATTTCACCTGATAGTCGCTCTGGCGAACCCGAGCCAGGACCGTGCCCACGTTAATGACGTCCCCTTCCTGAATATCGCGCAGCTTTCCGTCGACGCCACGGACCTTGCGAAGTGCGTCAACGTAGCCGCCTACGTTAAACGCTAACTGAACCTCAGTGCGGGGGATAATCGTCGCCGAATACCTGAGTTCGCTGGTCCCAGTGTTCAACTCAACTGCTGCGACTTTCACAGGCACAGCAGGGTTCTCTGTGTGCTTGGCTCGGGGCCTTAACACGGCCACCGCTACCACGGCCGCTAACAAAACCACTGCACTCACTGCAACTGCTTTCAATCGTCTCTGTTTCATTTGTCTGCTCCCATTGCTTTTTCGTATTCAGCCTTCGCCGTCCAGAAGGCCAGGAGTGTCTTTTGATATTCATAGTCTGCATCGGCGAGCGTGGCCTGTGTTTGCAACGCGTCCGAGAGAAGTGCCGCCTGTAACTTGTATTTGCTGACCGAAACGCGCATGTTCTCGCGCGCCGTTTCCTGCTTAAGTTGCGCAACTACCAGAGCCTGGCGGGTCTGCTGGAGCTTGCGGAACTTGTCGCCGACCTCGATCAGGACAAGGCTCTGGGCTTCGCTCAGGCCGTTCTTTGCCTGCTCGATGGTCCTATCTTTCTCGGCAAGCTGGTTCTTCTTTCTCCCCCAATCAAAAACCTCCCACTTCATCGCGACGCTCAGGCTGGCAGAGTTCGTCGGAATTGCTTCGTTGTTGAAATTCCGGAATGACATGTAGGTGAAAGCGACGCTCACATCGGGGATGTACTCGGACTTCTTGATGCGCCGGTCAACTTCGGCCTGCCTTACCTTCAGCCGCGCCTCCCGCAGTTCGGGCCGCTGGTCGAGCGCGCGACTTCTCGCAAGGACGAGATCGGCGTCGATGCCGACGGCGTCTGCGATCGCGGTCACCCTGAAGTCGGCGCGCACGTCGCGCCCCAGCAGATTGTTGAGCTGCTCTTTCTCGGTGGCCAGTTGATTCGTCAGGTTAAGCGCCTCGTACTCGACCTTCGCCAGCCGTGTCTTAACCTCCAGGCTGTCGGCCTTCAGGGAGACCTGTTGGGTGACGTTATTGACCGTCACGTGATCCAATTCGCGGTAGTACCTGATGGCTTCCCGCAGACTGTCGAGGGCGCTCTGGGTCTGAAGAATCCCGTAGTAGTTCTGCTTAACTTGATTAACTGTGGTCTGCTCGGCGTGGCGCAGTTTCTCGCCCTCCACCTCGCGCGCTAACCCGGCCTGCTTGATGTCCAGGCGGATCCTGTATTGCTGCGACAGTGGCTGCAAGATCTGCCCTGCGAAGATCGCCGTCGGCGTGTTCGTGGTGCCGATTGAGAAGATCGGGCCGACTCCGGGAACGATGTTTGTCTCCGAGTTGTCGAGGCTCGCATCGTGCTTCACGAGCTGTTGTGACAGGAGCGAGTACACGTGCATCGAAGGCAACCGGAGGGTGCGCGCTGCGGCCACCTCGTCTCCAGCTTTGCTGACTGACAGTTCTGCGTTCTTGACCTGGCGGCTGTCACGCAGCGCAAGGGAGATCGCTTCATCCAGCGTCAATACTTCTGCCGGCTCCGCTCCGTTTTGCTGCGCCGGAACACTCAATGGGATTGTCATTAAGAAGGCGATCGCCAGTAGGTAAATAATTCGATTAACCATTGCTTGCTCCTTCAGTGTTCACGTCGTGCGATTGGTGATTGCGCTGCTGAGCGTCAATCTCCGCAACGATTGCATTTATCAGAACTCCCGCTGACAACAGCCTGACTCCCTCTTGTCGCATCCTGGCGAGTAGTGCTCGCCCCTCAGCATCGATGTAACTAACCTCAGCTAAATCCACCAACATGGTCCGGGAAGCATTACCAGCCAACGCCCTTTCCCAGTGTTTCTCCAATTCGTTAACCCACGGTCCAACCAGCTTTCCCTCGAGCACGAAGCTCGTCACCGGCACCTGATCGTGGATGTAAATTCTGAGCATCGCTCGTTCTCCTTCTGACATACGTGCACATACATTGGGCAAGCGTAATGCCGGACCTCGGATTTTCGACCTTGGTGGAAATTCGTTGGGAGAATTGAGGGTGATAGAGGAAGGGGTGTTCAGAAACAGTGTTGAAAGTCGAAACTGTCGATGCCACCGTCGACACGCCGTTTTCTGATTCAAACCATAAACACATCTGTAGCCTGGTCGCAAATAGTAAAGGAGCAGCGAATGAACTCCGCTACCAACACGGTCATATCAGATGTAGGAAACGCAGGAATGGAACTGTCTGCTGGGAATTTATGTTCTGGGAGGAAGATTCTTCGGGCAAACGAGTGCGACGCACGAGGGCGATAGGGTCAATCGAAGAACTATCCCACACGAGAACTAGCTCAAGCGGCCAGCAATGGTCTGCGAATGCGGATCAATGAAGAACGAAAACGATCGGCCAGCACACATTCAGGCATACCTATTCCTCTACGCTGATTGCAAATGGCGAGAATGTGAAGGTGGTGCAGGAATTAATGCGCCACGCCAGCAGTCGTTTCACCCTGGAGGTTTACACGCAAGCGAAAGCAAAAGCCAAACGAGCTGCGCAACAACGAATTGTGGAAATGATTCTTTCCTACGACGGACTGGCGGAGATCAGACTCGAACGGAGAGACCCCGAGTTGTTCGGCGTAAGCAAAGAAGATCGTTAGAGCGTGGGAAAAGGTGCCTTACTGGTGTCACGGAAAACTTGCTGATCGGAGGTAAGTTATTGAAAGGATTGGTAGGCGCGTGGGGATTTGAACCCCAGACCCCTACCGTGTCAAGGTAGTGCTCTACCCCTGGTTAACTCTTTTCAAATCAACAAGCACTAAATTTCCTAAGAAAATTTCGCACTGCATGCACCGCATCCACTGCTTCAACTGCACGTTCTGCACCTTTTTGTGCGCCAAACTGTGTGCCCGATTTTACAGCACAATTCGCTCTTAGTTCGATTAAATTTCAAGCAGGCGTTGAAATCTTTAAGGTCGTGTCCTTTATATATCCATGCGACGATTCTAGAAGAGTTTTCCAGATTTGTGCTGAGTAGACTCGCCCCATGCTCTCTCCTAACGCGAGGCGCGACGAGCCCTACCCGCGTGCTCGAACTGAGGTCAGACTATATCTTGGACCAAGGCGACCTATCTGCCTGCACTTAAGGCATCGATGGGGATACTGTGCACGATCGCCGGCGCGGGGAGTGCGCGAAGTGCTAGCTGGCCGGCAAGCTCTCGTGACCTGGTCGGCCAAGTATTCGTTTGAAACCGTAACACGTTCACAAATTCGACGATCCGATATCTGCGAGCAGCTGGATACGCCCCCTAGTTGGACCAGTTGGGATGCTATCAGTCGGACGCAGACACAATATATTGACAGCTTTACTGATGGTGTGAATCGCAAATACAGACGCCTTTCCCACTCAGTCCACCTCACCCAAAGGTTGGGCCCATTCGCTTAAAGTGTTTGTTAAGATTATTTTCTATTGATTGGCTCTCCTGAATTGAGTTCTTCTGTGCAGACTTTATTGACGATTGCGAGGTTGATAATTTGATCCGTTGCAGGAGGTTGGTCGTCTGCGAATCGAGGCCAACGAATTTCGGTAGGGAGTTGAAATTATGCACGTCATAGGCACTTGCTCTCGACGTAGTCTCTTTTTCATCTCGTTACTGATTCTTATTTCGTGGAGTGGAAGTAACTCTGCTGGTTCTTTACCTCCCGATGTTCAGATCAGTGGCACTTGGGATTGTAGTTTCTCTGGTACGGTCCAAGGTAAGGGTACGTCGCAAACCGATACTCTAGTGATGGATCTTAATCAGAACGGTTCCAGAGTGACAGGGACACTGAGATTCAATGGTCTCGATGTGTCCTTTCCCGTTTCGGGGAAGGTTACGGGAACTAAGTTCACTTACATCGCGAAGGCCATCATGGGACCAAACTGTGAAGCCGCGATTGAAGGCGAGATGACATTCGATGAAAGGGCGAATGAGATGACCGGGTCGCAGACTCAAACTAATTGTGAAGGTAAGGCAGTTGGTAAGGTGGCCGCCGCGCGAAGATGACCGCGCAAAGGAAGATCTATTCCCAACCTGTTAGAGCCATTTGAGATTCAGAATCTGCTAGCTCAGCTTCAAAAGCCTATCCGCTTAATGGTTCTGCTGGACAGTCAATACTGCCCATTTGTTTGCCCAAAATGCAGTGGATATTTAGGAGTGCGAATTTACTGAGGAAATTGGTAGGCGCGTGGGGATTTGAACCCCAGACCCCTACCGTGTCAAACGCGGACCCAGCGCCGCGTATAACGCGTATACGTTTTTTGCGACGTAAAACTAAACCGAGCGGCTAGAGAAGTCACTCATACGCTGCATAAACTGTATAAGAGTCAGGCGCATTCCGGCAAAATTCCGGCAAATTCAATTGCTTACAAACCGCGCGCAAAAATCCGGGGGCCTGCTTCTATCGTCTCACGGCCCATCCTTATCTTCTTTCACTCACGATCCACTCGCGGATATATGCTGGGCAATTCTCTAATTTCATGCCGCCTGTTTCACAAATCTCCAGAAACTTCACTGCGCCCCGATCCACAAGCTTCACATCCGTCAAGTCAATAATGATGCTCTGCCGCTCTGGCTCGGCTTTGAAGAGTCTTTGCAACTCCGGCAATTGTTCCTGCTCGATCCGACCACTCAGCCGGAAAACTGTTTCTTCTTCAGCGGTACATCTTTGAATCTTCAACGTCATCTGCTTTTCTCGTTGGCCTGCCGATTTCTGCGTCGTGCTAGCGATCCTCCAAAGCCCTGCGGTCATTTCCTCGGCACCCGAATGTCAGACCTATTAATAAGGACATGGAATTTCATTGCCACGGAAATGACCGTAGTTTTACAACCGCACCGTCTGGGCGAATCAGTACATCATGAGCGCGCAACCTTGGGGATCATTGTGAAGCCGTCATGCTGTTGCCCTTTTGAGAACGCGAGCAAATCCTCGTTAACTGGGCCTTGATCGCAATGCAAAGACCGTGGGGCACCAATGCAGACTCTCAGAATTGCGCCCTTGACGAGCGTGGCCTGGAGCTGTCCGGAGTCCGCAAACGGCACGATCTGATCGTCGTCACCCTGCAGAAAGAGCGTTGGTACGTCGAACTCCTTCAGGTCCCGAAAGGATTAGTGAGTAAGTGTCGGGCGCAAAATTCAGGCCTCCCTAAAGCAGTGAGAATGAGGCGCTGCGCGTCGGAGCGTAGTCGCGCACCAAGAACCGCACCGGCCGAGCCTCCGATAAGATGACGTCGAAGATAGCCTTGCCTCGCTCGGCTTTCTGGACCAGTACACTCCTTTTAGGCATCCTCACGATTCAATCGCGGTTCATTTCATTACTGCAGATCGCTTGCCACAGCTCCTGCAAAATCGGACTACGATTCAACTCATGAATTTAAAGGATTTGTAGAAACTTAGCCGAGGACATGCAGACTTTGCTGAACGCCAAACCTGACGTCGAGACAAAATACGGACGCCAAATACGGCGTTCGCTAACTTGAGCGATTTTGATTTGTTGAGGTCGGAGACTGGACGTTAGCAGCGGTACTTCGATTCGATGCCTAGCTTCTTCATGCGGTTCCGAAGAGTTGACGCTGGCAATCCCAGGATTTCCGCGGCTCCACCCTTACCCGCGATCAGACCTTTAGTCATCTGCAACACTTCCGAGATATGCTCTCTTTCGGCTTCGGCCAATGTGCAAACCCTTGCCGACTGAGAATCCGGCTTTAAGGTTCTCAAGTTCGAAGGATCGTGAGAAGTTTCAACCAGAGCGGTTTCAATAGTCTTCGTCTCGTTCTGAAGAGAATCTGTCGGTGACACGCGTCCCTCCTGAACTGTTAGCCATGCCTCGTCGATCCAAAAGGTGTCGCCGCTGCAGAGGATCACGGCTCTTTCGATAAGATTTTGCAGTTCACGAATGTTGCCAGGCCAATGGTATGCCTGGAACAATTCCACCGCCCTGTTATCGATCCGGCGGATCTGTTTTCCCATATTTTCGGCAAACCGCTTCACGAAGTACTCGACCAGGATTGGAATATCTTCTTTCCGTTTCCGGAGAGCAGGGACTTCAATTGGGAATACGTTCAAACGGTAGAACAGATCAGTCCGAAAGTTACCTGCTGCAATCGCGGCCGATAAATCACGGTTTGTCGCCGCAAGTACGCGAACATCTACTGGAATGACGCGATTACCTCCCACTCGTTCAAATTGGCGCTCCTGCAGCACACGCAGCAACGCAATCTGGGTCTCAGCCGGAAGCTCGCCAATCTCATCGAGAAAGATAGTGCCGGCGTGCGCCAGTTCAAACCGGCCCCGGCGCTGCTGCATCGCGCCGGTGAATGCTCCTTTCTCATGGCCAAAGAGTTCCGAAGCGATCAGCGAAGCAGGTATCGACGCGCAATTCACGCTGATAAATGCGAAGCTCGAACGTTTTGAATGTTTATGTATGGCGCGGGCGACCAGTTCTTTACCAGTTCCGGTTTCGCCTGTTATCAAGACTGTGGAATCGGTGGGGGCGACTCTTACGATATTCGAAAGCACGGTTTGCAGGGCTGGCGATGACCCTACAATCTCCTCAAACATCGACGCCTTAACGACCTCCTCGCGCAACGCCACGTTCTCATTCTGAAGTCGCTGCTCAGCCTGCTTGCGCTCCTCGATATCGGTCGCGCCGACGTACCAACGGATGAGGCGTCCTTGCTCATCTCGTAGCGGGTTCCTGCGGAAAAGAAACCAGCGATACTTCCCATCACTTCTGAGTAAACGTACTTCAATTTCGTGCGGGAGGCCGCTTAGGAATTGGCTTTGAACTTCGCTCAGCAAGCGTTCCCAATCATCGGGATGAAAAAGCCTATGAGGGTGGGAGTCTCGCCAGTCTTCAAGAGTAAGGCCGAAGTAATCGAGCGTGGTCTGATTGGCATAAAGACGAGCGGGCTCGGGATCAGGCCCTATTATGGCGACGTGCTGGGGCGCGAAATCTAACATCTGCCGAAGCTCTATTTCGCTTTGCCGGATCTTGTCTTCCGCCTGCTGTGCTGCGGTGATGTCCGTCACGGCACCCACAAATTCGAGCTTGCCCGACTGGGTGTTCGACATGCGCGCGATAACGTGGAGGTGCTTGACGGAACCGTCCGGCATCTGCAAGCGATGCTCAATATCAAAATCTGTCTTTTCGTTGGTCGCGTGGTCAATAGCCTGCTGCGCACGATCTCTGTCGTCGGGATGAATTCGCTGAAATACCAACTCCAATGTTGGCTTAAGCGCTCGATCGTATTCAAAGATGTCGTAGGTCTCCTCCGACCAGTAAATCTCTCCGTTGACAACATTCCAGCCGAAACTGCCCGTGTGGCTAATGCTCTGCCCTTCAGCCAGGAAAGCCTCGCTGCGTTGCAGATCGGAATAGAGCGTGGCGTTCTCCAGTGAAATCGCGGCTTGCGATGCCAGCATCTCCAGCACGGCGACCCGGTCCGACGTGAACGCGCGCGGCGTCAGATTGTTCTCCAGATAGAGTGCGCCAATCAGCTTCGTTTGTTTGACGATGGGCAAACACAGGACGGACCGGGGACTCTTCTGCCGCACGTATTCGTCCTCTGAGTACAGGCTCCCGGCTGAAGCATCATCAAGGACCAAGCTCTCGCGCGTCCGAATCACGTAATGAAGCGCAGCTTGCGGCAGATCAGCCGGCGTGACGGCTGCCCGTCGAACGGTTACCTCGATGCTGCTGTTGCTGGTAACGGCCTCCGCCTCGATCTGCGGCTCATTGCCGCGGAGCAGGATGAGCAGACATCGCTCGGCCCCTGCATGCTCAACCGCGATTCGCATGAGTGTTTCGATTAGCTTGGGAAGGACGATCTCACTCGAGAGGGCCTGTGACGCCTTGACGAAGGTCTCGACGTCCAACCGCCCGACTAGCGTGCCAATCGTGCCTATGGGGTAGGTAGAATCAAGTTCCTCGCGCAGGTGAGGGTAGCGTTCGTCGAGTTGCTTCACCTTGCCGAGTGCGCCCCAGCGGTTGTAGCAGTTCCGCGCTTTGCGTAGATAGGCATGCGCGATGGTCTCAAAGCCGCGCGCTGCGTAGTACCGCGCGGCCACCTCATGGACCAGCGCCTCGTTCTGCACGAAGCCGTGCTCACGGGCTGACTGAATGGCCTGCTCGTACAGACGCATGGCATCGGCGTCTCGCCCTTCTAGGCGGGCGATCTCGGCCGACACCAGCGTGTGCTTGTCGCCGAACGTCGGCGGGTAGTTGTCGGACCACTCGCGCAGTTGTTCGCGATGCACTATCAGGAGATCGCGCCACCCGCTCTGCTCATCAGCGCTAGCGTCCTCATAGAGTGCCGCCACGGTCAACGCGGCGTAGTAAAAGTAGTCGAGCAGCTGGATCTGGGCGGCTGTGGCCCAAAGGAGCGCCTTCACCTTGTCGGCGGCCGCGAGCGCCGCGGCGTAGTCGCCCGAAAGGAATCGCGTCTTCAGTTTGCCGATCCAGTACCAGCAGATCGTTGTCGGCATCCGGCCCTCCGTGAGTTGGGTCTCGAATGCCGCCTCGTCGAACTGCGCGTCGCTGAAGGTGGAGAGTGTCGCGGTTCGTCCCTGCATGGTCGCGATGAAGCGTTGTTGGCTCTCGCTCATGTCCGCGGCGTCGCCGTACTTGGTTTCCCGGGCGAAGTCCAGCGCCACCTCCGACTCGCGCCACACCGCGTCGAGAGGATCGTTCCGCAGGAGAAGGCCGGTGACAGATTGGAACGTGCCATACCAAGCGAGGGTCAGATCGCCGGTCTCAATCCCTGTGCGAAAGGTCGCCTGCATGCAGTCGATCGCGGTCGCAATCGGCTGCGTCCAGAAGGCAACCTTTCCCATCGCGTATTGAGCCTTGGCGCGGTAGGCGATAAAGCCGTGCTTCTCGACAAGGTCGCAGGCGAGTTTGGCGAAACGGTGGGCATCGCGGTAACGGTGAAAGACAGGCCCGAGCACAGACCCCCAAGAGCCATAGGCGTGCGCGGAAGCGCCGCTCGTCCCATGCTGCGTGCTGATGTTCACCATGCGACACGCGTGCAAGCAATACAGACGAAAGTCGGTAAAGTAGGCGGCGGGGCTCAGGGCCGAGAGCACCTGCATGGCGGCCTGCAGTTCCGGATCGGTCATCAATGGTAGATCGATCAAGTTCTCGATCGGACGCCCATCGAGGGTCTGCCAGACCGTCTCGTATTCAGCCTGGACCTGCTCCAAGGTCGGGTGTGCCGGGAGGTCAATGCCGAACAGGCGCAGGCACGTGAGCGCGCTGTCCACAGCCTGCGGGTTCTCCGACTTCGTGACATGGAACTGGATCTTCAGCTGGTAGACGGCCGCCTGGTCGACTTTCGACGCCCCACGCCCTAGCAAGTCCGCGATAAGTTGCTCGGCTTTGTCGAAGTGACCGCTCAGAAACTCGCACTTCGCGCGTTCGAGCCACAGGCTGAACGTCAACTCGTACTGACTACCCCAGTCTCGATCGTCGAGCAGGGCCATGCCGGCCGAAAAATACGTCGACGCCGACGCATAGGCCGTCGACGCCTTGGCTTTTCGCCCGGCCCGTAGGTTGATCGTTGCCACCTGCACTCTCTCGTCCCGTTCGACGAGCCGTGGAGCGCCCCGATTGAACTGGTTTGCAACATCGAACAGACGCTCCGCAAGCTCGTTGCTCTTGATCCTCGAGTGCAGCACGCGACCTAGCGCCAGGTGCACGTCGACGCGCCGCTCTTCCGGGATCAGTGAATAAGCCGCCTGCTGGATCCGGTCGTGCAGGAACTTGTAGGCGGTATCCAGCCGCAAGACGAGCCCAGCGTGGACGGCTTCGCGCAGTGCCGCGTGTGTCGTCGCCTCCGCTTCCCCGTGAACCACAGTCAGAATGTCGATCGCGGCGACGTTACCCAGGCAGGCGAACTGCTTCAGCGCTTCCTGCGTGGTGGCGGAAAGCCGCTTCAGCTTCTCGACGATGAGATCCACCACGTTGTCGCTGTAGCTCTGGGCACGGATGCGATCCATGTCCCATTGCCAAGCCCGTGTGCCTGGGTCGAATGCGAGCAGTCCCTCTTCGGCCAGCGCGCTGAAGAACTGGATCGCGAAGAACGGATTGCCGCCGGTTTTCTCATGGACCAGTTGGGCTAACGGCAACGCGCGCTCCGGCTCGCAATGCAACGCATCGGCGACGAGCCGGCCCACATCGTCGAGCCCAAGAGGTGTCAGCACGATCCCGTGCACCCGCGCGCCGGCAGTGCGAATCGCCTCCAGCGTGCGCATGAGCGGGTGCGAGGCACCGACCTCATTGTCCCGGTAGGCGCCGACCAGCAACAGGTACCGCACCTCAGAATGCGTGACCAAGTGCTCGAGGAGATCGAGCGTCGCGGCGTCCAGCCATTGCAAATCATCGAGGAACAAGGCGAGCGGGTGCTCTCGCCGCGCGAAGACGGCGACGAAACGCCGGAACACCATCTGGAAGCGGTTCTGCGCCTCTTGCGGCGGCAGGTCTGGAACGGATGGCTGTTTCCCAATGATGAACTCTACCTCGGGGATGAGACTGACGATCAGCTGGCCGTTTGGCCCAACCGCCTCCGCGATAGCGCAACGCCACTCTTCCATGTCCGCTTCGCTCTTGAAGAGGATCTGGCGTACCAGAGTCTGGAAAGCTTGTGCGAGTGTCGTATACGGAATGTCGCGCTTGTATTGATCGAACTTGCCGGATGCAAAAAGCCCACGCGGCGGGACGAGTACCTTGTGCAGTTCGTTCACCACTGAGGATTTACCGACGCCAGAATAACCGGATACGAGCACGAGCTCTGGCGTACCCTGCGTCACGACCCGGTCGAAGGCTGCGAGCAGTGAATCGGTCTCGCGCTCCCGTCCATACAACCGCTCCGGGATCAGCAGCCGGTCTGATACGTCTTGCGCGCCCAGAGGAAATGGATCGATGCGTCCGAGAGATTCCCATGCTGCCAGGCATCTACGAAGATCAGCCTCGACGCCAGCGGCAGTCTGATACCGCTCCTCGGCGATCTTCGCGAGAAGCTTCATGACGATCGCCGATATCGGTTCAGGGACCGTGGCGAGCTCGCTAGGCGGCGTCGGCTGCTGGGCGATGTGGCAGTGAACCCACTCCAGGGGGTCGGCCGCGAGGAACGGCAGCGCGCCCGTAAGCATCTGGTATAAGGTGACGCCAAAAGAGTAGAGATCGCTGCGGGCATCAATCGAGCGATTCATGCGACCAGTCTGCTCGGGCGCCATGTAAGCGAGGGTGCCGGCGATGATCTCCGGTGGTGCGGGCGCTTGGCGCTCGTGCGGCAGTCGGGATGCAATCCCGAAGCCGGTTAGCCATACGTTGTCGTCGTCGTCGACGAACAGATTGGTAGGCTTGATGTCCTTGTGTATGAGGCCGTGACGATGAACTTGGCCGAGTGCTGCCGCCAAGCCAATGGCGATGTGCAAGCAGCGAATCAGATCGAGCGTTTGCCCCTGGGCCCGCTCAAGAATCCGATCAAGGGGCTCCCCGCCGGGGTCCTTGAGTACGAGGATTGTCCGCCCTTCGGGACGAGTGAGCGCCAAAGGCTGGGCGGCCCACGAGGGATCGAGTTCGGCTGCGAGTGAGTATTCGTGCTCGAGCCGTCTGAGACTTTGAGGCGACGGCTGTTCTGCTTTGATTGCAACTACAAGGATCGGTAATGGGTTGCAATCCTGCCGGCCTCTATACAGGATGAAGTCCGCGCCTTCCCGGAGAGGCTCCAGCGCGTACCCAGAAGGCGCTGTCTTTGAAGGCATCCTCATCGCCACGGCCGCACAATCTTAATATTTAGTTTAGTAGGACGTTATTGTAGCTCGTAAATGGTCAGGCTGCGTAGGTCACTTAACTGCCTCGCCCTCGCCGCTCGAATTCTCAGTTCCAGCGACAAAGCCGATTAAGATCGTTTCAACCTCTCAACGTGGTGGACGCCGTATTTGGCGTCCGTATTTGACTTCGATGGTCAGATTTGGCGCTTGGCCACTTGGTCCTTTGTTCGCTTGATTTCCACAAACCCCTTGAATTCATGAAAGTGGCTCATGGTGCCAGGTCGCGGCAGAGGCGGTAGGCAATTTGCTCTGCAACTGGGCGACTGAGTAGACGAGAGAGATGAGAGCTCGGCTGACAATCGTATGCTGAAAGTCGTTTATGTCCGTTGAGCTCGCGGCATGTACAGACCATCACATCTTTTTGTGCAAGGCCGCGCCGAAGGATAGCTGGAGATCGCAAAATGAAAGTAGAGGAAGGAAAAAGCGATGAGTGTAAGTAGTCTGGATATTCGCAAGGAGACCGACAGTTTAGGTGAAGTTGACGTTCCTGCCGCCAAACTCTGGGGCGCTCAAACTCAACGTTCGCTCGAGCACTTCAGCATTGGGCAGGACCTGATTCCGCGCGAGATGATCACCGCCTATGCGATCTTGAAGAAGGCCGCTGCCACCGCAAACCATAACAGCAAGCGGCTCGACGGTGAGCGGTATAAGTTGATCGTTCAGACTTGCGACGAAATCCTCGCCGGGCAGCATCACGATATGTTCCCGTTGCATGTGTGGATGACGGGCAGCGGCACTCAATTCAACATGAACGTGAATGAGGTGATCTCCAACCGCTGTTGCCAGCTCGCGGGCACACCACTCGGAAGTAAGAGGCCGGTACATCCCAACGATGACGTGAATATGGCCCAGTCGTCTAATGATTCATTTCCCTCGGCCATGTATATCGCGGCGGCGGTGAATGTGAAGCAACGACTCATGCCGGCAGTTAAGGCGCTGCACGATGCGATCTCTGCGAAGGTCGAACTGTGGAAGGACATCGTCAAAATCGGTCGCACGCACATGCAAGACGCTACACCGCTTACTCTAGGGCAAGAGTGGTCGGGTTATGAGGACATGCTCGCGGACGATCTTGAGCGGATCGAAGATGCTCTGAACGGCGTATACCGCCTCGCTTTGGGCGGCACAGCAGTGGGAACAGGCATCAACTCAGCGCCCGGTTTTGCGGAGGGCGCGGCGGCCCAGATCGCCAAGCTCACTGGCCTACCCTTCGTAACAGCACCCAATAAGTTCACAGTTCAGGGCGCTCACGACGCGCTGGTGCAGTTGTCCGGCACACTGCGCACACTAGCCGTGTCCCTCTACAAGATAGGCAACGACATTCGCCTGATGTCTTGTGGGCCACGAGCCGGCTTTGCCGAATTGGTGATTCCGGAAAATGAGCCGGGCTCGTCGATCATGCCAGGCAAGGTCAACCCGACCCAGTGTGAAGCACTCACCATGATTGCCGTGCAGGTCATGGCCAACGACGTCGCGGTGGGTTTTGGGGGCGCTGGTGGCTATCTCGAAATGAACGTCTACAAGCCTCTGACCATCTTCAACATCACCCATTCCATCACGATCATGACAGATGGCTGCACAAACTTCCGCAAGTTCCTGGTGGACGGCACAAAACCCAATCTGAAGAAGATCAACGAATACGTTGAGCGCTCGCTAATGCTGGTGACGGCACTCTCGCCCGTGATCGGCTATGACAAAGCGTCGAAGATTGCGCATTACGCGATGGACCACGACCTCACGCTCAAGGAAGCCGCGCTGAAATTGGGATTTGTAACTGAAGACGAGTTCAACCGGGTCGTCGATCCGGCGAAGATGGTCTACCCGTACGTTGCAACGAGCTAATGAAAATCACAGATCCAACTCGATACAAACAGACAAAGGGAGAACAAGGAATACCATGATTACTAATAAGCCGGGAATAGAATTGCTCCAGAACCCATCACTCAACAGGTCAACAGCTTTCACAGAGGCTGAAAAGCAGGCCCTCGGAATTGTTGGACTCGTCCCAGATGTTACCGAAACCGAGGATCTGCAGTTGAGGCGAGTCATGATGCAACTCGCGCAGAAAAATACTGACCTCGATCGCTACATCTACCTGATCAATCTACTGGACCACAACGAGACGCTCTTCTATCGGACTGTCATGTCCGACCCGGCGCGGTTTCTTCCGATCGTTTACGACCCAACGATCGGGGAAGCCTGCCTCAAGTTCGGTCATATCTATCGCCAGCCACGTGGCATGTATCTCTCGATGACACGGCGCGGCAAAGTAAAAGAAGTTCTGAAGAACTGGCCGGAAAAAGACGTACGGTTTATCTGCGTGACAGATGGCGGCCGCATCCTCGGACTTGGCGATCTCGGGGCAAATGGCGCCGGCATACCTATCGGTAAGCTACAACTGTACACCGCTTGCGCTGGAGTGCCACCGAAGTACCTGATGCCGATGTATCTCGATGCGGGAACCAACAACGAGCAGTACCTGCACGATCCGTTGTACCTCGGTGTGCGCAAGGCTCGTCCATCGACCGAGGATCTTTATTCCTTTGTTGATGAGTTCGTCGAGGCTGTGCAGGAGGTATTCCCGAAGTGTTGCATTCACTTCGAGGACTGGACGGGTACGGATGCAGTGCACTTGCTCCAGCGTTACCGCGACAACTACTGCATCTACAACGACGACGTTCAAGGTACTGCTGGGATCGTCCTTGCAGGCATGATTAATGCCGCCAAGATCAAGGGCACGAAGCTGAGTGATGAGAAGTACCTTTTCCTGGGCGCAGGCTCGGCCGGCATCGGCCTTGCAGATCTGCTTTGCTCAGCGATGGTCCAGGAAGGACTGACACTCGAACAAGCCCAGTCGAAGGTCTACATGTTTGATATCAATGGCCTGTTGGAGACGACTCGAACGGACCTCGCAGACTTCCAGAAGCCTTACGCTCACAAGCACGCGCCGACCAAAGATTTTGTGGCTTCTATCAAGAGCATTAAACCGACCACGATCATCGGCGTCAGTACCATCGGCGGTGCTTTTACGCAGAATGTCATCGAGAGCATTTCGCGCATCAACGAGCGCCCTGTAATTCTTGCTCTTTCTAACCCGACCGAGAAAGCCGAGTGCACACCCGAGCAAGCCTATACATGGTCCAAGGGGAAGGCCATCTATGCAGCCGGTGTTCAATTTCCACCGGTCCACTTGGATGGGCAAACATTCTTGCCGGGGCAAGCCAATAACTTCTACGTCTTCCCGGCCATCGGAATGGCGATCTACGCAACCCTGGCGTCGAGAGTTACCGACGAGATGTTCATCGAGGCTGCGGGTGCTGTGGCAGACCAGGTGCCATCCGAGTTGCTGAACCAGGGCCTCCTTTACCCGCTGCAGTCGAACATTCTGGAGACGGAGATTCAGACCGCTGCTCGTGTAGCGAAGCTGGTCTTCGATTCGGGACTCGCTCGCGTCAAACGGCCTGCCGACATGGTTACGTTCATTCGTGAACATGTCTACAAGCCCGAATACCCCAAAGGAACAATTTCGGCAACCGTCTAAAGGCGACTAGAGACACGCTTCGAGGATGGGCCTCGCCGCTCAGAATGGTGGCGAGGACGCCACCTGCGTGCTTCAGACTCTTCATGTTCAAAAGAAGTTTTATATGTTCGGCCAGTACTTGCAATTTCTGTTTTTATTGTGGTCGGGTCTTTGTGTATTTGCATTGCCGGTCTATTCCCAGACCGCTCAAGACGAAACACTCAGCGGTCCGGACAGGCACGAGACGCCTGGTCAGGAACGCGATCATCTCTTCGGGGACTGGGGCGGAATGCGAACGCGACTGCTGAGGCGCGGAGTGAAAGTGGATTTGCAGTACGTCAGCGATTTTCTCTGGAACATCAAGAGCGATCGAAATGTGCGACTTGCCAGTTGGAACCGCATCCGGGGAACGGTAGATATCGATTTTGGTGAGTTGAGCGGTGACCGGGGATTGTATTTCCATGCGACAGGGCTCTGGCAGGGCGGCGGTAACCTCGGATCATTCCTTGGGCTGCTCACAAGCCCCAGCGGGCTGGCCAGCGCAAATACATTTCGACTCGATTCATGGTGGGTCGAGAAGCGATGGAAGAACGAACGTATCGTTGTGCGCGCGGGTCAGTTTGCGGGCCAGGATTTCTATGGCGCTCAGCATTATGCAGCGTCGTTCATTTTCGAGCCGATGGGCTATGCTTTGGGCAATTTATTCACGACCTTCGAGACGTTCGATCCTCCTTCCACGCCTGCCGCTGAGATCCGGGTCGTTCCGCGCCACAACCTATATATGAAATCAATGGTGATGGCCGAAGACCGGGCGCCCTTTTCGCATAACCCCTCCGGCTTCATTCCGCAATTCCATGGAGATCCTGTGATCGTCTCGGAGATTGGATTTACTCCGGGCAAGAAAGCCTCATCCGTACGGGCCTTCGACAATGTTGAAACTCGAAAAGGTTACTCCGGCCTCTATCAGTTTGGCGCCTCCTACAATCCGGGAAAGTTCACGGTGCCAACTAGCACTACCCCGCGATCCGGCAATTACCTTTTGTACGGGATGGCAAGCCAGGCTCTCTGGCGGGTGGACCAAAAAAAAGCAAAGGGCCTTGACGCGACGATTGCATACGACTGGAGTCCTCCAATCGCGAACCGCAACAATACGCTGCTTACGGCGGGGCTGCGCTTTAACGAGCCGCTCCCT
>JGI12627J18819_10000083_pt1 | contig 38072 bp, 36 predicted proteins | sample TexAe_OM1H0_M2_FD_18819 | JGI IMG/M metagenome (IMG submission 18819)
CCGACGTNCAATGACCCGGCCAGTAGCAGCTACAACCCCGTGCTTGCCCCCTACGATCTGACCCGTGGCGGGCGCCTCTTTGTCTTCGACGGGCATACCGACGTCAAGCTGCTCAGTCTGTATGTGCAGGATGCGATCACCAAGGGAAACTGGGCGCTGAATGTCGGTCTGCGCGGCGATTTCTACAACGGGTTGAGCACTCACAAGGAAGCGCAGCCTCGTATCGGCATTGCCTACAACATCAAACGCAGCAATACCGTTCTGCGCGCCTCCTACGCGCGAGTTTTGGAAACACCCTTCAACGAGAACCTCGTGCTCTCGAGCACCGGTTGCGCCAACCAGGTTTTAAGTCCGCTGCTGGGCTGCAATGGCGTCGGAGTCACGCCGTTTCTGCCGGGCTGGCGGAATGAGTTCCATGTCGGCTTCCAACAGGCCTTCGGCAAGTACGTGGTATTTTCGGGCGAATACATCTGGAAGTACACCCACAACGGATACGACTTCAGTATCCTGGGTTCGACTCCGATTACCTTCCCCATCGAGTGGCACAACTCCAAGATTCCCGGATACGCGGGTCGGGTCAGCGTGCCGAATTTCCACGGGTTCTCGGCATTGATGGTGTTTTCCAGCGTAGCTTCACGATTCTTCCAGCCCCAGCTCGGCGGCGCCGGTGCCACGCCATCCGCAGCCGGCGGCGTATTCCGCATTGATCACGACGAGAAGTTCAACCAGACCACGCACATCCAGTACCAGCCCTGGCAGCGCGGGCCCTGGCTCGGATTCAACTGGCGCTACGATGGCGGCCTGGTCGCTGGTCCTGTTCCCTGCGCGGGTGGCGATTGCAACAACGGGCCCAACGGTACCAACACACTCGTCGACGTGTCTGGTCTCAGCCCCGATCAGCAGTTCCAGGCCGGCCTGTTTTGCGGCGCGGTTCGTGCGACTCCACCCAGCGCCACCAATCCTTTGGGCACACCCATCAGCGCGAACGGTCTCTGTCCCGGAAACCTGTACGGATCGACACTCGTCTCGATCACAAAACCCGGCACCAACAACGCCGATCACAATCCCAACCGTATCGCCCCGCGGCACTTGTTTGACATTGCGGTGGGCCACGACAATCTGTTCCACGGGGACAAGTACAAAGTGAGCTTGCAATTCACAGCAGTCAATATTGCCAACAAGTACGCCGTCTACAATTTCATCTCCACCTTCAGCGGAACGCACTACGTGACACCACGGACCCTGACAGCACAATTGGGTTTCCACTTCTAGCCCCCATCGCGTCAGAGGGCGTGTTTCGGGTCGCGTTCGCGAGCGCGGCTAATATCTTTGTGCTATAGAAGCGCATTAGAAGGCCGTGGCTGCGCTTTTGCGAGGTCAGGCAGGCTGGCGGTCGTCCGCACACCCGAACGTGCGCCTGAGGGCTTCTAATCGCAATTACAGGGCATCCTGGGTGGCAGCAGGACCCTGTTTTGCGGCCAGCGAGGCTGCGCTGGAATCCAAAAATTGCTGTAACTATAAGAAATAGTTTGTAAGTTTTTGATCCTGTTCGCTCCCGCAGAGACAGCCGTTCCTGGTTGCCCGGCCGAGCAGCTCGACTGGCTTTCTTCTGAGCATTGCATAAAGGCTCGGGTTCACTGCAGGCGGCATCGCGAGCCCCACTCAATCGGACAGAACTTTGGCCGAGGATGGCATGGCGGACTCTGCGCCTTCGCGGTTCGCGATGTGTTGCAGGGCGGGATAGATTTTTTGGTAGGTGCGGTAGGCCTGGTCCAGGGTCGCGGCGTCCCTTGGATTGGACTCAATCTGTTTGGCGACGCGGACCGTGGCATCGCACGCATCTTCGACGGAGTGCCAGTTGCCAGCCCCCACGCCCGCCAGGATCGCGGCGCCATAGGCTGCCCCTTCTTCGACCGCCAGCACTTCAACCGCGTGCCCGTAAACGTCCGCCTGGATCTGGCGCCATAGGGGAGAGCGGGCGCCGCCTCCGCCCAAGCGAATGCGATCAATGGGGACGCTCAGCTCGTGGAAAATCGTGAACGTGTCGCGCAGGCTGAAGGCGACCCCTTCCAGGATGGCGCGAATGATGTGGGAACGGGTGTGGGCGGCGGAGAGGCCGATGAGAGCGGCGCGGGCATGGGGATCGCAGTGGGGCGTGCGTTCGCCCATCAAATAAGGCGCCCAGAGAACGCCGTCGGAAGCGGGCGGAGCACTGGCGGCTTCGCGGGCAAGCTGGTCGTAGGGATCGCCGTGCGACTGGGCGAGGACGCCGAAGCGGTCGCGGAACCAGCGCAAGGACAGACCCGCGGCCTGGGTCACGCCCATGACGTGCCATCGTCCTGGCACGGCGTGACAGAAGGTGTGAATTCTTCCCTTGGGATCGAGCGCCGGACGATCGGTGGCGCCGAAGACCACGCCCGAGGTTCCAATCGTGGCGCTCACGGTTCCGGGGCGGACGATTCCCATACCGACAGCGCCGGCGGCCTGGTCGCCGGCACCGACCACGACGGGGGTTCCGGCGCGCAGGCCGGTGGCGTGGGCTCCGCGCGCGGAGACGCGGCCGCAGACTTCGGGCGACTCGAGCAACGTCGGAAGGAGTTGAGGATCGATGCCGGTGGTACGCAGGACTTCGGCAGACCAACGTCGGTGGGCGACATCGAGAAGCAACGTGCCCGAGGCATCCGCCATATCGATGGCGCGTTCACCGGTGAGTTGGAAGCGGACAAAATCTTTGGGCAACAGCAGGTGAGCGATGCGTTCCCAGTTGTGCGGCTCGTTTTCGCGCACCCAAAGAAGTTTGGTGAGGGTGAAATTCGTGAGCGGCGCATTGCAGGTGAGATCGATGAGGCGGTTGGCGCCGAACTGCGCGGTGAGTTCCCGGACCTGGGATTCGGTGCGTTGATCGCACCAGATGAGTGCGGGGCGGATCACTTCATCGCGGCGGTCGAGGAGGACAGCGCCATGCATCTGCCCGGAGAATCCGATGCAGGCAATCTGATCGTAGGCGGCCGTGGCAGAGGCGAGGACGCGCCGGACGGCTAAGGTGGAGGCTCGCCACCAGTCGCTCGGGTCCTGCTCCGCCCATCCGAGCTGTGGGGAAGCGAAGGCAGCGTGCTCCTCCGATGCAGACGCCCGCACTTGGCCCTGCTCGTCGATGAGGAGAGCGCGAGTGCCGCTGGTGCCGACATCGATGCCGAGGAACTGGATCATCTCCTCCTGCTTGCGTGGATTTTAAATCACTAACTTATGATGAACTCGCGTGAGCCGGCCTGGAGCATTCCCTCGTCAACGGCCTCTGGATGGGTCTTGCGAGCTTGCAGAGTCCACGTCGACGAATAGCTTCTGCCCGGCCAGCCCGGGCGGATAGCAGTTTCCATCGCGCGCATAGTTCGCCCGGCACCCTGCTGCCACGTCGCGCCGCCTGGGCGACTGGGCGAACTGCCATACCTCCGCGAACCCCACACCGCTCTGTGACGGAGATGGAGTGGGTCTCGGAAATGCGCAGCCCGGAGAAGGCGGACACGCATCGTTTGTGACCCAGTATGCGATTTTTCTCGCGCCCGCATTCTGGCGAATGTCTTCCGCAGTAATTACGGTGATCCCGTTTCCCTCGGGCGCGGCAATTCCGGAGCAATAGATTCCTGCGCGAAATCCGCCGGCATTGATGGCATCGACCCAGGCGTAGAGGTAAGCCTTCTGCTCGGGCAGCATGCGCCCGCCTTCCTCCTGATCAAGAAAAATGACAGTGCCCTCGGGGAATCCATCGCGGCGGGAGGAAGCGATGGCGCTGGCGGCATCGGATCGCCCCAGTGCGGAGGCGTCATTGGACTTGCGGAGTTCTCTATCCAGACGGCCATTGAAAAGCACCAGGAATCCGAATCCAGCATCTTTCACGGCTTGCCGCTTGCCGACCCACGTATTGCTGCTCGCGCCCGGCGGCAGGTTCAGCCAGTAGCCAACGAAGGAAAAAGTGCGCCGCAGGATTCGCAGGTTGGCATCGCCAGGATAATCGTTACGGTCGAATCCGAGGTATGCAGTATAAGAGCTCGTTTCGCCGGCCTGGGTGTTTGCCTTCCATCCGCGCATCGGGAGCAGACCACACATGGCAATTGAGCACACCATGAGCAAAAGGATCAGGAGGGGTTGCAAACTCATTTCCGGGAGCCCCTTCACAGGAGCTCTGCGCGCTTCAGAATCTTGCGCGCCAGACCGGTGAGAGGAAGGGAAGCAAGTCGCGAACGGGCGATCCAATGGCCGGTTCCTTCCTCGGGCGTGGAGACCTCCATGACTTCCACCTGATAATCCGTGACTGTGATGGAGTGGCGCAGCGACAGTAAGGGCTTGGCGCGGGAAGGAGCAGGGAATTCCGGCAGTTCCCACATTCCGGGCATGAGCGATTCTTTTTGATCGCGGCGCACCAGGAGGACGTGACCGTCTCGTCGCGCCAGCCCAAACCAGACTTTGCGCTTTCGTTGTCGAGGTGTCACGGGTTTGGTCTCCAATGCCCCACGCGCAGCGCAGAATCCCGACATTGGACAGAGCAGGCATTGTGGCTGCCGGGGCAGGCAGATGGTCGCGCCGAGCTCCATCATCGCCTGGTTGAAATCGCCGGGACGGGCTGAGTCCAGAAGGTTGGTTGCGGTGCTCCAGGTCAGTTCCCGAGTCAACCTTGTCCCGCTCATTCTCTCGAGAACGCGTTCCACGTTTCCGTCGACCACCGCCACGGGCTCATCGTAAGAGATGCTTGCGATCGCCGCTGCCGTGTACCGACCGATGCCGGGGAGCCGGCGCAATCCTTCGCTGTTGGATGGAAACTCTCCCCGATACTCGTTGATGACGAGTTTTGCCGCCGCGTGCAGCATGCGCGCGCGCCGGTAGTAGCCAAGTCCGCTCCAGGCGGCCAACACGGAGGATTCGCGCGCGGCTGCGAGCTTGCGCACAGTTGGAAATTTCTTCAGGAAACGGCGATAGTGCTCGAGCACCGCGGCGACGCGCGTTTGCTGCAGCATGATTTCGGAAACCCATACCCGATAGGGATCCTGGTCCTCACGCCAAGGGAGCTTTCGCGCATGTTGGTCGTACCAGGCGAGCAGGGAGCGGGCGAAGGCATGGGCCTTCGCGTTGTTGAGAAGTTGCGATTCGGCGATTGCTTTCAAGCTGGAGGCACGCTCTCTCGTTCTTTTGTCAGAAAATTGTCGGGTATGCTGGCGGCCCAAATTCGGCCGCCTGCCCAGATGAGGGCATCTCTACCCCATCGAGCCAAAACCGGGCTTGATGCGGACCCTGGCGTCTGTGCCTACGTTGGGCTTCCCACGATCGAATGCGCGATGGCGACCCAGCCACGCTTTTGTTGTTGCCAGACTGTCATTCGTCGCTGAGGCTCGCCGCTTAGCGCGTGTCCTCCGGCGGTTCCTCGTAACACGATGGTATAGGTCACCACGAAAGTATCGCGGTTCATTTCGGCCACCAGATCACCAATGGAAAATTCCTGCAACTGGAATTGCTCAAGATGTTGGAGCGCATCCGCGCGCTCGTAGCGTCCCTTGGGCGTGACGTAAACGAAATTCGAGGCAATATGAGAATCCAGATCCTTCCAGTTCTGCTTCTGGACATCCTGCCAGAAGGCACGCTCGAACCCCTCGCCCCCAGTGGCGTCGTTGATTGCCTTGGCTGGGTGTTCGGCGTAGACCGCGCATCCCGAGAGGCTCACTAAAGCTGCGAAGAGGGCACAAAGGATGGCATGGCGGAGCATGTTGCCGATTCTAACCCAAGAGGCGACCATTCCAATCGGATCAGGAATGGTCCTTGCGGGTTATGTTGGAGATACGCTTTCTGTTGACCCTCGCCAGAAACGTACGAATAATAAAGGGCATACCAAGGCTGCGCATAGATTCCTAGCCTTGGCCTCCCAGACGAGGGCGCCTGGGCCTACGCGATCGCGAGACTTCGCGTTTGCAATTGAGGAGTGTCATGAGCGAGTTTAATCGTCGTATGGAGGAGACCTCGGCTCGCGTGAACCGAACGGTTTCGAACGCAGCTGAGCGTCTGGAAAAAGAGAGCGCCGATCTGATCGCCTATCTCAACCGGGAAGTGGTTCCGGCAGTGCGCAACCAGTCGTCCAAGGCGCTGCGCATCGCGGCCGAAAAACTGCGAAGCTTCGCCGACATCATGGATCAGAACAAAACCACCGACGAGACGAAGAAACCATAACCGTGCGTTCTCGCATACTTCCAGGCATCGGGCTCTTCTCCCTGGCATTGCTGACCGGTTGCGCAAGCCATAAGCAGGCGCGCGTCGAAGTCCCGCCGCCTCCGGCCGCACCGTCAACCATTCCATCCGCGCCAAGTGATCGTGAAAAGCCACCAGCCACGTCGCCCAGCAACTCTCCGGGAGAGACCACGAGGACCAGAGAGGAACCGGCTCTCACGATTCCTGCGGACGCCGTGCCGCTTTCGACAGAGACAGGCTTAGCCAGTTGGTATGGCGCCCCCTACCACAATCGGCGCGGCTCGAACGGTGAGCTCTACAACATGAATGCGATGACTGCCGCTCATCGGACCTTGCCATTGGGTTCGATTGTGCGCGTCACGAATGTCAAGACAGGGCACGCCGCCCTTGTGAGAATCACGGATCGGGGGCCGTTTGTGGAGGGCCGCATCCTGGATGTCTCCTATGCGGCGGCAAAGCAACTGGATATCTGGCAGCCGGGTGTGGCCCGAGTCAAGCTGGAGGTCATGCAGACGCCCACCACGCCAGCCGAGGGAGGCCGCTGGGCGGTGCAAATCGGTTCTTTCGAAAAAGAGAAGGATGCCTCGGAGGTGGCTCAGCAGCTGGCGCGACGCTACCGCACCGCCAAGGTTGCCGAAATCGCGAGCCCGGTGGGCACCTGGTGGGTACGAGTTCGGGTCCTGAATGACGACCGCCAGCGCGCCGAAGCGTTGATGCATGAGACCGAGACGAAGCAAGGATCGGTGTACCTGGTGAGACTGGATTGATGGGGAGTAGCGGGTAGCTTGTAGCTGGTGGCTGGGCGCTGAGAACTGAGAACTGATTTCCAATGACCGACTGCCTGTTTTGTCGAATTATTCAAGGCGAGATTCCTGCCAAGAAAGTCTACGAAGACGAGCATAGTCTTGCCTTCGAGGACATCGACCCGCAAGCGCCCACGCATGTTCTGGTGGTCCCCAAGAAGCATGTACGGGGGCTGAAGGAAGCGCAAAAAGAAGACGCTGAGCTGATTGGGCGCCTTCATCTGGTTGCCGCGGAGATCGGGCGCCAGCGGGGCATTGAGGATGGGTACCGCACGGTGCTCAACGTGGGACCGAAGTCGGGCCAGTCCGTGTTTCACATCCATGTGCACCTGATTGGCGGACGCCAGATGAAATGGCCGCCAGGGTAGGCATTTTCTTTTGGGTAGATTTTGGGAAGGATTCGACGTCGGGGAATTCGCGAAGGTGGGTTGCTTTCGCCCCTCCGGGGCTTGGTCGATGTTGCAAGTGTTCCCAGCGCTGACGCGCTGGGCTAATGAATTTCGCCGCTCCCGCGGCTGGGTCCGAGTTAGTCCATTCATACCGCTCACGCGGGTGGGTCCGGGTTAGTCCATTCATTCCGAGTTGATTGTTCTGGGACCGACCTTTGGCTGGGACCGGGGCAGTCCATTCATTCCGCTTGATTGTTGCAGAACCGGCTTGTGATTCTTTTAGGACTGGCCGCCGTTTTTCTGGCGGTGTTGGACAGTCAGGAACCTGATTCGCGGCCCAGCCGAGCGGATACCGATTCCTCAGAAGATCGAAGATGGTGGTTGACGTCGGGCACGCCGCGAGAAGGTGCTGTTTACTGAACTCCCGCTTCTTCTTCTGCCGCGCCGTGACGCCGCAGCAGCTGAGGCAGGTTCTGCGAGAACGCGGAGCGTGGCAGCACCATGTCGCATCCGACCTCGTGCGCTTTCTGTTTAAGGTCGCCCTGCACATGCGACAGGAACCCGATAATCGAGGTTCCTTTTTTGAGCCGGCTTTTGAGCTTGGGGATGAGCGTCAATGGCTTGGCGTTGGCATTGTTCAGGTCGAAGATGATCAGTGACGGTTTTTCTTCGCCGTTCTGCTTCATGCGCTCCAGCAGATCTTTGTCGGTCTTGACGAACTCGACCTTGACATTCATCTTGCGTGCTGTCTCCTGGATCTTGGCCAGGAAGAACAAATCATCGACGAATGCAAAGATGCGCGAACCGGCGTCTTCCCGTGTGGGAAGCGGTTCGGGGTCTGGCGGTTGATAAGCCGGGGCAAAGCCGGGGCGCATGCCGCGACCGGCTTTGTGGCCGTTATCATTGCCCAGTACCGCACGATAGCTGTGATCCATCGGCGCGCTATAGATACCGCCGCCTGAGTTATGACGATCGCGGCCTTGGCCGCCGCCACCGCCGCGATGATTAGGTGGACGCCGACCGCGCCGCCGTCTACCTCTCCCTCCACCTCCGGAGGGATTTCCGGGTCCTGCATTCATAGGTTTTTCTCTTAGTAGATCCCAACTGGTTCGAAAGGGTTTCGTTCCCGGCCGCCCTGCGTCACCTTCGAGGTCACACCCGCTCCCGCACAATTCATACGATGCGCGTACACCCCGATGCGACTGGAAAAACAATTCCTGATGAGCTTTTCCGTTTAAGCGCCTGAAGTTAATGGGCGCGGAGGGCCAGCACGAGAAGCGTGGCCGCTGGGAACACTTTCATGCTACGCTGCGCCGCATAATTCATGCAAGTCCAAAGTAGCGCCGATTTTGCACAGAGGTACTGAGCGGGACCCCTCACTTCCGCGCGCAGAGTCCCCAGGTTAGCGTCCAAAAACCGGACGCGAACCTGGGGCACCAGTACGGAATCTCTCAAGGTTTGGCCGTACTCTCGTCCGCGGAACTGCTCACCTGGCGGGCCCACTGCATGGCCTGCCACCACATTTCACCGGCTTCGCTTTCACTGATGCGCAGCTGCGCGCCGGATTCCTTGGCGGCCTGCCACTTGCCGGCTTCCTGGGCCAACATGAGGTCGTATACCGGCTTCAGCTTTCCGCCGGTTCCGGAGAGTACCGCCTTGGTTTCCTTGTCGAGCGCGATTTTCTGGAGAATCTCATCCATGGATATCTCGAGGATCGCGTCCATCATGGAGACCATGCCGACCAGGAAAAGGTCGGATTGGGTGCGTGGAATTTTCATCGAGACCAACTCGCAAAAACGCGCGCGCACCAGCGCAGAAAGAACCAGATCGGAGGATTATGGAGGCCGGCGGAAACCAGGGTGACCAGCCGGATCCAGCGGCGAATTTCGCGTTCGCCGAGCAGGGTCAAGGCGTGACGGATGGAATGGATCTCGTTGCGCATGCCGAAGATGGGCGAGTTCAGGTAGCGCAGGAGACGATAGAGGACTGCCGCTTCTACCTTGATGATCTGCTCCAGTTCGCGCAAATCCATTTCATCCTTGGAGACCGCCGCGAGCATGCGCAGGTAATTGGCGCGGTTGGTGGGAATCTCGCGAGCCCGGAGCACCTCCGGCCGGCGGAAGAAATAACCCTGGAAATAGACATAGCCCATTTCCTGGGCGACCGCAAACTGCTCCTGGGTTTCGACCTTTTCGGCGAGCATGCGGCGGCCCAAGGGAGCGAAGCGCTTGACCAGCGCCTGCTGATCGGCGCGCGAGGTGCGCTCGAAATCCACCTTGACGATGTCGGCGAGTGCGGTCAGGGGCTCGCGCCGATCGTTGGCAATGTAGTCATCGAGCGCGATGGTGTAGCCGGCAACCTTCAAACGCTGGCATGCCGCCGTCACCAGGTCGTCCGGTTCCACGTCTTCCAGGACCTCGACGATGGTTTGCTCGGAGGGAAGCAGGGTAATGCCGTCTTTCAACAGCAGGTCGCGCGTGCAATTGATGAAAGCACGCTGGCCGTCGCAAATGACGTCAAATCCCATCAGCAGCGTGCTGTCGAGCGTGCTGTGCGCGGCGGCTTCCGCATCGCTGGCGCGGAAAATGGTCTCGATTCCATCCCGAAACAGGAGTTCGTAACCGAACACCTGCTGGGCTGCATTCAGGATGGGCTGCCGGGCGACGAAACGGAATACCTGCTTGGAAGTGCTGTCGATCTTCTGAACGCCAGTTGAGGTTGCCACCCCTCTCTTATCGGCACGCGCGGAAACTTCTTGAGTGCGCTCAAGGCCACTGATCGCGGAGGCGGGCAGGTCCTCCATCCGATGATTACTCAGCATCATTTAAGATAAGAACAAACGAAGGGTCTAAACACCGGGAGGACTAGAACTGATGCCCGCTCTTGCTGCCGGCAAAACCGCACCTGATTTCAGACTGAACACACTGGACGGCAAGTCCTTTTCGTTGAAGGATGCCCTCTCGCAAACCCCCGTGATGCTGGCGTTCTTCAAGGTCTCGTGCCCGACCTGCCAATATGCCTTTCCTTTCTACGAGCGGTTGTTTCGGGCGTATAAAAATCAGCACGTCACGCTGATCGGCGTTTCGCAGAACAATGCCGAGGAGACGGCAGCGTTTGCCAAGGAATTCGGCATCAGCTTTCCCCTGCTGTTAGAGGACACTCGCTCGTATCCGGTGTCGAATGCATATCGGATCAGCAACGTGCCAACGCTGTTCTGGATCGCCATGGACGGCACGATCGACATCACCAGCGTAGGGTGGGTGAAGCCGGAATTCGAGGCGATCAATCGCCGTATGGCGGAAGCGAGCGCAGTCGCGACGGCTCCCATGTTCCGGCCGAGCGACGATGTTCGCGACTACCGCGCGGGTTGAAGCTCCAAGAACTGATCCCGCGGTCCGCGGGACGATCGAGCGACAGTGAGGCTTGTGTCATACGGGCTTTTTCGTCTGGCGCGTTGCGCTTCTCGTGGCGGTCAAGATTGAGAGGCCGGCAGGATGCCGGCGCTACAACGGGCAAGATGACGTCGGGACAGCCAGCAGGGTGCTCCGACGACACAATGAGGGCTGAGACGCTGGTAACCGGCCCACGCGGCTTCGAATGCGACCTTTCCCTTACAATGGGACTATTCCCGAACTTTCACCAATCCATTCAGGAGCCCTCGTCTAACGATGCGTAAGACCTTCCTGTTGTTTTTTCTGGGCCTAGCTGTGCTTGCCGTCTCCCAAAGTGCACCCAGTGCGGGGCAGCTATCGGTGTCGCGGCCATCCCCGGGCGCTTTTCAGGCATTAGAGACCATCAATCCGGAGCGGATTCGCGCCCACGTGCGCTTTTTGTCTCACGACCTGCTGGAAGGACGTGGTACCGGCCAACGCGGGGGAGACATTGCTGCGGAGTACATCGCAACCCAGTATGCCCTTTACGGTCTGAAGCCAGCGGGGGATAACGGCACTTATTTGCAAAAGGTCCCCATGGTGGGGATTACGCCGTCGCCGGAAACTACGTTTGCGCTGGTGCCGGCGAGCGGTTCCCGGATGACCCTGAAGGTCCTCGACGACTACGTTTCCTATGATCAGACGCAACAGCCGCAGTCCGAGATTGACGCACCGGTTGTGTACGTCGGGTACGGCATTCATGCGCCGGAATACAACTGGGACGATTACAAAGATATGGACGTCCACGGGAAAGTGCTGCTCATGCTGGTGAACGAGCCCCAGTCCGACGATCCCAAATTCTTCAAGGGAAAGGCGCTGACGTACTACGGGCGTTGGACCTACAAATATGAAGAAGCAGCGCGGCGTGGCGCCGTGGGCGTGCTTCTCATTCACCAGACGGAGATGGCGAGCTATCCCTGGGAAGTCGTGCGCAATTCGAATTCAGGCGAGAAGTCCTATCTGAAGCTGGACGGCACGCCCAAGCTCAAAGCCGCCGCCTGGATCCAGTTAGGGATCGCCCGCAAGCTGGCGAACGCGGTCGGAATGAATTTCGAAAAGCTGATGTCGGACGCGCAGTCGCGCGAGTTCAAGCCGGTTGTCCTGCCGGTCAAACTGCAGGCACGGATTGCCAGCAAGATCCGCCCATTTGAATCGAACAACGTACTCGGCCTCGTGCCCGGCTCCGATGCGAAGCTGAAGAATGAGGCGATACTGTATACGGCACACTACGACCACCTGGGGATTCGTCCGGATATGCCTGGGGATAACATCTACAACGGCGCCGACGACAATGCGACCGGCTGTGGGATATTGCTTGAACTGGCGCGCGCCTTTGCCCAGGCTGCGCAAAAGCCGCGTCGTTCGATCCTGTTTGCCGCCGTAACCGCCGAAGAACAGGGGTTGCTGGGGTCCGAGTACCTGGGCAAGCATCCGCCGTTTCCCGCGGCACGAATCGCACTCGATCTGAACTACGATGACCTCCCGCCGCTTGGGTCGCCGGAAGAAGTGGAAGTCTCCGGCGCGGAGCGCACCAGTTTCTACCGGATCGTCCAAGCGACGGCCAAAGACTTTCGCCTGACCATCCGTCCGGACGCGCATCCCGAAGCCGGCCATTATTACCGCTCGGATCATTTCAGCCTCGCCCGGGTTGGCATTCCCTCCTTTTCGATCAACGAGGGCGTGAAGTACAAAGGACACGACGAGGCCTGGGGCCTGCAGCAGGAGGAGGAATACAACGAGAAGCACTATCACCAGCCCAGTGACGAGTATCACCCGGAAATGGATTTCACCGGCGATGCGGCCATGGCCCGCTTCGGCTTTATCCTGGGATGGCAAGCCGCTTCGTTGCCCAAAGTGGTGAGTTGGGAGAAGGGCGACGAATTTGAGGCTGCAAGACTGAAGAGCGCAGAGTAGGTCTTTCTCTCATTTCCCAAAAAACTGGCGGCATGGCGATGGGTGAGATGTGGAGATGGAACGTCCGCGTCTCGCCGGAGCTCGGGTGGGGCAATCTCACCGCATACCTTCGATCCAAAGCGTTTGGTCAGTAACTTGGGTAACGTTTCCGGCACGTCGACCCCATGCTAGGCTCGACACTATCGGTCGTGAAATCAGTCATTTCCGAGGTGGAGCCATGCGCTGGACCGCCCTTCTGCTGACGTTCTGCGCCGCGGCTTTCGCGACGAACCCGAAGCCGCACCATCCCGCCAAGTCGTCCACTCTGCCAGTGACCACCAGTTCTCCGGCAGCGCGCAAAGAGTTTGAACACGCGATGGGCGATCTGGAGATGATGCGCCGCGCCGATGCCGTCAATGACCTGCGCGCCACCGTGAAGCGCGACCCGAAGTTCGCGCAGGCCTACATCCTGCTCTCGCATCTCACCCACGATCCCGACGAGGAGCTTTCCACTCGCGCCCGAGCCCAGCAACTCGCCGCGCAGGCGACGCCGGGGGAGCGCCTGCTGATTCGATGGCTCAGCGGCGTTCAGGAAAATAACTATGTGCCTGCGATTGCGGCGATGAACGACCTTCTCGCGATGTACCCGCAGGACCATCGGACAGCATTTCTGGCGGGGCGCTGGCTGGTGCATCAACGGCGCTATGCGCAGGGCGTTTTTGTGCTCGAGCACGCCATTGCGCTGCTGCCGGATTATCCAGCAGCCCTGAATGAACTGGCCTACGCTTATGCTTTCAGCGGGAACTTCGAGAAGGCGGCGGGCCTGATGGAGCGTTACGTCCAGCTCGAGCCCGATCAGCCCAACCCCTATGATTCCTACGGTGAGATTTTGCGGGCAGCTGGGCAGTATGACGCGGCGCTGGATAAATACCGGATGGCCATCCGCATCGACCCCACGTTCGGCTCCGAATTGGGGGTCGCCGACACCTACGCAGTGATGGGCCGGGAAGCGGAGGCGCGCGAGGAGTACGCCAAGGCGCTCATGTTCGTGAACAGCGAGAATGATCAAGTCGAGTACGAATTGCAGAGTGCGCTTACCTGGATTCGCGAGAACAATCACAAGCAAGGCGATAAATCTCTTCACGAAGTTGCCAGGCATGCGCATTCGCTAGGTCTGGCAAAGCTGGAGGCGGAGGCGAACCGCATTATGGCGATGAGTGCGCCGGATTATAAGGACGCTCTTCATCACTTGAAGGCGGCGGAGCATGCACTGGACGAGGGGTATCCGATTTCCAAATCGGACCGGGAAGAAGAACGTGCCCTGGTTTTGAAGGTTGCGGCCCTGCAGGCCGCGCAGAACAAATCGATGGAGGCAGCATCGAAAGCGGTTGCGCAACTGGAGTCGATGGCGGCCCAGAGTCGCAGCCAGATCATCCAAGTGGCTTACCATTCCGCAGCCGGCGGGGTGCTGATGGAGCAAGGGAAGTACGCCGAAGCGATCGCGCATCTGCAGGAAGATACGGAAAGCCCCGAATCGATGCAGCTGTTGTGGAAGGCCTACCAGCAAACCGGAGCGCAGGAAGATGCCAAGCTGCTGGCGGCAAGGCTGGCCGGGATCAACGAACCCACGGTCGAGCAAGCGCTGGTGGTTCCGCAATTTCGCGTGATGCTCGCGGAGCAGCAGCAGCAGGCGGCGAAATAAAGGCAGGCAATCGAGTTCATGCCCCGAATCCCGATTTTCAAGCTCGGCAGCTCCTCGGATGAAAATATTCCGCCGGTGCTGGCGAGTTATACGCCCTCGCTTACGCTCGAAGGATTATCGGTGGGCGTGGACAATCTTCGTCATGATGTTCATCTCAGCCCGAAGTTCACTGATGCCGCCCGCGCGCATATTGCCCGGCTGATCGCACGCCACGGCGACGTGGAAGGCTTACTGGCCGCCGAAGCCACAGCATCGGCGCCCCGGACAGCTTTTCTCAGCAAACTCACGACGGTGGTGAAGCCAGGCGCGAAGAGCGAGTCTTCCGACTTCAAAACCGTGCTGACAGAATTGCAGGTGGCTTCGCTGAACCGCGCCAAGTCCGAGAACAACGTCATCATCGACCTGCTGGCACGGCTGGCAGTCATCAAGTTTCTCCGCCTGGAACTGAACTCGCAATTCGCGCAGGTGCTGGAACGCGGCCGCATGATGCTGAAAAGCTACGAGGGTGTGCGCCAGCAGAAAGCGCTCGAGTATCGCGAACGGGTGGCATCGTTCCAGGTACGCAAGAAAATCATCCAGCGCAAAACCGGGCAGGACCTGTTCCTGCTCCTGCGTGACATTGAGAAAGAAACCCTGGCGCGCATGCGCCGCTCGCGGTTTGGCGAGAACGACAGTGAAGGCCACAAACTCCTGATCAACCGGCTGGTTCTCTCGGAAGACGGCCGCGATGATTATCTGTGTGCCGAGCAGTATGTGATGCTGGGCAACTGGGAGCGCGATCCGGACCGGTTCATCCGCATGCGCGAGATCACGTGCGAATTCCTGCGTTCGCTCGAGATCGATCTTCCCGATGATGACGCAGAGCTCGACCCCTGGCTGAACGCGCCGGAGAATGCATATGCCCTGGTCGGCGGCGGGACGGTGTCGGAGTCAACCCCCGAGGGACGTGCCCAAAAAGCGCGATTGTTGGCCTGGGTGCGCTTGCTCGAAGACCAGTCGGTTATGGAATACGTGATCGCCTCCTACGAAGCGGTGCCGCTGCTGGCGGAGTACGCTTCCCGCATCAATCCGCAGCAATTGAAGAACGCGCTGGTCGATCGCGCGGAGTGTTCCCGGGTCGAGCGGCTGATCCTCGAAGGCGGCCGGCTTTCGGTCAATAACCTGTACGCCGCGGTGGGGCGCGTGGCCAGTTGTCGTGGAGCGGACCGGGCGAAGGTAGCGGGCCGCTTCCTGCGCGACTTCCTTCGCTATCACCGGGATGTGCGCAGATTGGAGGCGTTGAATTCGGCGCTCGACAGCATCAACCTCATCGGAAACGCGAAACTGCGCGAACTCTCCAAGGTAAACGGCACGCTTTACGAGTTCCTGCAACCGGAGGAGCAAAAGCCTGCGGAAGAGCGCGCCCTGGGGCACGTCATTATCAAGGCCGACATCCGGGATTCGTCGCGGCTCACCCGGTCGCTGATGGACTCTGGTCTGAACCCAGCGTCCTACTTCAGCCTGAATTTTTATGATCCGGTCAACAAACTGCTGCCAAAGTATGGCGCATGCAAGGTATTCATCGAGGGCGATGCTGTGATTCTCGCGCTCCATGAGAAGGAAGGCGAGCCTGGGCTGGCGGTGAGCCGGGCCTGCGTGCTGGCGCGCGAGATGGTTGAAATTGTCCGTGGGTACAACGCGCTGGTCACCAAAGCCGGCTTACCGCCGCTGGAGCTGGGCGTGGGGATTGCTTACCAGGAAGCGGCCCCGCTGTACCTGATGGACGGCGAGAAGCGGATCATGATTTCCGAAGCGCTGAACGAGAGCGACCGTCTCTCCTCCTGCAACAAACGCGCCCGCAAAGCGATGGAGCCGCTTGCCAGCCCGTTCCACGTGTATGCGTTTCAAACCGCCAGCGATGCGGACGCGGGCGAAGCCGCGGAAGATTTTGTGATGGCCTTCAACCTGGGCGGCATTCGCCTGAGCCCGGCCGCGTTCCGGAAGCTGCGGAACGAAATCTCGCTGGAGCCGATCACGTTGCCATTGCCGGAATTGTGGGGCAGTGAGAGGTTTCAGCTCTTCCGCGGACTGGTCACAGTCGACAACGACATCTTTCGCAAGATTGTGCTGCGCGAAAGCCGGGTGGCGGAAGTCGATCCGCGCAATTTTACGCTGCAGAAGTGGACCGAGAAGTCTTATTACGAAGTCTGCAGCGATCCTGCGATCTACGAGCAGCTGGAGAACGAAAAAGCAGCGGCGGCCGCGCACAGCTGATTTCTCTCTCACGGATGCAATTGGAAACGTACGATTTCTCCCTTCGGTCCTACGCCGATTGCTACTCCTGGACCAAGATAGACGGCTGCATTCAGATTCAGGTTCCACAGAGCTTTCCATCCGCTGTTTCTGACATCATCGGTGTAGGTGGCATGCGCAGCTCCAACTGCCAGCAGTTGGCGGCCGTTCTGCGGATCGAGAGCGACGGAGGAGAAGTAAAATTGGGGCTGAATGTTCGAAGCGCTCCAGGTGAGCCCGCCGTCCTCGGTATAGGCGAGGGTGGTCCCCTGCGGCTCAGGACTCTTGTAATCGCCGCCTCCGATCACTCCATGGCGCGGTCCGTTAAAGGTAATGGAGAAAATGCCGGAAGAGTTGTTGTCGTGAAGGATGGGCGCATCTGTCGCCGCCCAGGTATTGCCGCGATTGGTGGAACGGAATACGCGCGCGGCATTTCCCCCGGTAACAAACCAGGCGTTGCGGTCGCCCTCGACCGCAATACACGTGCCGCTGGCCGCGAAAGCTCCTTCCGAGGCGAGGGAGCGCGGTGCGGACGACGATGGGAGCGGAGTCCAGTTTGCTCCTCCGTCATTGGTGAGAATGACTTCAAACTGCCCATCGACGGGGTCACCCAGCGCGATCCCATGGTCGTGGTCCCAGAACGCCATGCAATCGAAGAAGCCCCTGGGGTCGTGATTTGTGAACTGCAGAGTCCAGGTTTTGCCGCCATCGCTGGTCTTGTAGATGCGCGACTGATCGCCCGGTCCGGCGGCAAGCAGGTACGCTTCGTCTGCGCTGAAAGCCTGGACGTCACGAAAATCCAGCATTTCCGCTCCGGGCACGGTTGCGGTTAGCCACGTCGCTCCGCTATCCATCGAGCGCAGGTAGGCTCCCCTTGTTCCGCTTGCCCACACGATGCCGGATGAAGCGGCGCTGAGGCCACGCAAGTCGGCAGTGGTGTTGCTGTTCTGCACGGTGAACGACTGTGCCAGGGAGAGCGTGGAAAGCGCGATGGGTAGGAGGCAGCGAGGGCGCATCGTCAATTGTCTTACAACGAATGCGTCCCCGGCCAATCGGTGAGACAGCTAGCGCGTGAGTGGAGTGTCATCTTTCCCCTGGTGCATCGGGGTGACTGCAGTCTTGAACTCCAGTTTCCAGGCGGGCAGGCAACGAGTGGCGCGAACCATTCGAGTAGCGTCGGAATCCTGATCTTCCCGAGCCATGATGTAGGTTCGCATGGTGTAGCAGACACCATCGCGCTCGAATTCGGAGGCGAAGCGGCCATGCCGACCCATGTCCACTAGGGTTCCGTCCATCGACAGCAACATTTCAGAGTGTTCGGAAGGTTTTGGAGCGATGATCGTGTTTGCGGCCTGCGCGAAGCTGGCAGCGGGAGCCGCAAAGAACACGATCAGAATGAAGATCAGCAGGGCAAGGAGGCCGGTGAGTCGCATGGGATACCTCCATCATCGGGAATTATAGCGCCAAACGCGGCCTCCGTTGCGGGCATAACAAAGTCACCTTGATACAGGGGGGCGCATCCGAGGCAAGTGGTCCTCACATGGACAGACACCCGGAATTTTGTTTCTTGCTTGAAGAATTTGCGATCTAAGGCAACGATGGTGACCAAAGAATGACGACCCTACGGAATTTGTTCCTGTTTATGGCAGTGGGCGGAGGTGTGCTGCGCCAGGTAGAAGCACAAGAGCTTACGGTGGCTGCAGCGTCGGACCTGCAGTTTGCGATGAAGGAGATTTCCGCGCGCTTTGAAAAAGAGCGAGGGGAGAGTGTGAAGCTGGCATACGGTTCGTCCGGCAATTTTTTTCAACAGATTCAAAACGGCGCTCCTTTCGACCTGTTCTTTTCCGCAAACCTGGATTATGCGAGGAGGCTCGAGGCTGCCGGTCTGACTGATCCGGGAAGTTTGTACGAGTACGCGACCGGAAAGATTGTGATCTGGGTTCCGTCGGATTCTAAACTCGACCTGAAGCGTGGAGTGCAGGCTCTGCTCGATCCGGCGGTGCGGAAGATCGCGATCGCGAATCCAGAGCACGCACCCTACGGCCAGGCCGCCGTCGCCGCGATCAAAAAGGAAGGGGTCTACGAGCGAGTATCGGGCAAGTTTGTGCTCGGCGAGAATATCTCCCAGACCGCCGCGTTCGTGCTTTCCGGTTCGGCGGATGTGGGTGTGGTGGCGTTGTCGCTGGCGCTCTCCCCCAACATGAAAGACAAGGGGCGGTATGTGGAAGTGCCGCCCGCGGATTATCCACCGATTGAGCAGGCCTGCGTTGTCCTGAAGGCGTCGCAGAAGAAGGATCTGGCCCGTGCTTTCGTGGAGTTTGTGAAATCGCCCGCGATCGTGGAGTTGCTGCGCTCTTATGGATTTGGCGTGCGATAGCGGCGGCGCCACACGAAAGATTGTAACCACAACAAGAGTGCGCAATTCAAAAGCTTTTAACCGCAGAGTACGCGGAGAAAAGCCGCGAAGGTCGCAGAGAAGAGACTCAGCAGGTTCGGGCTAAAATCAAGAGACACAGGAGATGCTCGGTTTCGAAGGCGAGCACCACATCGTCGTCAAACGGTTCAGAATGCTGATCGCTTGAGAATCGGCTTGAACGGAATCATGACGATCGCTTCCACGTCGACGTTGGCATCATTCTTCATTGCCGGACGGAAGTGCCAGCGCGCGAGCGCCTCGCTGGCAAACTGATCAAGCCGTGCGTCAGCTCCGTTGACGACCTTAATATCGCTGACGGTCCCATCGGCCCGGATGATAGCCCGGAGCGTCACCGTCCCCGACACGTTTTCCCGCATGAGTTGCAGGGGATAGGCGGGATCCACTTTGTGATCCGCGACCGGGGCGAGTAAATCGCCCTTCTCGCGATTACTGTCGAGCTCGGCAAAGCGCATGACCCAGCTTCCACCGGCTGAGTTGAGGTTGGGCATGTTGAGCTTCATCGAATACAGGCGGCGGTCGCGGAAAATCTGCCGCTCGAGCGGAGTGGGATTCTCGACTAATTCCGCCCTGGGCTGCGGGGCGGTGGAGGGGCGCGGTCGGGAAATGGACGCAATTTCGGTTTTGCCTGAGCCCGCGGTGTTCCCGGAAACAGATCCAGCGTCACTGGCTGTCGTACCACTGGCGGACGACGGCGAAGCCGCGCCCACGTGAAGTCCCGACGGCACACCCGCGACCGGGTTCGTTGCGGAACCCGAGCCTGTTCCATTCTTCGCAGCTGACGTGCCGATGCCGTGCCCATCAGTTCCAACGGTATCGGAGGCGTGAATATCGGGTGTCCCCGCTGCCCCGACCTTGCCCTCCGGAGTGGCGGCGAATGTTCCGCGACGATTCCCAACCGGCGGTTCCGGAGGAGGCGCCACCGAAGGATGGATACCCAGCGCAATCAACCGTCCTCCAGCCTCGGTGGAATGCGACGCTTGCATTGACGGTGGTGGCGGAACGACCTCGCCGCCAGAATTTCCCAGACCGTTTTGTCCGCGCATATGGCGGCCGGAGCCAGAGGTGGTGGCCGGAGCACCAGCATCGAGCGCAGGCGGAGGCGGAACAATCGCTTTGCCACCGCTGCTCAAGGTCGACAGTGTGCGTTGCGCCTCGACCGGAAGCTGCGGCGCCGGGGCGATCACGTCCGAGTGGCCAATGTTGACATCTCCAAGCTTCCGAATCGATGCCGCATTGACTGCCGGCGGGGGTTCCACAACGGACGCTTCCGGACCGCTCAGGGTAGGGCGGATGCCGGCGGTGCTGGCATCGGGCGTGGGCGCGACCACATCAATGGACATCGACACGACCGCCCGCACTCCATGATTGATTTCGGGAGGAGGTGCGACAACGCCCTGAGCCAGCGCGGGAAGGTTGTGTTTCTGGGATTCTTGAACCTCAGGCACTGGCGCCACGATCTGTCCCGGTAATGCCGGCAGTTGTGGAGACGGGCGCTCGGTCGCAGCCGCGGGAACGGGCACAGAATGGTTTCCCCAGGCAACGACGTTGGGAGTTTCGACGTCGTAGTTCAGCTTGATGTTGGGCGGGGTGACGATGGTCTGGTGTCGATTGTCGCTCTCGGGAGGAACCGAGAGGATCGGCTGCCTGGCGAACTCCGGATCTCCATGCAGGGCTTTTGGAGCCTGCGAGCTGCCGGTATCCAGTGGAGGCAAATACTCGGAAGGCGAATAGTAGATCACATCGGCAGGGTCGAACCGGCGGACTTCCACGACGCGCGGGCGGTTCGGCAGCAACACGGAGAATCCCCAGGCTAGTATCAGGACAATGCCGTGATAGAGCAGCGACTCGGCAAACGCCACCCAAGGCATGCGGCGGGTGACGAAAACATCGGGCCAAAAAGGCGCGGGTGGGGAACTGATCGTGAGCGGCGCGAGACGGCGCCGCGACAGAATATCGATCAAGTTGCGCGCGAAGCTACGGCCCCAGGGCTCGAGTTCTACCAGGAGTTTGGGGGACTGGGGGAACTCAGGCGCCAAACTGAATTCCACCTGCGCGGGGGTATTTTCCAGCCCTAAGAATGAATTCATTCCACCACGTTAGAGGGGCACTGAGGTGGGTCAATTATAGCGGAGGGCCGCGGCTCATCTGCAGCGGAATGTACTGTTGTGTCGCTCACGTAAGCACCGTAACCATGTAGTACCATTACTGCGACATTGACATCCGTTATGCGCACAAACCGTCGAGTGATCCAATTGGCGAGCTGGGTTGCATTGTGGTGCACGATTGCCCTTGCCCAGGAGAAGCCGCCGGCACCGGAGCCTGCTCCGGCGCCGCAAGCGAAACCGGCCGACCGTCCCGGAGCCGAGTACTCCGGCATGTACAGTTTCCTGAAAGAAGGCGAGTTTGTGCAGGTCACGGTTGAAGATGCGGGAAGGGTCACAGGATTCGTCTCCCGCTACGGCGATCTTGAGAGCGATAAAGGCGCATTTCTGGACCAGTTTTTCAAGACTGGCAAGCTCGAAGGCACTTCCTTGACATTTACAACCGACGTTGTGCATGGAACCGCTTACGAATTCAAGGGTACCGTCGGTCGGGGAGAAGGAAAAAAGCCTGGGGACGAGGCTTATTACGTGCTGAAGGGAATGCTGACCGAGCGCGTTACCGATGTAAATCAGAAGACCTCCTCCAAGTCCCGCGAAGTAACCTTCAAGGCATTCCCGGCGGAGGCCGAGCAATAGGCGCGCCACAACGCCGCGGCCGGACAGGCGAGGGCGCCCATCCCTACGTGGCCTATGCCAGTGAGCACCAATGACTTGCGGGCTGTTCGGCGCTGGGAAAGAGTTATCCCAGCCGGCGCCGATCCGGCCCGTGACTCGAGTCACGGTGCCTTGTGAGCTTCATCACAGCACCTGCGTACATTCCCCCCGACAATGACCCTTGCCAAGGTGGGGGTGCTGTAGCGGTTTCCCCGCCAAGGAGGTCTCCATGTCTGACGACAAACGCGACACGCTCGAAGTCCTCAAATTCGAGCTGAGTTTTCTCGAGCAAGGCGGGTACGGCCGCAGTGTGCGCACACCCTGGAAAGCCACATCCGCTTTTCAGGATTCGCCCAGTTGCCTCAATTTCAACGATCCGGCGCGGCCCCATCCCTGCAGCGAGTGTTTGCTCACGGACCTGGTTCCGCCCGAGTCCCGGCAGGAAGATATCCCGTGTCACTTTATTCCGCTGAATAATCTTGGGGAAACGCTGGACAGCCTGGAACGGCACGCTCATCAGTTGGAATTGGAAGAGGCCCTGAAAAACTGGTTGCGCTTGACGATCGCCCGCCTGGAAAACGAGCGCGCCCAGAACGCGCCGCGCTGAATGGTTTCGGGCGATGGCAGGGAGATTTCGTCCAGCGCCTCGTTGCCGGGAACGCGACAATCCGCCAGAAAGACCACAACAGTTCAGAGAACCAATTTCATCTGAACAACGGGAGTGTTTCCCATGGTCGCAAAATGCTTAAATCCCACCTGCGCCGCCCCGTTCCGTTACCTGAGCGATGGGCGCATCTTCCATGTGGAAATCCCTGTGGATGGGGATAGCGGGACTGCACGCCGGCGCGAATACTTCTGGCTTTGCGATCGCTGCTGCGCCAACTTTACCGTGGTTCTCAAGAACGGCACGGGCGCGTTGCAATCGCGCTTTCTCGAATTGATGTCGGGCGAACGCCTGGAGCAGGGAGAGGAAGAAGAGCCGTTCCCGAGCCGACCGGGTTCCACTGCCTTCGGTACGTAGAGCGATCGGTGGGTTCAGTGGTGCTGGTGAACGGGATCCTTGCCCGCGATTTGACTTCCTCCCCTCGACTTCGAAATCATCATCCTGCTTCCCATGAAGCTGCGCATTCTGACGATCGTGCTCGTCCTGCTAGTGGTGGTGTACCTGAGCGACGATCTTTCGGTCCGATACCGAATCCCGCGGAGCCGTGAACCTCTGGGCACGGTGACGATTCAACGCTACGATGCCATCTCGGAAAAGAACAACAGGACCGAGTTCGATTTCGAGAACCCGATTACAGTGACCTGCGTGCATTCGTTATTCCCGCACATGGGTTATCAGCCTTGCTGGTACTTGAGCCGGCATGCTGAGCAACGCATCAATTACTGACTTGCTCCGTCAATCCAGCCAGGAATGCCGCGGCTGAAACCGCGCGCGACCGATACGAACCGCCATGGTTTTGAGGGCAACGTTGGTGCCGGCGCTGCCGTCGAAATAGCTTTCGCCCCTTCGTGGCTTGGTCAAGATTGGCGCCTTTCCCAGCGCTGACGCGCTGGGCTAATGAATTTCGCCGCTCCGCGGCTGCGTGTCTCTTCAAACTCGATCTTTGAGTGTGGTTGTGGAGTGTTGTTCATGGGCTCCGCGGGCTTTCAATGCGCGACCAACTTCCGATGCGCGACCCTTGCGAGACACCACACACCAGCTATCGTTGGTGTCGAGCCGACGCTGGTACGATAGGGATTCGACCCGTTATTTACCGCGTCATGTTCGCCATTCGTGACAATCTTGCCGAATGCCTGAGCGCGCTCCGAGCCCACAAGCTGCGTGCTTCGCTGACCATGCTGGGACTCACGATGGGCGTGGCCACACTGATCACCGTGATGACGATCGTGCAGGGCGCGAACGTCTACGTGGAGCAGAAGATCGCCAATCTGGGCACCAACGTGTTCCAGATTGCACGCACGCCATTTGCGGTCACCGATTTTAACGTTGTTATCAAGGCGCTGAAGTTCCGCAAAATTGAGCTCGAGGACATGCTGGCCGTCATCGCGGGCTGCAGCAATTGTGAAGAAGTAGGCGCGACCGCGGGATCGACGGTTCGGGCACGCTACGGAAATAAGGAAGTTACAGACGTAAACCTGGCCGGCCATACCGCCTCGATGGCAGACATTGACACGCGCTCGGTCGAGCGAGGCCGTTATTTCAGTCCCAGCGAAGAGGAGCATCGCGCCGGTGTCTGCCTGATCGGCGACACGCTCGTCCAGCAATTATTTCTGGGCGTGGATCCTCTGGGAAAAACGTTGCGCCTGGGCACCGAGGAATGCACGGTCATTGGAGTAATGGAAAAACTGGGCAGCGTGCTGGGCCAGGACCAGGACGACTTCATTACGATTCCGCTCTCGACCTTCCTGCAAATGCAGGGTGTCCACACCAGTTTGACGATCAACGTGAAAGCGCGCCCCGACCGTTTCCAGGATGCGCAGGATCAGGCTACCGTCATCCTGCGTGCCCGGCGGCATCTCACGGCGGGAATGGAGAACGATTTCTTCATTGGCACGAAGGAAAGTTACATGGCATTGTGGCGCAGCATCAGTTCGGCGTTCTTTGCGGTGTTCATCATGGTGAGTGCCATTTCGGTGATCATCGGCGGGATCGTGATTATGAATGTGATGCTGATGGGCGTGACCGCGCGCCGGCGCGAAATTGGAGTGCGCCGCGCGGTGGGCGCAACCAAGTACGATATCGCCCGCCAGTTTATTGCCGAAAGCGTGTTGCAGTGCATTGTCGGCGGAGTGATTGGGGTGGGCCTGGGATTTCTAGTGGCCCTGGCGCTTCGAACGTACTCGCCGTTTCCGGCCTCGGTGCAGACCGGCGTAGCCATTCTCGGCATGGTGCTGAGTTCCGCGGTGGGCTTATTTTTTGGAATTTATCCAGCATTGCGGGCTGCGAATCTTGATCCCATTGTTGCCTTGAGGTCCGACTGATGGCAATCATGACCTCATCCCAGGCTCGCGAGAATTTTCTGGCAGCGCTCGCCACCCTGCGCTCCGCCAAAGTGCGCTCCGGTCTGACGGTTCTGGGGATCATTATCGGCGTGTCTTCGGTGATTTCCATGGCGGCGATCATTCAGGGGCTGAACAAATTTGTACAGGACAAGGTAGAGTCCCTGGGATCCCGAACGTATTTCGTCTCGCGTTTCCCGCCCGGAACGGATCCTTCGCGCTGGCCGGAAAGCATTCGCACACGCAAGTACTTCGAGTACGACTACGCGGACTTTATTCGTGAGGCGGCGCCTCACGTGCAGATTGTCACCACGTTCGGCACGCGCGGTTTCTTTTTTGGCGATAGCAACCAGATCAACTACGAAGGGCGCAGCGTGGAAAAGGTGATCGTGCGCGGAACCGAGCCGCAATACACGGATGCCATTCCGCTCTTCACGGTTGAGCGTGGCCGCTTCATCAGCGCGTTCGATCAGGAACATGCCCGGCCGGTAGTGGTGCTGGGCGCGGCCGTGGGTGAATCGCTATTCCCCTACGAAGACGCGGTCGGGAAAACAGTGAGAATCAATGGCCAGCTCTATGAAGTCATTGGTGTGTTCCAGCATGATCCGGGCTTGTTCATCGGACCGGGCGTGGATGCCTTCGCGGTGATTCCGCTGAGCAACTTCAAAAAGAGTTATCCGGAAGCCAAGGAACTCATCATGGCCTTCACCGTACCGGAAAACGTGGGTTTGGAGACTGCGCAGGACGAAGTCATTCAGGCCATGCGCCGCTTGCGCCATATCCCGGCCGACAAGGAAAACGATTTCGAAATCAGCTCGCCCGATTTCCTGAGCAATCTCTGGAACCAGCTTACCGGGGCGCTGGTGATCCTGACGGGTGTGATCAGTTCGATTGGCCTGGTGGTGGGTGGCATCGGCGTGATGAACATCATGCTGATTTCGGTAACCGAGCGCACGCACGAGATCGGGCTGCGCAAGGCGATCGGCGCCCGGCGAGCGGACATTCGCCTGCAATTTCTGCTTGAGGCAGTCGCGCTTACGCTGGTCGGAGGCACGATTGGCATCCTCGTGGGCGCTACCGTTTCGACGCTGGTGCGAACCTTTGTGCCTTCGATTCCGGCGACGCTGTCTTATTTGTGGGTTGCGATCGGGTTCACGATCTCTGTCGGGGTGGGCTTGTTCTTTGGCTACTATCCGGCGAATCTGGCTGCCAACCTGGATCCCATCGTGTGCTTGCGATACGAGTAGTTGTTTTTAGAGCAAATCGCAACGAGCCGAAACCAAGGACGGTCTGGGAATACGTGTCACGATTTGGCGGCCGACTTGAGGAGATCGGTCAATCGCTGGATGTCTTCCGAGGCGGCGTCTCCGAATACCACGTAGCGCAGGCCGTCCTGGACCCAAGTCTCCACATTGAAAGTCTGCCGCCGCTCTACCCGGGCGCTGTCTGCGAGGCTCGAGACTGGGTTTTCCGGGAAAATGAACACGGAAATCTGGTGTTTGCGAATCTGATAGATGAGGTGCGCACCGGAGGCCTGCTCCAGATATGCCACGCGTCCTCCGACCAGGGTGAAATCGGTGTTCTGCAATTCGGGCAGATTGAATGTGAACGGGATCTTGCCCTGGAACCATGGTTTCACGGTGTGGCGATCGGTAGAAACGACATCTACGGGGTTGGCGCTCCCGAGCGTGGCCACGTGCAAGTCGGCGAGTTCACTGTAAATTTGTCGTTGGCCCAGATTCTGTCGGGTAATGTAGGTGGTGACCACGCCTACAGCCAGCAGGATTGCCAGCGCAGCCGTGGACAATTTCCACGCGAAAATCCAAGATCTGCGAGGTTTGGCGGTGATCCGCCTTTGGATTTTGCTGCGGAAATCCGCGCTTGGGACATACCGCGCTCCGGCAGACTTCACCGCTCGCTTGAATTGAAGGCGTGCCAGAACATCGGCTGCGCAAGCAGGGTCCGTGCGCAGGTGGGCGTCGAGTGCGCGCATGGCGTCTTCGCTCAGTTCACCATCGAGGTAAGCGTCGAATTGGGATTGCCACTGCTCGCAGGCCATGAATCTCTTAAGTTCTCTGCAGCTTCTGCTTCATCAGTGCTCGCAAGGCCGCGCGTGCCCGCGAGAGTCGCGACATTACCGTGCCCATCGGAATTTCGAGCGCGTCGGCGATTTCCTGGTACGACATCTCTTCCACTTCGCAGAGCAGCAAAATCTCCCGGGAATGAACGGGCAGTTCCTCGAGCGCCGATTGTAATAGAGCCTGATTGGAGCGATCGATCAGGATCGCTTCCGGGGTTTGCGTATCGGCAACAACAGGCGCTGCACCATTCTCCTCGTTTTCGAGCGGCACTGTCATCTTCGCCTTCAGTCCTGTGCGCGACGTCAGAAACGTGTTGCGCAGGATACGGTACATCCAGGCGCGGAAGTTCGTGCCCGGCTGAAAAGACGAGTAGCCGCGCAACGCCTTGGCATACGTTTCCTGCACCAGATCCTCCGCCTCTTCGCGATTCTGTGCCAGCCAGTGCGCAAAATTGTAAAGCTGCTCAAAGAGCGGCATGGCCAGCTCTTCGAATGTCGCGGACTGGGGGGGCGGCGCCGGCACGCACACTAGAGTAAACCGAGAGGCACTCGGTTTATTCCCTAAGATGTAATTTTTGGAGGATAGATTTGCCTGAATGACAGATTAAGGGCGACGAGAGTCGTCCACCACGTGTGGAACTCTCCTTGAGGGCAGTAAGTAGCGCCGCCGTCCCGGCGGCTGTCGGGCGGGCGTCTCGCCCAGCGAGGGTGGGACGCCCTCGTGGCAGCCGGCAAGATGCCGGCGCTACATCAAGGACTTGGGATCTACTCGGCTTTGGCCGACTCGGCGCGATCGTAGACGGAGTGCACGATGATCGGCGTATTCAGCTTCTTGCTTTCGACCGTCAGAGTATCGGCTAGCTGCTTGCCGCTGCCGACAATCTCGTAACTGTGCGAGATTTTTTCGCCGTTCGGGCCCTTCTCCTCGGTCACCAGCGTTTCGCGATTCCACTGGGCCTTTACCTGGGTCTGGCTGCTGTCTTTCTTGGGTTTCTCGATCTTGCGCCCATCCGTGAACAGGGTACGGACGTGGCTCTGGGTGTCGGTCATGTCAATCTCCGGACCCCTCTGGACGATGTTCAGCTGATCAGGCGCTTCGACCAGATCCCGCAACCGTGCCCGCTGATCTTCCGAACCTGCGCCTTGGCCGCGGCCCATTCCTGCGCCAGGACTGCCGCCCGGCCGGCCCATGCCACCGACCCCGATGCCGGGGATACCCATGGTCACTCCGCCGCCGCCCATTCCTCCGGGGCGTCCCATGGGACCATTCTGATCGCGCTCCTGCATCGCGGAGCGCAATTTCTCGCGGGCGTCGTCACTGTCGTCACGGTTCAGCTTCCAAGTGCCATTCAGTGCAGGCTCGCCCTGCTTGGCTTGGGGCGCGGAAGAGGCAGGCTTCGATTGCTCCGCAGACTGTTTCGCCGCGTACGCCACCGCTACGACAAATATCAGACCCAGTGCGAGCGCGAATCGCTTCCAGAAAATCCAGGCGTGCATATCAGCCCGATTCGATGACATGACCAACTCCATGGAATATCGACTGCGCTCCAGCGGACGTGCGCGTTCTGTTTGAGACACGCTTAAGGTGTCCCCGAAGCACAGGCGTGTGAAGATTCAGCGCATCGCTGAATGCTGGTGTGATGGAACAAATCGGGCCGAGGATGTCCCGTGGTGCCCAGCTTTCGGGTAAAGATTTGTAAAGGCGAGCTAGCTGCGCACGTCGCGGAGTTGGCTTACTGTCCGGGCCGGAACTGCGGGGAGATAACCAACCGGTTCGGCGCCTTCTTCGGGTCCTTCTGATGCTGGAACACGAGATCAAGACTCTCTTCGGCGGCTGGAGGCGCCTGGGCGAGGAGGTCGGCGAGAGAACGAAACGCGCGGCTCACTTCCTGTGAATCATGGGCGGCCACTGGCGTGCCCTTATCGATCGCGGGCGCGATCAGCTGGTAGTTGTTGGGAACTTTCCAGAGAATTTTGCAGGTGGTCGCCTTTTCAACATCTTCTTCGCTGAAGCCTGGAATTTTCTTGTAGCGATTCATGACCAGTCGCAGATGCTTGCGGCCGTTGCCCTCTTCGAGGAAGTTGCGAATGCGCCCGGCGCTCCACAGCGAGACCACGTCGGTCTGCGCGACCATGAGCACGACATTGGATAGATCAGACAGGAGCCGGGTAGTCTCATCCATGCGACCCGAACAATCGACGACCACATAGCGATAATGACTCACCAGCAAGTCGAACAAACGCGCGAGTTCCGCCGCCGCCGGGGAAGTGGTGTACGGCTGCTGGGGACCAGCCAGCAGGTGGAGCCCGTCTTTGGTAGCGGTCATGAGCCCTTCGAGCAGGGAAGCATCCATGCGGTGCAGATTCTGCAGCGCGTCCATCACACTGAAGGTAGGACGGGCATTGAGATGCAGGGCAGCATGTCCGATGGGCGAGAAATCAACCAGAATCGTCTGTCCGTGATGCTGTTGCAGCGCCACGGCAGTGTTGACGGCGAGTGTGGTGGCGCCGCTGCCGCCCTTTGCATTGATGACGGTAAATACTCGTGCCTTCCCGGTGCTACGGGTTCGGCTGCGCGCGGCGGAGAATCGGGTGAAGGCCTCGAGTAGGCCTTCGGTTCCGGTCATGCGGTCGACGAATTCGCCGGCACCGGCTCGCATGGCCCCGACAATCGCCACCGGGTTGCGCATGTCGCCCACGGCGAAGATCGCAATATCGCTGGTGGTCGCGCGGATCAGTTCAATAGCGTGAATGGCGCGTTGCGGATCATCGGAGTTGACGTCGACGAGAACCACTTCGGCGCGATGCGACTGCATCTGTCGAACGATCGGGTCGGTCGCGCTCAGAGGCAAGCCAATATTGCTGAAAACGATACGGCCGACGTGCGTGCTTTCCAAGCGGTTCTGGAGTACCGCCAGCTGTTCCCGGTCATCGGTAAGGACCGCCACCGCAATGCCATGCATGGCTTGGTTATCGTTAAAATCCTTCTGTATCTGCATGATATTGGGGAACGGACCTCTCAGCAAAGTGACTTTTGTAACCTGCGGCAATCAATCCACAGCGATTTTACTAAACCAGATGCAGGGGCCGAAGAGGATCGATTACGGAGGGCAAAGTCGACATTACGTTTCCTGACTTGGGACATTCTATGCGAATCGGCAGTGGTTGAAAAGAGCCGGAAAGCCCGGAAATCGGCGATCGGCGCGGGATTCGAGCTCCCAAATTGGGAAAAACATCTGCGGCAAGCTACGACGCTACGCGGCGCGTCTCCGGTCGAACCTTCACCTGCTCCTCTTCTGCCCGCCCGTGCAAGGACGAGATTCGGCTGAACGAGTCAGAAACTTCGCGTGCCGCCTCCGTCAGATACTCATAACCCGTAAAGTGAACTGCGACTCCGAGCTTTGTGCCCACCGCAGGTTGCGCTACTCGGAGCACGGTTCCCTGGCATCGGACGCGCATGCTTTCGCCCAGCGTGATTTCGGAAGGCATCAGCAGGGTCACTTGAATCACTTCTCCAACCGCGAGCGGGAAATCGGTAAAGAAGAATGTTCCCTGTGCGCTGAGATCCTGCGTAAATCCGCAGGATTCGTGCTGTGCCCCGGACAATTTTACTGAAACTGGGACATGGATATTGAAGCGTTGTCCACAACGGCGTTCCAGATGATCAGGGGTGTTCATGGCTTCCTCGAATGGCGAGCGAGATCCTGGTCGGGAGTGGCCAGGACAGAAGAGAACTTTACCTCAGGTTGAGGCGGCTGGGAAGTGGTTTTCGTGACGGGGCCCAATGAATGGCAAGAAAGTTCACAATTTGTGTACGCAGAAGGACACACATCCCCGGTTCGCCCGATCTTCTTCCCGTGCGACCCGGAACACCCCTCCAAGTGACCTATATCACAGCCGAAAAGGAGGAAAGACCGAAACAATGAATCAGCCCACAGTTGCGGCGGATTTGTGTCCAGCCGACGAGGGATTTGGCGACTTCAGGGAGGCTTATGATGGCGATTACAAGGCAGCAGGCGCTTGACTATCATTCCGGGCAACAGCCTGGAAAAATTGAAGTTGTTCCGACCAAGCCCTGCCGGACGCAGCGTGATTTGAGCCTCGCTTACACGCCCGGGGTCGCAGTCCCATGCCTGGAAATCGAAAAGAATCCGCACGACGCATTCAAGTACACCGGCCGAGGGAACCTGGTCGCAGTGGTGAGCAATGGCACAGCCGTTCTCGGACTGGGCGATATCGGCGCGCTCGCCGGAAAGCCGGTGATGGAAGGCAAGGGAGTTCTGTTTAAACGGTTCGCCGACGTGAACGTTTTTGATCTCGAAGTCAACAGCCACAATCCCGACGACGTCATCATGCTCTGCCAGTTGCTGGAGCCCACCTTTGGAGGCATCAATCTCGAAGACATCAAGGCCCCGGAATGTTTCTACATCGAAGAGACCCTCCGGAAGACGATGAAGATCCCTGTATTCCACGACGACCAGCACGGCACGGCGATTATTTCCGGCGCTGCCCTGTTGAATGCTCTGGAATTCGCGGGTAAGGCGATGGGGGAGGTGAAGGTGGTTTTCAATGGCGCGGGCGCAGCCGGCATCGCATGCGCCGAACACTACGTGCGCCTGGGAGTGAAGCGCGAAAACATTCTCCTGTGCGACACCAAGGGCGTGGTCTACAAGGGCCGCGAGGGCATGAATGCCTACAAGGAACGTTTCGCTCGCGATACCAAACTGCGCACTTTGGCCGACGCGATGCGGGGCGCGGACGTATTCGTAGGTTGTTCCGTAAAAGGCGTTGTGAGCTCGGAGATGGTGCGAACGATGGCGGAGAGGCCCATCGTTTTCGCGATGGCCAACCCCGATCCGGAGATCACCTATGAAGAAGCGAAGCTGAGCCGCGAGGACCTTATCTTTGCTACCGGGCGCTCGGACTACCCCAACCAGATCAACAACGTGCTGGGTTTCCCGTTTATCTTTCGTGGAGCGCTCGATGTGCACGCAACGGCGATTAACGAAGAGATGAAACTGGCCGCCACTCGGGCTCTTGCGGCCTTGGCTAGAGAAGACGTCCCCGATTCCGTGTGCCGGGCCTATGGAGTGGAACGCCTGAAATTCGGGCCCGAATACCTGATCCCCAAGCCCTTCGATCCGCGTGTGCTGATGTGGGAGGCGGTGGCCGTTGCCAAGGCTGCGATGGAAAGCGGGGTGGCACAGGAACCGTTCGATCTCGATTTGTACCGCGAGCAACTGGAGCGGCGATTGGGCAAGGCGCACGAGGTCGCACGCATGATGATTCACAAAGCGCAGGGGCATCCGAAGCAGGTGGTTTTTCCCGAGGGCGACAACGAAAAAATCCTGCGCGCGTGTCACACGCTGATCGAAGAAAAGATCGCAACGCCAATCCTGCTGGGCAATGCAGCCAGCATTCGGAAGAACATTGCCGATCTCGGCCTCGATATGAACGGCGTGACTATCGTAGACCCCGCAACCTCGCCGCAGCGCGAGCGATACATCCAGGAATTATTCCGGCTGCGGCAGCGGCGTGGCATGACCCTGTCGGAAGCGAAAGTGCAGATTGCCAACCGGAATGTCTTCGGATCGATGATGCTGCATACCGGCGATGCCGACGCGCTGGTCTCGGGTGTGACCCAGCATTTCCCCGAGACCCTCCGTCCCGCGCTTGAGATCGTTCGCGTCCGGGAAGGCCTGCATAAGGTGTCGGGTTGCTACGCGATGATCACCCGGAAAGGGGACATCTACTTCCTGGCGGACACGAGTGTGAACATTGAGCCCACGGCCGAAGACCTGGTCGAGATCGCGCTCTGTACGGCACAAACGGCGCGCCGGTTTGACATCGATCCGCGGGTGGCGATTTTGTCATTTTCCAGTTTTGGCAGCACGAAGCATCCACAGTGCGAAAAGGTTCGCCGCGCTGTGGAACTCCTGCATCGCGCCGATCCGACACTCATGGCTGACGGTGAACTCATGGCCGACGATGCGGTCTCAGCCGACCTGGAGCAGACCTACCCGTTCAGCTGCCTGAAGGGCGGCGCCAATGTCCTTATCTTTCCGGACCTCGATTCCGCCAACATCACCTACAAACTGCTGCAGAAGCTAGGTGGCGGCGAAACCCTGGGCCCGATTTTGATGGGTATGAGTAAGCCGGTACACCTGCTGGCGCGTGGCGCTGAGGTGGAGGAAATCGTGAACGTCACCGCCATCGCGGTGGTCGATGCACAAGAGTCCACAACGACGGTACCCGAACCCGAGCCTGTGCCACTGGCGTTGGAGACGCTCTAGCCGAAGTCTGCTCAAAATGGGTCTTGATCGAGGCCAGCCAGTTGCGGCTGTCTTAATTTGCGCTTCATTTGTTCTTCGGAGGCGCCTTGGTCGAGCTCGTGTTGGGTGACGAACCGAACGGCTGAGGAATCATCCCGCCGCCCGAGGGATTCGTGGGATTGATGGCCATGCCGCTGTGCGGATCGGAAGCAGTCGGAGTCAATCCCATTGTGCCCGGAATAAAGCAGGTGACGCGGCCGCTTTTTGCCACCCGCATTTCAGCCGGACAGGGCCCACTGGACAACTGGGCGCCAGTGCCCGATCCCTGCAATTCCACGGCGAACAGCTTTCCTTCTCCATTGCCGGCGACACCCGTCGACATGCCAGGCATGTCATAGGCTACGTAAAACGGATGTTTGCCCTCGGCCGCTTTTTGGGCGCATCCGCTGGCGCCGGTGAGTTGTTGGTCCGCCGCACGGACATCGAGCCGGCCACAATCCGTTGCTCCCGATCCGGCCAGTGCCTTCAACTTTAGCTGCACTGCATCGTCGGGTTTTGCAGAAGCAGATACAGAAGACCCCGAGGGAGATTTGTTGCAACCCGTCAGGCAAACTGCCGCCATCACCCCGAGCAGAAGTATTTTGTTCATGACGCTACATTGTAAAACAGGAGCCGCTTCGGGCATCTATATTGGTACTAACGAGTATCGGGAAACATCTAAGCGAAAGTGCCGGAGCACGCTTCCAACTCGACCATTGGCAACGGCCCCGGCGAAGTTTCTGCCGCGGTCAAGGAATCGCGCTGGTCAGTTGGGATGCGCGCGCTCAAGCATCGTAATTTCCAGCTCTTCTTTTCAGGACAGTTAATTTCACTTACCGGAACGTGGATGCAGACGGTCGCGCAATCGTGGCTGGTCTATCGACTGACGGGATCGTCGCTGCTTCTGGGCTCGGTCGGTTTTGCCAGTCAGATTCCCGTGTTCCTGATGGCGCCTGTCGGCGGGCTGGCCGCAGACCGGATGAACCGTCAGCGCATCGTGATCGCGACCCAGGTCGCATCCATGATCCTTGCATTCGTGCTGGCACTGCTTACGCTGACGCACACGGTCAAGGTATGGCACATCTTTGTCCTGGCCGCGCTGCTGGGAGTCGTAAACGCATTTGATATTCCCGGGCGACAATCGTTCCTGGTCGACATGGTGGGCCGCGACGATCTCATGAACGCGATCGCGCTGAATTCTTCAATGTTTAACGGCGCACGAGTGATTGGACCGGCCATTGCGGGAATCCTGGTCGCAAAGATTGGCGAAGGCTGGTGCTTCTTCGTGAACGGCGTCAGCTACATCGCGGTGATCATCGGATTGCTGCTGATGAGGGTTGATTGTCCGGCCCGGTCGAAATCGGATTCGCCGCTCGACGACATCATCGAAGGCTTTCGCTGGGTGAGCCACACCGGCCCGATCCGCTCGCTGCTGTTGTTGCTGGGCATTGTGAGCCTGGTAGGGATGCCGTACACCGTGTTGATGCCGGTGTTTGCGGATCACGTTCTGCACGGAGGCGCGAAGGGCCTCGGAATCTTGATGGGATTCACCGGCATTGGTGCGCTGTTCGGAGCGCTGACGCTCGCGCTTCGCACCGGCATCAAGGGTCTGGGAAGACTGATCTCGATTTGTTGCGCCGGGTTCGGTATCAGCCTGATTGCATTTGCCTTCTCGAAACTCTTCTGGCTGTCTGCTTTCCTGCTCATCCCCGTGGGATTCTGCATCATGCTGCAGATGGCGTGTTCGAATACCCTGATTCAGGCCATGGTTCCAGACGCGTTGCGTGGGCGGGTGATGGCCTTGTACTCGATGATGTTCATGGGAATGGCGCCTTTTGGTGCGCTGCTTGGCGGAGCGCTGGCGGATCGCTTAGGCGCGCCCATCACCGTCGCGGCGGGCGGTGTTGCCAGCATCGTGGGAGCGATCTGGTTCGGGAAGCAATTGCCGGTATTCCGTGGCGAGGCCAGACAACTGATCATCGCCCAAGCGATGGCCGGCGGAGAACCCGCAGAAGAAATGACCGTGCGAGTCTTCCGCGATTCACAACCCGAAAGCCGATAGCCAGAACTTTACAGTAGCGCCGGCGTCCCGCCGGCTGTCGCGAGAGCATCTTGCCCTCGCAGGTATGTTCGCGCCTTACTCCTCGGCATAGCTTACGTGCTCGAATTGCTGTGCGTGCGGACTCTCCAGCAACGACTGCGCTCCGTACTCGTAGCCGGTCTCGAACGCCTTCAAATTCAGGTCGCAGAAACTCGAAGGCACAGAATCCGACACCGCTCTGCGGACGGCTTCTTTCTCCAGCAGCCGCGTGACCGCCGTAAAGAATCCCACCATGACGGAGTTCAGCACCATTCTTTTGCCCAATTCTTCGGCGAGCCGCGTGGCCGGGCAACTGTAGACTTTTGTCTGCCGCGGCAGATCCGTCACCCGCACCAAGTCTTGTTCCACGATAAGCGTGCCGCCCTCTTTCAGTTCGGGCACGAATTTCGTGTAGGCTTCCTGCGACATCACGACCAGGATGTCCGGCTGGGTGACATAAGGATAGAGGATCGGGTGGCCGGATATCAGCAACTGCGCGCTGCAGGCTCCCCCCCGGGCTTCGGGCCCGAAATTCTGCGTCATGGTGGCGTAGGCTCCCTGGTAGATGGAAGCGGCCTTTCCGAGGACGATGGCAGACAGAATGACTCCCTGGCCGCCGAATCCGGCGATGCGAAGTTCGGTTAGCTGCAGCTGCATACGGTCTCCGAAGGCTCCACGTAGCATTCGCCCAGCGACTCGACCATCTGGGCATGCAGAAGAGATTGGTAGTCAGGACGGTCGCGGTCCACGAACTTCCCTACGATAATTTCGCCCGTCATGGTAAGCCCGACTTCGCTGGTGGGGGCGCCATGCTTCACCTTGCTCTTTTCCTTGTAGTACTTCATCGTGTCCAGGCCATCCCCTAGTTTGTTTCGGCGCTGGTACAGCGTAGGACACGGGCTGATAACTTCGATGAAGCTGAAGCCTTTCTTTTGGAATGCTTCGCCGATGGAACGCGCCAGTTGTTTTACGTGGAACGTAGTCCACCGGGCCACGTACACAGCTCCCGCCGCTTCCACCAGGTGGGGCAGGTTGAAAGCCGGCTCGCAGGTTCCATATGGAGAAGTCGAAGTGATGGCATGACCCGGCGTGGTGGGCGCGGTCTGGCCACCGGTCATGGCATAAATCAGGTTGTTCACGCAGATCACTTTCAGATCGATGTTGCGCCGCGCCGCATGGATCAGGTGATTGCCGCCAATGGCCGACAAGTCGCCATCGCCGGAATAAACGACCACGTTGAGCTTCGGATTGGCCAGCTTGAGGCCGGTGGCAAAAGGAATCGCGCGCCCGTGCGTGGTGTGAAACGAATCCAGCTTCACATATCCAGCGACACGTCCCGTGCATCCGATGCCCGAAACGAGCGCAAGCGATTGCAGATCGATTTTCGATTCGATGAGGGCTCGCGCGAAGCAGTTGACGGTCGTGCCGATGCCGCATCCCGGACACCAGATGTGCGGCATGCGGTCGGTGCGCAGGAAGGGTTCGACCGGATTGGTCACGTCAAGAATGCTCATCGGCTCGCCTCCACAATCACTCTCAGAATGTCTTCCGGTCGATGGACGCTGCCTCCGGCGTGGGGCACGCTGAAAGTTTTTGCCTTTCCATTGGCGGCTCGCTCCACCTCGCGGACCATCTGGCCAAGATTGAGTTCGGGTACCACGAACGCTTTGGTGGTGGCGGCGATTTCTCGAATGCGCTTTTCCGGAAATGGCCAGCAGGTGATCAGCCGCAGTTTGCCGACCTTCAGGCCGCGCTCGCGCGCCATTTCAACCGCCCGCTGCGCGACTCTCGACGTGATGCCAAAGGAGACCACCACAATGTCCTCGCTCTCCAGGCACTCCTCTTCCAGCAGCGTGATGCGATCGATGGCATCATGAATCTTGCTTTGCAAGCGCCGCACCAGCTTGTCCTGTGTGGCGGGGGTCATGTTGGGATAACCGTGCTCATCGTGGGTCAGCCCGGTCACGTGAAATTTGTATCCATCTCCCGCATGCGCCATCTCGGGGACCCCATCGCCATTTGTGCCATAGGGCAAGTACTCCTCGACAGGCTTCCGAGTCTTGCGCCGCGGTACGACTTCAATCTGGTCCGCCGGCGGGATAATCACCTTCTCCGTCATGTGGCCGACGACCTCATCCATCATGAACATCACCGGAATCCGGAACTCTTCGGAAAAATTGAAAGCTCGAATTGTCAGGTCGAAGCATTCCTGGGGAGAGTTCGGACAGAGCGCGATGATTTCGTAGTCGCCGTGGGAGCCCCATCGTGCCTGCATCATGTCGGCCTGTGCCGGCAAAGTGGGTAAACCTGTGGACGGTCCGCCCCGCTGCACGTCGACGAAGACGCAAGGCGTTTCCGTCATGGCGGCATAGCCGATATGTTCCATCATCAGCGAGAAGCCCGGGCCGGAAGTCACGGTGAAGGCCTTTGCACCACCCCACACCGCTCCCTGCAAGGTGATCGATGCGGCCAACTCGTCTTCCATCTGGATGAACGTTCCCCCGACTTTCGGAACGCGCGAGGCGAAACGCTCGACGACTTCGGTGGAAGGGGTGATGGGATATCCTGCGGCGAAGCGTGCGCNCGCGGCCAATGCGCCTTCGCAACAAGCGTGATCTCCGTCCAGGAAGTGAGTGCCCGTGAGCACTCCGCGCGGATCAGCTTTCACGGCCCACCTCCAGGTTCGCC
>JGI12627J18819_10000087_pt1 | contig 35311 bp, 35 predicted proteins | sample TexAe_OM1H0_M2_FD_18819 | JGI IMG/M metagenome (IMG submission 18819)
GTTCGAGCCGCTCGAGGGACTTGGGCGAGGGGTGTTCGGCAACGGGCGTCACAAGCAAAACGGGAGGCAAACCGTTGCCGGAGCCCCGGCACACGATGAACTCCCCCTGTCGCAACGTCGAGAACTCGTAACTGGAAAGCGCTGACACGAGGGGCTTCCCTCGGCTACATCAATGTCGCATCCTGACCGGCGATCCCCAGCGACGGCGCGCGCCGGAGGCACAAATTATTATCCGTCTATGTTGAGGCCGTTTCAATAGCTGGCACCGATAACCTGCCGCGCGCAGCTCGGCAGTGGTAAGCCCTCGATTGCTTGATCGCTTCATTGTACGCCCGCGCGCAGCGACGGAAAAGGCATGCAACCAAACACGTTGTTTGCTGCGGTGCATGATTCCGTTGATGGCCCTACCCGGACGTCGAGCGGTGCCGATATGCTCCCCGATGAACCCGCTCGTGCAGCTCAGTGAGCGAATCAAGGTCATCGAGGCACTGGAAACCGGAATCAGCATCGATGCTCCTTCGGCAAGGTTACGATCAACCCACCGAGCCATCATTGTGTCCTCAACCTGCATATCGCCGAGGTCAGCGACAGGAAGCTGAAGGTGCTCGAGGAGCTCAGTAGAAGCCCGCAGATACTGCCGCGGTATCTGAGGGCAAAGGCTGACGGGCGATTTGTATTGCTCTGTGTGTACCGAAAATCTAAACCCGGGCGTAGCGGTGATGGAGTCCGCCTAGGACGGGAACGATGTGATGCCCCCGGCCCGCCGAACCGGGCGAGAGACCGGTGCATGTTTATCCAATGATCGATGCGTGCCCACAGGACCGTTCTTCGCGAGGTTCTTTATCGGCATCATCCTTGGTTTGGTCGCCGAGTTTGCATTCATCGTGCCGTCGACAAGAATGTCTTGTCATCTTCTGCTGAACGCTGGAAGCGTCCGTTGAGACCATGACTTTCCTCCTTGAGGTTTTGCGGTCTCCTCTTTGGGACGGGCCCTGCGAAAGCCGGCGCCAAGCATCTGCCTGCGAAACTTCGCATCAACTAAGAAGAGATACACCGAATTGGTGCAATCGCGCGCTAAGCTGGTATCTCATAGCGATGGTAAGGGAGCGGGGACAATGGGGCTAATCGAACTTCTATCGACAGGCGGCAAGATGATCGCGACCTGGCGCCACGGCAGTGGCAACGCGAGATCCACTGGCAAACGACTACAGCTTCGTTTTTTCGGTGCAAGCTCGGAGTCGCCGGGAATGCTTGGCGTCGGTGATGGCCAAGGGGCCGGAGGCGGTGGAGGTAGGAAAACGCCCCTGCGTGTAACCTTGGGTGTGCTGGATAATAGGGGCGCTGGCACAAGCTCGTATTCCGCGGTTTGGGCGATCCCCAGTTTGGCCATTAGGATGCATTGAGGAGTGGCGGGGTGGGACGTCGGAATCGCTTTCTTCTGATTTGCCCGGTGCATTGGCCTTTCTGCTGCTGGCAATAGCGCCGTTTATCCATCTGGCGACATGGTCGCATGTCAGCGTCTCTAAGCTGATCGGGTTGTTTCTGGACATCGCAGGAATCATTCAGCTCGACCTCAGTGGGGCGTTCGAGAAGCTGATGGTCAAATACGGGAACGCGCACGAGCGCGGCCCTACGTCATCGATCACGCGTCAAATTATCGATGATCCTGCAGCTCCCATCAGGACCGCAGTAAGCAACCAACTATTTTTTGAACACCAAACTGGATTTGGTTTCTGGTCGCTGGCTTTGTCCTCCAGCTTCGCGGTATTTGGATTTGGATCTGAGCGTCTGAGCGCTTGTCTCTCTGCACCGAGGGTTGGAATGTTGAAGGCCCCGCGCCGTGGCAGCCGTCGCGCGCTGTGCGTCAATTCGAGCGGCGGGTGGATTAGGTGCGGCGAGGCGAATCGCGCTCTCGACCTCGCCAGCGCCTAGATGTCAGTTGCGAGGCCCCGTGTGCGAGCCGCGTGCTGATAGAGAAAAAGACCCTCTGAGTTTCCTCAAAGGGTCCGATTTTAGCCGCGCATCGCGCGCGTATGAGTGCCGACAGTCAATAGGCTGGTGAATACCCTGGCCGCTGGCGCGCAAATGCATATCGCGGATTGACACCGCAGAAGGCGGCTGTACCGGAAGCACTGGCCATACATTGATCGTAGGTTGAGAACTGGCAGTTGCCAGGATAGCCCCACTCCCTTCCTTGCAGACAATAGCGATCCTGTGCGGAGGCTGACCAGCTTGGGGTGGCGGTTGCAAGGAAGCCGGCAGTAGACAGCAGCCCTGCGAGCAGTACTTGACGCATGTGAAGTTCCTGATTGCTAACTTGAAGGTGCCCCGCTTCGGGCACATAGGTTCGGGCGGGCGCGGCCCCAAGAGTGTAGCGGCCTCACAATCGGTCAAATCGGCGGGATGCCGTGCGTGATGACGCAGCCGCCTTTGAGCCTCACGCGCTCATGCTTCTCGCCCATCACGAAGGAGGCTAAATTCACGCATGCGCCTTCACGCGGTTTAGGGCCGGCGGCGGCATCGTCACCGCCGCCGGGCCCATGGCGCAGGCGTATCAAAGGCTCCGGCGAGCGCTGTTGGATCGCTGTCCTGGTTTCGGGGTGCGCTAGCAAACTATCTATAGACGTTGCCTATATAAAGTCGTTGCCAAATGTATTTCAGCTCCGGGCCGAACGCGCGTATCATTTGGGCACCTCTCGCGCTCCAGCCGCGTATCAGCGCACCATCGCACGGAGATTCAAGTGCTTGTTCTGGTATCCCTCATCCCTTTGGCTAACATGGTGCTGCTCGCCGTGCGCGGCCGCGCGTTTCGGTTTGTCAAATCAAGCTTGAAAGCCGGGCGGCATCGCCTTCGCCTGGCGGCCGCTCGCTCGTATGCTGGCGACGGGATCCGTGTCGCTCTAACCAACTCGTGTTTCACGCAACGCGTTACAAAAGGTTTTGAGCCGTGCGTGAGAGGTTTCTCGACAGGGGTCGCGCCGAGTTGAGCGACCAAGACGTCCTCGCCGATAGCAATCGTCGCTTACGATCGCTACCTGGGATTCGTGCTGGGCGCTAAACCTTGAATGGATAATGAGATGTTGCGAAAGGCAATGATCGCGTTGGCTGTTGCAGCCGTTGGCTTGGCCACGCCGACGATGGCGTTGGCACGTGGTGGTGGCGGCGGCGGAGGCGGTGGTGGCCATGGCGGCGGCTTTGGCGGTGGCAGCCTTGGCGGCGGTGGCTTCCACAGCGGCGGATTTAGCGGCAGCTTCCATGGCTTTGGCCCCGGCCCTGCCGTCGTTCACAATAATGGCGGCTTCCGCGGTTTTGGTCCCGGCCCCGTCGTTCGAGGAGGTCACGATCACGACTTCGGGCACCACCGCTACGGATGGGGCTATGGCTACTGGCCGTACGAGGACGACTACGCCTATTACGACTATCCATACTACGATTCATAGTACGACAACGGCAGCTGCTACGTCGTGAACCGGCGCGTATACACCGCGCATGGCTGGCGCACGCGACCGGGTCAAGTGTGCGGCTGAGCAATTGGCGCACGTCCAACTTGACCAGAGCCGGCAACCGGCGACCGCAAAAAGGCGGTCTCGGCGCTTCCTTGCGCCGAGGTCATTTCTTCCAGGCCGGATGCACAGCGGCGGTGGCGCGGGATGCATACGGCGTCGGTCCTCTGGCTCGGCGAGGCATGAAGCCGTCGGTCAGTATCTGCATGAAAGCGACCAGCGCGTCTTCTTCAGAATCCGACAAGACCAGCCGGCCCATGAATTCGGTGTTCATGTTTGAAGGGATTCGACAGTATTTAATCGAGGATTTGACTTGATCCGTCGGCATCTCAATCAGCTTGAGAGCGAACGGGTCCGAAACTCGTCAGCGCTAGCTGTCGTCGATGAACTAGGCAAGTCGGAACTTCGGAACAGCATTTCGCGCTTGTGGATCAGCGGCGAAACTGTACCCGTCGGGACAGGATGCGGAAGCACTTGGTGTGCGTTTGCGGCACTGTGCGGGGCAAGGTCAGCGGTGCTCTACTGCGTCCCAAACGTCTGCATTGCCGTCGGATCCGCCGCAATCGGAAAGTCCGCGACCTCCCATCCTCCGCCGAGGGCCCGATAAAGATTGACGAGATTCGCGTCGGCTGCTTCCACAGCCCGCCGCACGCGGCCGAAAAAGATCGAGTTGCCATGATGACGTGAGACCCTCTCGAAACAGAGGATACTCTAAGGGTGCCCGGCGCAGGCGTGAGCAAATCAACATCGCTACGCAATCTCTGTGAAGCTGTCCGTTAGGTCAGGTGCTTCAGTTGCGTTCGGCGCTGGCCGCCGACCGAGTGAATGCTTGGCCGCATCAATATGCGAGGCTTTTTCGGCTCGCCGCTCGTGGTCCTCGGCAAGAGCCCGAAGCTGACCTGCAATTGCTCGATCGGTCATGGTTTGGGCAGCGCGGATCAAGGTCCGTGCTGTTTCTAAGTATTGCTTGCTTCGTCGAGACATCTGAAACGTCATAAAGCCCTCGGGTGGTTCTCAAGCGCCCGTTCCAAGCCAACTTGAAGCCAAGGCAGCCAATTGTTGTCACCGGCCCGGCGAGCTCTTAGGCGATCGATGCACTTCTTGGAACAAAGGGGGGTTCGCCAGGAGTAGTACCGGATGAGACCAAACTTACCATCACAAACTGCGCATCGCGCGGTTCTGCCGGGTCGCTGACTTTCGTAGCCTTTGAGCATTGTAGTTTCCTCTTGATATTGGCGAAGCTGCTCTCGATTCTTCCGTTTCCACGGACTTCTGGGAGTGTGCGCGCTCCTTTAGCGCATGCAGCCTAAGATGATCGCTATCGGCGGCTCAATTGAACATAGGTGATTGCTTTGCATCCTAAGGAGGCACGGAACGATACCAAGGTTTAAGGCGCGCGCCCATCCGATTGAAGCCTTAGGGCGGCGCCGGCAACGCCGTACCACCACCGTACCTGGAGGAGTCGTTGTAACTTTGGGACATCATCATAGTCGACCTACGGTCGAGACGCTGCATAAGCCCAGCCTTGTGTATGGCGTAGCTTTCGCCGGGACGAACGATGACGTGGTGTCGCGGGTAATCCACTGTCGCCGCACCGGCAGACGCGCACTGGATGATCAACAAGCCCAAGGCCAAGAGAGAACGCATCGCATTTCGCTCCAATGAACATACGTCTTCATTTGACGTGCGGTAGTCCGTATCGCGGGTGATCGCGGAGGCAGCCTACATCAACAAGTTTCAGAGCCTACGCACGTCCGGCGAAACCGTGATCATCGACGACCCCTGTCTCTGTACCATCGTTCTAGGTGCGGCTCTCACGAGAGGATCTGCGTGACTGCGCGCGCGACGCTTGGCTTCCACGCGGCATATGACCTTCGAACAATGCTGATGATGCCGCTTTCGGATCAGCGACCGAGGTCACCCTGAAGTTCGTGTCGCCCTCCGACCCGGCGGCGCGCCGGACGGGGCGCACAGCGGCCAGGCCTTCTTTGCCCCTTCAACGAACTACATGGTCGACGTCAAAGAACGCGATCATTGTCGATGTCGAGGCGACCACGGCAATCCGGCAGGCGGAGGTGTTGGTCGCCAAGCGCATGATCCCGGCGTCGCACTTCGTGCACCAGCCCGGTTGTGTCACGCACTCATTCGCGAAGAAGCACCTACCGGCAAGGTAAACTGAAAAGTGGCACCGTGCGGAGCGTTTGCCGTGGCCCATAGGCGGCCATTGTGGGCTTCGATGATCGAACGGCAGATCGACAGGCCCATGCCCATGCCGTTGGGTTTGGTGGTGAAGAAGGCCGTGAATAATTGGTCCGTGTTCTCGACAGAGAAGCCGGGGCCACAGTCGGTCACGCTGACGCGCACTTGTTGCGCCTCGTCTTGAACGGATCGGATGACCAGTTCGCACGGCCGATCGTCGACCGACTGCATGGCTTCAATGCCATTCATCACTAGGTTAAGAATCACCTGCTGCAGTTCGACACGATCTCCCCAAACGATCGGCAGATCGCTCGCGAGTTCGAGACGTATCGAGACGCGATTCTTCACGACCTCACCGCGAATGAACTCGACCACGTCCCGGATCGTTCCATTGATTTCGAACCTGTCTCTTCGCGGCGATGCCTTTTTTGTGAGGTCGCTAATGCGGTTGATGACTTCGCCGGCGCGATTGCCGTCTTTTACGATATCGCGCAGGATTTCCCGCAACTCGTTCGTATCAATGACGTCGGCGTCGAGGAAGCGCAGCCCAGCTTGCGCGTTGGTGACGGTGGCGCCGATAGGTTGCTTCACTTCATGAGCGATCGAAGCTGTCAGTTCGCCCAGCGTCGTGACGCGCGTGACGCGCGCAAGTTCTGCTTGCGCTTCGTGGTATCGCTGCTGGGTCTGCCGCAGGGTCTGCTCGGCCTCTTTACGCTCGGTCAAATCGAGCACGAAAGCAACACCCTGCTCGCGGGGGCTGCCGAACGCCGCCGCACCGACAAGAACGGGTACGCGGCTGCCGTCTTTCCGCAAGTACTCTTTCTCGAACGGTTTGGAGCTTCCCGTCGCCCTGAGATCTGCGAGGGATCGTTCGTCAGCGCCCTGCCATTCGGCCGGCGTTAGCTCGGTCCAGCGCAGACGACCTGAATTGATATCCTCGCGGCCATGTCCCAAGATGTTCAGAAAAGCTTCGTTGGCCTCAATAATGCGTCCATCAAAGTCAAAAATGGAGATACCGATAATGTTGGAATCAACCAGGCGTCGCACCTTCGCCTCACGCTCTTGGAGATCACCGAAGAGACGAGTGTTCTCCAGGGAAATCGCCGCTTGCGCCGCCAGTAGTTCCAGGATCGCGATCCGGTCAGGAGGAAACGCGTACGAGCTCAGCGTGTTTTCGAGGTAGAGCAGCGCCGTCAACCGTCCTTGTTTGATCAGCGGCAAGCAGAGGATCGACTTGGCCGGTCGGCTGTGTAGATACATGTCTTGGGAGAAAATGTTGGGGGGCTTGGATGCATCATCCAGAATCACGCTCTCGCGCGCGCGGATGACGTAGCGGACGATAGATTCGGAGCAAACGGCGCCGGTAATTGACTTTTCGCACAGCACCACTTCGATCCCATCGCCTGTGGCCTTGGCCTCCGCCTGAATCAAGTAGTCATCCTCTGCCGGCAGCATCAGAAGGCCGCGATCCGCGCCTGCATTTTCGAGCACGATCGTCATCAGCCGCTCGGTCAGCTTGGACAAGACGATCTCACTGGAGACGGCCTGAGAGGCCTTGACGACGGTCGCTGCGTCGAGCTGCTGGACCGATGAGCCAATATTTGCCCTGCGATCGTGTGCCTCCGGGGCGGCCAAACCCGGATGAAGCCGATCAAGCTGCCTCACCTTGCCGTCGGCTCCCCAGCGGATATAGCCGTAGCGGGCATCCTGCAAATAGACGCGGGCAATCTTGTCGAAGCCGCGCGCCGCATAGAAGCGCGATGCGACTTCAGTAGCGAGTGCCTCGTTGTGAACAAAGCCGTTGGCGCTAGCCGAGCGGATGGCGTGTTCGTAGAGTCGCTCGGCATCGAGTTCCCGCCCTTCGATCCGCGCTATCTCGGCGCCGACCAGCGCGACGCGGTTCTCGAAATTGGCTGAGCAATTCACCGCCCAAAGCTGGAGTTGCTCGTGATGTGCAGAGAGAGCGTCCAGATGCTTCCGCCGCTCGCCGGCTGTCGCAGAATCGCAAGACGTGGCGTGAGACAGTGCGCCATAAAATTCATATTCCGCCAATTCAAACTGCGAGCCCAAGCTCCACAACAACCGTTGGGCCCTGGACGAGGCCTCGAGGGCTGACGCGTAGTCGCCGGCGAAGAAACGCGCCTGAAGCTTGCGGATCCAGTAGAAGCACTCGCCGAACACCAAAACCGGATTTGCTGAAAAACGGCGCTCGATCCGAGTCTCGTTGAATTGCTCATCGTCGAAGCAGCCGAATGTGGGCGTCAGACCGCGCAGTGTCCGGATCAGTCCGAGTTGCGAGCTGATCATGTCAATGACAAGTCCGAACTGCATCTTCTGCGCGAAGGCGAGGCCACGCTGGGCTTCGCGTTCCGCCTCGGCAAGGGGATCGCCAGTCGCGAGCAGGTTCGTGTTCAACTGGTTGCCACAATAGGCGGCGTAGTTGAGATCGCCAACCTTGTTTGCCGCCTCGAACGCACGCCGCACGAGATCGCGGCCGGTCCGGACATGTCTCGTCCAGGGCAGAACGCTACCACCAAAGTCCATATAGGTTCTGGCCTGAAAACGCGTGAGTCCGCGCTCTTCGACCAGGTCATAGCCGAGCTGGCCGAAACGATACACGATCATCCGGTGATCGCCGAAGTGCGGACCGGCGAGCATGGTCAGCCATTCATAGGCGCTGCACGAAGCGCCGCAGTTGCCGCGCTCGATGCTGAGATTGACCGCGCGGCAGGTGATCAGGGCAAGTAGGTTGGCATCCGTATAGAATGCCGGTGGTACGATTTTGGCGAGAACATCCATCGTCACGAGGGAAGCCGGATCGTTCATTACAGGCAGGTCGATCAGAGAATCGATAGCGCGGCCTCCGAGTTGCGTCCATATCCGCTCGTATTCGCGTCGCGCTTCCTCTTGCGTGGGATGCGGCGACCACTCGATACCCAGATGCCGGAGGTAGTCGAGCCCTACGGCGATGGCGCGGCTGCTCTGATCGAGTGCCGTGTACAGATCGGCGCACAAGCACGTGACCGTCGCTCGTTCCACCGTGGTTGTCGCGCGGTCTGACAGCGCGGCGAGCCGCTGCTCCGCCTCCGCCAGCGCGCCAGTGAGGAACTCGCATTCGGCCCGGTGCAGTGCCAGCGCGAAGGTGAGGTCGTGTCGGCGCTCCCACGAGTCCTCCGGCAACATGGCGTCACCTGCAGCCAGATAGGTGAGGGCAGAGGCGTAGGCGGTCGTCGCCTTGGCGCGCACGCCCGCGAGCAGATTGAGCTCTGCGAACTGCTCACGTTCATCGGATGACATGATCAAAGCGGCGCCGCGGTTGAGCTGATTGACGATTTCGAAGATGTCCTCTTCGCGTTTTTCCGCCGGCGTATGTTCTGCGAGCAGCCTGCCGATGCGGAGGTGCGCCTTTGCGCGCGACGAGTCTGGTACGAGTGAATAGGCGGCCTCTTGGACGCGGTCGTGGGTGAACTTGTAAGAGCTCTCCAGTCGCTCAACCAGCTCTAGACGAACGGCGTCCCAGAGGTCTGACCGGACGTCGTTCTCCGGTTTCCCGAGCACGATCGAAAGCGTCGTAATTTTTGCAACGTTGCCAAGGCAGGCAAGCTGTCGCAACGCCGTCTGGGTTTGAGTAGGCAGGCGGGTCAATCTCCCGACCATGAGGTCCACAACGTTGTCGGTGTATCCCTTGCTTTGAATGCGATCGAGCTTCCAGCGCCAGCGCGCCACGTCATGATCGAAGCGAAGCAACCCTTCTTCGGCCAGCGTGGAAATGAACTGGATGGCGAAAAACGGATTGCCACCCGTCTTCTCATGCACCAGTCGCGCCAGAGGCTCGGCACGGGTCGGATCACAGCTCAGCGTATCCACAATGAGCCGCTTCAAGTCTTTTCGGGCGAGCGGCGCAAGGCTGATCTCCTGCACGCACGCCCCCTTCTTGCTTATGGTATCGAGCCTCTGCATCAGCGGATGAGCGGAATCGACTTCGTTGTTCCGATAGGCGCCGATTACGAGCAACTGCTGCACGTCCCCCTGGGTCAATAGATCGACGAGCAGGTCGAGCGTCGCCGCGTCGAGCCATTGCAGATCGTCCAGAAAGAGCGCGAGCGGATGCTCAGGCCGCGCGAAGACGCCGAGGAAGCGCCGGAAGACCAGCTGGAGACGGCCTTGTGCCTGCTGAGGCGAAAGCTCCTGGACCGGCGGATGCTCACCGATGAGGAGTTTCAGTTCGGGAACAACGTCAACCATGAGCCGCCCGTTTGGGTCCAGCGCCTCGCGCAGGGCGTCGCGCCAACCGGCCAGTTCGGCGTCGCTCTTGCCCAGTATGGAGCGGATCAGGCTCCGAAAGGCTTGCGCCAGCGTGGCATAAGGGATGTCGCGCTTGTACTGATCGAACTTGCCGGAGGCAAAAAGGCCGCGCGGCGGCACCAGTGCCTTGTGCAGCTCATTGACAACGGCGGACTTGCCGATGCCGGAATAGCCGGAGACCAGCACCAGCTTCGGTCGGCCGCTGGTGACGACTTGCTCGAAGGCGTCGAGCAGGGTCTCGATCTCCCGCTCTCGCCCGTACAGTTTCTCGGGAATCAAAAGCCGGTCGGGCGTGTCCTGTTGGCCCAGTGGGAAGGTGCGAATTCTGTGCTGAGTTTCCCATTCGGCAAGGCAGCGCCGGAGATCGCGCTCCACGCCGGCCGCAGTCTGGTAGCGCTCCTCGGCGGTCTTCGCGAGCAGCTTCGACACGATCGCGGAGACAGGTACCGGCACGTCCTTCAAGCGCTCTTTGGGCGGCAGCGGTTGTCTCGCAATATGGCAGTGGACCCATTCCATCGGATCCGAGGCCATAAAGGGTAGGGTGCCGGTGAGCATTTCGTACAGGGTGACTCCGAGTGAATAGAGGTCGCTTCGGGAATCGATCGAACGGTTCATTCGTCCGGTTTGTTCGGGCGCCATGTAGGCAAGCGTCCCGGCGACGAGCTCGGGGGGGCCCGCCGACTGACGCTCGCGCGGAAGACGCGCAGCAATACCAAAGCCTGTTAGCCAGACGCGGCCGGTCGCGGAATCAACGAGGGCATTGGCCGGCTTGAGGTCCTTATGAATGAGGCCGCGTTCGTGCAACTGATGAAGCGCTGCTGATAGACCGATGGCGAACCGTAAGAACCGTCCCATCTCCATGGGGCGGCCGAGTAGCCCGGCGAGAGGCCCGGCTCCGGGGTCTTCAAGCAGCAGCATGGTCCGCCCATGTTCGCGCACAAGCTCCAGCGGCCGCGCCGTTGACCGAGCGTCCAGTTCATCCTTCAGTGCGTATTCATGAGCCAGTTGATCAATGAAGGCCGGCGCAGGTCGTTCCGAAGCAGAGAGCACGGCCAGGACGGCGGATCCGTCGCCATCACCATTATCGCGCCATCCTCGGCAGAGGACGCGCTCACCATCCTGCAGCAAAACCGTGAGGCGACTAACCCCGCCCGCTCCGAGTGACGGGGACAGGTTCATTTGGCGGGCTCAGGGTTCACGCCGACGGCGCAAGGTCGGCCGTCAAGGAGTACGCTCATTTTGGCCTGCCTCGTAGATCAGCTTCCGCATCGAGGTCACCTCCACGGGGTGCCGCAGCCGCCGGATTGCATGGTGGGAGCGCAGTGATGAGCACGAGTGAAAGCGATGGGCCGCAGCCTCATGCTGGCACGCCCTCGCTGCACTTCCTTAGCGGCCGCAGCCGCTAAAATTTGGAAATTCGATCGAGCTATACCCGCCTCTCGGCCGGCACAACTCTATGGCGTTACTGCCACATAATCCAGCTGCGACACCGACACGACTCGGCAGAATATCGAGGTGTTATGATACCAGGTCCGATCTGGCTCATCCGACTATTCCCGAGCGACCTCGGCGAGCAGTTTGGGCGTGTCGCGCCAACGTAAGCAGGCTGCGCCATGTTCAGGACCCACGGCAGCCATCGCTGGTACATCGTCGAGGCAACGGTCCATCCTGATGGGACACCGCGTGTAGAAGGGGCATTCCCGGCGGGGATTGATCGCGCTCGGAATCTCACCGAACACGAGGTTGCGGGGCAGTCGGTGGGTCGGGTCTGGCGATAAAACGGCTGACATCAGGGCACGCGTGTAGGGGTGGCGCGGGTCTGACATGATGGCCGCCGTCGGCGCTTGTTCCACGATGTGGCCGAGATACATGACCGCAACGCGGTGGCTCAGACGTTCCACCGCCATGATGTCGTGCGAAATGAAAAGGTACGCCACTGACATGCTGCTTTGAAGCGAGCTCAAGAGACCCAAGATGTCCTCGCGCGCCGTGGGGTCAAGCGTCGAGGTCGGTTCGTCAAGGACGACAAGTTTTGGGCGGGTGATCAGCGCTCGCGCAATACCCACTCGCTGCTGTTCGCTTGCCGTCAATTCGATCGGCAAACGATTTAGGTATTGCGGCCCGAGACCCACTTGCTCCAGCATCTCGTTTGCAATGCCAAGCCAAGTCCGGGCCGGTGAATGGCGCTGCAAGGCGAGCGGCTCCTCAACGGACTGTCGCACTGTCCGGCGCGGGTTCAAGGAGCCGAATGGATCCTGGAACACCATCTGCAAGCGCGATCGCAACGGCTTGAGTTCGCGAATGGTGAGCCGCGTGATGTCGGAGCCCTCGAAGCGAATACGCCCGCTCGTTGGTTCAACGAGGCGGAGCAGACATCGACCGACCGTCGTCTTGCCCGATCCACTTTCCCCAACGAGCCCGAGAGTCTCTCCCCGCCCAATCTTAAAGCTGATCCCATTGACAGCACCGACATAGTTTTGTCCCTTAAGGTAAAATCGCTTGACCAGGCCTTCGACACTCACAACGGGATCTGTCATCGGACGATCTTCAGCGACATGTTGGTTCTCGCTGCGGCGCTGACGACGCGCAAGTCGGCAGCTGCAATCAGCCTGCGAGTAACGGCGTGGCGAGGGGCCAGCAGCACATCTCGAATCGGCCCCGTTTCGACGATCAGGCCTTCGTTCAGAACCACAACGCGGTCGCAATAATGGGCGACAATTCCGAGTTCCCGAGTGGCCAACACCTGGGCGGCGCCACTTTGGCGACAAAGCTCTGTCATCAGGTCGAGCACCTGTCGTTGCACGGTCACATCAAGGCCAGCCGTGGGCTCGTCGGCGACGATGAGCGGCGGCCGATGCACCAGTGCGATTGCGAGGCAGACGCGCTGCGCCATGCCGCCGCTCAACTCGTGCGGATAGGCCGCGAGCCAGTGCTCCGCGTCAGCGATCCCGATCATGCTCAGCATCCTCGCGGCGCGCGCGTGTGCCTCTCGACGGGAACATCGATGGTGGGCGCGAATATGCGCCACCATGAGATCGCCAACTCGCACCAACGGATTGAGCTGGCTCTTGGCGTTGGCGAGCAGAGGCAGGATCTCATAGCCGCGAATGGCGCGCAGTACCTTTTCGTCGAGCTCGGCCAGATCCTTGCCGCGGAAAAAGACATGACCCGCCTGCTGCCGCAAACCGGAGCCGAGCAGCCTAACGATGGCGCGAACGAGTGTGGACTTACCGGAACCAGGGAGGCCGACTACACCAAGAATCTCGCCCGGCATGAGATCAAAGCTCACGTCGTTGAGGACGGCAGGGCGACTATCAGCCTCGATCGTGAGTCCACGGACCGAAAGGACCCCACCCTGTGCGGAAGGTCCGGCGGCTTCGGCCGCAGGCGCGATGCGGTCGTTCGCTGAAAGACGCTGCGAAGCTATGGTTTGTTGCCGCGGCTCCATCAGCTTACCCGCGATGTCGCCCATGACGGCAAATGTAAAGACGATCAGGCCCAACAAAAGACCTGGAAACATCGCTACCCACCAATGTCCGATGACCATGAACTTGGCGCCGCTTGCGATCATCGCCCCGAGTTCGGGAGTAGGCGGGCTAACACCAGCACCCACAAAACTCAGTCCGGCGGTCAATAGCACAGCGAAACCTATCGTAACCGACATCTGAACCAAGACTGTCGGCCAGGCGTTCGGAAGCAGATGCTTAAAACCGACGCCAAGTTCGGAGTTGCCGAGCGCCAACGCTGCCTCGGCATAAGGATGCTCGCGCAGGGAAAGTACTTCAGATCGCACCAGACGGAGAAATACCGGAAAGTTGACAAAAGCGACTGCGAAAATCACGTTAACCGGTCCGGTGCCGCGAATCGCCACCAGAACCATTGCTAAAATGAAAACCGGAAACGCCTGAATGACGTCGAGAAGACGCAATGTCCCCTCCGATATCCATCGCATCGCTCGCCGATCTGCTCCCTCGAAATAACCGGCGACAACACCAAGCGGTGCGCCGATCGCAAGCGAGAGAGTGGTAGCAATAACGGCGATAAGCACGTCAGTGCGAGGAGCTGCGATGAGCCGAGACAGGACATCGATGCCATTCTCATCGGTCCCGAAAGGGTGCGCGCCATTCGGAGGCACCAGCCGCTGCAGCGGATCAGCAAAGGTCGGCGGGTACGGCGCAACCGAGGGGCCGATTGCTGTCATAAGCAGAACGAAAGCAAAGAGGATCAAAACCACCTGCTCGAAACGGCTAAGGCGTGACCACAGTCCGGTGACGCTTCGGTTCGCCGAATGCCTTCCTGCGCTTGCAGACGTATGCCGCTGGCGCCTGTCGTCGTCAACCTTGTGTGCGTTCAAGAGGCCCTCGCCGAGAGACGCGGATCGATCAAGAACTGGAGCAGGTCGACAATCAGATACACCATCATCGTGAAGACCGCAGCGACCAGCACAAAGCCCTGTATCGGCGCATAGTCTGCTGTTGTGATCGATTGTACGGCGTACTGGCCAATTCCGTTCAGATTGAAAACTGTTTCGATTAGAACTGCGCCGCCGAGCAGATATCCGGCAACGACGCCTGTGATCACCACTGTTGGAGGAGCCGCGTTGCGCATCGCCCACAGCAGGACCGTTCTGCGCGGCAGGCCCAGGCCCTCCGCATACATCGTGTAGTCGCTGCGAAGTGCTGCTTCCATGCTCGCTCTCACCATCTTGAAGATCGGGGCTCCATAAACGAAAGCAAGCGTGACGGCTGGTAGAGCGAGATGAGCCAAAGCCGACTCAAAGGTATCGAAATCTCCGGCAAGCAATGTATCTATAGTGTAGAAACCCGTGACCCGCTCCGGTGGAAGCTCAACGATGGCGAGCCTGCCCTCCGGACCAGGCGCCCACCCCAGCACGCTGAAGAAGACAAAGATAAGGACCAGGCTAAGCCAGAAATCCGGCAAGGCTCCAGCGAGCAGGCCATAGCCGAAACTAATGCGCCGCATCACGCGGTCCAGCCAGCCGCGCGATGGACTTGCCGAGAGAAGGGCGATCGGCACCAAAACCACCAGCACGATGAGCATTCCCGCAATCATCAGCTCAAGGGTCGCTGGCGCGCGGACGAGAAGATCTTGAGCAACCGAGCTCGAATTGACCCAGGATCTGCCGAAGTCACCGTGAATGAGACGCTGGAGATAGGCCATGTATTGCTGCGGCAGTGGCTGGTCAAGGCGAAGCTGGTGGCGAAGCAGCTCTACTCCCTCCTCCGGGGCAAGAGGCCCCAATTCCAGGCGGGCAGGATCGCCCGGCAGCATGCGTACAAGAGTGAAGGTAATGATCGAGATCAGGAACAGTTGCGGGATAAGAATCAACAAGCGCCGGCCGATGTACTTGAGCATCCGCATGGTTCCTAAACCTCCACTTTAACCTGCCGCCTGCCTGAAGCGCCTGCTCGCGTAGCCGTCCGGGCGGATGACCCCGACGAACGAATTGCGAGGCGGCATGATCGAATAAGATGGTCCAAGTGCCGCGTCCTACTTCGCGAAGGACATCTCGTTGACCTTATAGTCTTGGGTGGGGAACCACTTCCAGCCCGCCAGGTTGGCGCTCATGGCGCCGATGTACGACGGTTCTGCAATCCAACCCAGTGTTGCTGCCTCGTGAATGCGTTCTTCGGCAGGCCGGTGGAAGGCGTTCCGCTCCGCGGACTCGACGATCGAAGCGCCCTGTTCGAGCAAGCCGTCGACCTGCTTGTCGCTGTAATTCTGGTAATTGACAGCGTTGCCTGTCTGATAAAGCAGCCTGAGCGCGTAGTTGGGGTCCGGCTGAATCGGGTAATCGATCCAGAGCGCAAAATCGGCTTTCTTCGATTGAACCACGTCAGAATGAGCCGAAACGGGCTGCTTGCGCAGATCGATGTTTATGCCGACTTGAGATAATGTCGACTTCAAAAGCACGGCTATGTTCTCTTCCACCGGATCGCCTGCGCTGTAAGTCAGTGTGGTCTCAAAGCCATTCGCATAGCCTGCCTCAGCGAGCAGGCGCTTGGCTTCGGCCATGTCATACCTGTAGTTATTGAATTCCACATAACCAGGATAGACACTGGGCATCGCGCCTTCCCAGGTGACGGCCAGCCCGCGATAGATATCTTTGACGATCTGGTCCCGCGGGAGCAGATGATTGATGGCCTGGCGAACCTGCATCTTGTCAAACGGCGCCTTGATGTTGTTCATCACCAGATAGATTGATTCGTTACCGCGAACCGCGGCGACGCGCACATTGGAAGCGGCCGTAAGGCTGATCGCCTCGTCGGGCGAAACGCCTTCGATCAAATCGACCTTGCCCTCCCTAAGAAGGGCCACTCGGCTCGCCGATTCCGGAACAACCTGATAGATGATATGCCTGATCTTCGGTGGACCCTGCCAATAGTTCGGGTTGGCATCCATGATGACGCGATTGCCCGCTTCCCAACTGCGGATCACATAGGGTCCGAAGGCAACAACGCTCGTCGAGGCCCATTTGGTTGCCCATGGGTCGTCGGAAGTTGAATGTTTCTTCGCTTCCGTGCTGTCGTACCAATACCAGTAGAGATTCGTGAGGATCTTACAGACGAGCGGCATTGGCGTGTCGGAACTGATCCGCACAGTGTGATCGTCGACCTCCTGCCACTGCTTTGGGTCGGGCGCGTTCACGACATTCAACATGAACGTTCCAATCGCCTTGAGCGCATGTGCGCGCTCGACCTTCCACAGCACGTCCTTCGCCGTGAATTCATTTCCCGCAGCCGATTTCACCCCTTTGCGCAGATGATAAACGGCGGTCTTGTTGTCCGGACTTAAATCGCAACTCTCGATGATTCCCTGAACCATCTGCTGCGTCCGGAAATCTGGGTAGGTGAACCCTGGAATCTTGGTCGGATCTGCTACCGGCGTCGTCGCATACGGATAGGTGGTCGGTTTCCATTCTGCGCCCGGCTCCATGAGTTGTGCCGCCATCGTCCAGGTTTGCGGACCTGATTGGCGGTCAACATCCACGCCTTGTGGTGTTCCCGGTATTGCGATGATGATGGTATCTTTGGCTAAGGCCCGAGACCCGCCGTTGATAAAGGCCAGCACTCCGCATCCGCAACCGAGGGCCCAGGTGATCAGAAGCTTCCGCATTCTTCCCTCCCTGTTGCCTCAAGATCTCTTTCTGAGACTTAAGGACCGATCATAGGCGCTGCCGCCCGCAAGCTTATCCCTGATCGACCTACCCGATATGGATTTCCGTCATTCAGAAGCCTGCACGGATGCCAGGCGATCTTAACAAGGATATGGCTGGTTGGATACGACGAGGTCTGCTGCAAGACAGCCGATCTAACAAGCTCCAAATTTCTCGACCTCTCCCGGTCAGATGGATCGGGCTCAGCTTTGTCGAAGCAAAAGCCCCGGATTGGAGCGGAAGGATCGCTGGCAGTCAGATCTTTGTCCAATCTCTTAACGGGGTAATGAAGCACCTATAGTTGACCCAAACGTCCTTGACCGCCAATTGGGTTCCATCTCGTTATAGAGAGGATCGCCTTAATGCGCGTGCCACGGCGAAGCCGAACCGCTGTGGGAGGTCTTGCTCGTCAAAAAGCCTCCGCGCCGCCCGCGAGATCTCAACGAAAGTGCATGCGGGTTGGGTATCCCATCAGCCGAGAGCCGGACGTCACTTCGGCCGCGATAGCTGGGGACGCGCCTGTATGGCTCACTTCTCAGTCGGCCTTCTTTCGTTGTCGCAGAGCAGAGCGCATAATTCCCACAACCTGGCGGGACTGTCATTGTTACTGATAGCTATTCGTGCCCTGAACTACTCGCTGTTGTACAAAACCTGCCTCAATTCGGGGGGCGATCCGACTGGCGACGATCGAGAGAATGCCATCTTGAATGCGGAATGAGTCCAGCCCGAGCGGCACCCGACCTCGACCTTCGTAGCCGGGATCAACATAAATCTCCAGCTGCTGCGCTCTTGAGCTCATCTGCCACTGCAGGCTGTACGATAGAAACGATGACTAACAGCTCTCTCGCTGAAACGTTTGTCCCTCTCGATTGCGCCATTACTCTTACCTCAACGCTTGGGCATCATGCGGATACAGAAATCGTCAGACACAATGAAAGGATGATCTGATGGAGGGGTTTGGGAATGTCGATGGCCAGCAGCTAAGCGTCGCAGCGAGACCTGTCGAAGGGATCGTCCTTGTTAGAGGCGAACCGAAGCAACAGCACAGCAAAAGACAACACCAGAATTGCTCCTGCTACGATGAGTAAGTCTTCGCCTGTTCGGTGTTCAGCGCCGCCGATCTCGATGAGAACCCGTCCCAGCGCTGTCATCGCGATGTAGATCAGGTAACGAACCGGAAGCTTTGTCGTCTTGAAGTAGATTCCGACCATTGCGCCAATTTCAAGATAGATGAACAATAGAAGGATGTCCGAGAGTTCGGCCCGCCCTTTGGCGACCATGCTGAAGAAAGCGACCATTGCCGACCATACCGTCGAAGCGCCTATCGCGAAGAGTGCTAAATAGTGAAATCCGTCGACCAGCAATATCCCAAACGAATCCGCGGTTATCCTCATCTCGCGATGAAGAGTTGCCGCAGTTCGAGTCAAAACGCTATCTGGGTCCGGCATTTGGCGCTATCTGATGGTGTTAGATGTGTTGTGCCCTGCTGCGACGATGCAAAAGCGAGGTGCGAGCTGGGTAGTGCGTGCGGTGTATGAATAGAACCAGGCTCAGCTTGCGTCAGACCGGTCGGAAGGGAACCCTCATCTGGAGTACAGCTTCTTCACGGAATCATGCGTCGCGCTTAGGGGCGTATTTGCCCAAGACACACTTGTAGCCCTGCACCTTCCACTCGTGATAGGGTCCCTTCGCGAGCCAGTCGGCTATACCGATTTGCCCCTCAACCTGACAGGCGCTCATTGTGATGCCGGACTGCTCACTCGTAGTAACGATCTTTTCCAGGCATAGCTGGCCGTTGCAGAGAATTGCGACGAGAGTAATGAGCATCGTGATGGTCCTAGGGCTACGTGGAAAGAGGGCGGTTACTCAGGGCGACTGGACGGAAATTTGGGTATGGCATGGCGGTCGAATGGATTGGGATACTCGTTCTGAGGGTCGCACAGTTGATAGCCATTCGGACCCCACCACTCGGTTGCCCTAAAGCCGCAGTCCGGGAGAGCCATTCGTTCCGCCATAGCGGGCGAAACTGGCATCTGGCCTCCGTTCTCAACGCCAGACGAGTGCCCGAAAGCGGCGTTGCCAATGAATGCAATCATGAGTGCCTCACAGAACAGAAAGATGCGTTTCACTGGCGATCTCGAATAAACGTGTTTGGATTTCGCGCGACAGCACCGCCGAATGGATCGTATGCCTTTCAAAGCCATGACGAATGCGCGGTGCCATCGAAAGGACAGTTAAGGAGCGGAGGCTTGCGCAAGAATTGTACCGAGGTAGGTCTTCGCCATCGGAACGGATCAGGTGAATATACGAAGGTTGCGGGTGTGCAGATCCGGCGAATTCCAGTGGCCGGTTAGCGGGACCGAGCGCAACCACTCGTCCGTGACTGCGAAGACCGCGTTGGCAACCTACCGCTGCGCGGGATGGTTCGTCAGCGCCCCAAGCGATTTCGTTCGGTCGGTATTAGTAAAACGTTGAGCCAAGACCACCACGACATTTCAGTTATTCAATTTGAATTGTGGGTGGGAATGAACGTACCGCCGCGCTTGATGTGCGTTTTCAATTTAGGGCGCTCAGTCTCTAGTCGACGCGATTTTCGTGAACGGCAATTAATTTGCGCGACGCCGCTGCTCGCTTACGTGTAGGTCGGCACATCCGCTTCCTCGAATGTCGCGAAGGCGAGAAATGCGGGTCCCCCCAAAAACGCGCCTGCTAAGGGCGCGTCTGCGCCAACGCGCGGGCGAATGTTCTGGCACGCGTCAACACAGGAGAAATGATGATGATCTCGATCGCCGCTCGGAATGCTTTATTCGGTCGCTTGGAGGGGTATCTGCCACCGGCGAGACGCCTTGTCGGGCCCCGAATTCAAGGGCCCATGCGAAGCGCGGGTTCTCGAAGCTGCTGTCGCGATGGCGGGTGCCTACTAGCGTAAAAGGGAAAGAAAATCGTGTCGAACGAACACCCTTCTTCCGCATCGAACGAGCCGCGAAACCGCGGTTTGAACCAAAGCGTGCGGCGGATCTCCGACCGGGCCCTTGCCATTTTTTGCGCCGTCCTGGTCGCAATTCTCGTGCTGGGTTATTTACTCATGGCCGAGCTGGAGGACGACTCGCGCGCGGAGAACTGTATGATGGCGCATCGCAAAAACTGCGGAGCAATTGAGTGGCCCTCCGAGTAACGAGGGCAGCCCTCCGCGGCCTGCGTGTAGGCCGTATTATAATCGGGAAACTCGACCGCCTAAGTAGGTCCGTGAACGGTCTACCGTTCACCTTGGGCGACGTTTTTTGTTACCGCTTCGAGAGATGGAGGTCTATGCAGTTAGGGAAGCGGCATCGATTCCGCAAGCGTTTTCTACCCCAAAATGATCGCTGCTACGATCCAATGTACGGCACGATTTCTCGCTGGGACGGCTGTAGGCAACCGCGGAATTGAGCTGTACCAAAATTCCCGAAGCGCAAGGGAGTGCAGCTTCCTACTGGCGCTGCCCTGTTTCTGGCGCCACAGGCGTATTGGGCGGAATCTAATACGCCGCAGAAATTGATCGAGTCCTCTGGGCTGATCGGACCGACCGTCACATCCCGCAATAGAAGTCTCTTGATGAACGGGCTGGGAGGTCCTTTCGAGATGGGTCTCTCTTGGCCACTGCAGAGCACCTTCGATGCATCGCATGCAGAATGCCAAGAGCCGCAACTTGCCGTCTCGTCACAATCAGCGATCTAATCCGTTTAGTGATCGGCCGGTGGCGAGAGAGCCTCGTCGTATCGAAACACCGGGTTCGTCGAATTCTGTCTTGGCATGATGAAGGCAGAGGCTCCCCGGATCCGCTCACTTGTTGTGCTCGGCGAGCGGATCAGGGGTCCGCGGGTGTGACGGGTGGTTGCCGACGCGGCCTGACCTCCGAACCCAATAAGTCCAACTAGAACTGGAATTGCTAATGCTTTACTCATCTCTATCTCCCTAGTTGTTAGGGAGTGCTCGGCAACTCCGATGCCGTGAAGTAGGGTCTCGCTGCCGATGCCGCGGCACGTGCCGGAGACACTTTTCCCGCCCCCAAGAAATGAGCAGCGGATTGTCGGTACTATTTGGTTTAGTGCGGTGCGCGAGCACCGGTACAAGGTGCGAAAGCCGGATCCGTCACATCACATCAGTTAGATTGGAGGAAGCCGATCATCTCTCGCTGCATCTGAGCATGACGCGCGTCTATTTTTTAATGTGGTCCCTGCGAGAGGGCAGAAATGGTCCAGCGGGACGCCGCCGTGCGGCAGTGAGCCGCCGGACCGATGCCTGACGCAGATGTATCAGTAAGCCGTACCGGGCTCGCAGGGAGGATTCGTCCAGGGCTGAGTGGCAAACGCACCAACGCGCGGAGCCCTGACGCAGCCATCGGTCGTGGCGGCGTAGGCGTTCTCGGTAACATGCCTCGACTTAACGTGGCTCTCGCGAGCCATGGCGGGGGCTGCGAGCATCGCTACAGCGATCAGTCCAGTGGACAAGAGTTTAGAGTTGATCATCGTGTATCTCCTTTAGTTTGGCCAAGTCAAAGATATTTGGCTCTCAATGGAGATGCGGCCTACTGGCGACAGAACGAACGCAACATTTGTTCACGCCAGTTCAACGCCGTGTGAGCAGGGGATGAATTATCACATCTTCCATCGCACGACAGAATTGAAAACGTTCATTTCTGAAAGCCACTTTGCATGGAGAGGCAAGCCCTTGATCGACAAGAGCGCGCTAAACCTTAGCAACGGGTTTGTGCCAAGTATCCACGTATCACTCCATCGAGCGTCGGAAAACGTTCATTTGCGAGAGCTGCCAGCTGCAGAGTGAAAGACGCATCAATCGGCCTGCGGGAATAGACTCGGACACAAATGCGCCGCTCAGGATTTCTGCTGAGCGCGATGTTCAGCTGTGCGGACTACATGCGGGGGCGGTATGGCGTTGAGATTGTGACGTTTGGGTTGGGGCCCGAGGCCTTGCAACCTCTTTTTGGGGAATTCGAAAGCGTGCGTCGATACCTGTCCCTGTCTCGGTTCGGTGGTGGGTGGTGCTGGCTTCTCGAGGTTCTTGGTTCTGCTCATGGTGTTGTCAGGTCACCTGATCTTGAGGGCTTGATCGGTGGCGCTCACTAAGTTGTGGCGGAGTCAACCTTTGCGTCGACGCGGGTACTTCTAACTTCTCTTCACAAGAGGATCTAATGAACGCTGCGCTCGATAGACAACCGCCAAAGTTGGAGAGAGTCGAAGAGGTTTAGCTTCGTCTTATACGTACTGCCTTAGGCGAGACGTCAGGCGGAGACGGTCAACAACCAAATCCTCGTTCGTCCGTCTTCATACCATCTGACCAGGAGAGCCAATGACCAAAACGCCGACCATGACCACTTCGTCGGGTGCACCCGTCGCTGACACCAGAACTCGCTGACCGCGGGGCCGTTCGGCCCGGTCCTAATGCAGGATTTTCACCTCCTAGAGAAACTCGCGCATCAGAACCGGGAGCGGATTCCCGAGCGCACCGTCCACGCCGAGGGTTCGGGCGCCTACGGCACGCTGACGGTGACCAACGACATCGCCAGATACACCAAGGCGGCGGCGCTCTCGCAGGTCGGCAAGAAGACCGAGGCCTTTTTGCGCCTCTCGACCGTCGCCGGAGAGCGGGGTGCTGCGGATGCGGAGCGCGACGTGCGCGGCTTTGCACTGCGCTTCTATACCGAGCAGGGCAATTGAGACATCGTCGGCAACAACACGCCGGTGTTCTTCATCCGCGATGGCTTGAAATTCCCCGATTTCATCCACACCCAGAAGCGGCATCCGCGCACCAATCTGGGCAACGTGGATCGTTACAGTCATCGCGATGGAAATGACGATTACCGCCAGGCCGGCGACCTGTTCCGCCTGATGTCGTCTTTGCAGAAGGAGCAGCTTTTCGAAAACATAAGAGCGGCCATGGACGGCGTGCCGGTTGAGATCGTCAAGCGGCAGGTCGCGCATTTCTACCGTGCCGACCCGGACTACGGTGTTGGCGTCGCCAAGCGGATGGGTCTTGCCGCGAGCGACCTGCCGGCGGAGGCCGCCGAGTAGGCAACGTTTCGGCGGCCGGCAGCAACCCAGCCGTCGGCCATCTTTCAGCCAACCAAGCATCCTCTGCGCAAATGTGATTGTGCGAGGGGCTCGACGTCTCTTGGAGTAAACAATGTCTGATCGGCTAGCACCGAAGCTCCTTGCTGAGTTCATCGGCACTTTCTCATTCGTGTTCATCGGCGCGGGCACCGCGGCGGTGGTCGGCGACGGTATGGGGCTGCCCGGTATCGTTGCGATTGCCCTAGCTCACGGCCTCGCTATCACGGCCTTTGTCGCCGCCTATGGCTCCGTGTCAGGCGGACATATGAACCCGGCCGTTACGGTCGGCGTGCTTGCTGCGGGCGCTATAGATGTGGTGACGGCGGTTGGCTATGTGCTTAGTCAATTAGTTGGTGGTATTGCGGGTGCGCTCTTGCTCCGGAGCGTTTTGGGCGGTACTGCCACGGGCTTGGGCACGCCGGCTCTCGCTCATGACCTTGTGCTAGGCGGTATGTCGCTCACCATAACACCGGCGTCAGGCTTCGTGATTGAAGCCGTGCTCGCCTTCTTCCTGGTGACGGTCGTGCTCAGCACAGCTGTGGCTGGACGCGCGGGCAATTTGGCGCCGCTCGCAATCGGAATAACGCTCACGTTCAACATCCTCATGGGAGGTGCACTCACTGGCGCGCCCTTCAACCCGGCGCGGGCGCTGGGCCCGATGATTGCCACTGGCAGATGGGACGACATGTGGCTGTATCTGCTCGCGCCGACCGTAGGAGCAATTGTCGCGGCCTCTGTGCATAAGACACTCGGTCGATTGACTGAAGACGGTGAAAGCATGAAAGTAGGCGGGCGTGTGCCGGCGCCGCGCAGCGAGGCTCAATCGAGCTGACTCCTGCCCGGGGCAGGTAAGTCAAATCGCTGTTTGCCGAATTTCTCTGCGAGCGAACGTGGCATGCACTTGCGAGAATAGAGCGAACCGTCGCTGATCGTGTCGTCGATCGCTCGAGTGGCGGGGGCAGCAAAGGGAAAGATCACAGTGGACCGGGACCCATCGGCGTCAAAATGGCGCTCTATCGCGCCGCCGATATCTCTGGCGAGATGGTCGATGATCTTGAGCCCTTGTCCACAACCAATGTGTGGTGAAGCCGACCCATTGTCCGTGACCTCGCAGTATACAAGATCGTCGGCGCAGCTGAGGTCGACGTGAATTTTTCCGGCGGAGCCCCCCAATCCATGACGCGCCGCGTTTGCAACCAATTCGTAAACGATCAGACCCAGCCGCCACGCCTGTTCGGATGCGAGTGTCACCCGGGCCGCTACAAGCCCCAACACAATTCCCATGTGCTTCAACTTAGAGCGGGTCATTGCGTCGCAAAGATCGCCGAGATATTCGGCGACGTTAACCCGCGTGCCAGGGTTCGGGGCCCTGAGGCAACGATGAACGGCGGCGTAGTTATCTAAGGTCTCTATCGCTTGATTGAGCGCGACCCGGACTTCGCGATGCGGAGACCGCGCGGCCGCGAGCGAAATGGTGCTAATGATAGCTGCGAACTCGTTGTTGATCCTGTGGGTCAACTCGCGCAACAGCAGCCCTTCATCGGACGAGCAAGCGAAGTCCATTTGGTCATAGCTCTGAGTCTCTTGGTAATTATTCGACATCGCGGGTACAACTGGGACAAGACCGTCCTTGGAATTAATTGAGCTCCTCTCGGGCCCTGCTGTGGGCACGCTAAACCTAATGACCGCCAAATGGCCGTCGATTGTACGTAAGGGTAAACGAATTGTACCAAGGTATCGGTAACGCCCTTTCGAAGCTCACTCAAGAATGTCGATAGACGGATGCAAAAGCAAGCTGCATCGGTATTAGCGATTTTGCGACCGACGAGCATGCAACCAAGGTATTGGATGACACACACGCGAGTATGCTGAGCCGAAATCAAAAGGTCGTTTGCGGCAACTTCAGCGTGATTGAGCACCACAATGGCAAATGAGTTAATCGCGACACGAGGTAGTCTTTGATGGACTCAATGAAGGGTGCAACGCGATGCGCAGTTATTTGCCTACCACTGATGTTGCTCAGTATATGCAGAAAATTCAAAAATTTCCTTTCCTGGAGGCCGAAGAAGAAACCGTATTGGCCAAGCGTTGGCGCGAGAATGCGGATTCTGAAGCAGCGAACAGGATTCTCACTAGCCATCTGCGCTTGGTTCCCAACGTGGCCCGCGGTTATCGCGGTTATGGTCTTCCGCTCTCCGATTTGATCTCGGAGGGCAACGTCGGATTGATGCAAGCCGCCAAGCGCTTCGACCCGAATAAAGGTGCCAGATTCTCGACTTATGCAGTCTGGTGGATAAAGGCCTCGATTCAGGAATACATCTTGCGCTCATGGTCCCTCGTCAGAATCGGCACGACGAGTGCTCAGCGAACGCTTTTCTTCAAGTTGCGGCAAACCAAGCGGCGGATTGCGGCCCTTCAAGAGGGGGACGGGAGCCCAGACGACGCGAAACGCATCGCGGAGCTCCTCGGCGTGGCCGAGCGAGACGTTGTCGAGATGGACCAGCGGATTGAGGGAGACATGTCGTTGAACATTTCGGTGGCGGACGACGGTCAGCCAGATGAATGGCAAGATCGGTTGCTTGATGAACGTCCCAGTCCTGAGGAGGCACTTACCGAGAATGACGAGCTTGAGCATCGGCGAGACGCTCTTCGCGAAGCGTTGAAGACGCTAAGCGACCGGGAGCGGTATGTTCTTGAGATGCGCCGGCTCACCGATGAACCACTCTCACTTGAGGTGTTGTCACTCGAACTTGGTGTCTCGCGCGAGCGAGTGCGGCAAATCGAAGCTCGGGCGTTCGAGAAAATCTGCCGTACGGCACGGAGGATGCACTCGGTATTTGACGCAGCTGCTCCGCAGATCGCGCTACCGGTAAGACCTGCAGCGCAGCGGTCAGCGGCAAAAAAGCCCTATATGTTCTCGGCATCAGGAATGGAACTGCCGGTATGCGCCGGGTAGGAACGTGTTAGTTTGCGCACCCTTATCACAGTTGGCTAGCTTGCGTATCGCTGGCTTGCGCGATTGAGCAAATCTCCAAGGTGGCTCGATAGCTCATCCCGTGCGTTCTTGTCTTTCGTCGGCGATTTCGTGGTATAGAGTTGTTGTTGGGCTCAAGGTCAGCTGAGCCCGGACGCCCGCCTAGGTGAGGAGCCGGGTAGCCCATCTCAGGCCCTACTGTCTCAAGGTCTGTCAGTCTTCGCCGGCCACCGCGATCACCGTCCCGTCAAACCTCCCAGATACGCGCAAAGTGCCCGGTATGCCAGCAGGCCCGGAGTTGTCTCACCAAGCATGTCACAATCACCGACGTGAGTAAGAATGCTATGACAATTATGACATCTTGCAGATAATGAAGGTGAAATATCCGAGGGGAGAAGAAATAGGCAAAGGGGCCATGGGCGAAGAAAGAACGCGCTAGCGCGCCAAAGAAGCTTACCATCCAGAGAGAGCAAAGCGGTCAGGATCAGGAAAATCAGAGCGGCAGAGACGGGCCTAAAGCCCAACCAGGTGCACAGACCTGTCAATAACACCAGCGAGATGAGTCCGATCAGGAAGTGTACCGTCTCACCTAAGCCCTTTGGAGAAAGTGCGCAACATTATCGTCGACCTTGAAAAATGTGCTCACAGGACGCGTGGCTCAATGGGAAGCCGACAAATCTTAATCCTCGAGCGGTCGCACCGGAAGGCAGGAGGCTGCTGACCGATGAGCGTCGGCTGGCCATTTCGAATTCGCACGACATCCATGGGGCCATTGCATGGCCAGGGCAGCGGCGAGGGGCTAGTCTGTCTTGTGAAGATCGGTACACCGAGGGCGAATCCGCCCGGTACGAGGCATACTGGGGTTTGCCAGCTGCGCACTTTGGGCTAAAATGCCCGTCCAGGTGAATGGTCAGCACCCCTAAGCTTTGGAGCTGGCCTACCTGAGTTCGAGTTGGAACGAGGCAGGGTTACGAATATCGGTAGGCGGCCCCGGAGTTCGGACCAATACGACAGACTGACCTTTCACGAGCGCCTTGATCGTCAAGGCTTCGAAACGGCGCTGCTTCCCTTGTAGCTTGGGAAAGCAACGCAGCACAGTGATGTGAGATTGCATGGTGTCCCAGCGCAATTCCTCGCCGAAGACCGTCGCAAGCACAGAGCCGCTTGTCTTCATCGTTGATGACGATGACTCCATGCGCCAAGCGCTTGCACGGCTCTTTTATTCGGTAAAGCTTCAGGTCGAGGTATTTGCTTCTGCCCAGGAATTTCTCAAGAGCGAGCGACCGGATGTGCCAAGCTGCCTTGTACTCGACGTCCGCTTGCCTGGATTGAGCGGCCTCGAGTTTCAGGCGGAGTTGGCTAAAGAAAACATTCGGATTCCGATTGTTTTCATTTCCGGACACGGCGATATCCCGATGTCCGTCCGGGCGATGAAGGCCGGAGCCATGGATTTCCTGGTGAAGCCATTTCGGGACCAAGATCTTTTGGATGCCGTGGCCGCCGCGATTCATCGCGACCAAAGCCGACGAGAGCAGGAAAATGAGATTTCCGATCTTAGGAGGCACTTTGAGTCGCTCACTCCGCGCGAGCGCGATATCATGGCTCTCGTTGCGGGAGGGCTGATGAGCAAACAGATTGCGGCCAAATTTGACCTGAGTGAAATCACCGTAAAGGTGCATCGCAGCCATCTTATGAAAAAGATGGGGGCGAGAACGGTGGCCGAGTTGGTCAGAATGGCGGAAGCGCTTGGCGTGGCGCCTGCGACAGCTCAACGGCGGGATAGGCCGTAACGGCCCCAATTAATCTCGAGTGATAGTACTAGTTGGAGGTTGAATCGCAAGCGCTCGCACGCTCGAAACCTAAGTATAGTTTTAGATCGACAGAACTGGTGTTACCTGACGTGGGAGGCGGTACCATATCGGGGCGCGACCATGGTCCGGGATCCCCTCGAAAAGAAGGTTGGTCGCCGCGTGAAAGGCCCAGTAATCTCAGTTGTGGACGACGACGTTTCGTTGCGCACTGCATTGGTACGTCTGCTGAGGTCAATGGGCTTCGCGGCAAACGCGTTCGCATCAGCGCAAGAATACCTGCTGTCGCCTCGATTGCATGACACCTCCTGCCTCATTGCTGATGTGGAAATGCCCGGGATGACTGGCATCAAGCTGCAAGAGCACTTGATTGCCCACGGTCATACCACGCCGATGATCTTCATCACTGCATTCCCTGAGGATCGGATTCGAGAGCAGGTGACGAAAGCTGGGGCGATTGGGTTTTTGAGCAAGCCGTTCGACGAATTGCGCCTGCTCGAATTTGTCGAGCAAGCTCTGGCTAGGCGCGGCGCCTAGCCAGAATGACAGCTGATTATGGCCGCGCGCGAAGAGTTGCGCGATTGGCTTTCCACGGGGCATGCGCAAGCCTGAAATATCGCCAAGAACGCCGTGCGCCGCCAAATTCCGATACTTGCTGTGGCGGTGCTGGCCTTCCTAGTGGTCGTCTTCGTCCATGCACTTAGCGACAATCTTCCGATCATGCATCGCTGGATCGACAGGCGATATCTGTTCGTATTTCCGGCGATCGGTGCCATAGCCGCCATCGTTCTTGCGAGCAGCGTCCTTACACCACAACGATTATTGGCCATTTTATATGGTCTCGCTGATGCTTATTCAGCTTTCAGGATGCTCGCGCTCTCGTTCTTTCCCTGCATGATTCCCTTCGTTGTGACGATCGACGACGCTGGGCACATCACGCCAGTCTTGCGTTCATGTTTTGGGGTGAGGGCCTGTTCGTGTACCCGCTTATGCTCTTTCTACGTCGCTATCGGCTACCCATGTTTAGGGGGAAGGCGGGGCCATGCTCCGTCATTACGGATTACGGACAAGAGCTCGATTGAAAGAGTTGCGGACCCGTCTTGGTGCCAGCCGTGAAAGCACTCGGCCAGCGTTCAACTTTTGGCAGAGCCATTCTGGCGAGCCGACTCCGCTCCGTTCTGGCGAGCGGTCAGTATTCGCGCAATCACGAAGCGGCGCGGCGGCCGTGTAACTTCGATCATCATGCGCGCAAGCCTGATCGTTTGTATTTCGCCCAAGCACGGGAACAAATCACCTTGGTGCTATCCTTCCCGGCGACATTCGAGGATCGCGCCCGGTATTCGGCGTAGGAGCCTACCCGGTTTCGCTAATCCGGTTAGTCTCGCCGAACAAACGACAGGGAGAGCGCTATGGCTTGAAGCCGGCCTGCCGAGGTCGATCGGCTGCTAGAGAGAGGAAGTGTGCTGGCGGACTTTGAAGACCTAATCGAAGCAGTTCGCGTCGAGTTGATCGCAGAGCATGGCTTCGGGCCGAGCTATTGAAAGCGCGACGGTAGGCACATCGATACCAAGGTATGATCCCTTGACCGCAAAATATAATCGATCAAAACAGCAGTAGAATAGGGTAGCCAGGCTCACCGCACTATTTCTCAATTGCGTAGGTCGGAGTCGCGCAGGTGACGAGTGACGCGGTACTTGTTCAACAAGTGCCTCGGAGGTTTCGGCACTGGCCGGCTTTTGGCGTTCAGTCAATTGAGCGAAAGATTGGGTTACGATGGGACAGTGGCAACACCTGCTCACGAACGACTCCTCAGAGTCTACACCGGCCGAAGCCCAGGTTGCTTCATTCCCTCGCTCTGCGGTCGACGACCAAGCGACGGGTCATCCGAATAGCGGCAGCAGAATATCGCCGTCCAGAAGCGATTGTTCGATCGTCGACGAGCCAACGGTGCTCCGTTGCTGGGATGTTGATGTTGTTTGCGCGAACCCGGCGCAGCAGGCTGCTCGATCTCCCTCTCAACGAGCGGACGTTGGAGGGGTACCTCAGCCGTCCACAGAGACCGGTCCATATGAAAAGTCGGACGGATGCCTTCAGCTCGCGACGGACACCTTGGCATGGGCGTGTCAGGGGAATTCCGGTGGGGTTGCCTGCGCGGATGATGAAGTGATCCGGTCGCTTTCCTGGGCGCTCGAGGCGGCGGCCCAAGGAAAGGACCACAGCTGTGCTAAAGCACTGCGGATTGCAATTTCCATAAGACTCCAGGGGTTGAGGTCGGAAACTCGGACTAAGGCCGAGCCCACTGAGGCGAAACGACGGCGGGTGCTAGCGTTGCAAAACTGGCGGCTGAAAAGAGTCGTCGAATATATCGACAGCCACCTCTCAGCGAAGATCACCTTGTGCGATATGGCGGCGATAGCCGGACTTAGCCCAATGCATTTTGCTTCTCAATTCCGAATGGCCACAAACGTGAGGCCTCACGAGTTTCTGCTACAGCGACGAATTCGGCGGGCGGAGGTATTGCTGCAGAATACGACGATGCCGATTGTTGAAATCGCTCTGACAGTTGGCTTTCAAGCTCAGGCGCATTTCACTACGGTTTTCAAGCGATTCGTAGGGGAGACGCCGCAACGATGGCGCGTACTCAACCAGACGGTGAGAGGTGCTCAAGATCGAAAGCGCAAGGAGGCTGAAATCTCGAGTCAGCATGAGCTGATGCAGGGCCTCATGTTCGTCAAGCCATAGCGGGAAATGTCCCTCAGCTTCAAGCCTCGTGCGCCAGTGGGCGGCATCTAAATTCGATGACGGACTGCCTCCGGAACGTCAGGTGGAGTCGGAATACTCCAGCTCAAAGAAGCTAAATGCAGATCGGAGTCTCGCGAAGGTGGAAGGCGATCTGCGGCGGGCGTTGACCTTGAGTAACAATGAACTTCAGCAAGGCGCGGGTGCAACGGCTTGAGGCCGACGTCGGGCAGCAAACGCGGCGTGAAGATCGGCTTTGGCGCATTTACGGCTGCGCTGTCGCACGTCGTAGGATCGGTCGCTCAATTGAGACCGCATTTTGCTCGGATAGATGCGCCTCACCGGGTCACATACGCTGTTGAACGGCGACAACGGTCGATGCGACGTGGCGCATGTGAACGATCAGGACAACGCGCCGTCGGGGAGCGCGAGGCGTGGCTGGGCCGCCTTCTTCTGAGGGTCTTTTCCACCTCCTGATCTTGTGAATCCAAACCGGGATATTGTGATCCCAGAGCGACCCCAATGTCTCCATATGCTTCGGAGCAGAGATCAGGGAGCAGACCATGCCAAGTACCGACTTCTTTGAGATGGCCAGAGCCTTGCTTCACGATGCCAAAACGATGACTGACCCAAGGATTGCCAGCGAGCTTAAGACGCTCGCCGAGGACTATGAGCGCAGAGCGGCCAAACAAGGGGATCTCAGGCTTGAGCGAGCCCCGGCGTCGTTCCCAAGTTGCTCTAACGGCCTGTAGTCGCTATGCTGAAGCTTTCCCTCGCCATTGGACTTTTGGCAGCGGTCTTCTCGTCGTCAGCGAACGCGCAGACCATCCAGGTCAGGAGCCTCGACCAGGCGGGTGCCGAAAGTGTTCTTCAGGCCGCGAAGGAAACAGCTGAAAAGCGAAAGGCGCCCTCGGCCATTGCCGTCGTCGATCCAGCGGGCGACTTGCTGGCCTTCGAACGGATGGATGATGTGCGCCCGGCGAGCGCAGAGCTTGCCATCGAGAAGGCACGCACAGCGGCGCGCCTGCAGCGCCCGACAGAGGAGGTCGAGGACAGCATCAATCGCGGCCGGACGGCGTTCGTGAGCGCTGGCCTCGTCTCACTGCGCGGCGGCATGCCGATCGTGGTTGGCGGGGACGTAGTGGGCGCCATCGGTATTGCCGGCAGGAGCAAGGAGATCGACAGCGAGATCGCGAAGGAGGTGGCGGCCACCGTTAGCTCCGCGCAGATACCAGCAAGCCGTAATTGAAAGAGTCGAGAGCCATCGCAATAGGAGCGAACTGCAGTAAGAGCGAACTGCAGTAAGAGCGTGCTCCCGCGGTCTGCGCTGGGAGGGCACCAAGGCCTTGTTTGCCGGAGCAGTCAAAAGCGCAAGCGCACCCCCACCGTGGGATCGTACAAGAACCGAAGCCCAATCCGCCATGCACCTGGTTGAACATCATACCGAAATTGAGATCCCACTTTGGGGAAAATCTCCAACCTACTGCCGCAGGAATCGCATCGTACGTCCCAGCGCATTGCGCATGCGAGCTGTCGGAGCAGAACGCGGGCCCTCCAGTGGGAGTGCCGAACCAGGAATTCTGGATGTAATGGTAATAGGCGCCGATGACACCCGAGTCATCCGTGACGGCGTATTTCGCGCCGGTCCACATGATCTGTAGGACCCAGTTATCAAGGCCGTTCACGCCGCGATATCGCCAGCGCCACACTCATTTCTAAGAGCTCGGCCAAAGCGCGTCAGCCGGCCACGACAGACAACTGCTGTCATGCGCGATCGCTCTTGCACCGCGTGTTTACGCCGTTGGTATATCAATGCCGACGAGTAGCAATCGCGAGATTGGCCACGTTCCCGGAACCACGAGCATCATTTGCAGAACGTCAGCGATGCTGACGCGTGCAATCCGACTCAAGCTGCGGTGTGAAAGCGCCAACGGAGCTCATGCCCGCATTAATAATGCCCGTGCATGGATCCGAGTTTGCCGCTGAAGACGCGGTAGCCGATGGCCGTGTAGAGCAGCATGAGCGGGAAGACCCAGAGCCCCTCGCCCCAGAACATGAAGGAGAGAGTGGAAGGAGGTGCCGCGGCCGCATCGATCGTGATCTCAAACGGAATCATGTAGGGCCAGAACGATAGTGCGAGCGTGCCGAAGGCCGCAACGAACATCAGCGAGACCATGTAGAAGGGCCAATAGTCGTTGCGGTGAAGGATGCTGCTCGCAAGCACGACGGCGGCGACAACGCCGATCGCCGGGAAGGCGAACAGATACGGCCGGTCGATCCACCGATGCATGATCGGAAGATTGTCGCTGAGCGCGTGGATGAAGACGACGACCAGGAATGCCAATACAGCGGCTGCAAGTATCGGTATCTGGCGGCGCGCCACCTCACGGACCTCCGAGTCGCATTTCCTGACCAGCCAACAGGCGCCGAGAAGCGCGTAGCCAAGGCAAAGCCCGGCGCCGCACAATATTGAAAAATCACTGAACCAGCCGAATACGCCACCCGAATACTGACCGTCGGTGAATCGAAGGCCTTGCACCATCGCGCCGACCATGACTCCCTGCATGAAGCTCGCGGCAAGCGATCCGAGGATAAAACAAGAATCCCATATCCACCGCGTACCCAGATGTTGGTTGCGAAATTCGAACGAAACACCCCGCAGGATCAAACCCAGCAACATGAGGATAACCGGGATATAGAAGGCGGATAAAAGTGTCGCATAAACCACCGGAAACGCGCCCCAGAGGATGACGCCGGTGACAACGAGCCAGGTCTCATTTCCGTCCCACACCGGCCCAATCGCGTTGAGCATGGCCCTTCGATTGTCTTCGCTGTTGGTCGTACCCAAGAGCATGCCGACGCCGAGATCAAATCCGTCAAGCAGCAAATAGAGCAGAACGCTGATCGCAAGAAGCGAGACCCAGAACATGACCATGACTATTCTCCTGCAGCGATGTAACCTGCCGCGGCGACTGGCTCTTGGTGGACGACCGACATAGACCAATTGGAGGGACCGCCGCGCAGCAGCCGGTAGATGTAGTAGGTGCCGAAAGAAAAGATGAAAACGTAAACCGCGCAGAACAGGATGAGCGAGGTCAGCGCCGCGGGAGCCGTCAAGAACGGCGTCATGGAATCGGCTGTTCGCAGGACCCCGTAAACCGTCCAGGGTTGGCGCCCCACTTCCGCGGTCCACCAGCCGGTGATGATGGCGATGAAGGGCAGCGGAAAGCTAAGAAAGATTGACCAAAGCAGGAGGCGGTTTCGCTCGAGGCGATCCTTGACGCTCAAATAGGATCCAAGCCAAGCAAGGGCGAGCATGATCAATCCGCAGCCGACCATGATACGGAAGGTCGCGAATGGAATCAGCACCGGCGGACGATCCTGCGGCGGGAAATCGGTCAGGCCGACCTCCTTGGACGTCAGGCTCATGCTGGCGATGATGCTTCCCAGAACCGGAATCTTGATTTCGTACTTGTTGGTTTCAGCCGTCGGATCAGGGAGCGCGATTACCACCTCGCTCGCAGGTTGTTCGTCATGCCAGCGGCCCTCGATCGCCGCGAACTTCGCGGGCTGATAATCGTGGACATAGTCGCCGACGAAATGTCCAAATACCAGTTGGACCGGGACGAGCACCGCCGCGAGGAATAGGCCCATACGGAGCATGACCCTCCCTTCGGCTCGATGCTTTTCACGCAGCAAGTACCATGCTCCGGTCGCCGCAACGCAGAACGCGCCAGTAAGAAAGGCGGCCAGTATCATGTGCGGAAAGCGCGACCACACCGCCGAGTTAAAGATGATCTTTGTCCAATCAACTGGAACAAAACGGCCATCTTGCACGACATAGCCGAGCGGCACCTGCATCCAGGTGTTGTTGACCATGATCCAGAATGCCGACAGCGCTGTCCCAAGCGCCACCATGGCCGACGAGAACAGATAGAACCACGGCGATACCCGGTTCCGGGCAAAGATGAGCACGCCGAAGAAGCCGGCCTCCAGCGTGAACGCCCAGAAAGTCTCGAATGACAACAGCGGTCCCTGTATAGGTCCCGACATCTTCGACAGCACGCTCCAGTTCGTGCCGAACTGGAAAGCCATCACGACGCCCGATACCACGCCCATGCCGAAGGCAACGCCGAAAATCTTGAGCCAGAACTCAAAGAGAGTTCGGTACACCGGGCGGCCGGTTCGCAGGTGCAGCGCTTCTAGAACTGTGAGCCATGCGGCAAGGCCGATCGTGAACGCGGGGAAGATGATGTGGAACGAAACCGTGAAACCGAATTGTATTCGCGATAGGAGAAGCGCCGTAAGATCCATCGGAATTGTCCTTTCCGCTCACACGAGCTCCGCATCGACCCGCGGTGGTCTCAATACATTTGACGCCATCGGCCAGCCCAACTGGGCACGAACAGCGACTAGACTTTCGATGAGGTGCTCCATGTGCTCGTCGGTGTGGAAGGGGGTCGGCGTGATGCGCAGCCTTTCCTGGCCGCGCGCGA
>JGI12627J18819_10000088_pt1 | contig 35219 bp, 30 predicted proteins | sample TexAe_OM1H0_M2_FD_18819 | JGI IMG/M metagenome (IMG submission 18819)
GATCACGGCTTGCCTTCGATCTTGTTTGCGCAGAAGCCGTACCTTTGCGCGGACGCTGCAGCTTCACTCCCGCGCGCCGAGCCTTGGATAGACCAATCGCAATTGCCTGCTTCGTGGAACGGGCGCCGTGTTTTCCCTCACGGACGTGGTGCACTTCCTCCCGGACAAACTCACCCGCCTGCGTGCTGGGCGATTTTCCTTCGCGAGCATCCTCGCGGGCACGTTCAAGGGTCTCTCTTTCTGGCATACATGTCCCTCCTATTTGTCCTTCCTATTCAAGACTACGAAGGGGCGGCAAGTTGTTGCATCAAGTGCTTTATGTAGTTTTTCGCCAGTGCCGATTGAGTCTCGAGCCGCGCCCGGGCGGCTTTCCTGCGGAAACATGCATCCATCTCGGGAGACCTGGCTTCCCCGCTTAGGTCGGGAGCGATACTGATTTGGGGGTTATCCCTTATTGTGGATCAGTGGTTCTGCACTTAGGTTAAAAAGGGGTGGGTTCTGAGGAGCGGCGCGATGGATGCCTTCGACAAGATGGTCTGCAGGGTCGGAATAGGGTTGATGGTGGTCGGCTTATTTCTAGCTGTGGCAGTCACAGAATCGGGTAGCAGGGTGTCGACGGAGAAGGGTCTGGCGACGGAGACATACTCGAACGCCAGTGCGAACGACCGGCAGTTCCTGAGAAAAGCGGTCGATGATGATTTGGCCGAAGTTGAAATGTCCAGGCTCGCCCAGCACAAAGCGTCCAGCCAGCAAGTGAAGGGCTTTGCCCAAACTTTGGTTGACGATCACAGCAAAACTAAAGACCAACTGGAAAAAATCGCGAGCAACAAACACATCGATATTCCGAAGGGTCTCAGTGCCAAGAACCAAGCGACGAAAGACTGGCTTGCAAAATTTTCCGGCGAGCAATTCGACAATGCGTACATGGCGGAAATGGTGAAGGACCACCAGCAAGACGTCGCGACGTTTCGTTACGAAGTGAATTCTGCACAGGACGTCGACATCCGAGAGTTCGCAGATAAGTCGCTGCCGACTCTGGAGAGTCGTTTGAAGCAAGCCGAAAACATCGCTCCCGAACTCAAGACGGAGCGAAGCGCGCTGCGCAAACCGAGCCCCGCAATTCGCAGGTCGGGTCAAGAAGTCAGGTACAGGTGAGCTTCGATACTCGTTTCTCTTTAGGAACGCGCATCTTTCTCTCAGGAATGGGGTATCGAAGACTTGCCCTGTCGAGAAGTACCGACTTATCTTTTCTTGATGAATTGAGCGATGTGCTTGAGATCCTGAACAAAAGCTCGCATCTGAGAGTGTCGGGATTCGTCGTCTTGTGCTCGCAAAATTGAGGATGGATGCACCGTGGCGACGACGTGAGGCGCCAACGGGGACTCGATTATCTCGCCGCGTTGGCGGCTAACGCGAAACTCCTTCCCGAGGAGTGATTGAGCTGCAGTGGCTCCCAGGCAGACGAGAATCTTGGGCTTTACAACCGCCAGCTCCGCGTCAAGCCAGGGCCGACATGCCTGAATCTCTGAATCGCGAGGCTTGACGTGAATCCTCCTCTTTCCACGCTCTGCGGGAGACCACTTGAAGTGCTTCACTACATTGGTAACGTACACATCGGAGCGATCGATACCCGCTTCGGATAAGGCCTGATCCAGTAATTTTCCAGCAGGGCCTACGAATGGTCGCCCGGCCCGGTCCTCGAGATCTCCTGGCTGCTCCCCGACCATCATAATGGACGCGTGGGAACTTCCTTCCCCAAAGACGGTCTGTGTGGCTGTTTTCCAAAGATCACAGGCTTTACAGGAGGCCGCTGCCTGGCGGAGGCTGGGAAGCGAGGAAGCTTGAGCCTGCGGCGGCTCGGGGAAGCGATTGCGAGACGGAGTTGGAGAGATACCGCCTTTGTGTTTGATTGCGTTTCTCATGAGGAAAAAGAAGCAGGATCCGAAAACCAATCCGCGATGACAAAGGAAGGGCTCCCGCATCCAAACGATCCTGCCTGTGCAGAGAGCAAGATGTGTGGACGCGGGAGCATGTGGAACGCATTTCCACCTTCAGCGCGCCTGAGGAGGTGGGTTTCCTCCAGAAGCGGGCGGCGGAGTCTGCGGTTTTGTGGTGGTATTGGGAGAGTTCGTGTTGGGCGAAGCCGTGGTTGGCGAATTCGAGTTTGGTGAATTGGAATTTGGTGAATTCGTATGCGGGGAGGTCGAATTAGGCGAGGTCGAATTTGGAGCCGGGGAAGCCTTGCCTCCCATTCTTGATCCTGGTTGAGAGCTTCCCGACTGCGAGCCAGCGGATCCCTGTGAGCCCGACTGCAGCGGCGTGCCTGTTTGCCCTGATGAACTCGGAGTGACAACTGTGCCGTCCTGTGCAACACAAGGCGTCGTGGTCCCCGGAGCGGTGGTGGCTGGAAGAGAGCTTGGGGGATTTGAGGGCGTCCTTGGATGATACTGTGCTTGTTTCCCCGAACCGTTGTTCACAGGCACGCAAGGAGCTAGATGGCTGCCCGGCGTAGTGGGAGTGGAGGTCTGTGCCCCTCCTAAGGTGCAGGCGCCAACAGCGCAGCTTAGCAGGAAAATTCGGCAAAAGGATTTCGACATCATGGGGACTCCAAAGAATGTGGCATTGAGTGTATGGCCGCGTCAGGAACTCACGGTATCCAGTAGACTCCCGAGAATGTGGAGGGTTGACCCTTTATTCCGGCCGCAAACGGACACAGGTCTTGACGGCCAACTCAGCAAGACCGCGCGAGATGGGGCTTTCCCAGGTATCGAACTGTTTTACCTACGAATGGGCCGTTGCTGATCCGTCAGCCCGATCTAATAAGGCGATTACCTCATCGGTGGTGGCGACGTCAAGCGTGGGAATCCACGTGTGATCCAGTCGATCCTGTACCGTGCCGGAGGGATTAAAGAGCTTCAATTTGATGTTGTGATCGTGCGCCCATCGCTGGAGGTACGCGAGCATGCCTAGACCGCCGCCTTCAATCGCGCGGACTTCGGACAAGTCCACGACGACCACGCGAGAACCCCGTTGAGAGAGAATCGCGTCACGCAGGCGGAATGCCGCTTCACTCTGGACCAGCCTTCCTTCACACTGCACGACAGCCATGTCGCCCACGCTCTCGATATGGATGTTGAACATGATTCCCTCCCATGCGATCTTTGGTGCACGCACTATGCCGTCACCGCAAAGGCTAGGATCTACGCAGGTTTCGTCGGAAGTGAGCAGCCGCAACGAGAAGATTTGGGAGGTTGCAACGAAAAAACGCGGTACGGTAAAGGCGGTACGTTATTGATGAGGGGAGACTCCACTGGTGTGGATACCTGATCTCGTGGTTCGCGTTGGTGTGGGCTATCGAATGTGTCTATGGCGGTGTTTGCAAAACATCCGACTGGATATTCACCACGAGCGGCTGCATATCAAATCCAAAGATCTCGACCTGTAATCACAATTCAGATCAGCTGCCACCAAATCGCCCTGCTTAAGAGGGAACCAAACGGTCCCGATAAAGGCGGACAATCCCGGACTACATTGCCGCGAGGTACATGGATTGCCCGATTTGCGGAGCGGCGTCAGTCTCCTACAGTCATTGCGAGCCGACAATGCCCAAGTCACCATCCGATTCGGCGCCGGCGACGTTCAGTGCAACCTGTCAGTGCAACCTGGAGGTGCTTTGTGAATAAGGTTCTCAGAACACTGTTGAGGACGGGGCTGTATTTTCTGGAGCAATCGGACCGAGCGACAGCAGATTTGCGTGATCAACTGCGAGACCGGGTTGGCCACATTACAAATCGGACACGAGAAGCGATGGGGATGGAACCAGACCACACTGTACGGGATGCCATGAGTTTTGTGGCCGGAGTTGGTCTGGGCCTCGGCATGGGGCTGCTCTTTGCACCTGCAAGCGGGCGGGAAACTCGAGATTTGATTTCGGAGAAAGTGCGAGAAGCGGGGTCGAAGGTACGGGAGAGCTTTTCCCAGGAAATGCAGCGAGCGAGTTGAAGACAGCGCCGGGAAAATTGATCGCGGCGATTGTCGCTTCGTTGTGTCGATGCGAGAAAGGGCGACCGCGGTCGCCCTTTTTGTGTGCACGCTGGAACAAAGGTTTCAAGTTGAGCGTCCTGCTACATCGATAACAGGCGCCGGAAGAATGAGCGATAGCGCTGGAACGCCATTCGCAGGTCTTCGGTCGAGATATTATCGCCGCGATCCCATTGTTGTTCGAGCTTCTCGCGCTCCTTCGAAAATGCTTCAGCGAGTTGTTGCATGGTGGACGCGACCAGGCTATCGGCCCGCTCGACGGCGCTGCGCGGCTCATCTACAAAGCCGGTTTGGATGTCATCCCAACGGGCCTGCAGATCTTTCAGTTGATCATCGGGAAATAGAGGTGTGTTAACAGCTGAGGTGGAGGTAGCTCTCGGCTGGCCCGAATGGAGGTCAGCTCGTTCGGAACGGACAGGCTTGACTCGACCAGCGTCCACGTCGGCTTGAGAAACGTCGTTCGCATTTCTGGTACCGGCCAGATCGGCGGTGGTGAGATGCTCTGCTTCGGCTTGATCTTTTCGTAATGGCGTTGTCATGCGCGGATTTCTTTCCTTTCGGGTAAAGTGTCTCGGAGAAGATCATCGAACAGGGCGCGATAGTGGACCATTGCCTTGCGCAAGCTTTCAGTGGTGGCTTGTCCACGCGCGCGACTCATAGCAATGGCGTGAGCGGCACGATAGTTTTCTACGACCAAGGGATGGTCGACGGAGATGATTTCGGCACGTTCGGCAAAATCGGCGACGGGATAGCCGCGAGCCTCCATCACTTCACTTACGACACTATCCGCCTTAGAGACAGACCCTTCTGGATCATCCACGAACTGGGCTTGTACGTTGTTCCAGCGGTTCGCGTAATCGTTTCGGGCAGAGGTGGTGAGCGGACGAATTTGGAGTTTCTCACGTTTTTTTTCGCGGAACTCCAAAACACCCTCGCCACGCCGGACATTGCCTTCCTGGCGGACCACGCGGTCATATTCGGGGCCAAATCGCTCGCGCAAGCTCCTGCTCCTGTGGTGGCGCAGGTAAAGCCATAGCGAGATCCCAGCCAACAGAGCGATGGCGATCGCGACAAACACAATTGCCGTATGTTGGTCCATGATCACATCCTTTCTAGTGAGCGCGCACCCGGGGGTCTGATTCCGTACACGCGAGCGATGGTTGCACCCGCAACGAGTGGGATTTTCATGGAGTCCGAACGCGGAAAGGAGAGTTGTCTACAGGAAGGACTTCAGTCCCCCGAACACAAACAGGAATCGGGACTCTTTGGGAACCTACCGGATTTAGAAACACAAAAAGGTCAGTATCCTTCAGTACTACGAATGGATACTGACCTTAAACTGTGGGGAAACCGAGCTGCTGCTTCAGAGAGTGTCGGCCGGTGGCGATACGACCTGCACAATATTATTTCGGACCGCGTAGAGCACGAGTTGGCTTACAGAATGCACGTCCAGCTTGCGCATGAGATTTGAACGGTGGGTTTCAGCCGTCTTGACGCTCAATCCGAGCGCAACTGCTACTTCTTTTGTGCTCTTTCCTTCTGCAAGCAGCTGGACCACCTCTCGCTCGCGAGAGGTTAAGACATCCTTGGGCGCCGGCTGGTTTGGGCCGCCTTTCAGGTAGGTTTCCAAAACAATTTCCGCAACCTTGGAAGTAAAGAAAGTCTTACGTCCCGCCAACGCTTCGAGGGCAGAGATCAAATCCCGACCGGCATCCGATTTCAGCAAATATCCACGTGCGCCAGCAGCGAGCACCTCGCGAACGATCTGCTCGGATTCATGCATGGTGAGAATCAGGACCTTTGCATTCGAATTGTCATGAACAATTTGGCGGGTCGCATCCAAGCCATTGAGTTGCGGCATACCGATGTCGATGATGACGATGTCCGGCCTTAATTGAGCGGCCATTTGAACCGCTTGCCGTCCGTCCGACGCCTCCCCGCAGATTTCGAAGTTCGGGCAGGACTGTACCATCACGCGAATACCGTGGCGCACCACCTCGTGATCGTCAGCTATCAGAACTCTCGCCGGTTTCATATAGACTCTCTCCTCGAGATCGAGCAGCTTCGAATTTGGAATTCCTGGATACTCGGCTCGCCAGCACCCAAATCCTTAAAGTCGGCTGACTGGGAATCGCACGCTGACCCGCTTTTTGGTTCCCTTATTTAAACATTGAGTTTCGGCAGATTCCCAGAACTAGCGCCATTCTGGCCAGAAACGCTCTCGCTAAACATCCTCGAGATGACCCCAGGAAATATTAGCCTTGGAAAGTGTGCGCAGCAAGTTTGAAACTGCACTCCAAAGCAAAGTGCAGGCAAATGCATACTTCCACCGCTATGATTGCAGCCGCAATACAGTCTTCACTGTACGGGGGCAACGTTTGCTACTCTGATAGGGACAAATATGATCCCGCGTACACATTAGATGGCATCAGCCTGCAGGAAGCACCTGATGCCGGGGAGAAACCGATTCAGTTGTTATACCAGTGGGCTTGTGCGCGCAATCTCTGAAGACTCTTCTAAGAAGTAGTTCTGTAGGACTGCCTCGCAAAGGGGCTACCCAGATATGAGACACGTTTGCATTCACGGACATTTCTATCAGCCGCCACGCGAGAATCCGTCCCTCGAGTACGTCGAGTTGCAGGATTCCGCATATCCATATCACGACTGGAATGAGCGCGTCACAGCGGAATGTTATGCCCCGAACGCAGCGTCGCGCATCATGGATGCAGACGGCCGCATTGTCAACATCACAAACAACTACTCGAAGATCAGTTTCGACTTCGGGCCGACGCTCCTGTCATGGCTGGAAGAAAACGCCGGCGAAGTCTACGAATCGATCCGCGGAGCCGATCGCGAAAGCAAGGGAAGTTTCTCCGGGCACGGATCGGCGATCGCGCAAGCATACAACCACATGATTATGCCGCTGGCCAGCAGTCGTGACAAACGAAGCCAGGTGATATGGGGACTAAGAGATTTCGAATATCGGTTTCAAAGGGTCGCCGAGGGCATGTGGCTGCCGGAAACGGCGGTCGATCTCGAGACACTTGATCTGCTGGCGGAATTCGGGATCAAGTTCACAATTCTGGCTCCCCGACAGGCGAGCCGAGTTCGTAAGATCGGAGTACGGTCCTGGAAAGACGTGAGCGGAGAACGAATCGATCCCACCCGCGCCTACCTTGTTCGCCTGCCCTCGAAGCGAAAACTTGCCGTGTTTTTCTACGACGGACCGATTTCGAAAGCGGTTGCCTTCGAGCGTCTGCTGGACAATGGCCAGCAATTCGCCGAACGGATGATGAGCGGATTCTCGGACCAACGCGGCTGGCCGGAACTGGTGCACATCGCCACAGATGGCGAAAGTTATGGTCACCACCACCACTTTGGGGAGATGGCCTTGTCGTACGCTCTGGACCATATTCAGTCCAACAACCTGGCAAAGCTTACCAATTACGGAGAGTTTCTCGAGCAGAATCCGCCGACACACGAGGTCGAAATCTTCGAGAACAGCTCCTGGAGCTGCGTGCACGGGATCGAGCGTTGGCGCAGCAATTGTGGTTGTAATTCGGGCGGACACCCGGACTGGAATCAAGAATGGCGTGCGCCCCTGCGAAGCGCACTGGACTGGCTTCGCGATCACGTTGCCGGACGCTATGAGGAGAAAGCAAGGACGCTACTGAAGGATCCATGGCTTGCCCGCAACAATTATGTCCGGGTGGTTCTAGATCGCTCCGAAGAAAACGTGAGTCGCTTTCTCGGCGAGCATGCTATCCGGCAATTACAGACGTCCGACGAGATTACAGTTCTGAAGCTCCTCGAATTGCAGCGCCATGCCATGCTGATGTACACGAGTTGTGGCTGGTTCTTTGACGAATTGTCTGGAATTGAAACTGTTCAAGTTATCCAATACGCAGGCCGTGTCGTGCAACTGGCCACTGAATTATTCGGCGACTCGGAGCTTGAGTCATATTTCCTGACAAAATTAGCGGAAGCAAAAAGCAACATCGCCGAGCACAGGAATGGAGCAAGGATTTACGAGAAATTCGTCAAGCCGGCGATGGTGGATATTCCGCGGCTCGCAGCACACTACGCGATCCGATCCGTTTTCGAGGACTATGGCGATCGCGCCAACATCTACAGCTACGTTGCGGAACGGCAAGAATACAGGCGCGCGGATGCTGGAAAAATGAAGCTCGTGACCGGGCGCGCCGGATTTACATCCAGAATCACGCGAGAATCGGCGAATTTTGGTTTCGGAGTGCTCCATTTAGGCGACCACAACGTGAGCGGGGGCGTGCGCGAATATCGCGAATATGATGATAGCGAGCAATTCAGCCGAATTACCGAAGGCTTGCACGCGGCGTTTGGGCGGGCCGACACTCCCGAAGTAATCGGGCTGTTGAATCAGGGCTTCGAGAGCAATATCTATTCGTTGAAATCCCTGTTCCGCGATGACCAGCGGAACATCCTCGATATCATTTTGAAATCGAATCTGTCGGAAGCGGAAGCAACCTTGTTGCACCAGTACGAGCAAGAGGCGCCGCTCATGCGGTTTCTCGCGGATCTGCACGTCGAACAGCCAAAGCTCTTCCGAATGCTCGCGGAATTTGCATTGAACAGTCAACTTCGGGAAGCCTTGGCNAAGGAGAACGTGGCTGCCGAGCGCGTGCAGAGCTTGCTAGACGAAGCAACCACNATGAACATCCCCCTCGATACCGCCACCCTCGAATTCGTGGTTCGCCGTCAAACGGAGTTGCAAGCGCGTGCGTTTTGGACGAATCCCACGGAGTTGAACGGCTTGGCCCGTCTGGACGCCGCGGTGATCATGGCACGCAGTATGCCCTTCCAAGTAAACCTGTGGCAGGTCCAAAACATGTGCGCACAGAAGCTGAATGGCACGTTCAGTGCGATGCGAGCGGAAGCTGAGCGGGGCAATGAAGAAGCAAAGTCCTGGGTAGGCCACATGAGTTCGTTGGCGGAGAACCTGGATCTGCGACTAAGCTAACGTCACACTTTGTTTGATTCAGTGCTTCGACGCCGGTGATTTCTCGGACAGGTGTAGACGGGATTTTGGCTGCCGGCGCTGTGGGTCGCGACGACCGGGTCATCGCTCGGCGTCTGTCTTCCTCCCACAACCTGCGCGTAACCGAGCTCAGCTACGAGGCTCATACCACCTACGATGTCCCACAGCAGCGTTGGCAGGAAGAAGCCCACAAAATTCGGCTTGACAGCCATACTGTCACCAGATGAGCGGGGTTCAAGCCGGGACGATTTCCACAGAATTCATACAGGAGTTACCCGATACAAGATCGGGTACCCGGGACCGACAATCGCCCAGGATGGGGTGGAGGAAAATCCATGACACTGAAAGTTTACGCTGAGCGTTGGTGCGAGTGCGTGATTGCCCCTGGTCCGGTTCGTAGCCGACCTCTCCGCTGTGGAGACGTGGCTATTTCGCTATGCGAAGGGTGCGGCACCCCTTTGTGCGATTCCCACGAAATCATTTGCAGCCGGTGTCTTGGTGTGACCTGTCTGAACTGTGATCATAGTTGTAAGCGCGATGCCAAGAACCTGGAAATCGCGGCGGCATGATCTATCGTTCTGTTGTGGAGTGCCGGAGCGGGAGAGGCAATGATGCGACTTGCTGATGTGAGGAAGTGGAACCACCGCACCTGGACGCAGCTCTATGAAGCCGCGTTGTTCGAGCGTGACCCCGTGAAATTGTGCGCACTCATCTGGAATGCGCAGCTTGCGATTCTTCGAAGAGAGCAAGAAATTCAGAGCCTATCGTTGGTTTCGGAGAAGGAGACTGTCGCGCTTAAGAAAGCGCTGAGTGTGTTGAGGGAACTGGGGCGGCTATCAGGACTAGATGTGCCGATGGAAAGGACAATTGCGTTCGCCAGGATGCAATCGTCACATGTGAAGGCGGTGGGTTCTCGCGTTCGGTCCAATGGACGCGGGAACCGACGTCTTGCTGCATGAGTTGAGAATCGGTCCTACGGTTCTCATCGTGTCTTCGAACATTGGTTTGATGGGCTACGCAATTTTTCGGCGTTTATCCGACCTTCCGCTAATCCGTACATGAGTTTCCTTGCTTACAGCATGCACCGGATAAAAATTCATTGAGCTCACGAGTTATTTTTGGTGCAGCGGGTTCGCCGAGCAAGGGTTGCGACCTTCGCAGGGCTATCCGGAGAAGCAGGGAAAAATATATATGCGAATTGCGCAGGTTGCGCCTTTATATGAAAGTGTCCCCCCTAAACTTTATGGCGGTACCGAGCGTATTGTTTCGTATTTAACAGAAGAATTGGTGAAGCGAGGACATGATGTCACACTCTTTGCAAGTGGGGACTCACTCACGCAGGCCAAGCTTGTTCCCATCTGCCCACGTGCACTCCGGCTAGATTCCAAGTGTGTTGACCAGCTTGCTCATCACGTATTGATGCTGGAAGAAGTTGTTGCACGGCGGCATCAGTTTGATTTGATCCATTTCCACATCGACTATCTGCATTTTCCAGTGAGCCGGGCGATGGAGTGGACGACGCTGACGACGCTGCACGGTCGCCTGGACATTCCCGACCTGCTGCCGCTTTACCGTGCCTTCCGTAACATGCCGGTGTCCTCAATTTCGGATGCACAGCGCGCGCCTCTTCCCTGGCTGAATTGGCAAGGCACCATCTATCACGGATTACCGGAAAACCAATATGAGTTCAGTCCGAAGCCGAGCGGCTATCTGGCTTTCTTGGGGCGCACTTCTCCGGAAAAGGGGCTCGATAAGGCGGTCGAGATTGCGCGCCGGGTGGGAATGCCTTTGAAGGTGGGGGCCAAGGTCGACGCTATTGACAAAAAGTACTTTGGAACTTACCTGAAGCCTTTAGTGAATGGGCCGGGAGTAGAATTTTTAGGTGAGGTAGGTTTTCCGGAGAAGAATGAATTGCTAGGAAGGGCGGAGGCCTTGCTGTTTCCTATTACATGGCCAGAGCCATTTGGCATCGTGATGATTGAAGCGATGGCTTGTGGAACACCCGTAATTGCCTATCCGGCTGGCTCAGTTCCCGAAGTCGTGGAAGATGGCATAACAGGGTTCATCGTCCCGAATGCTGACGCTGCAGTAAAAGCGATACAGAAACTCGAATCGTTTGACCGTGCCGCGTGCCGGCGACGCTTTGAAGAGCGATTCACGGCCAGCCATATGAGTTCGCAATACCTGCGACTTTACGAGACACTGTTACGTTCGCAGGGAGAACCAGTTCCAGATTCCAGTGGAGTGCCGATTGGTTGACATCAGCCTTAAGACCGAGTTTTACGTTGCGACCGGGTTTCCTCCCGTCGAAGAGCGGATTCGGGTACTGAAATATGGGCCGATGTTCGCAGTATTCGATCGATACGGCAATATCCGGTCCTCGGGCCTTGGTGAACATGGACTGTACTACGAGGGAACGCGATACCTGTCGCGCTTGATGTTGTCACTCGGGGAGACTCCACCTTTGTTCCTGAGTTCCGGTGTAAGAGCTGACAATTGCCTGTTTTCGGCAGATCTTACCAACGTCGACATTCTCAGCGGAGATCATGTGGAATTGCCGCGGGGCACGATTCACATGGTTCGCTCCCGGCTGCTTTGGGGTGGCGTCTGCTATGAGCAATTGCGTCTAACGAATTACGGTTCGTCGATCGTGCAGCTTCCGTTGCGGATCGAATTTGCAGCCGATTTCGCTGACGTGTTTGAGGTTCGCGGTGTATCGCGTCGGCGAAGGGGCGAACGTCTGCCGGATATTGTGGATGAGGATCGCGTGAGCTTGCAATATCGTGGTCTGGACGGCGTGGTCCGGAGAGCAGAGCTATGCTGTTATCCAGCGCCCCAGGAGACTTCCTCTTCTCATATCGGAATGCGACCGGAACTCAAGCCCCGGGAAACCACGAAAATTCAGTTCACGGTTCACTGCGAGCACTCGCAGCCCGCTGCCAAGGAGACTTTTGATGTAGCGCTGTCAGCCGTTGCAGCAGAAGCAGTCGAAGCGCAGAAAACTTCTTGCACTGTCCGAACCTCGAACCATCAGTTTAACGGGTGGCTGACACGATCTCATTCCGATGTCCATATGATGATCATGGGGAACCCGGAGACAGACTATCCGTACGCGGGCGTTCCCTGGTTCAGCACTGTCTTTGGCCGGGATGGGATCATCACCGCTCTTGAGTGCCTTTGGGTGAACCCGCGCATTGCCAAGGGCGTGCTGCACTATCTGGCTGCAACCCAGGCGCTGGAGCACGATTCGTCGGCAGAGGCCGATCCCGGAAAGATCATGCATGAGACCCGCCACGGTGAGATGGCTGCACTGGGAGAAGTTCCTTTTCGCCGGTATTACGGAAGCGTGGATTCAACTCCCTTGTTCATCATGCTGGCGGGGGCTTTCTACCGACGTACCGGGGACCTGGATTTTATCCGGGCATTGTGGCCGAATATCGATCTAGGGCTTTCGTGGATTGACCTCTACGGCGATCTCGACGGCGATGGTTTCGTGGAATATCAACGCCAATCATCGAAAGGACTAATCCAACAGGGCTGGAAGGATTCGAACGATTCGGTTTTTCACGCCGACGGCACTCTTGCGGAGGCACCCATTGCGCTGTGCGAAGTGCAAGGATATGTTTATGCCGCCAAGAAAGAAGCGGCACTGCTCTCGGCAGCGTTGGGGGATGTTCGACGCGCGGAATTGCTGGATTCGCAGGCGAGGAAACTGCAGGAAAACTTCGAGGAGTCATTCTGGTGTGAGGATCTCTCCACTTACGCTTTGGCACTCGACAGGTATAAAAAACCGTGTCGCGTTCGCACTTCGAATGCGGGCCAGTGTCTCTACACCGGCATTGCCACGCCTGGGAAGGCAGAACGGGTGGCGCAAGTTCTATTGGCCGACGACTCGTTTTCCGGCTGGGGTGTGCGTACCGTGAGTTCATTCGAAAAGAAATACAATCCGATCTCTTATCACAATGGTTCGGTTTGGCCACACGACAACGCCATTATGGCGGCAGGCCTCGCCCGTTACGGACTTACGCGTCCAGCAGCGCTGTTGACTGACGCACTATTTGAGGCCAGTTCCTATTTCGAAATGAATCGTTTGCCCGAACTGTTGTGCGGCTTACATAGACGTTCAGGTGAAGGCCCTACACTGTATCCGGTCGCCTGCTCGCCTCAGGCCTGGTCAGCGGGCGCGGCATTCATGCTCCTGGAAGCTGCTCTGGGATTCTCACTGGACGCACTCCACAGACGCATCGTATTCAGGCAGCCGAAGCTTCCGGAATCCATGTCATTCCTGGCGATGGAGCGCTTGCAACTAGCGGACTCGACAGTGGATCTGGTGCTGGAGCGTCGAGCTCAGAATATTCATGTAGAGGTTTTGCGGAGAAGCGGGGATGTGGATGTGGTCGTGAACCAGTGAGACTCTACACCTGCGCTAGAGCGTGGTCGTTGTCTGTTCTACCGTTCAACCCTGATTTACTTTGCGCGCGCGAACTTGAATCGTAGTGTAAGGGCGCGGGCGTGAGCAATCGCCCACTTCACAGGTCGCCTGATCAATCACGAAAACGAAATCCGGAGGGAACATGGCGCAGGAAACACTTCACACGCTGTATGTCAATGAACTCAAAGATCTCTACAGTGCTGAACAGCAACTGGTCAAGGCTCTGCCCAAGCTCGTCAAAAGTGCGGAGACTGAGGAATTGAGCGAGGCCTTTGCCAATCACCTAGAGGAAACGAAAAATCAGGTCAGTCGTCTCGAGGAAATATTCGAGAGTCTGGGCGAGAATCCGAAAGGAAAGAAGTGCATAGGAATGGAAGGAATCGTAAAGGAGGGAGCTGAGACGATCGACGAATTTGAAGGAAAAGTGCTGGACGTCGGTTTGATTGCCGCGGCTCAGAAGGTGGAGCACTATGAAATTGCTGCATATGGAAGCGTTTGCGCCTATGCGAAATTGCTGGACCGATCCGACGACCTCAATCTTTTAAAGGAAACTTTGGAAGAGGAGAAGCGAGCAGACGAGAAACTTACGGAATTGTCGGAAACGGTAAACCAGCAGGCAGCCGATGAGTCCCGGGAAGAAGAAGAAATGCCGGCATCCAAGGGGGCGAATCGGGAGCGTGGGCGCAGAACGAAGTCAGCAGCTTAAACAATCGCAAGAGATGAATTCATTCGGGCGGACCAGGCACGAGGTGCCGACTTCGCCCGAATTTCGCAACTGGATTAGTGCTAGAAATTCTGCGTGCTTTCGCCTGAAGCCATAGTCCCGGGGGATATGAGATTTTCAATGGCCATCATCAGTTCGCGGGAAACCTCAGATTTGGTGACATAGGCGCTGGCCCCAGCGCTCAGGGCAGCCTGGCGCATCAACGAAGGCTCATGCTGACTGAGAATCACCATCTTGGAACGTGGCGCCTCACTGCGGATCAATTGAGCGGCTTCCAACCCGTTCAGTCTCGGCATGGTGATGTCCAGGACGACGATGTCCGGGTTGAGTTCCCTGGTTCGGTCGACAGCTTCCTGCCCATCGATGGCCTCGCCGCAGACTTCCCATTCAGGATGAGATTCCAACAGCGACCGCAAACCGCGCCGGAAGATCTCATGGTCATCGGCGATGAGGATTCGGATAGGCATGATGTCGGTGACGACTATGTCTTTTTGAGGCATCGAGGAAGTATATCGCCTTCAGAAAATCGTTTTCTCATGTCCGCCATAGCATACTTCTCAGGCTACGCCGTCGCCAGCACCCGTTCGGGAGCCCGTTCATTTACAGGAATGATAACCTCGACAACGGCTCCGGGGTTTGCATTGATCAACCGCAACTCTCCGCCGAACTCTTCCACGCGCTGCCTCATGCCACCGATGCCGATACCCAAAGTGCCTGGCCGGAACTTGGTTGTCTCTTCTGGCAACCCCTTGCCATTGTCACGAACTTCAACGACGACGTGGTCATCATTCCGGAGCAATCGTACTTGACTATGAGTAGCCTGTGAGTGCCTGAAAACGTTCGTCAAGGCCTCTTGAACAATCCGGAAAATCGCGGTCTCGAACTGAGCTGTGAGACGTGGAAAAGTGGCGGGCTGAACCTCGAGCGTGGTCTCGATTCCACTGCGCTTGGTCATTCCCTCCAGGTACCAGCGCAGCGCCGAAACTAAGCCAACTTCGTCTAACAAAGGTGGGTGCAAGAGGTGGGACATCGTGCGAACCTGCTGGAGCGCACGATCAATGCTGCTACTCGCCTCCTTGGCCGATTGATCTTTCAGCTGTGGGGAACTCTGGTTAAGAATTCCATCCACTGTCATTTTCGCGGCCGCAAGCTCCTGCCCCAGGCTGTCATGAAGTTCCCTGGCAATGCGCCGGCGTTCTTCATCTTGCATCCGCATGAGGCGGCTGGAGAGGTGGCGCAGGGCCTCGGTGCGCTCCTCAACCACCTTTTCCAGTGTGGTGCTATTTTCCCGAATCGATTGCTCCAGAAGCTTGCTGTCGTGAATGTCGGAACAGGTACCGTACCATCGGGCGACTTCTCCATTTTGATCGCGTATCGGGACAGCACGAGCGCGGAACCAGCGGTACTCTCCTGCCTGGCCGCGGATACGATACTCTGCTTCGTAGATTTCACGGGATTGTAGACACTTCTCCCAATGCCTCAGGATTTGTGGACGATCATCCGGATGCACACAATCCATCCATCCGAATCCCAACGCCGATTCAGCGGATGCTCCAGTGTATTCAAAGAAACGCGCACTGAAAAAATCCCTGGAGCCTTCCCCGCGGCTACTGAAGATAATGTCAGGAGCAGCCTGCAGGATCGCGTCGAGTTGCTCATTCTTGCGATTCAGCTGGGTGTTCAATAGTTCCAGGGCTTCTGCTTTATTCTCGAGCTCGTGAGTTCGATCTGCGACCCGCTGTTCCAGCTCGCGATTGAGAGCCCGCAGCTGTTGCGCCTTCCGGTGCAACTCGGCAAACACGCTGACCTTGGCGCGCAACAACTCAGGAACGACCGGCACGGAGATGTAGTCAACGGCTCCGCGCTCGTATCCTTTGAGACGATCCAGATCAGTCAAGTGGACGGCCGAGATGAAAATGATGGCAGTCCGATGGAAACGCGGGTGCTGGCGAATCATGCTGGCCAGTTCAAAGCCGTCGATTTCCGGCATGCTCACGTCCATGAGGACGACGGCGACATCCGACTTCAACAGGAATTCGAGAGCTTCCCTTCCCGAGGTCGCCTTGATGAGGTTCTCGTCCAGCTCTGCGAGGATCGCCTCATAGCTCAACAGTTTGGCAGGTTGATCATCCACCATCAGGATGTTCACCCGTTCTTTCGCACTCATTGATCCTCCGTCGAGCGTCATATCCTAACTAGCGATGCAACCACATACGAAGAGCTGAGAGGAGCTGATCCGTATTGACTGGCTTAGCGAGATATTCAGATGCTCCCGCCTCGAGACACTTCTCGCGATCGCCTTTCATGGCCTTGGCCGTCAGCGCAACAATGGGCAGGCGGCGGAATGATGCGTTTTCGCGAATGACCTGCATGGTCTCGTAGCCGTCCATTTCAGGCATCATGATATCCATCAGAACGATGGCAATGTCCGGGGTGGATTCGAGCATCGCAATCGCCTCGCGGCCAGTTCCAGCGGTGAGAACGGTCATCCCGCGGCGCTCCAGGACGCTGCTGAGAGCAAAAATGTTTCGGACATCGTCGTCGACCACCAAGACCTTCTTGCCGATTAATGCCTCATCGGAGCGGTGCAGGCGATCGAGCATTTTTTGTTTTTCCGCTGGAAGGTCGGCAATGACTCGATGCAGAAATAGAGCAGTTTCATCGAGTAACCGTTCCGGCGATTCGACTCCCTTCACAACTACGCTGCGCGCGAGAGTATGCAGCCGGGCGTCTTCTTCCGGCGAAAGCTCCTTGCCGGTGAAGACAACCACGGGCAACTCGCTGAGAGAAGCGGTGTCGCGAATGCATTCCAGTATCTCGAATCCCGACATATCCGGAAGGCGAAGATCGAGGACCATGCAGTCGTAGCTCTCCTTCCCCAGCGCAGTGAGAGCTTCCCGGCCGGTCGCGGCCACGGAAATGTCGACGTCGTCATGGCTAAGCAGCGCTTGGATCGTCGTTTGTTCGGCGTCGTTATCTTCCACCACGAGCAGCCGTTTACGACGCGGACACGAGTACGTCTTGATTTTGTTCAGGGCGTCAGCCAGGCCATCGGGGGTGGTGGGCTTGGTTATAAACGAGAAGGCTCCACGGGCCAAGCCCTGCTGACGGTCTTCATCGAGCGTGAGCATTTGTACCGGAATGTGGCGAGTAGTGGGATCCTGCTTGAGATGGTTCAATACCGTCCAGCCCAACATATCTGGCAGGAATACATCGAGTGAAACGGCGATGGGGTGGTATTCGCGGGCGAGCGCGAGCGCCTCCATTCCATGACTCGCGACCAGGACCTTGAATCCCTTATCACGAGCCAAATCACATACCAGGCGGGCGTAGCGCGGATCGTCTTCCACAACCAGCAGAACCGAATCGTCCGGCTGAAGGTCGGAACGGTCATCGGGAACCCGCTCGAGCGGCTCCTCCGAAACGCTCACGACGCTCAATTGCAGAGGCGACACTGCAGAAGTCGCTTTGCGATCTCGCGCAGCCCCCGACAACGGTCCGGCATAAGTTTGCGGCAGATAGAGAGTAAATGTACTCCCCTTCCCCGGTATGCTGCGGAGTTGAATTTCCCCGCCGAGCAAGCTGGCAAGTTCGCGGCTAATCGCCAGCCCCAAGCCCGTACCGCCGTATTTGCGACTGGTGCCGGCATCGGCCTGCTGGAAGGCCTCGAAGATGATTCTCTGTTTTTCTGTCGGAATACCGATACCGGTATCGGCAACTTCAAAGGCAACTACGGAAGCCGCCTTAGAGAGAACCGGGTGATCTTCACTCCATCCTCCAGTGGCGACGGACACTGACAGGCGCACGCAGCCCTGTTCCGTGAACTTAAACGCGTTTGAAAGAAGATTCTTGAGAACCTGCTGCAGACGTTTCGAATCTGTGACGAGGCTGCGCGCCAGCTGCGGATCGCTGTTCACCTCGAAGGAAAGATGCCGGTTTTCGGCCTCATGACGGAAAGGTCGCGCGACCGTGTCCAGCAGGCTGGTGAAGAACACTTCATCCGCTTCAACCGACACCGTTCCTGACTCAATCTTGGAGAGATCCAGGATGTCGCTGATCAAGTTGAGCAAGTCCGTGCCGGCGCCGTGAATGGTGCGGGCAAATTCGACTTGCTTGGCGGTCAAATTGCCGTCTGGATTGTCCGAAAGTTGCTGGCCAAGCACAAGGATGCTATTGAGCGGAGTGCGCAACTCATGAGACATATTGGCGAGAAACTCGGATTTATATTTCGAGGTCAGGGCGAGTTCCTTGGCCTTCTCCTCCAATGCGCGTCGGGCTTGTTCGATCTCACGGTTCTTGCGTTCCACTTCGACGTTCTGTTCGGCGAGCTGTTGCGCCTTTAGGGCCAACTGTTCGTTCGTTTGTTGCAGTTCCTTCTGCTGTGTCTGCAGTTCAGCAGCCAATTGCTGCGACTGCTTCAGCAAGCCTTCGGTTTGCATGGTCGCTTCGATACTGTTGAGCACAATGCCGATACTCGACGTCAATTGCTCCAGAAACGCCAAGTGGGAAGCGGTGAAGAAGCTAAGAGATGCCAACTCAATCACAGCTTTGACGTGAGTTTCGAACAGGATGGGAAGCACAACGACGTTCCGCGGAACGGCCTCGAAGAGACTGGATCGGATCGGGACGGTCTGCGGGGGCAAGTCGGTAATCACAATACGCCGTCTTTCAGCGGCACATTGACCGACCAATCCCTCGCCGCTCCTGAGGCGGTGCGAATGACCATCATCGCCGTCGCCTGCGAACGCAGCCAGCAGAACCATGCTCTCTTCGCTCTCCACCTGGTAAATCATGCCCTGCTGAGCATTGACCAACGGAACCAACTCCGACAAAAGCTTTCGACCCACGGTTGTGAGATCGCGCTGTCCTTGCAACATGCCTGTGAACCGTGCAAGGTTCGTCTTCAACCAATCTTGCTCGGTGTTGCGATCGGTTGTGAGACGAAGGTTATCGATCATGGTGTTGATATTGTCTTTGAGTTCCGCCACTTCGCCTCGAGCCTCGACCTGGATGGAGCGGGTCAAATCTCCCTTGGTAACGGCGGTGGCGACCTCGGCGATGGCTCGCACCTGGTTGGTAAGGTTGTCGGCCAAAAGGTTGACGTTGCCCGTGAGATCCTTCCAGGTGCCGGCGGCGCCAGGGACGTTTGCCTGACCACCCAGACGGCCTTCGACGCCGACCTCGCGGGCAACTGTCGTGACCTGGTCAGCAAAGGTGGCCAGCGTACCGGTCATGTTGTTGATGGTTTCGGCCAGAGCAGCGACTTCGCCTTTTGCGTTCACGCGCAGTTTCTGCGTGAGTTCTCCGTTGGCGACCGCGGTCACGACCTTCACGATGCCGCGCACTTGCTCGGTGAGGTTGGCTGCCATCACGTTTACATTGTCCGTAAGGTCCTTCCACGTGCCTGCCACACCCGGAACCTGGGCCTGACCACCGAGTTTGCCTTCCGTTCCTACTTCGCGCGCCACGCGGGTTACCTCAGCAGCGAAGGCGTTCAACTGGTCCACCATGGTGTTAATGGTGTTCTTCAGTTCGAGGATCTCGCCTTTGACGTCGACCGTGATCTTGCGGGACAGATCGCCACGGGCGACAGCAGTCGTGACTTCGGCGATGTTGCGCACCTGGGCTGTAAGGTTTCTCGCCATGGCGTTCACGGAATCCGTAAGGTCTTTCCAGGTACCGGCGACTCCAGGAACATTGGCCTGTCCGCCCAACCGGCCTTCGGTACCGACTTCACGCGCGACGCGGGTGACTTCGGCAGCGAAGGAGCGCAATTGCTCGACCATGGTGTTGAGTGTTTCTTTTAACTGAAGAATCTCTCCGCGAACGTCGACGGTGATTTTCTTGGAGAGGTCGCCGGTCGCAATTGCGGTTGCGACCTCGGCGATGTTGCGCACTTGACCGGTCAGATTGCTGGCCATGAAGTTGACGTTATCGGTGAGATCTTTCCAGGTGCCGGCGACGCCGGGCACCTGAGCCTGGCCACCCAACTTCCCTTCCGTACCCACTTCACGGGCCACGCGCGTGACTTCACCCGCGAATGCATTCAACTGGTCTACCATGGTGTTGATGGTGTTTTTGAGTTCGAGAATTTCACCCTTCACGTCGACGGTAATTTTGCGCGACAGGTCACCGCGAGCTACGGCGGTGGTGACTTCGGCAATGTTTCTTACCTGGCCGGTGAGGTTGCCAGCCATCGAGTTGACCGAGTCGGTGAGATCCTTCCATGTACCACCCACACCGGGAACCTGGGCCTGACCGCCCAGTTTGCCTTCGGTACCGACTTCGCGGGCGACGCGCGTAACCTCGCCAGCGAATGCGTTCAGTTGGTCCACCATCGTGTTGATGGTGTTCTTGAGTTCGAGGATCTCGCCCTTCACGTCGACCGTAATCTTGCGAGACAGATCACCGCGAGCAACGGCGGTGGTGACTTCTGCGATGTTTCGCACCTGGGCCGTCAGGTTGCTGGCCATCGAGTTCACGGAGTCGGTGAGATCTTTCCAGGTGCCGGCGACGCCGGGAACCTGCGCTTGGCCGCCGAGTCGGCCATCGGTGCCGACCTCGCGAGCCACGCGGGTAACTTCCGAAGCGAACGATCGCAACTGGTCCACCATCGTGTTAATGGTGTCCTTGAGTTCGAGAATCTCGCCCTTGACGTCGACCGTGATCTTGCGCGACAAGTCGCCACGGGCGACGGCCGTTGCCACCTCAGCAATGTTGCGGACCTGGCCGGTCAAATTACTTGCCATGAGGTTTACGTTGTCGGTGAGGTCCTTCCACGTGCCGGCGACACCAGGCACTTGCGCCTGACCGCCGAGCTTTCCTTCGGTACCCACTTCGCGGGCGACGCGGGTTACTTCGCCGGCGAACCCGTTTAGCTGGTCGACCATGGTGTTGATGGTGTTTTTCAGCTCTAGAATTTCGCCTTTTACGTCCACGGTGATTTTGCGCGACAAATCACCTTTTGCTACGGCTGTGGTCACCTCAGCGATGTTTCGAACCTGTCCCGTAAGGTTGCCCGCCATGGAATTGACAGAATCCGTGAGATCCTTCCATGTTCCTGCGACACCCGGAACGTTGGCCTGTCCGCCCAAGCGACCCTCGGTACCGACTTCTCTGGCTACACGGGTCACTTCACCCGCAAAGCGGTTCAACTGGTCCACCATCGTGTTCAGGGTTTCCTTCAATTGCAGAATTTCGCCTCGGACATCGACGGTGATTTTCTTGGAGAGGTCTCCGCTCGCAATTGCCGTGGCTACGTCAGCGATATTGCGCACCTGCCCGGTGAGATTGGAGGCCATCAGGTTGACGTTATCGGTGAGGTCCTTCCACGTACCAGCGACCCCGGGAACCTGGGCCTGACCGCCCAGCTTCCCTTCCGTTCCGACTTCGCGGGCCACGCGCGTAACTTCACCAGCAAATGCGTTGAGCTGGTCCACCATCGTGTTGATGGTGTTTTTCAGTTCGAGGATCTCGCCCTTGACGTCGACGGTAATCTTGCGCGACAAGTCTCCACGGGCGACGGCGGTCGTTACTTCAGCGATGTTGCGGACCTGTGCCGTCAGATTTCCAGCCATCGCGTTGACAGAGTCGGTAAGGTCTTTCCAGGTTCCAGCCACGCCTGGGACGACAGCCTGTCCTCCGAGTTTTCCGTCTGTACCGACTTCGCGCGCGACGCGCGTCACTTCGGAAGCAAATGATCGCAACTGATCGACCATCGTGTTGATGGCTTCCTTGAGCTGGAGAATTTCACCGCGCACGTCGACGGTAATCTTGCGCGACAGATCGCCGCTTGCGACGGCGGTCGCCACTTCGGCGATGTTGCGCACCTGGCCAGTCAGGTTGTTGGCCATGAGGTTGACGGAATCAGTGAGGTCTTTCCAGGTTCCAGCCACGCCCGGCACCTGGGCCTGGCCGCCGAGTTTTCCGTCAGTTCCAACTTCACGGGCGACTCGGATCACCTCGGCTGTAAACACGCCGAGTTGCTGAATCATCGTGTTCACGATGTTGGCCGAACGCAGGAACTCACCCTCCAGGGGTCGACCGTCGACATCGAGACGAACAGTCTGGGTCAAATTTCCTTGCGCGACAGCAGCAATGGCGCGGGTCACTTCGGCTGTGGGTCGGAGAAGATCCTCAACGAGAGTGTTGACCGAAACCTCGATCTGCCCCCAGGCGCCTCTGGATTCATGAAAGCGCGTGCGCTCCCGAGTTCTGCCCTCTTTGCCGACGGCCTTACCGACACGTTTCAGTTCCTGGGCCATCTGTTCATTGGCGGCGACAATCTCATTGAAGGTGTCCGCAATCTTGCCCTCCAAGCCGGTCCAAGAGCCCGGCAAGCGAACGGAAAAATTCCCATCCCGCATAGTTTGGAGGCCAGCGAGAATTACAGCCAGACTGGGGCCTTCCGTTGCTGTCGGGTGACCGCCGTTGCTTGGGCGTACCTGGGGCTGTTTCTCAGTTGCAGTCGCGAGAGTGTTCGAGCTTCTTTTCATGTGTGTCGCCTGGATACACTAAAAAACTTCGAGTTCACCAACAGCAGGAGCATCACTTCGGCGAGTATCGACAGAATTCGATTGCCGCAGGGTAGGCGCCCCATATTAGAAAATGAGAGAAACAGCGGGCTTACCTTCGAACATCTACCACAAAACCTTTAAGGCCTGCTCTACAGTCTTTGCTGTACGTCGCGTATCCCACCGGCGATATTGCGCTCGCAAGTTCCTGAAATAACGTGGTTTCCAGATCCAACGCTGTTTGCCGTCTAATGGATCAACCGGAGCACAATGGTGGGGGGTCGTGGCGGCTGGATACTGCGCGATTTTCGCTGATTAAATAGGACGTGCTTTTTCCTATCGGCTGTTCCGAGTTCGTGGCGTCAATAGAAAACCAGCTGAGCCCAGGAGTGAACGCATCCAAACGTAGATTTCCACTCGGGCATATGTCTCCGAATGGATCGAGGCTTCCGTTGCGCGTTGTTCCGGGACCGTCGCCTGATGCGGAGACCGAGCAATCGCGTCCGACTTCCCCTCTAGCCGTCTTAAATTCGTCCCTGAAAACATTCCTTTCCGGATTGGGCCCCGGTCTAGTCACGGGTGCGTCCGACGACGATCCAAGCGGGATCGGCACGTACTCCCAGATCGGCGCCCAATTCGGCTACGGGATGCTCTGGACCATGGTCGTTTCTTATCCATTGATGGCGGCGTTTCAGGAAATCTGTGCGCGCATCGGACGGGTGACCGGACATGGGATCGCAAACAATGTGAGGCATCGTCATCCCCGATTGTTGTACGGAATGGTCACATTAATGGTCCTCGCAAACGTATTCAACTTGGGCGCAGACATTCAGGCGATGGACGCCGCATTGCGGCTAATCGTGCCAGGCCCCGTGGGTCTGTACGGATCACTGCTGGCGGCTCTTTCGGTACTCTTGCAGTTTCTGACTCCTTATCGCAAATACGCTGATTATCTAAAGTGGTTGACGCTATCGCTGATGGCCTATGTGGGAGCAGCTTTCTTTGTGCACATTTCGTGGGGCGAGGTTCTTCATGCAACGCTTGCTCCTCATATCTCGCGAAGCAAGCCGTATTTCCTCGCGCTCATTGCAGTCCTGGGGACGACGATCAGTCCTTATCTTTTCTTCTGGCAGGCTTCGCAGGAAGCGGAAGAGGTAAGAACCACCCGTGGTGAAAAGGCTTTGCGCCGAGCGCCGAAGCAGGCTCTCGTTCAATTCAGCCGGATTCGAAAAGACACCTATTTCGGGATGGCATTCTCCAATTTGATTGCGTTCTTTATTATCCTCACGACGGCGGCAACGCTGCACCAAGTAGGGGAAAACGATATTTCCACGGCAGCACAGGCGGTGAAGGCACTCGAGCCACTCGCGGGACATTGGGCGTTCTTGCTGTTCTCCGCCGGAATACTCGGAACAGGCATATTGGCGGTTCCAGTCCTTGCGGGGTCAGCGGCGTATGGAATTGGCGAAGCGCTTCTTTGGAACGCCAGCCTTGAACGGAAACCCGCAGATGCAAAAAAGTTTTACAGCGCGATTGCCGCTTGCACTGCGATCGGCACAATGCTGAACTTCAGTTCCCTTGATCCGATTAAAGCCCTTTTCTGGGCAGCAGTTCTGAATGGAGTCGTAGCGGTTCCGTTGATGCTGGTGATTATGACAATGGCAACCAGCCGAAGCGTAATGGGGAAATTCGTTTTACCGACTTATCTAAAGCTGGTGGGTTGGCTGGCAGCCCTGGTGATGACCATGGTATGCGCTGGACTGGTGCTAACGTGGCGTGCATGACAGACAATCGATTCTGCGGAATCGCGCCTCTCACCTGAATCCATCCCGTCGGGAACGAAACAGCAATCGTATTAACAGCAACCGTGTTAAGGAGCTCCGCCGACCGAGTCGCTGTAATATCCAGTCCGCGTCCGGACGCGGAGTTTGCCGTGGCTCGGGTCATACGCATCGACTTCGATTGCATGATAGACGTGGCCCGCTGCGCTGCTGGAGGACTTGTACCCGATCACGTATTGGTTGCGGATTGCAGACGCGATACCGCGGGTAATCGAGTCCACTTCCTGGACATCTGTGGGGAAGTAGGCGGCGCCTCCGGTGTTGTGGCTGATGTCTTGAAGACCGCGAATCGCGGAACTGGGGCGCTTTGCCGGGTTCAGGAGCGCAATCACGTACACTACCGGGCTATCTTTCTGCTGCAGTTGTTGAACGGCTTCTTCTACGGAATCCTGGCTGGCATTATCGTCGCCATCCGTGACAACCAAGAGCACGCGTTTCTGCAAGCCGGCTCCTTGTTTCATATGAGCGGCGGAGGCGACAATCGCGTCATAAAGCGCGGTGCTGCCGCGTGTTTCGATTTTCGCCAGAGCGGCCTGCAGCTTGCCTACATCATTCGTGAAATCCTGATCAAGGTAAGGTTCTTCTCCAAAATTCACTACGAATATCTCGTCCTGAGGATCGCTGGAGCGCGCCAGATTCAGCGCGGCCCGGTTGACCGCCTCACGCTTGGGACGCATCGATCCCGAGTTGTCGATCAGAATTCCCAAGGCGACCGGGACCTTCTCCTGATGGAACGAGGTTATTTCCTGCTGTTTGCCATCTTCAAGGACATGGAAATCGGTTTGGGGCAGGTTTGAGACCAGATCATTCTGCTGGTCGACAACAACGGCGTGCAGAATCACTTCTTCGACTTTTTTCTTGAAGACAAATTGTCCGGCATCGCCCGTGTCTTGTGAGGCCTTGTTGTCCGGAGTGATGCTGGGGGACTGGGGTGTCGATACTGGGGGACCGGGTAGTGGTCCTTGGGACGGGCTCTGTCCGAATACCGGCGAAGACACCACCAATATCAGATACAAGAACAGCGCTGTTGGCGTAGCAGGTAAATTCTGCGCAGGTAGACGCATCTGCTCCGGTCGGCAGCGGAAATCAACGATCGACGTCGAAAGAAGGCTCAAGTTATCCCCTCTAGGCATCAGAACTTCGAATGGATGAGTTGGAATAACTACAGGGTTGTTCGATGGGGAGTGGGAACCCACTCATTCACCCGGGCTTGTTAATCAATGAGTAACTACAGAGATTACTGGAATCCGCGTGTTTTTCGTTCCGAAGCTGTGGGAGTGCGCGCAATGTCGAACAGACCGAAAGTGGTCACGTCTTGCGAAAGCAGAAAGGCCGCCCGGATCCGGGCGGCCTGGGTGATCAGTTTCCTTTGGTGCTGCGATTCGGGTTTAGAAACAAGCTGTTACCGGCGATACTTGCCCTGAAACCACATGATTGAAGACTGTGACGTTGTCTGGGGATTTGTAAGTTCCATTAGCGCCAAGGCTCTGATGCTGCCATTTCACGAGCCCATAGGGCTTCGCTATATGGTACTCCTCCTTATTGGCGCAGTTGGAATAGTTGGCATCGCAGGTATATCGATAGCTGATGACCAGAGTCTCTAGATTGTTTGGCAACTGTCCGCCCAATGATTCTTTGTAGGGCCCCCAGACCTCATTGATCACGTGTCCGAGATTCTTTGTAACGAACGATTTGCAATCGGAATGGATTTCGTACGAAGAATCGCTGATTTTTATACTCGACCCGGGGTACCCGCCCCTGGCCCAACGTGAAACAAGGGGCAGATTGAATTTTCCAAGCGTGGGGCTGCTGAATACCTTGAAACTGCGAGGGTTCTGCCAGTCCAGTTCAGTCACCCAGAGGTAAATGAAATTCTTGTCGAACAGCTGGATGTCCCAAGGATAACCTGTCTGAGCCTTCGTCCAGTACATGCGAGTAGAGCTCATGCTGGTGTAGAGAGGGTTTGCCGTCCCGGCCATGTGGTGACCGCTGCTCAGGGTGGGACTCATTGCCATCCAGCTGAGCATGTCATAAGTCTGGGTACTATTGGGCTTAGCGATTGGAGTCAAGTTTGGATTTGCGGGGTTTGTGCTAACGCCGCAAGCCATCAGGAGCAAGAGCAATGCAAAAACCGGGAGGTACTTCATCCAGAAAAATCCTTCGGTCAGGTTGGCGCTACGTGCAGGACTGTATTAACAATTTGATTAATACAGTAGGTCACGGAGGGTCATCGGGGAAACCACTTAGAAGAGGGCGTCACATAAGTGGAACGACTGAGGAACGCAGCGCGAATGCGTCAGGTGCGGCCCAGCAAAACAAAAGGGGATTCAACGGCACCAATAAAAGGGAGATCGTCCGGCAACGATCTCCCTGAGTGCGGTGCTATGGGGCTCAACTACCAGTATGAAAATGTGAGGCGGTCAAGCCAGATCGAGTAAGGCTGTTGTTTGTAGTTTCCATCTTGCTGGTAATTGACCGTGATGCCGTACCAGTTGCTGGGAGTAGGACTCTCGTAGTAGTTCAAGTTCGCAGTTTGGCCGTTCAGCGAAATGGACTTGAAGAGCAAGTGATTGTCTGAAGTCCTCTGTGCTTGAATAACAAGATGATTCCACGAGTTGCTGACCGGATTGCAAGGAACTCCAGTGGGATGCCATTTTTGCCCGGGATTATCCCAGATGTCCCACTCGTTGCCACCTGCAATCCTGCATTCGTGTCCCCAGATGAATGACTGTCCGTTCACAAACTGGTTAATGTCGAATTCAAGCGCCTGCGAGGCGCTGATGTCTTGGGCATAAAAATAGACATCGTAGGTGAAGTTGTGGACGTTCGGGATAATGGATCGATTCGAATCCGGAAGCCCTTGCGAAGAAAAATCGCCGATGAGGTGGTTATTCCATAACACGTCGGAGTACAGAGTCTGCCCGCCTACATCCATGCGTGAGGCGCTCCCCGTCAAGGCCGGAGAAGACACGCCTTGTGTCATCGACCATGTGGTCTGCGGCCCGGCGGGAACGCAGTTAGGGCAAATATTGTAAAGCGGGGGGAGCAATGCGTACCCGGTCCAGCCCGATTTCTGATGCAGATTGACAAATTGGCCCGAAGTTCCGTTACTCGGCGGTCCACCGGAACCGACGGTAATCGCGACAGGTGCAGTGGCGGTACCGCCGCAATTATCCCACTCCTGCACGATCGCGTGATACGTACCTGCTGCCAGGTTCAAAACAGTGTTCAACGAATTTCCGTTGACCTTGTACACCAGGTTCCCAGGACTCGGATAGATGCCCATCGCCGCCACGCCTGCCTTGCACGGACTCGTGGCTGAAGCAACAAACTGGACCGAGGGACTCACGGTAGCGTTGTTTGCGGGAGCCGTCACAACTACCCCGGCCCCCTGGGCGCTTGGCGGACCACCAACATTGATTGTGACCGGTGTTTTCGCGGCTCCGCCGCAATTGTCCCATTCCTGAACTACCGTGTTGTAGGTGCCGGGGTTCAACGTCAAGATCGTATTTAGGCTCGCCCCACGCGCGACATATGCGAGAATGCCCGGCGCTGTGTAGATTCCCATTGCCGCAACGCCGTTCGCACAACCACTACTGCTCGCAGTCGCGACGTATTGGACTTGGGGGCTGACGTTCGCATTGTTGGCGGGCGCTGTAACCTGAACCTCGGCCGCATTCCCTTTCACGACGATGGTCACGTAGGCTTTATCAACGCCGCCACAGTTATCCCACTCCTGAACAACCGTCTGATACGTTCCGGGGCTGAACGTCAACTCAGTATTCAGGGAAGCACCGTTCACGGTGTACGCCAGCACGTTCGGTGCTGTGTAGATACCCATCGCAGACACACCCTTTGAGCATGTGGTGCTTGCAGTAGCAACGTACTGTACAGCCGTCGCGACCTGACTATTGTTCAGCGGAGCAGTGACCGACACTCCTGCCATCGCAGGCGTCGCCGCGCCAAGCGCACAAAAAAAGGCAAACATCTTTTTCATTGAAACAAACCTCTCCTGGCCTTTGGGTCAGAACGGGCGAGCAAAACAGGCTTTGTTGTTAGGTTTTGGGGATTTTAGGCGGGAATTGAGAGGAATCTCAAGGAATCGGGCGCATGTTTTTTACTCGAAGGTTCTAATACCCCTGGAGACTGTTCGTACACGACTGGAATGTGTTCCGGGAACTGATTTCACCTGTGCCGGCGCAAGCGCGAGGAACCACCTGCGGGACGCAACCGTGGCAATGAAATTTTCGATTACGCATTTCGCGATCACCGCTGAATTCATCGCTTCTCGTGGAGATTCTGATTCGTTGGGCGGGAGGCGTGAGCCGACTACGTCGGCTCGCGCCCGATGTGGATGGAGTCTTACAGGTTCACCGCCACTGATAGTAGCGAGGCTAGTATTTCGTTCCATCCAGAGAACCCTGTAGGTTCAGGAACCAACGCGTGTAGCGAAAAAGATTTCTTCTTCATGAGCAATTTTGTGAACCACTTTTACTCGANAACCTCTGAAAAAGCCAATATTTGTACGGGCCGCCGCGAGTTCGACGCCTGCACGTGAGTGTTACAGGAAAGCATTTATCGGAATACGGCGCGAGCCTGATGTCGCCCTGCAAACGGAAGCCGTATTTTCACACCACGGAGCTAAAGACGTGAAGGCTGTGGGTGTTAAAGCAAGAGGCAATCACACGGAGGAGCATGATTCCGATCGTGTTCTCGTGCAGCGAGCGCTGCACGGAGATGCGGACGCGTTTTCGACGCTCTTCCAGGTCCATAAAGGACGCGTGTATGCGGTGTGTCTGCGCATGACAAATAACACCGCTGATGCTGACGACCTTACTCAGGAAGCGTTCATTCAGGCGTTCCGAAAGCTGGCAACCTTCCGTGGTGAGTCGGCGCTTTCTACATGGCTGCATCGGGTCGCGGTGAATACCGCTCTCATGCATTTTCGAAGACAGTCCACTCCGCATGCTTCCCTGGATCAACCTGCAGGAGCGGAAACCAGTAAACGCGAATTCGGTCAGCACGACAATCATCTCAGCTGCTCGCTTGATCGAATTGCACTGGTGCGCGCACTGGAGGCCCTGCCTGCGGGATACAGAACGATATTCGAGTTGCATGAAATCAGTGGGTATGGACACCGCGAGATTGCCAAACTGCTTCGGTGTTCCGTGGGGAATTCAAAATCGCAACTACACAAAGCGAAGCAAAGGATACGTGAGTGCCTCGTCTCCCGGCGTCATTTGACGAGGCAAATCGAAAGGACAATGAAGGACAACGTTGCAAGGCGAAGCGCACCCGTGACCGAGTTGGTTTTTTTAGAGAAGGACTCCTCTTCTCTACCTCAAGCACGTCTGGCAGTTCAACACAGCGGCATGCAGTTGCCGTCACACGATACACCTGCGACCCTGGCTCTAGCGTCTTCGATCCAGGGCTTAGCAGAGACGACAGTATAAGGGGAAAGATCTCGTGCAACTCGGAGCACTGGTGGTAACACAGGGAACCAATCACCAATCGGGGGAGGCGGCCCATTCCTGGATTTCGACTTGGCCTGTCGTGGGGAAGACTGTTGTAGAGAGGTGGATTGATCGGGTTCGTGAACTGGGCGTCGGAGTGGTTTCGGTGGTGGATCGCAATGCAGAACCTCCAGTTCGCATTATGGATTGGGTAAAAGAGGGAGTCGAACAGATCTTACTAATCCTTTCCGGCGCCTACGCGGAAATCGATCTTGCCGACCTAATTCATTTTCATCACGAGGGAAGAAATCGGATCACACGTGTATTCGATAAGAAAGGCCCTCTGGGGATTAGCCTTCTCAATCGGGGGGCCATTCTTAAGGGCGGAGTGCGACCGGGACTTGACGAAGCTCTGAAGTCATCCCGTTACGACTTTCTAGGATATGTTTCGCGTCTCTCGTCGGCGATGGCGTATCGGCAACTGGTGCAGGATGCCTTGGAAGGGCGTTGTGGAATTCAGCCCGCCGGGTATCAAGCTGATGACAAAATCTGGATCGACGCATCCGCTCGCGTCGATGTTTCCGCCAAGATTCAGGGACCCTGCTACATCGGCGCAAACACCCGGATTCACGCAGGTGTTGTCATCACCGGGTACTCATCGATCGAGGGGAACTGTGAAATTGACATGGGTACCACGCTGGACCATGCATGTGTTCTGCCGAATACCTATCTTGCTCCAGGTCTGCTAGTCAGAAATTCGGTGGTTGACGGAACTCGGCTCGAACAGCTTGAGAAAGGGGTGACCGTTGACCTCGGCCGCGCCGCGCTGGCGGCGCGCAGATACGCTGTTGCGCCTTCAGTGTCACACGGCGCAACTGACCGCGCGAACGCCTTTCATCGCGATGAGGAACTCGATCTCCAACCTCCAATGGTTCCCCGGGACATTACAAGATGACGTCTAAAGGAGCAGTCGTCATCAAGAAATTTCCCCAGAGCCGGAATTTCGCTCGTAGAAAGGCATTTCTCACCGAGATCCGAAACCTGGCCCGCTCCACTTACCGACCGCAACTGGTGCTCGATATATCGGAGTCAGTCGAGTTGGATCCAGATGCGATCGAGTTGCTGCTCGAATGTGTCGAACAAACAGAACGAGCCGATGGCCGAGTCTCTGTGATTGCGGGCTCACCACAGGCCGCTGTGATCCTTGAACTGACTCGGCTCACTTCTGTTCTCGATTTGTACTCTTCTGTTTCTGAAGCTGTGAACAGCGGCACACTGCACCGTTACAAGGCTCAAGACGTCGTGCAGCCCCTCGCCGTCTAATGGGCTCGCCAGATCAGGGAACCGGCGCAAGGAGGCGCAAGCATCCATGAACAGTGGAGCGCAGAGAATTCCGAAGCTCATCCTGATTCTGTTTCTCTCGAGTGCGATTGCGGGTGCGGAACCTCTCGCCCAGAGCACGCAGGAGGTTGAACAGACTCCGGCTACAACGCAGGAACCCGATGATTCGAACCAACCAAAACAGCCGATTCAGGCTCAAAACACGAGCAATTCTGCGGGTTCTCCGGTGCATCAGGAATTACCAGATGCTCCGGCGCCTGCGCAGCCAGCTCAGCCGAGCCAGAATGACGTATCCCAACAACAGAATCCAGAGTCGGTGCCCTCGGGGGCAGCTGGTGCAAAGGCACCCACAGTGAAGGGTGCGCCTGCCGCGCGCCCGGTGGGAGCAGCGATCGCACCCGCGAAAACGCGACGAAGGCGGTCGTTATTGATAAAAGCAGGCCTGATCGCAGGAGCTTGCGTAGCGGTAGGTTCGGCGTTTGCTTTGTCGAAGGGCAGTCCTTCTAAACCGCCGGGAGCTCCTTAGAAACAGCCAAAGCTGGAAGCTCATCACCATGACTCACGATGTCGGGAAGATTGTTACCTTTTCAGGAATCGATGGTGCAGGTAAGAGCACACAGATTGATCTCCTACGCACGCAACTTAGCGAGCAAGGGTTTCGCGTTGTTTGTGTTACTTTTTGGGATGATATTGCTGTACTGTCGCGCTTCAGAGCTGGTGTAAGTCTACGAACTCTGCGCAGCAAACACTCCCCAGATGATTCTCTTCGTCAGGATAAAAACGTCAGGACCTGGTACTTAACACTTGCGCGCTCGTTGTTTTACCTGCTTGATTGTTTGCGGTTGCGCCGAGTCGCCCGTCGACTAAGAAGCAGTGATTCGGATTTCATCATCTTCGATCGTTACATATACGATCAGATTGTCCAGGTACGTGCACGACACTGGCTCGCTCGCGCCTATATTCGGCTCCTAGTTGCGATGGCTCCGACGCCCGATGCCGGATTCATCCTGGACGCATCACCAGGTCATGCGTTTCGCAGAAAGCCGGAGTATCCGCTTGCGTTTATACATGAATACAGACGTGCATTTCTTGCGATGAGGGATTTCGTGCCTGAACTGATCTTAGTCGGGCCTGGAACGATTGCAGATGTACAACAGCAGATTCTTGCACACCTACCGCAGAACTGTATGTCCAGCAGCGATGTGCAATCCTTAAGCGATGACGCCCGAGCAACAATCCTCAGTGATTTCCAGTAGTCACAGTAACCAAAAATACCGTATGTAAGAACGCGCACAACTTGTCTATGTAGCACTGTCATCTCAAGCTTACCTTACATGCCGGAGAAGTCCGTGACCCGCCTTGCGCTGCGCGAGAAATTTGCACTGGTGATTCCAACCCTGAATGAAGCTGAGAACATTGAGACTCTTCTCAGCATAGTTCAGAATGTTCTGGAACCGCTCGATATCAATTACGAAATAATCGTTGTTGACGACGGTAGTTGCGATGGAACGGCCGAAGTCGTGCGCCACTATACCGAGACGGGTGACCATGTCCGAATTCTGTCGCGTCAGGGGGAAAAGGGTTTAGCTGGCGCCGTTATTCATGGCTGGAATCATTCGGATGCTGAGTTGCTTGGCGTGATTGATGCCGATCTGCAGCATCCTCCTGACTTGCTTCCCCTGTTGCTGGCCGCGGTTGCAGACGGATGCGACATCGCAATCGCGAGCCGTTATGCCGCCAAAGACGGTGTGCGAGGGTGGAACCCCATGCGCCTTGCCATTTCGAGGGCAAGCACCTGGGCTACGCTTCCATTTCAACGAAGAGGGCTCCGTGTGAAGGATCCGATGTCAGGATTTTTTATTGTGCGCAGGCAGGCGATCGACGGGTTCTCATTCGAAGCGAAGGGGTTCAAACTCTTATTGGAGATTCTTGTGCGGGCACGCATTTTCTCGGCGCGCGAAATTCCATATCGATTCGGTCGCAGGCGCGCAGGTAAGAGCAAAGCGGGCGCAGCAGTGGCATTTCATTTCCTGCAATTGCTTGGAAAACTCTCCCGGGATCTTTTTTTGCGGCCGAGCCCACAATGAAGATTGCACTGGTAACTGCGTTCCCACCCAGCCGTCAGGCTCTAAATGAATACGGATTCCACATTGCGGATGAGCTGCGACAACAAACCGGGGTAGATCTGACCATCCTGGGCGACGAGTTATCCGAACCGGTGCCGGAGTTGTCCGGATTCACGGTTATTCGCTGCTGGTCTTTCAACCGCATGGGAAATGCGTTTTCTCTTATACGGATAATAAGACAACTCAAGCCGGATGTTGTATGGTTCAATCTCGGTTTTGCCAGCTTCGGTGGTAAGCCCCTGCCAGCATTCTTTGGGTTGACCACTCCAGCTCTAACCCGACTCTGTTCCTGCTACACGCACGTCACTCTTCATCAACTTTTCGAGACTGTGAACCTGTCCGATGCGGGAATAAAATCGCCGCTTTTGTATAGCGCAGCGGGACACGTGGCCACCCACCTGCTGCTATCTGCGAACTCTCTTTCCGTACTGTTGCCGGCCTATCATCGTACTTTGCGCCGGAAGTATCGGCGGGGAGCAGTCAACGTTCGACATCACGGAATCTTTGCCAGCCGCCCAGAGCCGCCGAACTTTGACCTACGGGGCAATCCGGTTCACCGTGTGCTCGCTTTCGGCAAATGGGGCACGTACAAGCGACTGGAGTTGCTGGTCACTGCATTTGAATCGATTCAGTCTCAATTGCCTCAGACTGAACTGATCATTGCTGGCGGAGACCATCCCAAAACACCAGGGTACGTGCGTGGGGTTGCGGAGTCGACAAAACACAATCCCCGAATACGATTTCTGGGATATGTGCCCGAGGAGTCGCTATCGAATCTCTTTCGTACGGCAAGTTTGACGGTTTTGCCGTATACGTCCTCCGCCGGATCGAGCGGAGTCGCGCACCTTGCATGTCAATATGGCTTGCCCATTCTCGCTCCAGATATCGAAGATTTCGTCGAACTTGCGCAACAAGAATTCATCTCGATGGAATTTTTCACACCCAACGATGTGGATAGCCTTGCGCACAAACTCTTGTCACTGATCGGATCGCCGGAGCGCCTTACTGTCATGGCGCAACAGAACTTCAGCGCCGCCTTGCAGATGGCCATGCCGCAGATCATCCGGCAATACATTCATTCTTTCGATATGCAGCGACGCGTGAAAATGCTAAAGACGTTTTCGCGGCTTCGTCGTTTCAAGCGTTGGACACCAGCCCGCAGGTTGACGGTACGCCGATTGGAACGCAGGCTTCTCACCTGGGACCGGCCTGCTCAGGACGAAATCGCCTCGAATCCCGGATCAACTAAGCCCGAGTCTAGCGGCTTTACCCGGTAAGTTAATCAAGCCCATTTCCCTACGGCAAGTGGTCGAGATAACANGGGCCACTGACATTCTGTGCGGGTGGGCTGGGAGGAGTCAGCCATGGCGGATTCACGAAATCAAAGAACTCAGTCATATCCATTTGTGCCGCATCTCGCTTGGTGAGCGCCGGAATGTTGAAGCGGGTCTCGATCAGCTTGAGGATGGCGGTGGTGTCGGCAACTGTATGCGAGACGTAGTGTTTCTTGGTAAATGGAGAAATGACNATGAGCGGCACGCGATATCCAGTGTAGACAAAATCGCAGGTCGGCCCACTAGCGGTTGTGCATATGTCTCCAGCGAGTAGATCCGATGGCGGAATGCCATCGGGGCTTGCAGCTGGCTGAGGTGCGACGTGATCATAAAACCCACCGAATTCGTCAAACGTGAGGAGGAAAATCGAATCCTTCCAGGACGGGCCGTTCATCAC
>JGI12627J18819_10000092_pt1 | contig 33727 bp, 19 predicted proteins | sample TexAe_OM1H0_M2_FD_18819 | JGI IMG/M metagenome (IMG submission 18819)
TTTATTTCGCCCTTTCAGGGCTTCAGACCTCGTTGGTGACTCATCCAGGGGCGACGCTCCTTCGTCGCTTGCCCCTGGCTTTTATATTCCGCGCCTTTGGCGCTGGTCGTCCGCCAATCAGACTTTTGAGGCAAAGCTGTATTTGCCGCATAAACCAGCATCCCTAAACTATCGCGTATTCCTGAAAGCTTTAGGCGTGGTCCAGACGAGCTTACGGAAAGTGCTAGTAAAATGACTCTGGCTTGCGAACCCAATCCGCAGCGCGATGTCGGCAATCCGGAGGTCTGTTTCTGACAGCAACTTCTTGGCCCGCTCAATCCGTTGTTCAGTCAGGTAGACGTTAGGACTAACTCCCATGGATTGTTTAAACGCACGCGCGAAGTGTGAGTAACTCATTTGTACTTCGTCAGCGACCGCAGCCAATGCGACCTCCTGTTCCTCGTCAAGGTTATTGTTAATAAACTCGATGGCTTTGCGAAGTTTTCGAGGAGCCATTCCTCCACGACTCGTCTGCAAGTCCTTCAAATAGCTGTATCGTCTGACAAGCTGCATCGCAAGCACCTTAGCCAGGGAATCGGCATAGAGCCGTCCCACCACGTTCGCGTCTTTCAATTCGTGAAGGAGAGACATGCCGATGTGATGTATGTGCTCGTCGCTGATTCCAAACTGAGTGGCAATAGAAATCTGGCCGTAATCGACATCTATGGACTCGGCGATCGTTCGCAAAAATTGAGGATCGATATACAGATGGAGCGTGTCGTTGGGTGCTGCATCGTAAAGCCGCCAATGCATAGACTGACCGGCTGGCACGATCGTGATCGCTCCAGGTTCAAGAGTCTGCTCAAAGCTCTCATCACCGATGCGCGCCGTTACATCAATGGAAGATCCTAATTGAATGATGATGCAGTGATTCTCCAGCGGAGGTGTGGTCCATTCCGACATCGTTTGCCGCACCTCAAGCGCGCGTAGATTCTGCCATCCAAGGGGTTGGCTTGATGCCACCACGGCTTCGGGATAGACGAACGACAGATCACTGGCCGTTGTGGGTGCAATCTCTCTCTGGCTACCAATAACTTTCGTGGCGCGGTTCGTCAACTCACGTACCGTCGATTGCAAAAGATAACCCGATGGTTGTAATGAAATGCTTGTAACGCTACTCATATATCTCTCCCCTTTAATCGCGCGCAACTAACACGCTCGTATTTCCTCATCCGGAGGATTCGATTAAATGTTTCGCAAAGTCTCAATTCGACGAGCTATCAGTTGCCTCCGTCGCGAGAGCATCTTCCTTATTATTTTTCTTCTTCTAGACATTTGTAATTCCCTTCTCGTAGCTCTTATGCCGTCGCGCCAACTTGCTGACTTTGTACGGCAGCGCCATAAAACGGATTGAGTTCTCCTTCAGGAACACATAGGTCACTGATCGTTGATGCGCTGTGATGTTTCGAGAACGCGACGTCGCAACCGCTATCGTCCAAGTCCACGTAGACCGAATCGCCGACCTCTACCTGCCCAGTCGCCACCAGGTTTGATATCGGGAGAACAAGCATTCGCTCGATTGAACGCTTTAAGTGACGTGCCCCGTACCGGTAGTCAATACCTTCCCGTAACAACAGTTCCTTAACCTCAGCGGAGCACTGAAACACAAACTTTGCGTGTGCCGAGCGCAGGATGCGTTCTTGCAATGCGCGAAGCTCCAAATCCAGGATTTGCCGCAGGTGCTGCTCGTTTAGGGAGTGGAAGACCACAACCTTATCGATCCGGTTCATGAACTCCGGCGCAAAGTTGCGGCTGGCTGCTTGCACTGCGGTGCGGTAGATCTTCTCGTCAATGTTGCTATCGGCGTCGCTCGCGCTATTGGCTTGTTGCGTCCCGACAAAGCCTATACCGGCGTCCATTAACCCAGACATCTCACGTGCGCCGAGATTGGATGTCATGACAATCACGCTCTGCGAAAAGTCGACGCGACGATTGTCACCCAACGTCAACGTTCCTTTATCAAGTATCCCGAGCAACAGTTTCCACAACGCATCGGAAGCCTTCTCGATCTCGTCAAAGAGCACTAATGAAAGTGGCGTCTCTTCTGTCTTGTACCGATCAAGATTCTCCTGACTAAGCAACGGCGAAGTTTCCCGATGGCCCAGATATCCCGGCGGCGAGCCGATTAACTTCGAGATCTCATGCGAATGCTGAAACTCTGCGCAATCGATCTTGATAACCGCGTTGGCGTCACCAAAAAGGGCCTCGGCTGCTGCTTCGACGACTCGGGTTTTCCCAGAGCCAGTAGGACCAAGAAACAGTAGTGTGCCGACGGGACGGTTTGTCTGATTGAGACCCGCAAGGAAAAGCTGGTAGAGACTACTCATCCCGTGGACAGCGTTCTCCTGACCGACAATGCGCGTCGCAAGTTTCTCGTCGAACTCCTGGACGCGCGGACTTTTGATTCGAGGGTCTAAAAAGAACGGGGGTTTCGACAAGGTTTGCTCTCTGCGTACTTCCGCGAACATGATGTCTCTCCTTTGTCAGTAACTAGCAATGAACTACTTTCCGTCTCTTTGTCTTGCAATCCACTCGCAGATGTATGGCGGGCAATTTCGGAGCTTCACGCCATCGGAATCGCATTCCCTTAGAAATCCAACAGCCTCGTGATCCACTAGCGTTAGCTCTCGCAAATCCAAATTTATGCGCCGACCTCCACCTTCTGAGTCGATTAACTTTTTCAATTCGGCTAAGTTCTCTCCATCCAGTCGACCGCTGATCTTAAGAACAACTTCTCCGTTTGCTTCTCGCTGGATTCTTAACATCGGGTCCTCGTGGTTCAAACTTCTCGTCCTATGCAGGTGCAATAACGCTGCCATTCGTAAGTTATTGAAAATAGGGAAACGCGAACGCCGAAAAATGCCGAAGTCTCGGACAACTGACGAAACTCCGGTCAATCACAAGGTCAAAACTTTGTTTTGTTGAGCCTCTTGCAAAAACCAATGGTCGTCAGTCTGAAATCCCACCAACGGCAGTTGGTGGATGGTGGAGATCCTTTCTACAAACAAACCTTCTCTTTCGCGCTGCGCGCGCAGCGTCGAGTGGACAACTCTCTGTAGAAAGGATCTGAACCATCCACCAACTGCCGTTGGTGGTATTTGCCCACAAATACGTCTCGGGCCGCTGTAGAAAGGATCTGGAATTCTTGTACGGTCTCTGCTGCGTGGGGGATAGCCGACGGGTTATGGGCCAAACCTGGGGTGGTCCACTCAGGAACTATTTACGAGTTTTGTAGTCGGCTTCTGATTTTTGCTAAAGACTGTCGTTAGGGAGGATTTGCGACCTTGAAGCGGCTCTTGTCAATCTTGAGAGTCTTAATTTTTGAGTCCAAAGTAGATCGTGCAATTCCCAGCCTGGCAGCTGCGCCTGACGGGCCGAAAACTCGGCCGCCGGACTCGATAAGAGCTGCCTCAATCGCTTGTTTCTCCTCAGCGGCAACACTTTGTCGAAGCGCACGCTGGCTCGTTGGTGATGTGCGCAATGGTTGTCGCGAGAGCCAACTCTCGTCGACCGAGAAACTCTCTGTCTCGCAGACGATGACTGAGCGTTCAATAACGTTACGCAGTTCACGAATGTTTCCGGGCCAGGGGTACGCTTGAAACAAATCCAACGTCTCTTTGCTTATATTCCGGATGTTCTTCCCTGCTTCCCCGGCATAACGATCGATGAAGTATTGGACCAGCAGTGGGATGTCTTCCTTTCGCTTTCGCAAGGGAGGAATCTCAATCGGAAAAACGTTGAGGCGGTAGAAAAGATCTTCGCGGAATGTTCCGGCAGCTATGGCGGCTGGCAGGTCACGGTTCGTCGCGACTATCACTCTCACGTTTGTCTTGATCGACCTGTTTCCGCCGACGCGCTCAAATTCATGCTCCTGCAAAACACGCAGGAGGGCAATTTGGGTCTCGGCTGGAAGTTCTCCGACTTCGTCCAGGAAGAGCGTTCCGTCATTTGCTAATTCAAACCGACCCGGGCGCTTCTGATTCGCTCCGGTGAACGCACCCTTCTCGTGCCCAAACAACTCGGAGGCGATCAGATCGCGGGGGATTGCCGCACAGTTCACGCCGACGAACGGACGCGAGACACGATCTGATCGTTGGTGTATGGCGCGTGCAACAAGCTCTTTGCCCGTTCCCGTTTCGCCCGTGATAAGAACGGTCGAATCTGTAGCAGCCACTTTGATCGCCCGCGAAAGCACAGCCTGCAAAGCCAGCGACGTTCCCACGATCTCTTCAAACATGGCGACCGATCCACTTCCATCTCGTAGAGCCAAGTTCTCCTTTGTCAGGGGCTTGTTGCCTCGCTGCTGTCCGCCCGAGCTGTCATCTTGGCTAAAAAGCTGGCGAACAACACCGAGGTCACCGACACCCTGAGGACAATCTCGGAACGCGTTCGTTTGTGTGGCCATAAACCCAGGCTCCTTGTCGTATGCGAGTAGCAACTTGTCCTGTCGCGTGCATTCAGGACAGAAACAGTCGACGGTAAATTCAGGTATGCCGACTTGCTGGGCATCCTGCGAACTCAAAAATGTTTGAACGAAGTTCAAAGTCGGGCTGAAAGCGATCCTCACCTGCCGCTGAAGTCGTTGCTCTGCTGAAACGACCTCTTTTGAGAATCTGTTTCCTCGTTGGGGCGTATTTTCGGTGAGAGGCTGTAGGGAAGTCCTTCAGGTAACTCTGAAAAAGTATGAAAAACTCGGAATCGTTCGCGTGTAACGAACTGTCCGCTTCTTAGGACTACCTAAACCGAGGCACCAGACCAAAAGTGGTACTAATCCATCCCCAGCTCTTGGTACTCAAAAAACCCTCAATTTCGTGATGTCTCTTTTTCCGTCATCCCTCAATCTTGAAGTTCGGGCAGCATGTACGGTCGAGCGAAGCAAGTGGATTGCTTCAGATGCTTCAACTCAGAAATGACGAGAGCTAATTGTTAGTAGCGGCGTGGTGGGTGTACTCGCGAAATTGAGAGCCTCAAGATGGGAACTTCCAGTGAAAGGGCATTCGGAATGGCTCTCACAATGGGCCATCTCGCAAAGGAAAGACAGTCGAGCCTAGCCGACGGCTACTTGTACCGTTTCGGTCAATTTGTGCTGGATTCCCGCAAGCGCGCGCTATCTCGCGCTGAGTCACCTGTCTCTCTTACCCCTAAGGCCTTCGACGTTCTTCTATTCCTGGTGCAAAACCCAAACCGCTTGGTCGCCAAGGAGGAATTGCTACAAGCCGTGTGGGGCGACACCTTTGTGGAAGAGGGAAACCTGACGCAATACATCTCCCATTTGCGCAAGGCGCTTGGTGACAACCGCTTGATCGTCACAATTGCTCGAAAGGGATACCAGTTCACGCCGGATGTGACAGTTGCCGACGCGGCAGACACTGCAACACAAACTGCGGTTCAAGTCTCGACCGCCGAAAGTTCGCTAGCCGATACGCAACCCGCCCTACAGGGGAGTCCCACCGATGAGGCGGTTCCAAAAGCGCGAAGGCAGTGGCGGAAAGCTGCGGTCGTGTGTGCGTCTGCCGTCCTTTTGGGGGTGGTGTGTTTTGCGTCCTTGCGGCACTTCGGCGGCATGGCGACGCCAAGGTCGCAAAAAATCATGCTCGCCGTACTACCGTTTGAGAATCTCACTGGCGATCCAAACAAGGAATATCTTGCGGACGGTTTGACCGAGGAAACGATTTCACATTTAGGCCGGCTCAACCCGGAACAGTTGGGTGTAATCGCGCGAACGTCAGTCATGGGGTACAAGCAAAAGGACCAACGCATGGACCAGATTGGACGCGATCTTTCCGTGCAGTATGTGCTGGAAAGCAGTCTGCGCGAAAGCGGAAGTCGTTTACGAATTACCGCACAGCTTATTCAGGTGAAGGATCAAACGCACCTGTGGTCTCAGGACTACGACTATCTGGCGAAAGATATCCTCAATGTCCAGGATGATGTAGCCAAGGCTGTTGCGCGAGAGATCAGGCTGCGTTTTAGTTCGCAAGAACAAGCAGACTTGGCCCAGTCGCGCCCAGTCAATCCGGATGCCTTCGATGCCTACTTGCAGGGGTACTACTTCTTTCAGAAGGACACCCCCAAAGATACGGAAATGGCTGTGAGATATTACGAACGGGCGATCCAACTAGATCCCTCCTATGCTCTGGCGTGGGTTGGTTTGTCACGGGCGCGCAACTGGCAAGCCAATGTAAATCTTATTCCAGCTGAGGAGGGTCACCGGCTTGCACGTGAAGCAGTTGAGCGAGCCTTAGCGCTGAACCCGAACCTGGCAGAGGCCCATGCCCAGATCGGACGGATTAAGCAACAGGTCGACTTCGATTGGGCTGGAGCTCATGCTTCCTTCCAACGGGCGGTTGCTCTCGATCCCGGAAATCCCGATGCTGTAAGGATGGCGGTTTTTTCGGCAGTAACGCTCGGCCGCTTTGAAGAAGCTCTTCAATTGAAGAGCCGACCTGTTGACTTGGATCCGCTCAACGCAGACAGTTGGGAGAGCCTTGCAGAGATAGAGTTTTTCATGGGGCAGATGGACGAAGCTGCAGCAGATTGCAAAAAGGCGCTCGAACTGAACTCCGATGTTGTCGCCGCCCATATGGTGTTAAGCCAAATCTATGTGATGCAGGGGCGACCTCAAGACGCTTTGCCAGAAATCGAGCTAGTACGCTATGACAGCTTGCGTGCGTTTCTGTATCCGATTGCATACCACGCGCTTGGTCGGAATAAGGAGTCGGATGCTGCATTGAGTGAGTTAATTGCGAAATACCATGAAGGTGCTGCGTACCAGATCGCCCTGGTCTATGCTTTCCGGAACCAGTCCGACGAAGCGTTCGAGTGGCTAGAGCGAGCCTATGACCAACGTGACAGCAGTCTGTTTATAACCAAAGTGGAACCTTTACTGAAGAGCTTGCACAACGACTCGCGATATGTGGCCTTCTTGAAGAAGCTCAACCTACCGACATGAAATGTTCGAGTAGGAGGCAATTTCTTAGAAGCAGGATTGTCAGCTTACAGGACTACCTGACCAATCAGAGCCAAGGCATTCGGAAGGACTCTTACATTGGGCGATATAAATAAGGACAGAGAGTCGAATCTAGCCGGCGCAAACTTGTACCGCTTCGGCGAGTTTGCGCTAGATTCGCGGAAGCGCACGGTATCTCGCGCTGAGTCACCTGTCTCTCTTACCCCTAAGGCCTTCGACGTTCTTCTCTTCCTAGTGCGAAACCCCAACCGCTTGGTCACCAAAGAGGAACTGCTGCAAGCCGTGTGGGGCGACACCTTTGTGGAAGAGGGGAACTTGACGCAATACATCTCCCATTTGCGCAAGGCGCTGGTTGACAACTCGGAAGACAACCGCTTGATCGTCACCATTGCTCGAAAGGGATACCAGTTCACGGCGGATGTCACCGTTGCCGCAGCGGCCGACACCGCATTACAAGCTGAGGTTCAAGTCGCGACCGCCCAAAGTTCGCGAGCCGATACGCAACCCGCCGATGAAGTATTTCTAAAATCGCGAAGGCGCTGGCGGAAAGCTGCGTTCGTGGGCGCGTCTTTCCTCGTTTTGATGGTCGTGTGTCTTGCGTCCTGGCGACACTTGGGCGGCATGGCGACACCAAGGTCGCAAAAAATCATGCTCGCCGTACTGCCTTTTGAGAATCTCACTGGCGATCCCAATCAGGAGTATCTCGCGGACGGTCTGACCGAGGAAATGATTTCACAGTTAGCCCGACTCAACCCGGAACATTTGGGTGTGATCGCGCGCACGTCCGTAATGGGATACAAGAACAAGGACACACGCCTGGACCAGATTGGACGCGATCTCTCTGTGCAGTATGTGTTGGAAAACAGCGTCCGCGCCAACGGAAATCAGATACGGCTTACCGCTCAACTTATTCAGGTGAAGGACCAAACTCACCTGTGGTCACAGGACTACAATTATCTGGCGAAAGACTTTCTTAATGTCGAAGACGACGTAGCTAGAGCTGTTGCTCGGGAAGTCCAGATGCGTCTGACTTCTCAGCAACAAACAAAGTTGGCGCAGACGCACCCAGCCAATCCGGAAGCCTTCGAGGCGTATTTTCAGGGACGTTATTTAGGGAAGGATCCGAACGTGGCGGCAAAATATTACGAACGAGCTACTCAGCTTGATCCCAACTATGCGCTGGCGTGGGTTTGGTTGTCTCGGGCACGCTTCCGCCAGACCGACAGAGGTCTAATCCCTACGGAAGAGGGTCGTCGGCTGGCGCGTGCAGCGGCTGAGCGAGCCTTAGCACTGGACCCAAACCTGGCATTGGCCCATGACCAAATGGGGAATATTAAGCTAACGATCGACTTCGATTGGGCTGGAGCCGATGCTTCCTACCAACGGGCGCTTGCTCTCGAACCCGGAAATCCCGCGATTGTAGTCGATGCGGCTGCATCGGCAACCCTGTTCGGCCGCTTTGACGAAGGTCTTAGACTGGCTCGTCGATCGGTTGAATTAGATCCACTCAATGCGACACGGCGGGCGGGCCTTGGGCAATTGGAATATTGGATGGGTGCCCTGGACGAAGCAGTAGCGGATCTCAAGAGGAGTCTTGAGCTCGATCCGCAAGGCCAAGGCCATATACTTTTGGCCGAGATATATGTGATACAGGGACGGTCTCAGGATGCCTTGGCTGAGATCGAGCACGAACGAGAAGGCCCCATCCGCTTGCAACATTACGCTATTGCGTACCACGTGCTTGGTAAGGAAAAAGAGTCGGACGCCGCTTTGCAGGAATTAATTACGAAACACCAAACGATTGCTGCGTTCCAAGTCGCCGAGGTTTATGCTTTCCGGAATCAACCCGACGAGGCGTTCGAGTGGCTGGATCGGGCTTACGCCCTACGTGACGGTGGAGTGTCCCTGACAAACGTGGAGCCTCTACTGAAAAACTTGCACGGTGACCCGCGATACACCGCGTTCTTGAAGAAGCTCAACCTGCGGACTTGAAATGTTCCAGTAGGACAATTTCTTAAAAGCGGGATTGTCAGCTTACAGGACTACCTGACCAATCAGAGCCAAAGCATTCGGAAGGACTCTTACATTGGGCGATATAAATAAGGACAGAGAGTCGAATCTAGCCGGCGTAAACTTGTACCGCTTCGGCGAGTTTGCGCTAGATTCGCGGAAGCGCACGCTGTCTCGTGCCGATTCACCTGTCTCTCTCACTCCTAAGGCCTTCGATGTCCTGCTTGTCCTGGCGCGAAACCCCAACCGCTTGGTCACCAAAGAGGAACTGCTGCAAGCCGTTTGGTCCGACACCTTCGTTGAAGAGGGCAATCTGACGCAATACATCTCCCATTTGCGCAAGGCGCTGGTTGACAACTCGGAAGACAACCGCTTGATCGTCACCATTGCTCGAAAGGGATACCAGTTCACGGCGGATGTCACCGTTGAAGCGGCAGAAGCCACAACACACGCTGCGGTTCAAGTCGCGACCGCCGCTAGTTCGCTAGCCGATGCGCGACCATTTCACGAACTTCCGATAAAAGACGCAGTGCCAAAACTACCCATGCGCTGGTGGAAAGCTGCGATCGTCGGTGCGTTCGCTCTCATCTTAGTGGTCGCGGGTTATATGTCCTGGCGCCACTTTCGGCCTGCAACGCCAACGGCATCCGGAAGAATCACGCTCGCCGTCCTCCCCTTTAAGAATCTCACTGGTGATCCGAATCAGGAATATCTGGCGGATGGATTGACCGAGGAAATGATTTCGCAGTTAGGTCGGCTTAACCCTGAACAGTTGGGTGTGATCGCGCGCACGTCCGTCATGGGATACAAAAACAAGGACACACGCCTGGACCAGATTGGAAGCGATCTTTCTGTGCAATACGTGTTGGAAAGCAGCCTCCGCGCCAGCGGAAATCAGATACGCCTTACCGCTCAGCTCGTTCAGGTAAAGGACCAAACACACGTGTGGTCACATGATTACGACTATGCGAGGAACGACTTTCTCACTGTCGAAGATGATGTTGCTAAAGCGGTTGCGCGCGAGATCCGGGTGCGTTTGACTTCGAAACAGCAAGCAGAGTTGGCCCAGTCGCACCCAGTCAATCCGGAAGCCTTTGATGCCTACTTGCAGGGATACCATTTCTTTCAGGGGAGCACCGACAATGATGCGGACATGGCTGCAAAGTATTTCGAACGAGCGACCCAGATTGATCCCTCCTATGCATTGGCTTGGGCATACCTGTCTCGGGCACGCAACTGGCAAGCCAACGAGGGTCTAATCCCTATGGAAGAGGGTCGCCGGCTTGCGCGGGAAGCAGTTGAACGAGCGCTATCGTTGAACCCGAACCTGGCAGTAGCCCATGCCCAAATGGGACGGCTTAAGCAAGCGGTCGACTACGATTGGGCTGGAGGGAATGCTTCCTTCCAGCGGGCGGCTGCTCTCGAACCAGCAAGCTCTGAAAATGTAGGATTGGCGGCTTTGTCGGCAGCCTGCCTCGGCCGCTTTGACGAAGCCCTTCAATTGGCCCGCCGAGCCGTTGATTTGGATCCGCTGAATACGGGTAGTTGGGAGATCGTTGCACAAACAGAGTTATTTATGGGGCAGCTAGACCAGTCCGCAGCGGATTGCAAGAAGGCTCTTGAACTGAACCCTGATGATTTTGGTGCACCGATCACGCTAGGCCAAATCTATCTGCAGCAGGGACGGCCGCAAGATGCTTTGGCTGAAATCGAGCACGTACACTTCGCTCCCCACCGTGCGCACCTGTATGCGCTCACGTATTACGCGCTTGGTCGGAAAAAGGAGTCGGACGCCGCATTGCGGGAATTAGTGATGAAATACCACGCAAGTGATGCGTTCGAGATCGCCACGATTTATGCTTTTAGGAACCAGACCGACGAAGCGTTCGAGTGGCTGGACCGGGCTTATGCTCAACATGATCCCAGTCTGATCGCCACAAGGGTGGAGCCCCTGCTGAAGAGCCTGCACAACGACCCGCGATATGCCGCTCTCTTGAAGAAGCTCAACCTGCCGACCTGAGAACGTTGTCCTATTTAAGAGTAACTTGTGAACGGGAACCCGCAAGTTCCGACTATACAAGTGTCCGACATGCTTCAGCTTGTCGGTCGTTGTTGACTCGTTCCTTGAACTTGAGGGGGCGGGACCGACAAGCTAAAGCATGTCGGACATCAAACTTTGAAACGGTTCTTGTCAATCTTGAGAGTTTTAATTTTTGAGTCCAAAGTAGATCGTGCGATACCGAGCTTGGCAGCTGCGCCTGATGGGCCAAATACTCGCCCACCGGACTCCGCAAGAGCCGCCTCAATCTCTTCTCTCTCACGAGCGGCAACCTTTTGCCGAAGCTCATGCTGGTTGGGTGGCGATGTGCTCAACGGTTGTCGCGAGAGCCAACTCTCGTCGACCGAGAAACTCTCTGTCTCGCAGACGATGACTGAGCGTTCAATTACATTTCGCAGTTCGCGTATGTTTCCGGGCCACGGGTACGCTTGAAACAAATCCAGCGTCTCTTTGCTTATGTTCCGGATGTTCTTCCCTGCTTCCCTGGCATAGCGATCGATGAAGTATTGGACCAGCAGCGGAATGTCTTCCTTTCGCTTCCGCAATGGCGGAATCTCAATCGGAAATACGTTGAGGCGATAGAAAAGATCCTCGCGGAATGTTCCAGCAGCTATGGCAGCCTGCAAGTCACGATTCGTCGCAACTATCACTCGCACGTTTGTCTTGATTGATCTAGTTCCACCAACGCGTTCAAATTCACGCTCCTGCAGCACACGAAGCAGCGCGACTTGAGTCTCATGCGGAAGCTCACCAACTTCATCAAGAAAGATCGTGCCACCTTCAGCCAATTCGAAACGACCAAGCCGGCGTTGAGTTGCACCTGTGAAGGCACCTTTCTCATGACCGAATAGTTCCGAAGCAATTAGTGCCTGAGGAATGGCGGCGCAATTCACGCTCACAAACGCGCGATCAGCACGCTTCGAGGACTTGTGAATAGCGCGGGCGATCAACTCCTTGCCCGTTCCTGTCTCGCCGGTGATGAGTACCGTAGAGTCTGTTGGCGCCACCTTTCTTACCAGATTGAGCACCTGGACCAAGGGGTCCGAATTGCCAACTATTTCTTCAAACATCGAGGTCTTGATTATCTCTTCACGCAGCGCGATGTTCTCGTTTCGTATTTCTTCTTCAGCTCGTTTGCGATCTTCGATGTCAGTCCCTATACCACACCATTGTGTTATGTCTCCGCTTTCATCTTTAATCGGAGCGAAGCGGATAAGGAAGCAGCGAAACTGCCCGTCATGTTTCAATAACCGAGCCTCGTGCTCAAAAGGCCGACCCTCGAGAAATCCCTTCTTTCTTTGACTGACAAAATGTTCACGATCCTCCGGATGAACGAGATCGATACGAGAGCCTGGCCATGGATTAATGCCTTCAGGCCGTCCCGGATCGGCTTGCCACACGGTGCTGCCGAAGTACTCAAGCGCTTCTTGGTTAATGTAGAGCGGGCTTCCAGTGGGTCCAAAAACACCAATGTGTTGTGGTGCCAGGTCCAAAATCTGCCGAAGCTCTGTTTCTTGTTTGCGGATTTTTTCCTCCGCAGTTTTGCGTTCCTGGATGTCTATACTCGAGCCGTACCATTTGACGATCTGGCCCGCTTCATTCCGCAGCGGTTCTTTGTGGTGCAAAAACCAGCAATATTCGCCATCTGCCCGCCGCACACGCGACTCGGCCAGGAAAGGTTCCCCTGAGCGTACCGATGCGAGCCACCTGTCTACGAATGCTTCAACATCATCAGGATGGATCCGCGAGGTCCAGCCCCATCCGAGCAAATCTGTTAAAGGAACGCCTACATATTCGACCCAACCGCGGTTAAGGAAGTCGAGTTCGCCATTGGGTACAGCGGTATGAACAAACGCAGGAGTTGTATCTACCAGGTGACGATATTTACTCTCACTGGTGCGCAGTTCCTCCTCGGCCTGTTTACGTTCGGTGATGTCGATCACCGTACCCGTTCGTTCAATGAGCTCGCCGGACGGGCCGAGAACAGCATGACCGGTGCTCTGGATATGGCGGACTGCGCCACTTGGATGAACAATGCGATATTCAACTTCAGCGTCTACCTTCTCATCAATGGCTCTCCGGGTGTCTTCCCAGTTCTGCACTTGATCGTCGGGATGAATTCTCTGAAAGTATTCTTCGAATCGGGGCAGGCCCTCTAGCGGATCGAAACCCAAAACTCGGTAGCATTCGTCCGACCAGTACGTGATACCTTTTGTGGGACTCCAGGCCCAACTGCCCGTGTGGCTAAGCTTCTGCGCCTCCGCAAGATAAGCCTCGCTCTGCCTCAACTCCTCCTCCGCCCGCTTGCGCTCAGTGACGTCGATCACGGTACCTGTGAATTCGATGAGTTCGCCGCACGGGCTGAAAACAGGATGACCAATGCTATGAACGTCCCTGACGGCGCCACCGGGATGCACAATGCGATAATTTACTTCTTCGTCTAACTTTGTATGCCTGGCCCTCTTTGCAGATTCTCGGAACACCTGTTGATCGTCGGGATGAATGCGCTCGAAGAATTCTTCGAATGGAGGCAAACCATCGCGTGGATCAAAACCCAGAACGCGGTAGCATTCCTCCGACCAATACCTAAAGCCAGTGTCGGGACTCCAGGCCCAACTACCCGTATGGCTGAGCTTCTGCGCCTCCGCCAAGTACGATTCACTGATTCGGATCTTTTCTTCGGCGCGCTTTTGTTCGCTCAAGTCGAGGACGAACACGACGCCCTCGTTAGGACTTTGAAGGCGCGCGCCTCCAACCAGTACGGGTACCCGGCTGCCGTCTTTCCGGAAGTACTCCTTCTCGTACTGAAAAACGCCAGTTTCAAGGAACTCCTTTAGGGCACGTTCGTCGCGCTCGCGCCATTCGACCGGCGTCAGGTCCGCCCAGCGCAATCGACCCGAGACGAGATCCTGACGGTCGTATTGCAGCAATTGTAGAAACGCCTGATTGGCCTCGACGATCTCACCCTCGACGTTCGCGAAGAAGATCCCCAGAATGCCGGCTTCGACGAGGCGCCGGATCTTATCTTCTGTGGTCTTGAGTTCGGTGATGTCGGTCACAGCCCCGATAAACTCGCGGTTGCCAGATGCATCCCGTGTTGCGTGAGCCAGGGCGTGGACATGCTTAACGCCGCCATCGGGCAGCAACAAGCGATAGGCATGCTCGAAAGTAGGAGTTCCTCCGGAAGCACGTTCAATGACTGATTGAAAGGCGGCGCGGTCCTCTGGATGAACGCGTTGCGCCACTAGGTCGATTGTTGGCGTGATCGATAGGTCATACTCGAAGATGCGATGGGTTTCGGCTGACCAGATAATTTCGCCCGTGTCAGGTTTCCAACCGAAGCTGCCTGTCTGACTAAGTCTTTGGGCTTCGGCCAGGTAGGCTTCGCGGCGTCCCAGTTCCTGAGTCAGGAGCTCGTGCGCGGTGACGTCAATTCCTGTTCCGACAAACTCCTGGACTGGCCCAACGTGAGTCGCCGGGCTGCCAACGCAACGTACGCGACGAATCTCTCCATCCGGTCGCACGATGCGTTTTGTGAAGTCGAATCCTCGACCCTCCGCAAACATCCTCTGAATGGTTTCCGCAACGAACTCGCGATCGTCGGGGTGGACCAGCTCCATATACTCTTCTATTGTTGGGGGCTTGCCGCTCGGATCAAGGCCGTAAATCCGGAACAACTCTGGAGACCAGTAGTCGAAGCCAGCAGCGTTGAAGGCCCAGCTACCTGTACGCGCAAGGCGTTGTCCCTCGGCAAGGTAGAACTCTGCTTGTTTCCGATCTTCAATGTCGAGATTGACACCGATCCAATAGAGTAGCGTTCCATCGCTCGCGCGGACGGGTTCGGCCCGACTGAGATGCCAGCGGTACCCTCCTTCAGCGTTACGAACTCGAAAACTGACATCACCCGCGGCGCCGCTCCGTAGACAGGATGACCAGACTCTACGTGCCTCTTCGTGATCGTCAGGATGTAACAGTGAGATATGGGAGTCCCACTCTGGACCAGTATCGATTCCCTGACGGAGAGGATGGTCTTTCGGGAGACCAAGGTAATCCGAACCTCGTTCATTCAGGAAGGTGAGCCCGCCGGATGCATTACAGTACCAGGCAAACGCTGGAATAAGATTAAGAGCGGCTTGTAACTCTGCTCGAAGCGGAGTATCTCTCTGAGTGTTATCTACGAGGTCACCCATGATTCACTCTGGCTTATATCAAAACAAGATTATGGCTCACCTTGCGAAATGTCGATGCAAGTCAACATGCCTGGCATTGTACAATTCCATTTTGAGTGGTCAAAAACGCTGTGCCAGGCAGGTTAAGTTGACTATTCTTTCGCCTGCGGGATTCGGTTAGAACGGTCTCCATTGCTTCCCTCCTGAGAGCTAAGCCTTTTCCGACGCTCGAACTGATTCGACACTGCAGAGCCAACGCTCGTCGACCGAGAAATTCTCGGTGTCGCAAAGAATAATCGAGCGCTCAATTACGTTGCGCAATTCGCGGATGTTGCCGGGCCAAGAGTACGACTGGAACAAGTCCAAAGTGTCTTTACTGACACTCTCGATCCTCTTATTTGCTTCCCTGGCGTAACGATCGATAAAGTATTGGACCAGCAGCGGAATGTCTTCTCTTCGTCGCCGCAATGGAGGAATCTCAAGCGGAAATACATTCAGGCGATAGAAAAGATCCTCGCGGAACGTTCCGGCGGCTATGGCAGCCTCCAAGTCACGGTTAGTCGCAACTATAACTCGCACGTTTGCTCTAATGGATCTGTTTCCGCCGACGCGCTCAAATGCGTGCTCCTGAAGTACACGCAAAAGAGCAACCTGAGTCTCCTTAGGAAGCTCACCAATCTCGTCAAGAAATATCGTCCCCCCTTCAGCCAATTCAAAACGGCCGAGTCGGCGCCCAGTCGCGCCTGTGAATGCACCCTTCTCGTGACCGAATAACTCCGAAGCAATCAGTGCTTGCGGAATGGCGGCGCAATTGACGCTCACGAATGCGCGACTGGAGCGCCTCGAGGTCTTGTGAATAGCGCGGGCGATCAACTCCTTACCCGTACCTGTTTCGCCGGTGATTAGTACCGTTGAGTCTGTTGTCGCCACCTTTGTTACCCGATTAAGCACTTTCTGCAAAGCAGGCGAGTTTCCAACTATCGCTTCAGACCTCGAGGTCTTAATTATTTCTTCACGGAAGTAATCGATGGAGCCGACAGGCCTGGCGGTGTGAATCAGCGCGGGGCTCGAACCGCCGTCAAAACCGACCTCGCTGCGGATTTCGCCCTTCAAATTTGAGGCTTGGGCCAATATTGCTGCTGCGGTCATAACTCCTCCTTCTGACTTACCCTTTCGTTTCCCCAGCCTAGATGGGAGTAGTTCCGATTCTGGTTCAGTAAGAATCTAGCGGAATACTGCCACCAGGGTGCAACAGCCGTCTTGAACAAACCTGGTGTGTTTAGAATATTTCCGATGAATCGTGATTCTGGATCACAATTTGGGTGGGTCTCAGGGTTGAAGGAAGCTCTTGAAAAGCGTTCCCCGGTCCAGCGATCTTATGCGCTAAGTAACTCTTTCAAATAGGGTTACCTTGTGCGGATGGAGTTCCCTTCCGTCCAGCGAACCTGACTTGGGGACATTCCAGCCCATCGCCGGAAGTGTCGCGCGAGATGGCTTTGGTCAGAAAAACCAGTCGCCAGGGCTATTTCCGACAACGGAGCATGTGTCTCACGCAGCATGTGTTCCACCTGTTCTAACCGCCGCCGCAAAAGATATGCGTGCGGCGGAACCCCAACAGAGTTGTGGAACGCTCGAGCAAAATGGTCGGTGGAGAGCCCCGCCAGAGCGGCCATTCCATCGAGGCGGATCTTTTCATCGAGATGGCCTTCAATATAGTCGCAAACGCGGCGTTTCACGGCTGGCGACAACCCGCCACGGGTGGGTTCCAGCGTATCGGCCAATGGCAAATCCCCTAAAGTACTGATTCTTGCCCGGGAGTGAACCACTGTTTCCGCCCAACTGCGCGCGACCTGAGATCTGCTCAGAGGGGGCGTAAGCAATGCCGTCCACCAGCGTCCGTCGCCACTGGCACTCATCAGGCGTACCGGAATGTCACGGTCGGCGGTGCGGCGGAAGAGTGAATGATCAAACGCGAAGACGGTAGACAAAGAAATCCCGTCCGCAAGGCACTTGTCGCTTTTGTCACCCAGAGCTAACAACTGCCGAGCAGCTTGGTCGCCGCCAACAATAGATTGCTGGTCGTCGATCGCTAAGAGCAGGGACGATCCAAAATCGTCTGAAGGGGCGGCCGCCAAGATCCAGCAATACTGAAAGTGCTCACGAAAGATCCGTTCCTCAATGGCTCGCGCAGAGACGACCACCGTTTGGAGCAGTAAGGGAAATCGCTGATCGTCGGATTGCTCGTGCACTTTGGAAACGTCTAGCACTCCCAGCAAACCTCCCTCAGGATCGAAGATCGGCGCGCCTGCGCAACTCAACCGGGTGTGACGGCTGCGAAAATGCTCTCCACAATGCACGAGAACCGGGCGTCGATCCGTGATGCAGGTGCCGATTCCGTTGGTGCCTTCGACCTGCTCCGACCAGACGCCGCCCAGCCATATACCCCAGCGCTTGAACTCGTGGTCCTTATTATCGTCGCCACGATGGTGAATGGCGACTCCATCGCTGTTGCACAAGAGAACTACGTAAGACTGCGCGCGAACAATGGCATAGAGCCGATCTATCTCTTCCTGTGCTTGGTGTAGAAAGTTATGCAGGGGTTCGCGAGAGATCCTGAGTTCGCGCTCTGTAAGCAAGTGGGGTACTGAGCGGCTCTGTGGGTTAACATGAAAGTCCAGCAGACATCTTCGCCAGGAATCGTCGATCGCTTCGGGTTGGAAGCTTTCGCTCGCGCCTTCAGCCACCAACTCAATGCGCTCCTCGTGTGACAGATCTACGGTGGAAGGGTCGGCACAGAGCTGGGCGGCTGTATTCATCTTTTGTCTTGGCATTGTACAACGCCAGCTTGAGTGGTCAAGAAAAGTGCCGACATGCTTCAGCTTGTCGGCTCCTGCATTAAGGCTCACTTAGAATCGAATTGCTCTAACGCGAACACGACAAGCTAAAGAGCCTTTTGGTCGCGTCTCTGAGCTCAGCGCCAAGGGCGCGAAATATTGTACAGACCGGACACATAGGTAACAGGTGTTCGGAGACATAGGTAACACTTTCTAAGACGACTATCGTTCTCAAGCGAGGAGGATAGTCAGATGCCGTGGAAAGAGAGTACCTGTATGACACAACGTCACGAGTTCGTTTTGTTAGCCAATGCTTCAGGCACGAACCAGAGCGAGTTGTGCAAGCGCTTTGGCATCAGCCGCAAGACTGGTTACAAATGGCGGGCGCGATTTCAAACTGATGAAGCGCAAGCTTTAGCTGATCGCTCGCGCCGGCCGCAGCGATCCCCGCGTCGTACCTTAGCGTGCATCGAAGAGCAAGTGCTCGCCTTGCGTAGCGAGCATCCGGCTTGGGGCGGGCGCAAGCTGCGGGCTCGCCTCCTGGCTCTCGGTCAGGCCAATGTTCCGGCCGCCAGTACGATCACCGCGATTCTGCATCGGCACCAGCAGATCGCGCCGGAAGCGTCGGCGCAACATCAGAGCTTTCGCCGTTTCGAGCATCCGGAACCAAACGACCTCTGGCAAATGGATTTCAAAGGTTACTTCACTACGGCCGGCGGACGCTGTCACCCTTTGACCGTGCTCGATGACCATTCACGCTTTGCCCTGGAACTACGCGCCTGCGCTGACGAAGGCCAGCAAACCGTGCAGAATGCTTTAACTGCTGTCTTTCGGCGCTACGGATTGCCCTGGCGCATGACCATGGATAACGGTCATCCCTGGGGTGTCTACCTCGCCGGACGTTGTCGCTGGACGCGGCTTACAGTTTGGCTCCTCCGACTGGGCGTGCGCGTCTCGCATTCGCGTCCCTTCCATCCGCAGACGCAAGGCAAAGACGAACGCTTTCACCGCACCCTCAAGCTCGAACTGCTGCGCGATCATGCCTGGCGTGATTTGCATGAATGCCAGCTGCGGTTCAGCGCCTGGCGCGCGCAGTATAACTGTCACCGGCCACACGAGGCCTTGCAGATGCAGGTGCCCGCAGCTTGCTATCGGGTGAGCAAGCGCCCTTTCCCAGAGTCTCTCCCGCCCCTTGAATATCCGTCTGACTCGCTGGTCCGACGGGTGCAGAAAAACGGCATGATTTACTTAAAACAACAAACCCTGTTTGTGGGCGAAGCTTTTCAAGGCTTGGATGTAGCGCTCCGTCCCACCACTACCGATGGTCTTTTCGAGGTGCACTTAGGTCAGCAACAGGTGACTACACTTGACCTCAATCAGCCATCAGGAGAACCTTAACTACTGTTACCTATGTCTCCGAACACCTGTTACCTATCTGTCCGGTCTATACAAATATGAAAGCCAGGGGCAAGCGACGAAGGAGCGTCGCCCCTGGTGGAGATAACAAACATTCTTGAAGCCCTGAAAGGGCAGAATAAAGCTCGTTCCGATTCGGCTTGTGATTTTCTAATGAAATTATTTCGCCCTTTCAGGGCTGAGCTCCATGATCCCACTTACCAGGGGCGACGCGCTCCGCTACGCTTCACGCTTGCCCCTGGCTTTCATATTTCGCGCCCTTGGCGCTGAGATACCTGTAACGACTTTTGGCTCTAAAGCATATCGGACAGCTCCATTTCTCCATGTCCGACATGCGCCCGTCTTGTCGGCGTCTCACCACACTCAACTAATTCAGTAGCGAATATTTCCGATATGTAGGGAAGCGTATGTTTGCTGGGTTACTTGTAGCGAGAGACAACGACAAGCTAAAGCATGTCGGACATCAAACTTTGAAGCGGTTCTTGTCGATCTTGAGAGTTTTAATTTTTGAATCCAAAGTAGATCGTGCAATGCCCAACCTGGCAGCTGCGCCTGATGGGCCGAAAACTCGCCCACCGGACTCCGCTAAAGCCGCCTCAATCTCTTCTCTCTCATGAGCGGCAACCTTTTGCCGAAGCTCATGCTGGCTAGTTGCCGATGTGCGCGACGGTTGTCGCGAGAGCCAACTCTCGTCGACGGAGAAACTCTCTGTCTCGCAGACGATGACTGAGCGTTCAATAACGTTTCGCAGTTCGCGAATGTTGCCAGGCCATGGGTACGCTTGAAACAAATCCAGCGTCTCTTTGCTTATCTTCCGAATGTTCTTCCCTGCTTCCCTGACATAGCGATCGATGAAGTATTGGACCAGCAGCGGAATGTCTTCCTTTCGCTTCCGCAGGGGAGGTATCTCAATCGGAAAAACATTGAGGCGGTAGAAAAGATCCTCGCGGAATGTGCCGGCAGATATGGCGGCTGGCAAGTCACGATTCGTGGCGACTATCACTCGCACGTTTGTCTTGATCGATCTGTTTCCGCCGACACGCTCAAATTCGCGTTCCTGCAGCACACGAAGGAGAGCGACCTGAGTCTCCGGTGGAAGCTCCCCAACTTCATCAAGAAAGATCGTGCCACCTTCTGCCAATTCGAAACGACCAAGCCGGCGTTGAGTTGCACCCGTGAATGCGCCTTTCTCATGACCGAATAGCTCAGAAGGAATTAATGACGGCGGAATGGCGGCGCAATTCACGCTCACGAATGCGCGATCGGAGCGCTTCGACGCCTTGTGAATAGCGCGGGCAATCAACTCCTTGCCCGTGCCTGTCTCGCCGGTGATGAGTACCGTTGAGTCTGTTGGGGCCACCTTTGCTACGCGAACGAGCACCTGGTGCAAAGTAGGCGAGTTCCCGACGATCTCTTCAAACATCGAGGTCTTGATTATCTCTTCACGCAGCGCGATGTTCTCTTTTCGTATTTCTTCTTCAGCGCGTTTACGATCTTGGATATCTGTGCCTGTGCCGTACCATCGTGTTATGTGCCCCTGTTCATCTTTGAGCGGAGTTAGGCGGAACAGAAACCAGCGAAACTCCCCGTCGTGCCTCAGCAGTCGAGCTTCGAATTCATGGGGCTTCCCCTCAAGAAAGCGCTTGTTTCTTTCGGAAAGGAAGTGTTCTCGATCTTCTGGGTGAGCGAGTGAATAATGCAACCTACCTGGCTCGCACCATTGCTCCAGAGTGACACCGAAATATTCGAGCAGTGTGTGATTGGCGTAGAGTCGGCTTCCATCAGGAGCAAGTACAGCGATGTGCTGCGGTGTGAGGTCCAGAATCTGCCGAAGTTCAGCTTCCTGTTCGCGGATTTTTTCTTCCGCAATTTTGCGTTCTTCGATTTCTATACTCGAGCCGTACCATTTGACGATCTCTCCCGCTTCGTTGCGTAATGGTTCTTGACGATGAAGGAACCAGCGATACTCGCCATCAGCCCGCCGCACGCGCGACTCGCCAATGAAAGGCTCTCCGGCTTCAAGCGCCGCGCGCCATTTGGGCACAATTGGTTCTACATCTTCAGGATGGATCATGCAGCTCCAACCCCACCCCAGCAAATCTGTCAAAGGGATGCCGACATATTCCAGCCAGCCGCGGTTGTAGAAGTCGACTTCACCATTCGGCAAAGCGGTGTGAACAAACGCAGGAGTTGTATCTACCAGATCGCGATACTTTCGCTCGCTAGCACGCAACTCCCCCTCAGCCCGCTTACGCTCGGTGACGTCGATCACAGTTCCTACGAATTCCATGAGATCGCCGCACGGGCTGAGAACTGGATGGCTCACGACGCGAATGTCCCTGACGGCGCCACCTGTATGCAAGATGCGGTATTCCGCTTCAAAGCCTTCCTTCTCACGGATGGCCCTCTCCGTCAATTCACTAAACCTCGGTCGATCGTCGGGATGGATCGCCCCAAAGAAAGCTTCGGATTGAGGCAAACCATCTAGAGGATCGAAATTCAGAACGCGGTAGCATTCCTCCGACCAGTAAGTGATGTCTTTGGCGGGACTCCAGGCCCAACTGCCCGTCTGGCTGAGTTTCTGTGCCTCCGCCAAATAAGCCTCGCTCCGACGCAGCTCGTCCACCGCGCGCTTGCGGTCGGTGACGTCAATCACAGTGCCGATGACTTCAATGAGATCACCGGATGGACCGAGAACAGGATGACAACTGCTGTGAATGTCCCGAACCTCGCCAAACGGTTGTATGGTGCGGTAATCCGTTTCAACATCGATCTTTTCGCGGATCAACGTCTCCTTCAGCTCCCTTAACTTGGGTTGGTCATCGGGATGAATTCGCTGAAAGAATTCTTCGAATCGAGGCAAACCATCCCGCGGATCGAAACCGTGGACGCGATAATTTTCCTCCGACCAGTAGTTGATACCCTCTTCGGGACTCCAGGCCCAACTGCCTGTGTGGCTGAGCCTCTGCGCGTCCGAAAGATATGCTTCGCTCTTCCGCAGCGATTCTTCAGCCCGCCTCTGCTCGGTGAAGTCGGTGACAGCGCCCACGAATTCGGAGGGGCAACTCTCATCTGTTGATGGATGGCCCACGACATGGACGTACTTGATAGAGCCATCAGGCATCAACAGGCGATGTTCAAGAGCGAACTTCTTCCGTTCAGTTGAAGCACGATGGATGACTTGCTGGACAGCCTGTCTGTCATCCGGATGAGTTCGCTGCAAAATTAGATCAGTTGTGATCTTTGTTTTGGGGTCGAGCTCAAATATTCGAAAGGTTTCATCAGACCAGTAGATCTCTCCGCTTAAGACATCCCAGCCGAAGCTACCTGTGTGACTAAGCCTTTGGGCTTCGGCCAGGTAGGCTTCGCGGCGTCCTAGTTCCTGAGTCAAAAGCTCGTGCTCGGTGACATCCATTCCAGTACCGATAAACTCCTGGACCGCTCCAACGTGAGTCACCGGGCCGCCAACGCAACGTACGCGACGAATCTCTCCATCCGGCCGCACGATGCGTTTCGTGAAGTCGAATCCTCGACCCTCCGCAAACATCCTCCGAATGGTTTCCGCAACGAACTCGCGATCGTCGGGGTGGACCAGCTCCATATACTCTTCTATCGTTGGGGGCTTGCCGCCCGGATCAAGGCCATAAATCCGGAACAACTCGGGAGACCAGTGATCGAATCCAGCAGCGTTGAAGGCCCAGCTGCCGATATGCGCAATGCGTTGTCCCTCCGCAAGGTAGAGCTCCGCTTGTTTCCGGTCTTCAATGTCGAGATTGACGCCAATCCAATACAGTAGAGTTCCATAGCTCGCCCAGTGGGGCTCGGCGCGCGTAAGGAACCAGCGGTACTTTCCTTCAGCGTCACGCACTCGAAAGCTAAAGTCGCCTGCGCGACCAGTGCGTAGACATCTTGACCAGACTTTGCGTGCCTCATCGTGGTCGTCGGGATGTACAAAGTGAAGATGGGAATCCCACGCTGCGCCGATATCGATGCCGTGCCGGATAGGATGATCTTTCGGAAGACCAAGGTAATCCGAACCTCGTTCATTCAGGAAGGTGAGGGCGCCGGATGCATTACAGTACCAGGCGAACGCAGGAATCAGATTAAGAGCGATTTGTAATTGCGCCTCCACCGGAGCGCGCGGCTGATAAGGTCCATCTAATTGCAGTGTAGTATTCACCAGAAGGTCGAAGGGATCTTCCGTGGTGAGCTTTGGTGAGGCGTCTTGTTCGTTGCTACCTGCTATATTGCCTCCGCTCAAACGCTTTTATTTTTGTATTGTACAACTCCTTCTTGAAGGGTCAAGAAAAGTGGCGGTCCGGTAGTGATGCAGTCGGGGATGTCCGACATGCTTTAGCTTGTCGTGATGTCCGATATGCTTTAGCTTGTCGGCTCATGTGTATTAAGATTCATTTAGTATCGAATAGCCCCTAGCGCGAACACGACAAGCTAAAGCATATCGGACATCTCAGAAGTTACTTCTTCGAAAACGATATTCGAGTTCCAAACGCTCGACCAACTCCGTTTGTAAAATTGCCGAAATTGTCACTCGCCAGATTATTCTGAAAGTCTCGCGGATTGAAGTGATTTGTCAAATTAAAAACTTTCAATCCGAGATTCGCCCGGTACTTGTGAAAGGGGCCCGGGAGGTTGATAGTTTTCACCACTTGCATATCCAATGAAACGAATGTCGGAAAGCGACCAGCAAGATTTCTTGGACCGACAAAGTTGCGATCTTCATCGATGAGCGAGAACGGAAAGCCGGTTCGTACGTCGAGAACGGGCGACCACGTCAGTCCGTATTTTGTGTGAAACTCTCCGCGGACAAGAAAACGGTTTGGGACATCAAAAGCCAATCGCGATCGCTCATTAGCACGAATGATCGGGTTCTCGAAGTTGCCGAAGTAAGAGTTGAAATCGTTAAGATCTCCGATTGCAGAAGAGCGAACATAAGACGCGATAAACTCGTCATGCTCGCGAAACTTGTATCGTCCGGTAACTTCCAATTCGCGATAGCGCGAGCTGCCAGAATTATCCAATCCAAGAATACTTTCGCCGTTTTGCACGATCGGGTTCAGCACAAACTCTCGGCGGACTTGCCTTTGTTGATAGCCGACTCGCACAAACAAATTCTTGATCCACTCACGATCAACCTGAACATTCCAATTGACACTGCGGGGCGTGCGAAGCTTCGAGTCTAAAAGAGCGAGCCGCTGAAGCTGAGGCACTCCGATTATCTGCTGCCCGTCTGGTCCAAAGTTCGTCAGCACAGGCTCCTGCAACTGAGTAAACGTGGCTACGTTCATGTCAACGTCATCGTAGAACACTCCGATTCCGCCACGGACGACGGTGCGTCCATCGAGCACTGGAAGAAAAGCGAAGCTAACCCTGGGCGCAAAATTGTTTTCACTCGTCACATTGTTACGGTCATAGCGCACACCGTATTCGAGAGTCAGACGGCGATTCACGGACCACTTGTCTTCGAAATAGGCCAGAAACTGTGTTTGGTTACGACTAAGTTGACCACTGCCGATAAAGTCGAGCTGTTGGCTGCGCGTACCGTCGGCTCTCAAAATGCGCACCGGGTTACTCGTGTTGCGCCCATCAAAAGTAACGTAATTAATTCCGCCAGCGACTTTCATTAAATGTTCGCCAGCAAACTTCGGCGGCGTGAAACTGTAGACTTCGAGCGCCTGGTAACGTTTGCTCTGCCGTGCTTGCTGATTAAAAAAGTTTCCCGAATTCACGTTCGGCGCAAAGTTCATCGGCTCAGTGCCTGAACTCGGAAAAACGTCGGCGTCGAACTGTTTGACGCTGAAAGAAGATTCGAGCACGGATTTACCATTCAGAACTGCGCGCTCGTTTATAGCCCAGAGGAATCCTCGCTGTTTGAAATTCGGTGTTACCTCCTGAGGATTGAATGTATTCAGATTGACGTATCGAAGCTTCTGCGGGAACAACGAAAACGTGGTCGATAGATGGTTTCTGTCGTTGATGTCCCAATCGAGTTGCGACAACGAATCGAAACTTTCAAGGCCTGTATCGCGCTTCAGTGGTGGCAAGTTCTCGACTGGTGTCCGTACAAAGCGGTATTGGAATGACTGCATGAACTTCAACTTGTCCTTAATAATTGGACCACTGAATGTGACGCGGGGCGTAAAGGCTCCGATGCCGACGAACGCACCATCACGTCGACGTGGCCTGGGAAAGAAACTCTCGCCGTCTACGATGAATTTATCCGATCCGGATTTTGTTTGTACTGTCGTTACCGCCCCAGTGAATTGTCCATACTCGGCGGCATAAGGGTTGGCGACGACCTCAACTGACTGAACTGCTTCCAGCGGCAAATTGATGGCAGACTCACCCGTTACCGGGTCAGTAACGTTTGCGCTGTTAACCAGGACACCGCTCTGACTCGCCCGCGCACCTTTCAGGTTAAGCAACCCATCTGGTCCGCGGACTACACCCGGAACAAGCGGGATTGCATCCTGAAACTGCTCATTAACCAACGGCATCGTTTGTAATTTGTCTTGCTTAAATGATACCGATTCACCCGCGGGCGTCGTGTTCAAACCTTCTGCGTCCGTAACTACTGTGACAGCTGCGGTGACTCCCTCGAGCTCAAGATTAATATTCTCAACTGCTGTAGTGTCTTTTTGCAGCGTTACTGTCTTCGTTTGCTGCTTAAAACCACTAAGATCGATTTGTAATGTATAAATCCCCGCGGCGAGATCCGTGAACTTATATTCTCCTTGCTCGTTGGTAACTGCTGTGCGAGATGGCTGGCCTGAATTTGCAGGCGTCAATTTCAAACTTGCACCCGGTAATCGTTCACCTGCGCCATTCGTTGAACTGACACTGACTGTTCCTTGAAGCATGCTTGTCTGGGCCAGAACCGCTTGCGTGCCCGCTAAAGAAAGGGTGATGAATAGAGCCAACCTCACCGTCCAGCACTGTGCGGTGAGGGAACGGAGCCTTGAGGCTGGTTGTACATTATTCTGGTATGACATGTTAATTCCTTCTTCAATCTCCGTCCTACACTGCTGGCTCAACGAGCTATTGCCGCGGAGGTTGCTCCTGAGAAGCTGCCTGCGAGTTTCCCTGGGAAGAGATTCCCTTATTGACCAGGACTCTAATCTCAGCACGACGATTCAGAGCCCGACCCTCTCCGGTGTCGTTCACCGCGACGGGATCTGATGAACCGAAACCAAATGGTTGGACCAACCGGTAAGGCGGTACACCATGTTTGGTCACAAGGTAATCAGTCACGGCTTTTGCTCTACGTTCACTTAGCGAACGATTCCTTGCTGTTCGACCCGTTGAATCGGCGAAACCCTCAACTGCGACTAACCAGCCGTTCAGGTTCTCAGTCACAGTGTTTGCCACTGCATCGATCTCTGTCTTGGCTTGTGGAGAAAGACGAGCGCTTCCGTTTTTGAAGTGCACTGCGATTGTTGCTAACACGTCGTAATCATCAAGCACGTTGATCCGCGCATTCGCCGTCGTTGCATCTGACTCCGCCTGATCAGCAGTTGACTGTGCATTCTTCGCAGCGGCTACTGCCGAATTGGCAACACTGCTCAACTCATCAACCTGTCCGGAAATCCGCTTTTCATTTTGCTCCGCCTCACCAATGCGCTGCTCATTGTTTTGGGCCAGTGCCTGCGTCGATTTCGCCAGGTTCTCAACCGGGTCCACGCGCGAGTCGAGTGCCTGAGCTGTTCTCAGATCCTCTTCGTCGAAGCGAATGTGCTTGGCCACGATCTGGCCATCACTGTTTGTTCCTCCCTCTGCCTCCAGCCTTAGACCGCGCCGGATCTCAGTTGCACTGGAAGAACGGTCAGCACGAAAGACCCCTTTGCGAACTAACCTGAATTTTGTTTTATCCGTGGTGACGACGGTCGTTTCCTCGCCGCGTGAATCACGAATGGTGAATGTGTCGCCATTGCGACTGATGACGATGCCGGTCACCTTCGCCTTCTTTCCATGAGCAATCACGGTAGTATCTGGCGCCTTCGATGCACTCGGCTCCGCGGTCAAAGCGGCGCTGTCCTGGCCCAGTACAAGGCCAGAACAGGCGAGTGAGATCGCCAGTGCGACCAACGGAATTCTTGTGTTCCTACTTTTCATCTATTTCTTCCCTTTGTTTTCAGCGCACAGCGTGAAGCTCACCGTTCGCATATGTCCGATGGAATTGTTTCAACAACTGCTTCAGCCATCTTCATCAAGTCGCGCTTCGCTTGTTCCTAGGCTTTCTGTGCGGATTCCATGAGGCACATCTTTCCCGATGTGGTCCAGGGCCGTTTAGAAAGCTAAGAAACGTGTGTGCGTTAACAAACGCCACGCCCAACTCGGTTATTGGATATTACGTGGAAGGTTTAGGGTTGTTTTTCGAAATCCGGCTTGAATCTGCGCTTTTGCCTTGTTGTTTGCGTGGGCAGTCACTTGAATAGATCTCTTCTAAAAGCACCACTTCATGCTCCAAAAACGCAATACTTAGCAACTCCACGAAATACAACAAGTTTCGCCTCAGTTACCTTTCGCGTTTTGATTTAGCGCAGTAAAGGAAAAAAGCAGTTGAAGTCCCGAATCAAGATTGTGAAGCGCAAACCGGAACCCACTCAAACAGACCAGCGGACAGACGTTGGGACAAAGCCGGTTGAGCAGAGAACTCGCGAAATTACGATTGTGGTTAAGAAATGGGTTGCGGAGTTGAGGGAACGGAAGAGGGTCACACCAGTAATTGATAATCAAATGTCATGAGGTGAAAAAGGGTGTCTCTCTGCATTGGACGTTAGAAGATGGCAAGAGTCTGGCTCAACGTTTTTCCGGTCTACGCGGCAATTCTAGTGCTGATGTTCGTTCATTCAAGCATCACTTACGCCCAAAATCCGCCACCCTCTCCTGAACGTCAGTGGCTTGGACCAGGCGAACAGCAAATCAAACGTGACGCGGAACGCTTCCAAGATTCTAAGCCTCGAATCGATAGCGCAAAAATCTATTCATTGGGGGAATTGATTGACTTCGCCCAATCACATAATCCAGAGACCCGCTTCGCATGGGAGCGTGCGCGCGCGCAAGCGGCGGCACTGGGCGTCGCTCGAAGCGAGTTGTATCCGACCCTGACTGCGGTGGCGCTCTCCTTTACCGAGCGAGATGACATCCTCGCTAATTCCACCTTTGTTCGTCAGAGCATTGAAACGATTAGCGTGGCATTCGAGGTCAACTACACGCTCTTCGACTTCGGCGCGCGAGCGGGTCGAATCGATGCTGCAAAAGCTCAGCTACTCGCAGCTAACTTTGCGTTTAATGATACTCACCGGAAGATCATTTTCACGGTTGAGAAAGCGTACTACGACCTGCTTAATACGTCGGGACAGGTGATTGCCGCCCGAGCTAGTTTGACTAATGCGCAGACGGCGCAACAAGCCGCCGAAGATCGTTTGAAACAGGGACTGGCAACCTTGCCGGATGTGTTGGAGGCTCGAAGCGCGACTGCACAGGCAGAGTTAGATCTCCAGTCAGTGATCGGAGCGAAAGATGTTGCAGCGGGTGATTTGGCAACCGCACTTGGTGTCTCGCCAACTACCGTGATTCAGGTCCAGTCGATTGATGATCTGTCAATCCCTACTTCACTCGGCGAAAACGTTGAGGCAGCAATCGATCGTGCCCTCGTGCAGCGCCCCGATCTACTTGAGCAAGTCGCCAAAATCCGGGAGGCAAACGCAAGAGTGAAGGAAGCGCGGGCGGCATACTATCCCTCGATGGAACTCAGTTTTGGTCCGGGAGCGCAGACGCAAATTGGCAAGCAGCAATTCTTTGACCGGACACACAGGGATGGCTTTACGGGCGGATTGGCTTTCAGTCTGAAGTGGGATCTGTTTGATGGCGGTGCACGAAAAAACAGGTTGGCAAATGAGCGGGCCAATCTCCGCGCCGCTGAAGCACAATTAAATCTGACTCGCGATCAGATTGCCAACGAAACCTGGGCAGCGTACTCAAATGTCAAAACCGCGTTTCAGCAAAGACAAGCGGCCCGTGCCCTATTGGAAGCTGCGAGTCAGGCCTACGCCTCAGCGCTTGAAGCCTACAACTACGGTGTGCGCAGCTTTCTGGATGTTACGGCTGCCCAAAGGACGCTGGCCGACGCTCAAGCGGCCGATGTTTTGGCGCGAGCGCGTGTGCTCGCCGCGCTCGCGGAGTTGGCTTTTCGAATTGGAGGCACGCGGCCGTGAGCGAAAGAGGGCGTCGGTTCGAAAAGGTTGCGTTCTTGCTCACGTCATCGCTGTTGACGAGTTGTTCACGAGCTCCTTCATTCGACATTCTCGGCTCGTACTTCCCGGCATGGCTCATGTGTCTGGTGCTGGGCGTGGTGCTTACTGCTGTCATCCGTTCGCTGCTGTTGCGATTTCAGATCGGGGTTGTCTTTCCAATTGTGGTGTACCCAAGCCTGGCAGCACTCTTCGCTTTCGGAATGTGGCTCGTCTTTTATAGTTAATGAGGATCGAGACAATGAGTTCTGACACCAAAACAAATACTCGCGTGCTAGTTGGGCGCTGGCTGAGTGCCGGCATTGTGGTCGCAGCCGTCTCGCTCGGACTGGTGGTCATTCATCGAACCAATCAGAATCCACGGACCGACGACGCCGAAGTGCTCGCGAACTTCATTGGAATTGCGCCACAAGTCGAAGGCCGGATCATTCGACTGCATGTGCGCGACAATCAATTTGTAAAGCAAGGCGAACTCTTGTTCGAAATTGATGAGCAGCCTTATCAGTATGCTCTTGAAAAAGCGATTTCCGATCAAGCCACTCTCGAGGGTCAAATCGAAGACGAGCGGCGCAGAATCGCTTCACAGGTGAGCGCCGTTTCAGTTGCGAAGGCCAATATTCAGGGCGCAGAGTCTGACGTTGATCGATATGCAGCCGCAATCGATCAGGCACGAGCTGACGTGACCAACGCCGAGCAGGGAGTGAGCAAAGCAAAAGCGGAATGGGAGTACGCGAATCATAACTTGCACCGGCTCGAACCGTTGCTCACCAAGCAGTTTGTCACAGTAGATCAGGTGGACCAGGCCAAGACCTCAGAAATCATCCAGGCCCAGGTCCTCAAACAATCCGAGGCGCGCCTCCGGGTTACGCAGGCAGCATTAAGGTCAGCCCTTGCGCAACACGATCAGTCCAAAGCGGTAGTGGACCAGAGTAAGGCGCAGCACGAACAAGCGCAGCATGCCATAACTACACTTGGACCAGTAATCAACCAGCGCGGCGCAAAAAAGTCGGCTGTCGAGAACGCCCGGTACGATCTGAACAACTGTCGGGTCTATGCACCGTTCGACGCTCGCGTCACCAACCTGACTATCTCAGAGGGTGCTTACGCTCACGTGGGTCAGCAGGTATTCACATTGATCGACGCGCGCACCTGGTGGGCTGTGGCCAACTTTCGTGAAGGTCAGCTGGAACAGGTTACCCCCGGAATGCGAGCGGACGTTTACGTTATGTCAAAGCCAAACGTCCGCTTCACCGGCATCGTTGACAGCGTCGGTTTTGGAGTGACTCCCAGCGCGGATGACTTTGGTAGCTTGCCGCAAGACGGCCTCCCCGATGTGCAGCGGACGCTGAATTGGGTGCATCTCGCATCGCGGTATCCAGTTCGCGTCAGGGTACAAGATCCGCCTCCAGATCTGTTTCGCGTTGGTCAGTCAGCGGTCGTCATTATTCGCAATCATTGAGTATGGCCACCGTTGCCCAAAACTTGCCGGAGTCTTCTGGTCCATCAGTCTGGTTCTGGGAATTTCTCAAAGAGGAACTCGCGCCGTACCCTGGAAGGGCGGCCCTTGTCGCCCGAATGGTCGTTTGCGCCACTCTGGTCATGATCATCACCATGACCTTTCGTCTTCCGTACGGAAGCCATGGTGCGATCTTTACACTCATCATTTCGCGCGAAAGTCCTCGAGCAACGCTGAAGCATGTCAGGACGACAGTCATTACCTTTGCTTTCTCAGCAATCTATATCTTTTTCGGAACCATGTTCACTCTGGATGACCCAATGCTGCGATTGCTCTGGATCATTGGGACGTTGTTCATTGCGTTCTATGCAATCAGCGCGATTACGGATTACGTCGCCGCAACCGGCTTCGGTATTTTGATCGCACTAACAATTTCCTTTTGGGATACGCACGTGCCGGCAGAGCTCAAAGTGGAAAACACCCTTTGGGCGTTTGCGCAGACGACGATGGCCTGCGCAATTACGCTGCTGGTTGAACTGGTGTTTTCAGGTTTCAGGCGGGGAGATGATCTGAGGCGCTCCATTGCAGAGCGCCTGGTTTCTGTTGGAGAGTTACTCAACCTCCTGGCTGCAGATCAACCTGTGGACAATAGGACAAAAAAGAGCCTCACGCGCTTCGCACTGACTGGGACATCGAGGTTGCGACAAGTCTTGCGGGTTTCGGCTTATTCGTTGGCCTACCGTGAGCAATTGGGAGCCGTAGTGGCGCTGGTTGGAAGATTGGTAGACATCGCTGCAAACCTGACATATTTCAAGATCCAATCGTCCGACAATGACCGCAAGCGATTACGCGCTTTGGCCCAGCACATCGCCAACCTGCGTGCCGATCTACTGAGCGCGAGAATTCCACCACCCATTGAGTTCTCCGGCAAAGCCGAGGTTCCACTCTTGAGGGAGATGGAGAAAACCGTTGCGCTGATCCCTGATGTTTTTACGAATTCAAATGACTTCAACACAAACCCGACGCTGCAATCTGACGACTCACCACCGAGACTCTTTGCTAGAGATGCACTATCAAACTCTGACCATCTCAAGTTCGGCTTGAAAGGCTGTCTCGCAGCGAGCCTCTGCTACATCATCTACACTTCCCTTGCCTGGCCAGGCATTAGCACGGCAGTCGTAACCTGCTTATTGACGGCGCTGACAACAGTCGGCTCATCGCGTCAGAAACAAGTGCTGCGCGTCACCGGGGCTATAGTCGGCGGAGTGGTAGTGGGGATGGGCGCCCAGGTGTTCATCCTGCCTTACCTTGACTCGATCGTAGGTTTCACACTCCTTTTTATAGCTGTCACTATGGTCGCCGCCTGGTTCGCGACATCGAGCCCGCGACTTTCATACTTCGGAGTCCAGCTTGCTCTTGCGTTTTACATCATCAACCTGCAGGAATTCAAATTTCAGACCTCCCTGACGGTTGCCAGAGATCGCGTCCTGGGAATTTTGCTTGGCCTATTCATGATGTGGCTGGTGTTTGACCAATTATGGAGTTCGCCTGCTGTTGAGGAGATGAAGAAGTCATTCATTAACAACCTCCGATTGTTGGGCCAACTGTTGAGCGTTCCGCAAGCAAAAGACATCAGAGTACTAATCGAACAAACCTCGTCACTGCGCGAGAAGATCAACACCAATTTGGACAAGGTAAGGCTACTCGCCGATGCAGTTCTGTTTGAATTCGGACCTTCCCGACAGCAGGATCTCGCATTGCGCAGACAAATCGTGCGATGGCAGTCCCAAATGCGCACGCTATTCCTGATGGAAACCACATGGCTGAAATACCGTCACCAACTTCCCGGGTTCGAGCTACCGGAAGGAGTGAGAGAAGCTCAGCTGGAGTTTGACGCCGAGTTCGCTCGCACGCTTGAGTCAATGGCAGACAGGTTCGAAGGCAGCCAATCAACCAGGAAGGTAGAGTTTGAAAATTCCTTTAAGCGTCTGGAGCAAAACATCCAGACTTGCTATTCGCGAGATTCATCAGAACAGGTGAACGCTCAGTTACAGACGTTTCAGAGTCTGTGCCTCAGAATCGGAACCCTGACGATGTCATTGGCGAACGAAATCTGAGGGATGTCCGACATGCTTCAGCTTGTCGGTGACCCACCACACTCGCAACTAATTCATCAGCGAATTTTCCGATAGAAGCGTATGTTTGCTGGAATACTCGTAGGGAGAGACCACGACAAGCTAAAGAGCCTCAGAGCCTCTTGCAAAAGTCACTTTCTTCACTCCGCAGGAGTGCGATGTTTATAGCAGTGAGCTTTCAGTCATCTCGCACTTCGTAGAAGTGCCATGTTTAGCGCATTGCATGGTTATGTCGATTCTCACGTGAAACTCGGAATACTCAACTTCTTTTTACAGCACTCCACATGGCACTCCTACGGAGCGCGTGCGGATTGCACTCATTGCTATAAACATCGCACTCCTCCGGAGTGAAGAAATGACTTTTGCAA
>JGI12627J18819_10000095_pt1 | contig 33286 bp, 32 predicted proteins | sample TexAe_OM1H0_M2_FD_18819 | JGI IMG/M metagenome (IMG submission 18819)
AAGTTTACATCCCGAGGGATTTCATCCTTCACGCGGCGTTGCTGGGTCAGGCTTTCGCCCATTGCCCAAAATTCCCGACTGCTGCCTCCCGTAGGAGTCTGACCCGTATGTCAGTGTCAGTGTGACCGACCGCCCTCTCAGGCCGGTTACAGATCATCGCCTTGGTAAGCCGTTACCTTACCAACTAGCTAATCTGCCGCAGGCTCCTCTTCAGACGCGAGGTCTTTCGATCCCCCGCTTTAACAACTGTCACCATTAGGTGCCGCTGCATTATGCGGTATTAGCAACCGTTTCCGGTTGTTATTCCCCATCCAAAGGTAGATTACCTACGTGTTACTCACCCGTGCGCCACTCTACTTGCTCCCCGAAGGGAACTTTCGCGTTCGACTTGCATGTCTGAGGCACGCCGCCAGCGTTGATTCTGAGCCAGGATCAAACTCTCGTTATAAGTTTGTTCTCTGGAACATCATCAGATACTGGTTACTTTCGTATTCAGTTTCGATAATGACTCTTTCGAGTTTTGACACGAACTTTATCGTTCGCGTTTTGACTCTCAAAGGTCTTGAAACGGACACGCTCTATCTAGTTTTCAAACATCGAGTCCAAATTGTGTTTGGATTGCCGTACAGACGACTTAAACTCGCCCCAAGCAAACGGGGATATTAACTAACACCCCTAACTCTGTCAAGCGACCCTTGGAAAAACTTCCAAGTTATTTTGGAGAAAGAAAAAGCGTCGCGATCTCCAGCGTATTACCCGGAGAAACGTGACCGCTCCAAAAGCGTCCTCGACTCTCTTCCCCGCCAACCCCTTACTAAAGAGGAATGGGCATTATAGAGACAAATCCTTCGTTGTCAATCACTGAAGCAGAAAAATTCGCACTTCAGCGATTCTTTTCTCCAGCGGCCGGAATTAGATGGCAAAAATTCGATCAGGTTGCCTCAGATATTGGCACCTCATAATAGGCACCTTCGAGACATGAACGGCAAACAGTACCCTCTGACGACCGCACTTCCCTGCCATCATTCACGCCTTCACCACAGACGTTGCAAATCACTCGCGACCGAGGACTGCCAGGCAAATCAAAATCATTCAATTCAATCTGAACTTCCGCCAAGTGGAACAACTCTGCGTCGGATGCCTCTCTATAAGTGCGAAACTGCCGCTCGCGTTTGTTCGCTACATCGGGATAACGCTCATCTGCAAGGCCGCGAGAACTTTCTAAGGCAACCAGGCGTACTGCTCGACCTGTTTCCACGTTCAAAAAAGTTGCTGCCACCTTTCCAAGGTCTACAAACTTCAGACTGCGCTTTCCCAGTCTTACACCCGTCACGGCACTGATCGCATCAGTCATACATCGATCGATCTCAACCCAGACGATTAAATTTTTGCGATCCGCCCCTCGTGGATCATTAATTCCGATTTGTTCGCAACCAAGTAACGCCATGCGCGCGCCTAGTAGTTGGCCCGCACACATGTGACCATGTAGCGCCTCGCACAGCTTTAACAGATCGTCCAGGGATTCCTTCATAGCAGCTAGGCAGCGAGAATCGTGCTCCGCTTCTGCAGCTGCTGAATCAACACAGGTAAGGTTGCTGCAGTGAATACGGGCAAAGTCTCGCCGTTCCTCACAACACGGATTTCACCAGATGCGTTTGTTTCTAAATCGGAGAGGTATAGGGCAGTAGCCATATTGAAAACGGCCCTGGCTGACTTCTTGATTACGTTACTATCCGCACGCTTTACCATCAGAAAGTAATCGGGTCTAACAAAATGGCTAAAACTGTTTCCTTCGATTACTACAATGTCTGATCGGACCTGGGCCAATGCGTCCTTGATTCCTTTTTCAATCTGATGGTCCATTGCGATCAACCAGTGCACATTCGACGCACCGGCGTCCCAATATCGTCCCGTATCCTTGCCAGCTTCGTAAGTTCCTTCACGACCTGATCGAACTAACGGTTCCTCAGACAAGAGATGACTAACGCAACAAGCTTTCGGATCCTTCCCGCATGACCTGTAATGACCACGAGTCGTCTTGATTGCCTCTACACCAGGCAGCGATCTTAGGAGATCGCAAACCAAGGCTGTCTTGCCAACATTCGAGGTGAACCCTCCAACACCGATGACAAATGGCTTGACCATTTTGAACTCGAACTATTTGCGGCGCTTGCCTGGAGCAAGCGTTGGAGGATTTACCTTCAGAACGCCGCGAGCATCTTTATATAAACTGTATTGGGTGTCTTTCACTGGAGCCCCCGCGTCGTCCTGGAGTTTAAGAATAAAAGTCTTGTTGTCCCCGTGTCCGTCTACTTTTGCGGGCAGAAATCCTTTCAGATCGGGACTTCTGTACGCCGTATAGTGCTCCTGATTTCGCTTGTCGTAACCAAGAATGTAGATTCGATCGAAATCCGGTTCATCGAGTGTATGCGGTTGATTTGAATTGCTCTTCTCTAGTATGAGCCAACTTCCGGGCTTTGCTTCCCGGGCTCCATCTTTGTCAGCGGTCGCACTGTTGTCGCGCGCATCTCCGTCGAGTCGTTGCCAGGCAACAAATTCTCGCCCGGTTCTATAAAAGATTATGTCACTGGGAACTGTAAGTTCTACCTGTTTGCCGTAAATCCAACCCGCAGGCGCGGGTGAGGCAGAAGACGATAGATGAACTTTGTACCAGAGTTCATTCGTTTCTTCCGGCTCGTTTCGTTCGTCATTTTGCTGGGTACTACCGCGCGAACTTCCTTGTTGAGCACTGCCGGCTTTGGGCGCAACGTCACTTTCAATCGCCTCCGACGACTTTGGCTTCGGAACTCGCTTCCACCCAACAATGTCAAAACTCGAGCCACTATCGAGACGCATCATTATGTTTTCGTTACCACTGCGATCTGGAGTCAGTCGCAAATTGGAACTGGCTCTTAGTTGTCCGGTCGCTTGAGCCGATATGCCCTCGTCCTCCGCGGCCAATTTCTTCGACGCTTCCAAAACGTCCTCTGGCATTACGTTACGAGCTTCAATCCAGCCTTCAGTTGAATCTTCGTCATGCGCTCGCACGCGCAGCCAACGCTCTTTTCGTGTGTTGTCGTTTGGATCAACGACATCCGTGGTATCGAGGATCTCAACTTGATCTCCACGATTTACTTGCAACAAGTCAGCCGCTACAACCGCGGTTGAACTTCTGATTTGTGCGCGGCGCGCCACAACGAAGCCACTACTACTGCGCTGGGCGAGAGTACTGCAACCAACGAGAAGTGCGGAGAGAATAACGAGGACAATAGTGTGGGGAATGCGCATGCGAAATAGATTGATTCTCATACTTTTAATCACGATAGCCGAGGGAACGTAACAACTTCTTCTGGTTCCCTGTCAAATCCTTCATTACCGTTAGCCGCGAGGTCTTTCCAGTGGCGTCTAAGCTTAGACCGTATGGAGATAACAACTGTTCCAACTGTAGCGGTGTCGTTGATTCAACGTATTCCCTCGTCAGCGCGCTGGCCCGGGTCGAAGTATTCAACAACTTGATTATAACTTCATTTGCGTCTGCACCCTCAGTGCCCCGCAGAGCAAACAGCTGTCGATACCGGGCCGCAAGAGTTGTGGACCCTCCTGACTCGCTTCTCACCGACAGATCGTAAAGGAATGCCACCAGCATGCCCTTGTCGTAAACAGTGGGGAATGTGTTTGTCCATCGACGTTCTGAGGCTTCCATTAGCGACCAGCTGTCCTGATAAGAAAGATAGGAATCGTACACGCGTGCAAGGGTGTCGAGGTACTCACGGAAGTTGATCAACTTGAGTTTCAGCGCTGTGCATAAGGCCTGATATAGAGTAAAGCCCTCGAAGAACCAGTCGTACGAACCTTTGAGCGACAACGAATTAGGCACCCAGAAATGAAGCATCTCGTGAGTAAAGATGACACCGAGTTGACCCAACCAATTCTTAACGTTCGCTGTGGGGTTCAAAACAAGAACTATGCTTCCGTCTCTTGTTTCAGCTCTCCAGTTGGATGCTGTCGGGTACGGTGCGGGCGCAATCATCACTAGCGCCTTGCTCAACCTGAATCCGGTGATTTCCAGGTACTCTTTAAAGACTTTAGCAGCGACGTCCATCACCTTCTCATTAGCAAAGCTCCACTGCCCCGCGCTCACGATGCCGAGTTCCATACCCGCGATGGTCTTTCTTTCACCCTTCAGTCCTTTACCAACAAAGAAGATAGCGTTTTCCGGCTCGCTCAAACTGAAGCGATTGTTTCCTAAAGACCTATTAGTTGAGTAAGCCTCCCAATCCGCCGGCATTGACAGTTCCAAGTCAGTCAAGACGCCTTCGGAAGACTGCGGCAATAAATCTGCCAGCATCAAGTAGCCATAGCTATCGGTAAGCCAGGTTGAGTGAGTTAGATCCTGACCTCGTAAATCTGGCAACTGTACGCGGTAACTGAACTCTGCAACCCCCTTATCCGAACGGTACTCGCCCGTCGCAATCTTCTTAATAGAGATGTCCGGTGTGGTTGCTTGCAGCTGTTTGACTCGTTCAGCGAGGCCGAGCACACCGGCGTAAGCATTTGTGAATGACCAACTCTTTGTAGCTACTGATTGTTGAACATGGACTTGTATTTCCGACGATGTCGAAAACGTCAGACTCACTTTTACTCGTTGTGTTTGTGATCGGGCGGTGGAGATAGACGTGCTGAAGAGAAGGATCAGTATGGCTGACGATACAGGATTTCGTATATGCCTCAGGCGGCAATGCAATTTGGACATCAAGCTTGGCAAGTTGATCGCCGATATCGAATTGCCTTTTGCGAATGGTAATCAGTACAATTCCACGGCGTCCGTCTTCAACGGACTCTAACATAGCATTTCAGACAGTGACCAGCATGCTTACTCGCAAACGCAAAACCGACAGCACCATTTCTCGAGCTATCGGACTGTTGCTGGTTGTCTTCATCCTATACGGCACAACTGTTGAAGCCGCACACCGCCACGGGCGCGTTTTATCCGGGGGAACCAAGTCGTCTGCCGTGGTCAAGCCCGGCAACGAAGACGGTTCCTTCGGTGGCAAAACTGGATGTAGCGATTGTCTAATTTGCCAACTTCACCAGAACTTCTCTGCCACGCTAGTATCGGTTCGTCCTGACTCAACATCGACCGATGCTCATTCAGTTACGGAACGGTTTGATCCCGTTTCGATTGGGTCAGGGGTCAACACTCCCAGATCCGGCCGAGCACCTCCAAAAGCCTAACAGAAAACCGCCCACTTTCGTGTGGTGGTCCAACCACTCCGCGAAAGCTATTTGCGGGAACGCGACGCTTCTCCGAATGGAAAAGTGTGTTGCATTCCCACAACAGCTACAAGCAGCATTTCTGGGAGGCTTAGATGATATTTAGAGGGATTCATAAAACCGCCACAATCTGCGGTGTCCTTTTTCTATTAGTTCAATCGGCGGCAGGACAGGCAAGAATTGGAAGCATTCAGGGAGTAGTTAAGGATCCAACTGGCGCATTGGTGACAAACGCGAATGTAACGGTGACTCAGCCAGTAACGGGTTATCGACAATCAACTCAGACTGATTCGTCAGGCTCGTTCAAATTAGTAAACATTCCATTCAACACCTACAAAGTTCGTGTTGAAGCTTCGGGTTTTCAAGGTACCGAAGAATCGATCGACCTCGAGTCAACCATTCCGCTCAATCTCGATCTCGCACTGTCTCTTGAAGAGGCAACAGCTGCCGTGACCGTGAGCACAACCGGTAGTGCAATGATCGAGACAGATCGAACGTCGTCGGATACAGATATCAATCAAACAATTTTGGAGCGGCCTATAGGAGCAGCGCCTTCACGGGCCATTGAGACCATGGTCGCATCGACCCCTGGTTTCGTCACTGACGATAACGGCCGAATGCATCCACGTGGTTCTGAGTCGCAGGTCCAGTACGTGGTTGATGGCATTCCGGTAACCGACAACATGTCAGCAATTTTCTCCACGAGTCTGGACGCGCGCACGCTGCGAACGGTTGAGGTTTTGACTGGCGGTATACCAGCTGAGTTTGGAGACAAGCTAGCAGGGATCATCAATGTGAATACGAGATCAGGCCTTGAAGGACCCACTCAAGGTGGCCTCTCTTTTTCTGGCGGTAGCTTTTCAACTGGAGAAGTAGCCGCTGATTTTTCCACTCATACAAAGAAGCTCGGCTTCATCACCAATCTCTCGTCGAGTACGTCACAGCGTTATCTTGATCCACCATCACTCGATAACTTTCACAATTTTGGCCGCTCCGGCAAAGGGTTCTTCCGACTCGACTATCAATTCGATCAAAACAACAGTCTGCGAGGAGTCTTCACTTTTGGTGGCACAAATTTTCAGGTTCCAAATCGCTTAGCGCAGGAGGTGGCAGGTCAGGATCAACGTCAACGTCTGCGTGACAACTCGCAGAACGTTACCTATCAACATATCTTTTCCCCAAATACCGTCGCACAGTTCTCATTCTTTCACCGGCAAAGTCATGCTGAGCTGAGCAGTAATCCCCAATCGATACCGGTCTTTGCAACGCAGGATCGCACGCTCCAAAATTACGGTGGGTTAGGCAATGTTGCCCTAACAAGAGGGAGTCATAACATCAAGGTCGGAGGGCAGTTCACAATTACTCCGGTTGTTGAGCACTTCAGTTTCTTTCCAACTGTCCCCTTTCCGGGTATCCCCGATGACGACGGTAACCTTCTCCCTAACCCAGTAAACGACTTCAGTGCTTCAAATCCGTTTGTCTTTAACGGCTCAAAAACAGGACGCACTCTCAGTGCCTATGTACAGGATCGTTTTACTGTACTTAAGAATCTGACGCTGGACCTTGGCGTTCGTTACGACAGCTACAAGTTGCTGATTAGTGAGCAGGCTGTGAGCCCGCGGTTGGGGGTGGCTTATTACATTCCCAAAACTCAAACGACCTTCCGAGCTTCGTACAACCGTTTGTTCCAACCTCCTCCAGCAGAAAACCTCTTGCTGGCCAGTTCCCCGCAGGCGGCTGCAATTTCTCCAATCGCAGTCCTCCAGGGAGTAACAACGGTGCAGCCAATCCTGCCTGACAAACAAAACGCATTTGAAGCTGGTGCTCAGCAACTTCTCTCAAAGTACTTCAGATTGAATGTTACCGCCTATCAGAAACGCATCGAGAACTTCTCCGACAAGGACCAGTTTTTTGAGACAGGAGTGATCTTTCCGATCACCATCTCGTCAGGGCGCGTGACTGGCGAGGAAGTCCGTTTAGAGTCAACAGACATCCACGGCTTCCAGGGATTCGCCTCATATGCAAACGCACGCGCCTACGGAGTGACCCCGATTAGCGGTGGACTCTTCCTAGGCGAGAATCCGCAGGACTTATTCATCGACGGGCTGAAGTTCGCCAACGACCATGATCAGCGCAACGAAGCTCAATTCCAGGTTAGCTATAACCACCGCCGTTCAGGAATCTATACCAGCGTCAACGGCAGGTATGACTCAGGCGTCCCAGTTGATGTTGAACCCGGTACAACTCTGGCTGACTTCGTCGCTGAAGGGTTCGATCCCCGTCTCTATAACGAGGTTGATTTTCAGCGTGGTCGAGTTCGGCCGCGGTTCATTTTAGATCTCTCAGTGGGCGCGGATCTGATGCAAAAGGAACGCGTCTCGTTGAACCTTCAGTTTGACGTGCAAAACCTGACCAATGAACTATTTTTGTACAACTTCGAATCAGTCTTCAGTGGCACCCACGTTGGGTTTCCGCGACTCTTTAGCGGTCGCCTCAGCTTGAGGTTCAAATAGTGGAACAACCGTGTGGTGTCGGACGTATGAGCAAGCGGGTAGTACTTGAAAGTGTCTTCTGTTAGCAGGAAGAGCCCGGGTCTAGTTTGACAGCTAAACTCGGGCACTTCTAAAATATCAACTGTTTTAACCTACTTGTTCGTTCTTGGCCCAATCAAATTGAGAGTTTTGCTGTGAGTCTGGTCAAGATCATCGTCATCACGGTTATCGTGATTCTCAGTATCCTGCTTTTCGGCCGCTTTTTTGTTTAGCCGACGGCAGCATGCTGTTTCCTTTCGTAGCGCTCAAGCCCGGTTTCTTCCTTCGGAGCGCGGTCTACACCTTTTTGTCAGCACTCATACCGACGCTCTTCTGTGTTCTTCTCTGCTTTGTGCCAACTCCAGGGCAGGAGCCAAACGATGATGAAGTAATCCGTGTCAGCACAGATTTATCGGTCTTTCCAATTAGAGTGAAAGATAAGAAGGGTGGATCTGTAAGCGGCCTAACTTCCAACGATTTTCAATTAAGAGACCTCGACAAGATTACAACCTCACTCTACCTGGCAAACGGCGCCGAGCAAGTTTCACTCATTTTTGCACTGGACCAATCAGGAAGCCTGCGCGATGTTATCGCACAACAGCGTGACGCTGCCTTATCTCTCTTTGAACGCTTTGGAAAGACCTCACGCGTTGGTGTAATTCGGTTTACCGATCAACCAAAAACGATTGTTCCACTTGGCAACGATGTGGAAGCGTCTCGCGCAGCTTTCAATTTTTCTGCTGGCATAAACACGAGGACCGCTATTTTCGACGCAGCTGCTGCGGCTGTGCGCAGTTTCAATAAAGACAATCGCGATCCTGCTGAGCGACGAATCGTCATCCTGCTGAGCGACGGACTCGACAATAGGAGCGCCACGTCTCCTTCAAGTGTTATCGCTGAGGCACAGAGCCGGAATGTCTCTTTTTATATAGTTCACATTCCGTTATTCGAGCCTCGTGACGGCAGACTAGTGGTGCGTAGACCAACGAACGGTTTTAAAGAACTCGCGGAAAAAACCGGAGGCAAGTATTTCCTGGTTGGAAACTCAAAGCTCGCATTGGTTCCCGCACAGCCGCAAGACCTGAGTCCCGTCTTTAGCGCTATCGAGCAAGATTTAAGAAGTCAGTATGTGTTGGGTTTCTATGCCTCGGAGAGTGCCCGCGACGGCAAGCCCCATCGCGTCTCAATAACAATCTCTAAACCAGGTTTGTCGTACTCAGTCTCGCAGTATGGATATGATCGAACCCACCATTTCTCAGTGAATCTAACGCCTCGCCAGCCCTGAGATTCGTGAGTAACAACGTCCGCGTCATTCGTACCGCAGTACTGTTAACGGATCTACTTTTGTTGCACGTCTCGCCGGAACGTAGCTAGCAATCAAGGCTACCGCGATCAGCAATGCTGAAATGCCGATGAATGTCGAAGGATCTGTCGCGGTAATTCCAAAGAGAAGCGATGACATCAGTCTAGTTAAAGCGAAAGCGCCCGCTAAACCCAATACAACGCCAATGCACACCAGTTTCAGCCCCTGGCCGACAGCGAGTTTTAGTACATCGAGTTTCTGAGCGCCGAGCGCCATGCGGATACCAATCTCACTTCTGCGCTGAGCCACCGAATAACTCATCACGCCATATATGCCAACTGCCGCCAGTAACATTGCCACGGCGGCGAAGATACCAAGTAACAACATTATGAACCGTTGGCGCGCAATTGATTCCGCAAGGATCTCGTTCATAGTACTTATGTTTGAGACAGGTTGGTCCTTATCGATCTCCCAAACAGTACGACGCACTGTTGAGGCCATGCTCGCAGGATCCACATCTGTTTTCACTACTAGATCGCGCGGGGCAAAGAAGCCGGCTTGCTTGTAAGTGAGATACATTTGTGGCTTTGGCTCCACGTCCAATTGAAACTGACGAACATCATTCACGACACCCACTATCTGCAACCAATCCTCTGGTCTCTCAGGCCTACCGGGGAAAATGCGTTTTCCCACCGCATCTTCACCGGGCCAATAACGCTGCGCCATAGTTTCGCTAATAACTACAACACCAGGCGTATTTGTTTTGTCTTCGTCACTAAGTGGTCTTCCCTTCAGTAACTGAATTCCCATCGTCTCAAAGAATTTTGGGCTGACTATCCTTGTCGTGATTATGATGTCCTGGCCTGGCGGAGGTTCCGGTCGTCCTTCAATCATGATCCCTGTTGAATTGCCCTGACGATAGAGAGGAAGGTTAGTAGTTACAGCAGCTGACTTAACGCCTGGTAACGATTCAATTCGATTGATCACATCTGAATAGAAAGCCGAGCGCTGTTTGTGTTCCTGGTATTTCGGTTCTGGCAGCACGATTTTCATCGTCAACAGATTATCCGCGCGAAACCCTGGGTCAGTATTTCGTAACCGACGAAAACTATTTATGAGCAGTCCGGCGCCAATCAGTAACACCAGTGAGACCGCGACTTCAGCAATTACGAGTAATCCACGAACTCGATTGCTGTTACTGCCCGAAGATGCATCTCGTCCACCTTCCTTTAGAGTCTCATTCAAATTGAATTTTGCGGCTTGAGTGGCCGGAGCCAATCCAAAAATCAGCCCTGTTAGAATTGAGATTAACAAGGTGAACCCGAGCACTCTAAGATCGATTGACGTGACTTTAGCTTGTGCGATGTTTGGGGGGATAAATGCCCTCAAAAAAAACAGACCGACAAGGGAGAGTGCGAGTCCTACGATGCCCGCTAGAGTGCCCAGCAACACACTTTCAGTCAGGAATTGGCGAACGAGCCGAAATCGACTTGCCCCAAGTGCAACTCGAACAGCGATCTCCTTTTGACGCACTGCAGCACGCGCGAGCAATAAGTTTGCGACGTTGGCGCAGGCAATGAGAAGGACCAATCCAACTGCGCCGAGAAGAATCATCAGTGCCGGTTTGATGTCACCCACAACCTGGTCCTGAAGCGGTGTAATGACCGCGCCGATATCAGTATTTGAGTCAGGATGTTGTTGCTGGAGTCGCACGGCAATCGTCGTCATATCAGCCTGTGCGCCGTCAGTGGTAACGCCGGGCTTTAGACGTCCGAGTACTTCAAGGTAATGTCGATGGCGGTTAGCTGCTTCACGTGAGTCAAACGCGATCGGTACCCATAACTCATCTTCAGGCGTCGGGAATTGAAACTGTGGTGGCATTACTCCGACCACCGTGTAGCTGCCGTTGTTCAAAGTCAGAGACTTGCCAACGATGTCCGGGTTCGAAGCAAATCTTCGTTGCCACAACATATGACTGAGCAGCACCACTCGGTTTGCACCGGCCTGGTCCTCTTCCGCCGTAAAGGTACGACCTAATTGAGGATCGACGCCCAACAAGGCGAAAAGATTGTACGAAACACGCCGACCTTCAAGCTTCTCCGGGTCGCCTGCACCGGTGAGGTTGAAACTCTGGTCGGCAATGGCGGCCATCCCTTCGAAGCTTTGATTCTGATCTCGCCAATCTGCGAAATTCGCTGCTGTGGGTGTGTCTTGAGGATATCCATTCTTGCTGGCCTCCTCCCAAATCATCGTCAACCTATCTGGATCTTTGTAAGGCAGAGGGCGCAATAGCACACTGTTAATCACACTAAAAATGGCGCTATTGGCACCAATTCCAAGGGCGAGAGCAATAACTGCTACGGCAGTGAAACCGGGCGTTTTTAGAAGGACACGGGATGCATAGCGCAAATCCTGCCATAAGTCGCTAAGCAAATTAGCACGGGAATGATCTCCCGCGATGATTTTATGATGAGCGCTTTCAACCCGTCTAAGATCGCTGGTCCACCTATCACTTTGCGATAGCTCACTTAATACTCGACGGTAGGCTTCTTCTTTGGCTAACCCGTCGAGTATCAGACGTTCGTAACGATCATCAAGGTCCTGACTAAGTTCTTCTGTTATCTCTGCTTCGCGAGTCGGTGAGAGGTTTAGCGGAGCCAGATGCTTTCTGATCTCTTTTTTCCAAACAGGCATGCGTCAAACTTTCCGAGCAACGGAAAATGGAATGTTAATGGAAGAGTGATTTCACGCAGGTTCAATACCAGCGATGCTGTTGATCGCTGCGACAAATTCTCGCCAACTGCTTCGCTGTGCTTTAAGAACTTTCTTTCCTTCTGCCGTTAATCGGTAATAGCGTCGACGTCTCTGATGCGGCTTCTCGACCCAACGACCCAGAATCCAGCCACGCTTTTCTAGCCGGTAAAGGAGTGGATATAGTGAGCCAACGCTAAATTTCAAAGTCCCACCCGAACGTTGTTCAATTAGTTGTCCGATGTCGTAACCGTGTCGAGGCTGATCTTCAACCAGCGACAAGATTAACAACTCGGCACTTCCCTTTTTTAACTCGCGATCGAGTACTCGGGAACCGATATATGACATATCGATATATTAAATAGCAGTACGTGGAAGGTCAAGCTCGGATTTTTTGAAGGCAACGCACGAAATACTCTAGATGTTGTCGGAATGAGTGAGCGATAGAAAAAGCCGCCGGCCAGTCAGGCGCGGCGGCTGAGTCTGAATTGGTTGGTTATTGTCGGGCTACTGCCCAGTCATTACTTACACTTGCTGAAACCGCAGTCGCGACAGAAGTCGCAACCGCTCGCATGTTCCAACTGGCCGTGACATTCAGGACAGATGCCAATCATGTTCGACATGATGGCGCCGGTCACTGGCGCGGCTGCAGTTCCCTGCTCTTTTTGCTGTTTGCCAAGCGCACGCGCCGAGTCGGGATTGCCTGTCAGACGACGATTGGTAATCATGACGCACTCGGCAACTGCTTGTTCCGGCGACGTTAGCAAACGTTCGTTAAACCAAACAGCGTGAGTGCCGGTGACTTTGTTCAGACTATAAGCCACCTCTGCCGCGTCGAATCCCCCGCGCAACATCTTTGAGGCAAGCAAGCCCACGCCACCGCTGATAGGACCAGTGGCGAAGACTTCCTGAATCATGCTTCCGTCGTGATTAACCGTGACATAAAGATTCTGTCCGTCAAAGGGTATTTGCCAGGTGGCACCCCGAAGTTCACGTGGACGTTCGATGCGAATCGCCGTTAATGTGGGCGCTGCGATACTTTCCGAGTGTTCACGGGCAATGGCTTCCTGTCGGGCTGCAGAGTCGTCAGCAGCAACAGCTTCAGCGTGACTGACTGACTCATCAATCGGCTCAACAATAGCTTCAGGATTACAGGCAATTTCGCCTTTTGGATCCTCAGCTTTCATCGACGTCAACACCTGGTTCTCTCTGGATCCATCCCGATAGTAGCTCACGGCCTTGCAACCAAGTTGACGACCAAGGCGATAAAGCGCGTCGACTGATTCCACCGTGTCGTTGATCGCACCATTACAAGTCTTCGACACACTGTTATCGACGTTGCGCTGAGCAGCCGCGAGCACATGAACGTGCTGCTCAGCGCTTATGTTCATCGCCGAGATGAAGTGCGGTGGTAGTTCACTTTCGTGTTCCACAACATATGCCGCAGCCGCATCGATTGATTCCTGATCACACTGGTCAACGTCGATTCCGAGTGCCTGAGCAGCTAACGTGTGTACGTAGGTTCGTGTTCCCAACGTGTCCTTGCGTACATAAGCCCAGGAGAAGTTTGGTTCGATACCCGAAGAGGTTTCGGCGACGAGCGAAATCGTTCCGGTTGGCGCGATCGTCGTCACCTCATAGTTACGCGGCGTCAATGGAATGTCTTTGGGGATACCGATCTGGTTATATAGAAATTCGGTGTAGTCAGCGCGGTTAAGTTCAAATTCCGGGAAGGTTCCCTTCTCGGCTCCGAGCCGATTGCTTTCCAGCCAGGCTTCGCGACGAACAAAGCCCATCACTTCGTCCATCAAATCAATCGAAGCCGCCGAGCCGTAAGTAATATTGAGGCTGAGACAAAGATCGGCAAACCCCATGATGCCGAGTCCAACCGGACGCGTGCGATGGACCACGTCATTGATCTCGGGAAGTGGCCACGCGCAAGTGTCAATAACGTTATCTAAAAAACGAGTACAGAGATGGGTGACATCACGAAGACGATCCCAATCAATGCGCTTCTCAGAATCGTAGAACTTCGCCAGGTCGATCGAGCCCAGATTGCAAGAGTTTGAGAAATGAAGGAATTGCTCGCCACATGGGTTACATGAGTAGATCGGACCCATCGATTTAATCATGTGGTTGTGACGATTCACTTCATCGATAAACGCAATACCCGGCTCGGCGTACTTGTGAGCGCTCGCAACGATCCTGTTCCAAATATCCGGAGCGAAGATCATTCCGGGTTTCGGTGCTTCCTCAATCGTATAATTCGAGAGGTCAGCATTTATGAAAGCTTGTCGATCGCAGAACGTCACGCTTGAACCATCGGCACGTCGATAGACAACGTAGTCGTCATCGCGCACCGGGTCGTAAATCGAATCGGTCCACGACTCACCGTTGAACTCTAACTGGAACCACTCACTATTATCGACAGCCTTGAGAAACTTGTCAGTAACGTTGACCGAGATATTGAAGTTGGTCAGCGAATGCTGATCGTTCTTTGCGTGGATAAAGCGAAGCACGTCTGGATGCGTTACGCGCATCATTCCCATGTTGGCTCCGCGGCGCACACCGCCCTGCTTAACAACATCCGTCACTTGATTCACAATGTTCATGAATGACACTGGACCAGACGCGACACCGGTCGCGGAGCTAACCATTGCTCCAGCAGGTCTCAAGAACTCATAAGTCATACCAGTTCCACCACCCGTTTGATGGATGGTCGCCGCAGCCTTTGCGTGCTCCATGATTCCAGCCAACGAATCAGGAACGTCGAGGACGAAACAGGCTGCCAACTGACCATTAGCTTTACCTGCATTCACAAGACATGGGGTGTTTGGCACAAACTCACGTTCTAGCATCACCTCGCTCATCGCCGCGAAAAACTTGTCCCGCTTCTCGCCGGTCTCGGCCGCCGAGACATGACCTACCACACGACGCACAATATCTGCCCATTCTTCAATCGCACGTCCTTTATTGTCCTTCAGCGAATACCGCTTGCTGACTACTTTCCTGGCATTGAGCCCGAGCGACTGCGTCTTTTGCCGCGGGGGAGTGGCGGTTGAGTTGCCGTTATTGCCTGCTTTTTTACCGATAGCTGCGCTCATCTTCTCTGCCTTTCTCACGGAGGGAAAACCGAGAGTAAATCGAGTTTCGAAAACGGGAATCCCAGGCGTATTGCTACGCAGGGCCTTAACATTAGAGTGTGTTGCTGATACCCCGGTTGGCTCTAATCGAAGCGACAAATCCCGAGCTGGAGAACAGCTCGAGGGGTCGGCCGCTGCACCAGTTACTCACTTCGTCTCAAGCGGAGCGGAATATACTCCTTTGCCCGCCGAGTGTCAATATCTTGTGGCCATCTTTTTTTTCAATGCTATAGAGTGTGTTACTTGAGCCTCCACATTAACTAGTAAAGTACTGAACCACGATGGTTTTGGGCGGCCCAGGCCTTCGATTTCGTAGTTTTGACCTGGCCTGCGAGCCGTGAATTTTGGGGCGTTTGATTTTGGAAAGAATTGAATCAAGAGACAAATTGCGGCAGCAGTGCAGAGACCTAATTCCCAAGGCCGAAGTCCTATTTAGACGATCCGCTATTGAGCAACAACTCGTAATTTCCGATGTCGCGATTGTGACTGTCGAGGGCGGCGAAAGTGTCTGAAGTTTCTTCGAGCATTTGCTTTGTCATTGCGATTGAATCGCTCAGTTGCTCAAAGTCGAGTGAGGAGACACGCTCGGGTGTTGGCAGGGTAACCACCTGATCATTAACCAGGCCGAAGAAGTTCTCGATTGACTGTAACTGTCCTTCAACTAACTTCACTGAACGTTCGATATCATTAAAAGCAGCCACACGTCGTTTGAGTATCTCAACGTTCGCCTGCTGAATTCTTCTTTCACGATCGTCCTTTGATGCTTCTACAGAACGCTCAGCTTGGACCAGTTGATTCTGTACTGCCTGCCGGTTGATTGATCGCAGGTGGTGTTTGCGTCGACGATATACATCGAGCAAGTCCACAAAATCTTCCCAACGCTGATCGAGACTTTGGATGTTATGAGGAATCTGTTTAGTGCCAGTGAATTTCTTGTAGTTGGAATAGATTTGGTTCTTCATCCAACGAAGATACTCAACTGCTTCTCGCTCGCGAGGATCGAATTGCTTGATCAACGCTTCACGTTGTTGCTCACGAACTTTTAAGAGACGTTGCTTCTCACGACGATCAACAAGGCGACGATAAACAGAACTTGCGGGCACGGTGGCTAAATAAAGTGTTTCTGCCGCTAACGCTGCGACCAAAGGGGTGACATCTTGAACATAAGCAGCAGCAACTGCAAACCCTGCCATCCCCCAGAAGTTTATGGGTTCCTTGAAAGCCTCTTTCAGATATCTGATATCAAACTTGGGAAACTCTGCCATAAACTTATTGTTTCTCGAATTGCAAATTTTCTCTGACTATTACATTAAGATTCTGACCTCAGCCACTTCGACTTCCGTTTCCGGTCCCGTTGTTACCGCCAGTCGTCTCACCTTCAGCCGGTAGCGCTTGCGGGGTCGGGGCGCCAGTGCCAGTTCCCAAAAGTCCCATGTCGCGTTTGTAGGCTAGCAACTTGTCCTGCAATTGCATATCCAGTGCTTCGCGTTCGATATCCTGCATCTGGGTGTCAACTGAAGCGGCACCCAATTGCATTTTTGCTTCCGCCGCTGCTGCACGACGATCAATCTTGTCGCGCATCTCGTTGAAAGTAGACGCATCGTCGCCAAGCTCAAACGATTCCATCGTTTGGGCAAGTTGCTCTTGCAACTTTGCCTGTTTCGACTGGTTTATCAACTGCATCGCTTCGGCAGTGCGACGCTGCATCTGTAGCACGTAATTATCGCGCGCCTTCAGAGCTTGTTTCGATGCGAGATTCGCATGCTCAAGTTGCTGAGACGTCTTCTGTAGATCGATTTGAGCTTGTTGCAACTGGCCGATGTAGGCGGTAGCAATATCGTCACGCCCCATCTTCACGGATGCACGAATTTTTGAGTCAAGATCGACGACCTGGCCCTCCAGCCGCTCTTTGTTCTTGGAGAGCAACTTTTCAGTCGCCATCACTTGAGCAACGGAGTTGTTGAGTTCAGGAACTCGGTCGCGCATATCGCGGATCGTTTGCTGAAGTATGAGTTCCGGGTCTTCAGTCTTCTCAATTATTCCTCCAAAGAGGGAGCGCATTGAGCGCTTCATTCTTGTCCAGAGTCCCATTTCAGCTCATCCTCCGACGTGGAGATGTAAAATCTCTCAATCCCGGGCTCCTACGGCAGTTCTTCGGATCCTGGCGACGCTCTAATGTACGACGTATACGCTCAGGCAGTTTCAACTGACGTAAAAACCAAACTGTGTTGGAGTATAACAGCACTAACGAAAGCCTTCCACAGGCCTTGAAGGGTCTTGCGGCAGCGAGGAATTATGCAACTGCTGAACGTCCGATATCGCGTCGAAACTGCATTCCATCCCAAGAGATTTTCCTGATCGCTCCGTAGCACGAATCTAGCGCCCGGTCCAGATTATCCGCGGCAGCAGTAACGCCCAGAACGCGGCCTCCGGCGGCTCTCACGACGCCGTCTGACGAAATTGTAGTCCCAGCATGGAACACCTTCACAGCGCCTGCCTCAGCCGCTGTGAGCCCTTCTATGACTGCGCCAGTCTCATATTTACCCGGATAACCTCGATTTGCCAGAATGACGCAGGCTGAGGCTCCGGAACGCCATTTTATTTGCCTTTGGTCGATAGTCCCTCGTCGCATCGAATCGAAAATCGCCACCAGATCAGTTTCTAAACGAACCAGAATTGCTTGAGTTTCCGGGTCACCAAACCGAACGTTGTACTCCAGGAGCTTTGGGCCTGCGTCTGTGAGCATTAAGCCCAGGAATAAAACTCCCTTAAAGGCAAATCCTTCGCTCCTGGCCCCTTCCAGAGTTGGCTCAACAATCTCCTGCACCACGCGGCTAAGCGTTGCCGAATCGAGAATCGAGTCATCGGTGATACTGCCCATTCCACCAGTATTCGGACCAGTGTCGTTTTCCCCAATTCTTTTGTGGTCACGCGCAGGTGGCATCAATGCGTAGTTGTTGCCGTCAGAAAAGAGGAGCAGAGAAACTTCCTTTCCCACCAACGCCTCCTCAATTATGACCTGCGACGCAGCTGACTTTCCCGCGACGTGTTTGACCATCAAGTCTTCCAGAGCGACTTCAGCATCTGCTCGTGAAGTGGCCACTACCACTCCCTTGCCGGCAGCGAGTCCGTCAGCTTTAATCACTACTCGTGAATCAGCTTCACCAAATTCCCCGCTCCTCAACGCCAACTTCGCCTCGTCCACTGTTTGCGACGCTCGGTACGCGGCAGTGGGAATACGGTGACGCCTCATAAAGTCCTTGGCAAAAACTTTACTTCCCTCAAGCCTTGCGGCTGCGCTGGTTGGGCCAACAATTGGTAGCCCTTTTTGGTCAAATGCGTCTACAATGCCAGCCACCAATGGGGCCTCTGGTCCAACAAAGGTCAAGTCGATCTTTTCTGACTCTGCAAACGCTATCAAACTAGCGTGATCGTCGGCCTGAAGTGGCAAGGTGCGTGCGTCTTGAGCTATCCCAGCGTTGCCGGGTGTGCAGAAAACCTTGCTAATCTCAGAGGAAGTCTTTTGTATGGCCCAGACAATCGCGTGCTCGCGACCGCCTGCACCTATCACCAGTATTTTCATATGTCGGCGGATGCTGCCACTGCCTCAGAAGTCGTGTCAAGACGATAGTCGGACTATTGGACCGTTTTAACCTTGACACATTTTCGACATAGTTATAACGTTGCCCACCAAGTGGGGCATTAACCCACCCCCAGGCAACTTCCAGTTTTGATGCTGGCCGGCGTTTATTCGACCTGGCCAGCAGCAGGAATTTACCTACGTTCCTTTAACGACCCCAGGGAGTTGATCATGTCACAGACGGAAGCCGCCCATGTAATCGCCACCGCTCCTGATAGTGAGTATCAAGACCGGCCAATCAAATGCGTTGATTGCAACGAAAACTTTATCTGGACTGCAGGCGAACAAGTTTTCTTTCACGATAAGGGACTAAAGAACGAACCGAAACGTTGCAAGCCTTGCAAACAGGCAAAGAACGAAAGACTCGCAGCAATTGCAGCTGCACAATCAGCTGGAGTTCGTCAGCGGATCGAAGTCTCAGTTCAGTGCGCTCAATGCGGTCAGCAGACTACAGTTCCGTTCTATCCTTCCCAGGGACGTCCGGTGTACTGTCGGTCTTGTTTTCTAGCAGGCCGTGCTCCAAGCGCTGACGCCGCGCAGGCATAACACATCGCTTCAGCCGTTATTTTTCGAGGTGATAGAGAACGCTAGTTACTATCACTCCCTTCCTGCACAGCCACATGAATTTCTCGATTATCAGTTGCATCCATGGGATCGACAATTGATTATATTTCAAATGATATAGGACCAATGATCTGTAGAACGGTTTCTTAGACCATTTGTTCACGTTTAGCCGCCGACATGAACAATCGGGCGCCGGGTCGGATCCTTCTCAGCCTTTCGTAAAACCTCGTGAGTTACAGGCGCAGTATCCCCTTCGCCAAACGCTATGTACTTCAATAGATAAGAAATCGGGTTTCCTTCGCTCCAACCAAAATACACATGAGGCAGTTTTCCCATTTCATCGCGAAGGTATAGAAGGAACGCGGCTATCGCGTTCGGAACTGCAGCAGATTCGGTACGCAGAATTCGATAACCATCGATCGCTTCACCTCTCACTCGCAGGATTCCAGAGAACTCTGATGCATCGCCCGGTGTTACCTCGAAAAAGAGTATCGGTTCGCCATCCGGAATATGGTTACTGGTTCGTTTTTCTCTTTCCTTCAGTTGATACTCTGGGGCATCGCCCTTGTCGCGTCTATTCGTAATGATTCGAATCGTGCCTTTTGCAGCGTCCTTAATAAACTGCCGGGCTTGATCGTCCAATTCGATCTGTTCCACGCGTAGTTCGGTTGACCGCCATACACGAGAAACAAGCGAAGCGACAATAATGGTCAGAATAAAGAACGAAGCGATCTTGATTCCTTCGGGTCGTTCATGAATGTTCTGAATAGTCGTGTATATAAAGATAAGAGCGATCAGTAAGTAGGGATACCAATTATTTCCCTTTCGTCGCGCCGCGAGAGTAACCGCGATGGCGGCTGATGTCATCAACACCAACACACCGGTAGCGTAAGCGCCTCCCTGCTGGTCCACATCAGCGTTGAAAATCAACGTGACCGCGAACGCGATTATCATGATTACTATTACCAGCGGTCGTGAGGCGCGAGCCCACTCAGGAGCCATTCCATACCGAGGCAGGTAACGGGGAACAATACTGAGTAATCCAGCCATCGCCGACGCCCCGGCAAACCACAGGATCATTATCGTGCTGAGGTCATAGACGGTACCGAAGATGTCGCCGAAAAACTCGTGAGCCAGATACGCAATCGCGCGTCCATTTGCCTCACCGCCTTCTGCGAACTTCTCGGGAGGAATCAGGATGGAAGTAGCAAAACTGCTGCCGATAAGCATTACACTCATTATTAACGCAGCTACGCGCAACAACCGTTTGGTGTTTGCAATCCTTCCGCTCAAGAGTTGAAGTGCCCGCGACTCGTGAGGACTCCCGGGTCTGGTGGAGTGGATACTTGCCAAATCGTCTTCGCTGAGTTCTTTATCGCCCTTAACCAGAGGCATGACCGCTACACCAGTTTCAAACCCAGACAGACCAAGTGCGAGTTTGGGAAACAAGAACAGCGACACCAGGATGATCATCCAAAAGTTTCCATTAACCCGAGGATGGCGGAACAGGGCTTGTTTCCACTCAGGAAAATGATGAGGATGAGTTATCAACTCGAACACTCCGTATGAGACTACGATCGTATTCAGCAGGAGATATATTCCGACCAGGGCGACAGCTATGCCAATTGCCTCTTTGAACCCTCTCAAAAAGATGGCTCCGAGGATTGCGATGAGCGCCAGCGTTACACCGATCTGATGTTTCAGTATTTCAGGTGTAAATGGATTCTCGATAACGTGCGCGGTTGCGTCTGCGGCAGAAAGGGTGATGGTGATAATGAAGTCTGTTGCGACGAACCCTAGAAGAACGAGGACAAAGAGTTTGCCTTTCCACCTCGAGAGTTGATGCTCGAGCATCGAAATCGAGCCCTCACCATGTGGACTCTCTTCTGCGACCCGATTGTAAATCGGCAAAGCCCCAAATAATGTCAGCAGTACCAGAACAAAAGTAGCGATTGGCGAGAGTGCGCCGGCGGCCAGAAACGCGATACCAGGCTGGTAACCGAGAGTGGAGAAGTAGTCGACACCAGTCAAGCACATGACCTGCCACCAGGGATGTTGCTTGTGTGTCGGTGGGTGAGCGGAGTCTTTAGCCGCAGAGCCTCGAAACAACCAAAGCTTGAAGCGTCTTCCAGCTGTCCTTCTGCTAAGACGACTGAGCATTATGTACAGTAATGAGGACCACTAACATTATCATCGACTAGCTGCTTGAAAAAGAAAAAGGCGCCGGACAAATAAGCCCTGCGCCAGACTAGTCGCGACACCGTCCTTCCTTGCGGCCTACGAGGTTAGCTGTCGGGCTCGAACTGGAAGTGTTCGTCGCAAGCACATCTCGGACGCGCCACGATTTGCCCCTGTTCCGCTCCATGCGAAACATTTGGTTCCCCCGCGTCGCTAGCCTGATTGTTTTTAGCGACTTCGGCAGACACTAAGTTGTCAACGCCTCGTGATATTACGCTCGCCTTCACTCTTAAAGCAACTAATACCTCAGCGTCCGTAACTTGAGTGCTGCGGTTTGGTTCTCACAAGGTAGTGGTGGTCGCAGTTGCTTGCAGCGCTTCAACCAAATTCATGTTACCGCTACGCGGTAACCAAAAACGAATCAACGCATGCAGCTTCTAACATAATCTAACAGAGGCGTCATAGCACAAAGGAATAGGAAATTGATCAAGCAGCGAGGCGTTGGATGGTCCAACTTTCACCTCATCGAACTTCTATATCTACAGCAGATGTAAATTGGGAATTTTGGTAGTCAAAAAATAAGCGGGCGGGAGCCTCCCACAGCTCCCACCCTAAGGCCACGTGTCCTCACCCCACGCGACCACTTCGTCCACCGGGGAGGTGAACGCAAGCGGATTATGCAATAGTCCGTCTAAACTTTCAACCTACTCATATTGTTTTAGGTTGCACACAAAAACACCATTACGAGCAGTAAATCGCTCGCAAATTTCTATCGATTATATAAGCAAATCAAATTGCGTTTTGATCAGAGTGGCGCTGATCAGTGACGGTGTTTCAGCTTGTTCACCTTAGCCGTTTTGCAGCACCTGCTGCATCGTTGCCTTGGACCACTGAACTGCCGTCAGCATCGGTGTGAGAGAGGTCAGCGAGACCTACAACTACTAACAGAGCCGTCACTCCAAGAGTACAAAGAATGTAAAGGATGGCTGTCTTTTCGAAATAGATGAGACCGATCACAATTGCAGAGAGTGCAATAATCCAAATTGCAGTGATTAGTTTTCTACGCCGGCGCTCACCGGCTAAAGTTTTTCTATTCATAACGGTATAGATTTCAATTATGCAAATTCAAAATTTCGTTCTTGATTAATAAAGCACGCGTGTCGGCAAGAAACTCCCTGACGAACTAATGGCACTCGTTAGACCGCCTCCTAGAGCGGACAACAACGTGTTACCTATGCGTCCTGAAGAAAGCATACCCGCCTCGGGTACTTCAATAACATCGTAAGGCTGTAAAAGTACATCAGGCTTTTGGTTCTTTTTGATTGCCGCAACGTCGACGTGGATCACTTCCTGGTTTGCCGACCCAGGTACCTGGCGGTAGATCCTTACATCCGACAGTTTTGCTTCTTGTCGGGCACCGCCTACCATAGCCAATGCTCGAGTCAGCATTAATTGATCGCGAAGAAAGACCCCGCTTGGCGACATTACGCTGCCAGTGATGTATACAGGCTCAGCTTCAGTGACGAGTACATAGTCGCCTGGCCTAATAATGGGATTCGCTTCAGGCTTGCCAGTTCTTAATTCTGTGATTTTAACGATCTGCAGCGGAATCCGAGTTCCATCGATCGGCGCGGCTTCGGCTTCTTCACCGGGATCCGGACACATCAATGGTTCCGTATGGAGAATTTGAATTGTTCCGGAAGCACGCTCAGTAAAGCCACCTGAGACTGCCATCAACTCATTCAGGCGCACCTTCCTTTTCATTTCAACTCGGGTTGGTTGACGTACTGCTCCGAAGACTGTGGCGGGCTGACGGCTATTCCGCTCTGTTATACGAACACTGACCTGTGGATTGTTGATGAACTTGGCGTAGGCAACGGCGATATCTTTTTGCACCTGTTTCTCACTGCGACACTTCGCTGAAATTGGTGCTTCTAGAAATGGCAACGAACTAAGGTTACCGTCGCTGTCCACCTGAACTGTGCTCGAAAGATCTGGCTGGCCAAAAACCCTGACGTCCAGCACATCTCCTGGGCCCAACAAATAATTCCTGATTCCCTGAGTATCAAGATTTGCACCAGGCGCGGGAAATCCGGCGGTAGTGGTTTGTGGTTGCGTTTGCTGCGTCTGCTGTGGCTCCTGACCCTGTGCTAGAGCGGCAAACACTAAAGCAATCACACTTGCAACAACGAGTAATAACTTAACTCTCATATCACCAACCTTTGTTTAAGTCCATTGCTAACCTGAACCAGGAACCCGCGCAGAACAGGCTCCTCGTCGCTATCGTCAAAGCCTGCGACCTAACCTTGCCAAAAGTCGCCCTGAAGGGCAAGCGGCCAGGAACAAACGGCAAATAAATCATTAGGTATCAATTGAGTGTGAGACCGACTCATTACCTCTTTTATCGGAAGAGGATGGACGTCGAAACTTTTTCTTGTGCCCCTTCAGAGTTCCCGGAAGAACGAACCCCGTAAACAGCAGATTACAGTTGTCACACAAAAGGTGATAGATACCAATGATGCGCATTGGAAGCGGTGTTCTCTTGTAGCCTCTTCTTATGCGCGAGCTACGACACTTTGGGCATTTCAACAAACTCATCTTACGTCGTCCGGTTCAAGCGTGCTCTCTTCAGTTCGGGGTCGTCCACGTTTCCTTAGCTGACTCTGTAGCTTCTGGATTTCCTGTTCGATCTTTTGGACACCAGCTACTCTAACCTCGTCCTTTATTGCATCTTGACTCAAATAGAAAAGCGCGTCTCGGTATCTGTCAATTGACCGGCGATAGTGTCCCTTGAATGCCGAGCGTTCTGCAAGCTCAATCCAGTGGGCAACTTTGACCGAAGCGATAAATTCCAGAATCGCAGCTTTTGATTCTTCCAGCTCAAACTCTCCCGGATAAGTCTGCAAAGCCGTGTCGATAGACTCTATTGCTCTGTTGGCCGTCTCGATCTTTTCAAAAATCCTCGCGCGATGCTGTGCTTCTCGAGCGAGCGCCTGTGAATGCCCTCTGGCCCAGGTTAGTAAGTGGTGTTTGTGAAGCGCGCGTACTCTCTGCTGACCAGCCCTAATTGCAATTCCCTTCTCACTTCCAAGATTGCCTGAACGCATCGCTTCCTCACTGCTGGACAAATAGTCCTGACAGAGTTGGGCAACACCCAAGTGTGTTTCCGGGGTCGAGTTCGAAGAGTCAGCGGCGGTTGATTGCTTTTGTATCACCCTCAGAGCTGCTGAATGTAAAGATGCGGAAAAGGACTTCTTGCTGGTCCGAATTGAGCTGCTGCCACTTTTAGCCTTCTCATGCGTTCCTTGTTCCAGAAGGTAACGCGTCCAGGCGCGACGCATGACGACTTCCCGCGCTGAGAGAGCTACTAATAATACAACGCTGGCCGCTAAACCAGCCGGCAACCACGGCGCTTCATCACCTCCGCTAACCAACAGCCACCAGAGGAGTAAGAACAAGCCGACTGCAGCAATTATCGCGACAGTCAAGTAACCCACGCTCGATGGCATCCGACCACGTGGTCTACTCCGCGAGTCTGAGGCAGAGCGCGACTGGGCTTGCGTCTCCCTGGAAAAAAACTGATCTGCGGAGTTGTTTCCCAACAATAACCCTCGGATACCGAACCCACGATCTTAAAGACTAACGGCCTCTGCGCCGCAGGGATGGCTAGAAAATCGTCTCGAGGTGATAATAGTCGGCTTTTTGGGATTGTGCTGTCAATATATGATCTCATTGCAAAACCGGATAAGCCTATAGGAAAACAAAGATGACTGAAAAACAGTTTGACGGAAAGGTTGCACTGGTGACCGGGGCGACCTCGGGCATAGGACACGCTTCTGCCATTAGCTTTGCCCGCGGCGGGGCGAAAGTAGCATGTGTGGGCCGAAATGAAGAGGCCCTCGCAAAGGTGGTCGGTGAAATTGCTGCAACTGGGACCGAAGTCGTTTCGATCAGGGCCAACCTCACGGAAGATGGTGTTGCGCCAAAAGTCGTTGCGAGCGCAATCAACAAGTTTGGAGGTATCGACGTTCTGGTTAATGCCGCCGGACATATAAGCAGCGGCACGATCGAAACTACTTCTCAAAAAGCCTGGGACGACATGATGGAAGTAAACGTCAAGGCCATCTTCAACCTGATGCAAGCGAGTCTGCCAAGCCTCATTGAAAGGAAGGGCAACATTGTAAATGTTTCAAGCGTCACCGGTCTCCGGTCCTTCCCCGGAGTACTTGCCTATTGCGTTTCCAAAGCTGCGTTGGACCAACTAACTCGGTGCGCCGCATTAGAACTTGCTGCTAAGGGAGTTCGCGTTAATGCAGTGAACCCGGGGGTTGTAATCACAGAGATCCACAAGCGCGGTGGAATGGACGAAGCCTCGTACGCCGCGTTTCTGGAACACTCCAAACAAACTCATCCACTCGGCCGAGTCGGCCACCCGGAAGAAATCGCCGGGCTAATACTGTTCCTCGCTTCAGAGCAAGCGGCTTGGGTAACCGGCGCGACGTACTCGATCGATGGCGGGCGAGGCCAGACGTGCGCTCGTTAAGTAAGATAGTGTGAAACCTCTAGTCTGACTCAGAGTGTCTCGTTATACTGCTCATGTAGTTGGAAGACAGTTCACCTTTTCGTGGCAGCGTCGAGTTTCCGATGAGCTTTCCTGGTCCGTATCAGCAAAACGCTGCGGCGCGTCTAGCACCCACCATTACCATTAGGCAATCGCCTCAGGTAAGCGTGATCAAGGTGGCGCTTGCGATCATTGCCATTCTGATCGCGCTATTTCTCGGACTGCTCGTATTACTTGTAATTGGTATCGAGACTGGTCCAGTAGCTTTTTTCCTGGGCCTAATCACAGCGACAATTCCTGTTCCTCTCTACGTCATACTTGTTCTATGGATTGATCGTTACGAGGCAGAACCAATGTGGATGCTGGCTACGGCATTTTTTTGGGGAGTGCTCGTAGCCTCGTTCTTCTCGTTTCTTCTTAACACGATCGGAGGAGTGATCGTCAGTGCCATCGCCGACCCGAACGCAGGCGAAACGTTTGCGCTTGTGATCTCGGCACCAATCGTTGAAGAGTGCTCCAAAGCACTGATCGTGGTTGTCTTCTTCTTTTGGAAAAAAGATGAGTTTGACGGAGTCGTTGATGGAATTGTGTACGCGTCGATGTCTGCACTCGGATTCGCAATGACCGAGAACATCCTGTACTACGGCAAGGCAGCTTTCCAACATGGAATGGAAGGATTGACGCTAACCTTAATAATTCGCGGTGCGTTTGCTCCATTCTCGCACCCACTTTTTACCAGCCTGACCGGAATTGGTCTGGGTATAGCAAGACTATCATCTAACACCGCAATTAAGTTCATCGCACCGATAATCGGCCTGCTAATGGCGATCTTCATGCATTCAATCTGGAACGGGTCCGGAGCACTCGGTGGTGGCGCTGTTTTTATCCTTACATACTTCATCATCATGGTCCCCGCCTTTCTGATTATGCTTGTTGTTATTTCTCTGGCCCTGAGACGAGAGGGCCAGGTCGTAAAAGAGTTTCTTTTACCTGACCTGCAACGTGGTCTATTGTCACAAGAGGAATATCAGCAACTTGGGTCAATCGGAGGCCGGATGGGTTCATCCTTTAACGCTTTTTCTCAGAGCGGATTTAAGGGTTGGCGAACACGCCGTCGATTCAATCAGATGGCGAGTGAATTGGCGTTCCATCGCAGCCGGGTTGCACGTGGATTACACTCCGAACAAGATGCGCACGAGATGGAAAGCGCCTATCTACAGGCACTTCAGGGTTTAGTAAATGAAGTGCGGACACGATAAGCTGAAAGGTGTCGTGGCCAACCTGATGAATATAGTACTCGCAGGCACTCTGTTTCTGGCTTATACTTAGCGCGACTTCAAAGGTCATTTCATCAGAGCAGACGCTCGTGAGAATCCAACTACTACCCAGCACTTTTGACGACAAGGGCCACGCAACCCTTGAACAGCGCTTGACCTGTTTCCTGATTGATGACTGCGTAGCAGTGGATGCTGGCAGCCTCGCAATAGCTTTGACGAATGAGCAACGGAAAACAGTTCGCGATATCATCGTAACCCACCCTCACATGGACCATATCGCAAGTCTGCCTATCTTCATCGACGACTTGTATCCCATTCTGCAACAGCCGGTCAGAGTACATGCGACTCAGGAAGTGATTGACCTGCTCGAGCGAGATGTCTTCAACTGGAATGTGTACCCGCGATTTTCAGACCTGAAGAATGACTATGGTCCAGTGATGGAATATGTCCCGATTCCGCTTGGTCGTGAATTCCCCGTGGGCCATCTAAAAATTGTTGCCGTACCCGTCAACCACATTGTGCCGACAATCGGTTTGATCGTGAGGGATGGGACCAAGAGCGTTGCTTTCAGTTCTGACACTGCGGAGACTGACGAGTTCTGGAGAGTAGTGAACGAAATCAAGCAACTCGATGCGTTACTCATCGAAGCCTCATTTCCAGATGAGATGGCGAAGTTGGCAGAACTCTCACGCCATTTCACCCCAGCTTCATTGAACAAGGAACTCGGGAAGCTAACTCACAATGGCATGGACATTCTTGCGGTACACCTCAAGCCATCATACCGCGACAAGATAATCAAACAGCTCGATGCGCTTCATATCCCTAACTTGAATGTAATGGAGCCAGGAAAGACTTACTCCTGGTAAGGTTTCTGCTAGGCTGACACCGGACGGTCGGGATGAATGGCTTCGAATTCCTTTTCTGCGTGCTCACCCTCTACACCATGCAATAAGACTCTTCCGCTTGTGAGGAGTTCTTTCACCTTAAATGTTCGCTGTCCACGCTCGCGTCCAGGCATTAGTTCGGCGCGAAACGTAACTATCATTCCGGGCCGCGCCCAAACATTTCCAACTTGCTTGAAGTCTCTTAACGGACCCGGCATTTTCTTTTTTTTCCGAAAGGCACCGGCTGCGCTTATCGCTCCGGCCGCGATTGCGATACCACTAATCAACCGCTTAGTCCGTTTTTTCATCTAGCTGGATTACTCACAAAGCGAATCCAACCTGGAAGTAATCGTAGGAAGACCACTTAGGGATCTTTCAGCGTTGATACCCGTGTATTGAGACCATTCGGCGGGAACACCAGCTTCTGCAAACACGGCTTCAACTGGACACTCCGGGACACACGCATCGCAGTCGATGCACGTTTCCGGATTGATAACAAGCATATCGTCGTCTAAATGAAACGCCTCTACAGGACAAACCAAAGCGCAATCGGTGTAACGACAATTAACGCAAGGCTCAACAACGACGTAGGTCATTTGAGAATTTGCCTCCTTGGGCAATTTAAGATTCGTAGGAACCCGAAACCTTCATATATTAAACATGAATGAGGAGCTTTTGAAAGACGAAAGGTAAAAAACTACTAATTAGGTGGTTTCCCAGCGATGATGCGGAGCGCCAGAGCTAAAGTCGTAAAACTGTAGGTCCTTCCCTCCAATTAGCTTCGTCAGCAAAATTATCTGCCCTGTGTGCATCGAGAAGTGTTCAGTGACATGAAAAATTGCTTCCACGGTATCTACTTCCAGACCTTGAATCTTGCGTCGCTGCAATAGCGAGGAGGGGCTTAAGCTGGCCAGCACCAAATCGATCTCGTTGATAGTTGACCTTAGGAGTTCGACTAGCTGTGCACTTGCTATGGGCTCAGTCTGGTTGAACTCAGTGTCACGCTGACGGTTGTCTTCACTTCCACCAACCCCTGAAATTATCCACTGGCGAGCGTTACCGCAAAGATGCAATATCAGGTTGCCGATCGAGTTTGATTCTTGATTGGGGCGCCACCAAATCTGCTCATCAGAAAGTTGCTCAAGGCAACGCTCAATCTTTGGCAGATAGTGTTTGCTCAGGTATTCCCGCGCCGAATCGACAAATGCAAGCGACACTTCCGTTCGAGGTGTATGCGCAGCGTGCATAGTTGTAAGACGCAAATACCAGAAACTTGATTATTCGTCCGCGGGAATTGCCGGCTTTGTTTTGTGCTTTGCTTTACGGCCAGCCGGTCGCGCGACTTCATCTGGTTTTGCTCTCGAAAGAGGATGACCTGGCGGTGCGTTTGGTTTCCGGATGCTGTCAAAAACCACAAAAGTTTTCGACGACTCGGTGGATTTTCTCTGAGCGCTCTTATTTGTCATGTGCGTGCCTGTCTTCAGGGGGGTGTCGCGATGCTATCTCTGTGCAACACCCCTGTCAACAAACGTAGACAATTACAATCGCTCAGGAATGGAGTGAGGCAATTGACCCCTCAAACCTGAAAGTGAGGCGAATTAGCCTCGACTACGCCTCACTACCACGAGGCGTCTTGGAAAGAATTCTCAGTGCGTTCGTCGTTTCGACACGACGTCGCTGCTGAAACTCCGTAACCCAATTTGTTACGGTTCCAACCATATCGCGCGCTGTTTCACGTGCGGAAGTTGTTTTGACTTTGACGGCAGGACGAGTCTTTTCGCCCTTTTTGACTATTCTGATTGTTTTCTTCTCTGACATCGTAGTTATTTCGAGTATTCCGTTGAATCTAACTGTATTCAACGAATTTCTCGCCACTCTGTTCCCAATTTCTTAAGGTAGAACGTCGGACGCGTTAACATCTTGCAAAGAAGAGGCCACAACCGTTAACGCGGAAGACAGCCACAAAAAGGGTCACTCAATGAAAATATTTTTTTGTTCAACGTGGTTTTGATCGCAAATCGTACAGAGACGTCGCAAAAGGGCGATAGCTTGTCGGACAACATTACTCTACTTCGCTAAACTGTGCTCGCTTTTGTTGCATATCGAGCGTCCAAATCTGCTTGTGAGTTTGATAGACGAGGATAGCAAGACCGATGGCCGCTCCGATGTTCACGTATTTCATCCCCGTCACCATCTTCCTGGTTCCGTACTGAACCAATAATCCGTTAATTATGATGATGGCGATCCGAAACTCGGTCGGACCAAGTTTGAGGTAGGCGATCCTCAGCCGATCAGTGGCAGCAAACGAAAGAAAAGTGCTGACCTCGTATCCAGCAAATATTGCCAGCATAATCAGCACCTGGTAGCGAGAACGTTCTGGAAGTATAAATGAATAGCCAATGATTACCGAGCAAAGAAAGACATAGTCCAGCAGGTGATCCATGTAGTAACCCCACCTGACCAAACCGGTACCGCGATACTTGCCTATCTTCCCATCGTAGTGATCGGTCACATACTGCATAAAGACCATTAAAGACACCATCCAAAGCCAGCGAAGATCTTGGGCCGCCAGGTAAGAGAAAAGCAAAATCAACGAGGACCAAACGAGCGTCAGCATCGTCAAGTGATAAGTCTCCAGCCAGGAAGGGATTCTTGGCAGTACTTTCGACGCCAAACGCCTCTCGATTGGTGTCAGAAAAGATGAGCTGACTTTCGTCGCTCCACCGAATTGTTGTGTTTCAAGCATATTGATACCGGCTTTGTACTTGTATTCTGGTTCCTTAGTCTCTGTTGTTCGGTTCCATTCAGAAAGGAACGTAAGTGCCTACAATCGAAAGATTTCAAAACTTACATCTTTACGACGACTGTCGGCTTTTTACTTCCCTCTCTAAAACATCATCAGGAGAATTTCAAGCAGGGAAAAGACAATCTCAATTAGTCCATCACCGACGACTAACCAGCAATTATTTTGGGCTCGTGGCTTTAGATTGAAGCCGTTTTTACTGGGAGATCCCATTAAGTCAACGCGACTCCTGCACTCAAAACAACAACACGAACACGAGCCATCACATCGTCTTGGACCACACTGCATGCCAAGTCCCCCATCTATAACCTGTGCAAGCCCTATGCACAGCCCCGACGGAAGCTATTAGCGCACTCCAAACGACAGTAGCTCGCCACTATTTGGGCCAAGCCCACACGCTGTAATGGTTTTTAGATAAAGACAACGGACTGCGAGGTGGGTATTTCAAACCGACGCCTACAACGAACGTTTCGGCAGGCCAGCATGTCATCGATGCGAACCATATAATCGCGCGACTTTTGGAATCGAGCTCGATCCTGCTCGTTTGCACCTCTGGGAGGTTGAGCTTTGCGAGTTCGTTTCAGCCATCTGACGTCGTACTCAGCTCGCTCGCGACAATGCGGGCAACTGAAACTCGCCTTCTTGACCTCTTCCTTCTCATTAAAAAAATCTCGTTCGTTCATACTGGTTCTCTTGTTTGCTTCAATTGAGCTTCCTGACAAAGCTCTCGTAAGTAACGGAAGCTGTAGATGCCTGTATCGTGTCCGTCACTCCAGCGAAAATTCAACGCGTACCGGCCGACCAGGCTGAGATCCTTGATCTCCAGCTCATCAGAGATGGTACCTGGTTTCAACATCCGCTCACCCGTCCACTCGTTCACGCATTGAGCGCAGGGACATGATCTTCGAAGAACTGCGGCATTAAAACTACACTCCAAATCATCCGCCCAGGTGATTCGAAGCGTGAAGTCATCCTCGTGCTTGATCTCCCGAGGTTCTATCTCCGGTCCATTCATCTTAAGTATTCGCTTCTACAGCCTTCAAGACCTCACCCGCGCTCACATCGTAATGCGAAGCATCCCAGACAGCTTTGCCATCCCTCAGGACAATAACCTGTGGCGACTCATGTGGGATACCTGTTCGATCTTCAAGTTCTTTCGAAACGTCCCGTGCGACTTGTATTTCTAAAAGATTGACCTCGCCGTCAAGCTTTTCCATCTCGCGATACGCACGGGAACTTATCGGACACGAATTACTATGTTTAAAGACGACAACTGGTCGCTCCTTTGAGCTTGAGAGCAGCCTCTCCAGAGATTCCTTGTCATCAACTCGTAGAAAGTTTTTACCCATAATCCCCCGGGAACCTTGAAAGTTATATCGATATTAACTTACGACATGATGCCCGACAAACGCCTATCGCTTAATCCGAAACAGCCAGATACCTTCGCCCTCGTGCGTTTGGCTCCGCAGTCCAACCATGAGGTCTCTCATGAAGCAAGTTTTCTATTGACCAAGTGAACCAAAGAGAATATTGTGCGTCGCCAATCGAGAAGCATGGCTATCCTCAGAGCCACGCACTCTAATCGAAAGCCTCACGAGTCTCTTACAGCAAGATTCTCTCTCAGCTTTCTCAATAAATGGCCGAAGTGTGCCAATCCTCATTAAAGGAGAAAGTTTATGTTTATTAAGTCAAGAGGTCGCATCAGCCGACGTCCTCTTCCACTCATTTGCTGCTTGCTCTTCATGCTTTGCGCGTTTCACGTAGCGCGGGCCGATGAAATAGCAGTCTGGAACTTCAACGACTCAGACCTGGTAGTGGACCATGGTAGTGGAACTCTCACCAGCACTTTCAATGGTTCGAATATCCTCTTCGCAGCCGGTACAACAAACAACGCCCGATTGGGTGACGTTGCAGGTCAGGCGTTATCGCTTCAAGGAGGAACCGGAACCGCAAATAACGGGCGTAACTTTACCCTAAACGTGAGCACTGTCGGGTTCTCTGACATCATTTTTAGCTTTGCCACACAGGGTACCGGAACGGGCTTTACAAGTAACCAGTTCCAATACAGTCTGGACGGAACTAACTTTATTGATTTTGGTGCACCTTACGTTCCAGCCGCTGCTTTTGGAGCTGTACCTTTGGTTTTTACTCTCAACAGTATTGCTGGACTGAACAACAATCCAAACGCCGCCTTTCGGATCGTATTCAACGGTGCGACATCGTCCACCGGAACTAATCGAATCGATAACATAGTAATAGAGGGAACCAGCTCCGCAACTACAACTATCCCGGAGCCGGCAACACTGTCGCTATTGGCTACTGGGTTAGGTGGTCTTTATGCCGCAAGACGAAAACGGCGGGCGGCCGTGAAATAAAC